>Ga0209542_10000139_pt1 | contig 178545 bp, 193 predicted proteins | sample RifCSPhighO2_01_FD_184028 | JGI IMG/M metagenome (GOLD analysis project Ga0209542, IMG submission 184028) | Soil microbial communities from Rifle, Colorado - Rifle CSP2_plank highO2_0.1 (SPAdes) (version 2) | ecosystem: Environmental > Terrestrial > Deep subsurface > Rock core/Sediment ... | reverse complement strand
CGCGAAAGTTTTCCGTTTCCGCGAGTTCCGCGAGCCATTCCGTGAGTTCGTCTGCAATAAGCGTTCCTGCTAGCCGCGCGATGGTTTTATTGCCGCGGTACTTCACTTCCCACACTGCCGTTTTGACGAGCGGGTTTTCGTAGGGAAACAGCGCTAGAATCCATTTTTGCGGCTGGAATGAAAGCGCCGGCACCGCTTCGCGGAATGTCGCCGCGCTCATTGCTTCCAGTTCCGCGGCTTTTGCCGTCTGTGGAAAAAGAATATTAAGGATTAGACGAAATATATCCATACCAATCTACGAATTATACTAATCTACTAATGACTACGAATAAGTGTAAGAAACATTAGTAGTCATTCGTACACATTCGTATCATTAGTATATTGGTATATAATGATTTTGTGAAAAATCCGTTTACAAATCTCACTTCATTATTTTCTCACGGCTCGGACAGTGTTGTCGGCATTGACTTCGGCTCGTCTGCGATTAAGGTTGTCCAGCTGAAAAAGAAAAACGGGCAAGCGGTGCTTGAAACCTACGGTTCGGTTGCGCTTGGACCGTATGCTGAAGTTGAAGCAGGGCGCGCCGCGCGCCTTCCATCGGAGACGCTTGCGGATGCGCTGAAAGATGTGATGCGCGAGGCGAAAGTAACCGCGCGCGCATGCGGCTCTGCGGTACCCGCTGCGGAAAGTTTGATTGCCGCGCTCGCGCTTCCAGTCAGGCAAGGAGAAGATATCTCTCGAATTATTCCGATTGAGGCGCGAAAGTATATTCCAACACCAATAAGCGAAGTTACGCTTGACTGGCGCGTGCTCCAAAAACAGGAAGGCGTAAGCGCGGCGGAATCGGATAAAACCGAAGTGCTCATTACCGCCGTGCATCGCGACGCGCAGGAGCGATTAAAAACAGTTCTTGTTAGCGCAGAATTAGACGCATCGTTTTTGGAAATAGAAGCATTTAGCACAGTCCGCGCCGCGGCGCTTGCGCCCGACGGCGCGTTTGGGATTTTGGACATAGGCGCGAGCGCGAGCAAAGTGAGTATTGTTGATAACGGGGTTATGCGCGATGCGCATACGATTGTTCGCGGTGGGCAAGATATGACGCTCGCGCTTTCTTCCGCGCTCGGCATTTCAGTTATTGAAGCAGAAGAGAAAAAGAGAAGTGGTAATTCGCAAAACGGAACCCAAACGGTGTCTGTGGTTTTGACACGCATTTTGAGCGAGGCGCGTGAAGTGTTTCGGCGTTATGAAATTCATATGAGGCGAACGCTTCAAGGTGTATTTCTCTCCGGTGGCGGCGCGCTTCTCGCAGGTCTTTCTGCGGAAGCAGAAAAAACATTTGGCGCGCCGGTTACGATTATTGACCCTATGGCGCGTCTTGCCGCGCCAGCATTCCTCTCGCCTCTCCTCGCGCGCGCCGGTCCAGAGTTCGCAGTCGCCATCGGCGCCGCGCTTCGGCGGCTTGAAGAAGTTCGGTAAAAAAGGGGATAATTAGCAGAGATGTATGTTGTATAATGTAGAAGCATGGATTTTCAACTGCCCCAAACATTTATTTCGCGCAAGACGGTTCCAGTGCAGACCGCTCAGGCGCGCCACGCGCGTACGAACGTTTTTTTCCTACTATGTGCGGTCGTGTTTGCCGTTTCTCTACTTGCAGCGGGCGGCGCGTTTGCCTATCAAAAAATACTTGCGGCGCGACTGACAAAGATGAACAACGACCTTGTTGCGGCACGCGCCGCATTTGAGCCGGCGTTTATTGAGGAGCTCCGGCGGATGGATGTCCGCCTTGAAACAGCCAAAACCGTGCTTGCTGGCCACCGCGCCATCTCTCCCTTATTCTCTCTTTTAGAAAAAGAGACACTTGCAACTGTGCGGTTCAATAAGTTTAGTTTTTCCGAGGACCCAAATGAGGGAGGTGTGCGTCTTGCGCTAGTTGGTGAAGCAGCTGGTTTCAACTCTATTGCACTTCAATCGGATGTGTTCGCAAAAAATGGGAGTTTTTTAAATCCCGTTTTTTCCGATTTTGATGTAGATAAAAGCGGCATCGTGCATTTCAGCTTTGCGGCGACAGTTGCGCCTGAGTTTGTTTTGTACCGCTCTCATATTGCAAGCCAAAAGCAGCCCTCCACACAGAGTGCTGGAGTGGGCGCGGCTCCGGCGACAACTCCAGTTGCGTCTACAACAACTTCTACAACTCCCGCTACTTCTGCACCAACCTCTGAACCGCCGTCAGTAGGAGATGTTGAGTTTGGCGACGATATTCTTTTCTAAAACAATAATATGTACGGAAAATTATTAATTCCGATTTTGTTTCTTGCGCTTTCCGCTTCTGTGTCTGCGTGGTTCACTAAGCCGCTTTGGAACGAAGTAACTGGCGCCGCTGAATTCTCGGATAAAAGTATTGCAGAATTGCGCGCCGACGAAGTCGTGTACGGCGACGCGTTCAGTAAGATGCGCGAGATTGAACTCGCGCGTACGGGGCTCGCGGCAAAATACAATGCCGTATCGGAAGAAAATCGCGTGCGATTACAGAAGGTCGCGCCAGACACAATTGATTCAGTACGGCTTATTTTGGACATTGAGAATGTGGCGCGCACGCATGGGTTGAAGCTTAGGAGTGTGTCTGCGAGTGCTTCTGCTTCTCCATCCGGCGGTAGGAGAGCCGAAGAAAACGGTTATGAACCGGTTCTTTTTTCTTTCAGCGCGCTTGGCGCATACGACAAGTTCGTCCCTTTTCTAGCGGACTTGGAACGGAGCGTGCGCCTTTCAGATATTGTTGGAGTTGATTTTGAATCAAAGAATTCTTCTGACTATGTGTACGGCATTACATTGCGCACCTACAAATTAAGAGACAATATATAACTATGCCTGCTGTTCTTAAAAACAAAAAAGTTCTTATGCTTATCGCGGGGTTTGCAATTATTGCCGCCGCGCTTTTAATTTTTGGTGGAAGCGCTTCTCCATCTTCGTCATCATCGCCCGCCGCTCCATACCTATCGGTCGCGCCGTCTGCGGATGCAAATGCGGATGTTGCGCTTGGAGGAGACTTGCTCGCCGCGCTAGCGCTTCTTCGTACGATACAACTGGACACATCAGTATTTGCCAACCCAATTTTTAAGAGCTTGTCGGATTGGGGTAAAAAAATTGCGCCGCAACCCGCAGGGCGCCGCAACCCGTTTGCGCCGCTTGGTGGCGGCGCGCCCGCAAAATCCTCAGGTAACGCCGCACAAACCACGCCTACTCCTTCCGCTCCAACCGCGCCGACAACTCCTCCCGCAAGCGCCGCACAGCAGCCGGCAGTCCCGCCCGCATCCGCTTCGTCGCCGGATGTGGAAGTATGGGATTTCTCGGATATAGAATTTGATTTGTAAAACTACTATGACTTTATTTGAACTTCTTGCAGAAAAATCGCTGATAGAAAAAAAAGATGTCGCCGAAATCGCGGCGGAAGCGGAAGCGTCTGGAAACGCGGAAGAAACGCTCGTGAAGCACGGTGTTTCTGTAGAAGATATCTTGTCGGCGCGCGCGGAACTTTTCGGCATTCCGGCGAAAAGCATAGAAGGGCAGGAGATTCCACTTGATGTTCTCAGGTTTATACCCGAAGAATCGGCTTCGTATTACCGTTTTGTTCCCATTGGAATGCGCGACGGCGCGCTTGAAATTGGTATGACGAATCCCGATAATCTTGAAGCGCGCGACGCGCTTAATTTTATTGCCGGAAAAATCGGTATGCCGTACAAGCTCTTTCTTATCTCAGGCGAGGACTTTGAGCGCATTATACAATCGTACCGCTCGCTCTCTGGAGAAGTTACAAAAGCCCTTTCCGAACTTGAAGGCGAATTTGGCGGGGAAGGGGATGTTGAGCTCGGACCCGCGCTCAAAGAGTCCGAGACGAAAATTATTGAAGACGCTCCGGTGACAAAAATTGTCGCTACGATTCTCCACTACGCGACTGAAGGAGGTGCGTCTGACATACATATAGAGCCGCAAGAAGACCGTGTGCGCGTGCGTTTTCGTGTTGACGGCGTACTTGGTACAAGCTTAGTGCTTCCTGTGAAGGTACATTCGGCTACTGTCGCGCGCATTAAGATTCTTTCCAATATCCGTCTTGACGAAAAGCGCAAGCCGCAAGATGGTCGGTTCAGCGCGCGTATTGCTGGTAAGCGGATTGACTTCCGCGTCTCCACTTTTCCGTCGTATTACGGAGAGAAGGTGGTGATGCGTATTCTTGATACTGAAAAAGGCGTGAAGCCGCTTCCGGAAATGGGAATGTCAGAACGCAATCTTGAAGTGTTGCGCAGGACGCTCAAACGACCGTACGGGATGGTGCTTCTGTCAGGCCCGACGGGTTCTGGAAAATCCACCACACTTTACGCGATGTTGAACGAGCTTGACCGCGAGGCGTACAATGTCCTCTCGCTTGAAGACCCAGTTGAATACACCATACCAGGTATAAGCCAGTCGCAAGTGCGTCCAGAAATTGGCTATTCGTTTGCGACAGGTCTCCGCTCAACCTTGCGGCAGGACCCAGACATCATTATGGTCGGCGAAATTCGCGACAAAGAAACAGCACAACTCGCCGTGCAGGCGGCACTCACTGGGCATCTCGTATTTTCCACTATTCATACCAACAATGCCGCAGGGGTAATTCCGCGTCTTGTGGATATGGGAGTGGACCCATTTCTTATTGCACCAACGATGGCATTAGTTATTGCTCAGCGGCTTGTGGGAACGATTAATCCGGGAACAGGGAAGCCGATGCCGATTGACGGAAGCGTTGCCGCTACTGTGGAGAGGGCTTTTTCGGATTTACAGGAAAATATACGAAAAGAAATTCCGCACGCCAAAGAAGTGCTCTTTATTGAGCCGACTAAGGATTGTCCTCGCGGTATTAAAGGAAGGACTGCTGTGTTTGAGATGATTGAAATGGATAAAATGCTTGAGCATGTAATTCTCACGCATCCGACGGAAGAAGAAATTACCAAAGTCGCGCGCACGCAGGGAATGTTCACCATGAAAGAAGACGCGATTCTCAAAGCATTCCGCAAAGAGATTCCGTGGGAGGAGGTAAATAAGTTGTAAATACTAAATATGCGAATGTATACGAAACTGATTTTAACCAAAATAATTATTCTAGTACCAATTTTCTTTGTTGGTGTCTTTTCGTTCGCATATGCGGAATCCACGGACACTCTTTTGCAAAGCGAGAATATATTTGATTCCATTTCTGTTGATATAAAGATAAATGGTTCTGATGGACCGATTGAGGTAGAAAATGGGAGCCGAATTGTCGTGAGCTGGATTTCTGAAGACACGACACGATGCCGCGGGGTATGGTCAAAGAGCGACATTAAACTTTCAGGAACTATTGCTGGTAAAATAGGAAAATTCGCCAACATTAAGATTGCCTGTATTGACGGGGAAGGTAATCGCGCAGATGATGCCGTTGTTGTCAATGTGTTAAACACTTCTCAACCCGTTATTCAATCAGCACCCGTTGTTCCATCAGTACAACCTCCCTCTCAACAATCTCAACCTGTGCGGAAGTCAACACCAAGAACTATTGCCGCACCGTCTGTTTTAGATCACCAACCTGGTATGGTTTTGCCGCAGAATTACCCAATTCGCACACTTACGCTTGATACGCTTGGAAATACGGTGCAGGCGACGACATACGATATAGAAAAAGAAGGCACGCTTAAAGAAATATCGGGCGGTCAAGCAATAAAATCGTGGAAAATAAAATATGAAAAGAAGGGGCATGCGCGCTTTGTGTGCGACCCCCCCGTGTTAAATGTGTCTTTTGATAAAAAAGACAGCAAGGGCAATAAACGCGAACTCTTTACCGGTATAAGCACCTATCCATGGTGGACTCAAATGCAATATCAGAAAATCCGAATGATACCCCTCTGCGAAGCAGAACAGTATTACAATCCGTCCAATAATTCTTATGCGGGCTTTGGCGGAAAAGTAGACGCGCAACTTCGCGAATATTTTACTTTTTTAACACTCCGTTCCATAGGCGCTCCTGCAGTGGACATTGTCGGTTTTGCAAATGTTTCTTTTGTTTCTCCTGACGCGCAGTATAACGGAAAATCATTTCGTTATATGCTTCTTCAGCGCGACAACGAACAGGATGACGAGTTTCCTTTTACCAAGCAGTTCAATCTTGAACCGACACTCATTGAGGACGGAAAGTACAATGTTAGCGTAACAAATCTAAAAACAGGAGACACTGGCGGATATACACTGCTAGGCGACCTCGCATACACTTGGACGAAAGACAACCTTCCTCAATCGGAGCAATTAGTTATGCGCCGCGACCCGGAAAATGTATTAAAAAACCTTCTCATCGCGGCATTTGTTCAAGACGGCGACCGTTCCTTGCTTCATAATGAGGACTATGGAAAGGTAAATGGCTCGGATATTTGGAAAACAATTACTTACGGGTTTGATTATAATATGTACAGTTGTCGCACATATGATAACTTATTCTCCGTAAAAGATAATATGGAAAGATACATCAATGTTTTACCTCAAGACCAACAAAAAATATACAAAGACACTTATTATCGCACGGCGCGAGCACTCTTTTCTGATACAGGAGTTCTTCAGCGCATGCACGCAATCGTAGATTTATTTCCATTTCCAGACAACGGCGGCAAAAAGATTCTAAATAACTACATAGATATGGCTTTTTACTGGATGGGCTCGTTGTACAGTTCTCCTGAATTCGCATCATATTCGGGAGTATCACTGAATCCATTCTCACCGCTTCCTTTTTCTTCAACTGATGCGTTTATACGCGCGCAAGAGATTTTACAAGAAGGATGCGCGCGCGGAATTATGCCAAAAGAAATTGGTGCAAAAACTGAAGTTTCTTCCGCTGTTCTGAAACTATTCTCCGGGAACGATGATCAGGTAAAAGGTGGAGGATTCGGCGAATATCTTCAAGCGGATTTTTCCGTGACGATTACCGCGCCGTCTAACAGTGCTCTTTCTATCAGCAAATTAGGCGCGTTCATAGCGCAACTTATAGGTCCAAAAACAACACAAGAACTTGCAAGTTGGAATGGTTGGCAGAAAAGTTATGAGCGCCCGCCTGAGCTTGCGGAAACCGTTGGACCCTCGTGGATTATTCCTGCTGGAAAAACAGCGCGCTTTCTTGTTACATTCAAGTACAACTTACCTCCTGAAAAGTCCGATAAGACGGTTGTAGTGGATGGGGAAAAAGGTGGGATACCCGGTGGGATACTTGTAGAAAGAGAATTTGGTAAATATGTTGTCTCGCTTAAAAATATCACGCTCGCCAGCGGCGTAGCCCCGCTTGTCCCGCCAGAGAATAAGACAAACACTATAACGATTCTTAAATCTTTATCTGTCGCGTGTAGCGCATTTTCGCCTTCTTTAATTCCAACAGGAAGAGAGGTTAAATGGGTTGCGTCTGTAGAAGGCGGAACCGGCAGTTACGCCTATTCGTGGAGTGGCACGGATGGGTTGGACGGTAGCGCGACGACAACTGTAAAGAGTTACACAACTTCAGGAGCAAAAACCGCGACCGTTGTTGTGGTTAGCGGCAGTGAAAGCAAAAGCGCTTCCTGCGGCGGGGTAACAGTGCGTTCAGCACCGTCATCTCTTATTCAAGTGGTTGCACCAAACGGAGGAGAAGTGTGGTTGATTGGTTCAACACAGACCATAAAATGGGTTAGTGTTGGAACATATGTCAGTATTGAATTAAATTCATCGGACAAAACCAACTTTGGGTACGGATTGACTGGGGCTATTCTGAACGACGGAGAAGAGATATTGAAAATACCAAGTGATGTACCAACTGGAACATACTTTTTAAAAGTAAAGTGTGTTGGAGATTGCACTCCGGTTGGTCAAAATTATACAGAGTTATATAACGATAGTAACGCACCAATCACCGTATCCGCTGCAAGTGGAAATGCAGAAAGTAATCTAGCTGGTACTGGAATACAGTCAAACAATATATTGGAATTCTTGAGGGCGTTTTTGTGGAGGAGGTAAATAAGTTGTAAATACCAATATGCGAATGTATACTAATCTACAAATGGCTACGAATAAAAACAGTATGACAAAACAGATTTTAACCAAAGTGATTATTCTGTTAGTGATGCTCTTTATTGGTGTTTTTTCGTCCGCATATGCGGAATCCGCAGACACTCTTTTGCAGAACGAAAACATTTTTGACACCCTTTCGGTTGACCTTAAGATAAACGGTTCGGACGGGCCTGTTGAGGTTGCCGTTGGAGACCGCATTACCATAAGTTGGGAGAGCGACGGTGCGAAACGATGCCGAAGCAATTTCTCAAAGAAAGACCTGCCGCTGAACGGAAAAGTATCTGGGCGGCTCAACAGTTCTCTCGTTGGCTCCGTTACCGTCCGCCTTGCCTGTATAGACGGATACGGCAACCGCGAGGATGATACTGTGATACTCAAAATCACCAGTTCCGTCCCGCCTCCATTCAAAAATCCAGTAACTCTTCCACAAAAGAGCGATTCTGTATTTATTATTGAGGACGACGGCACTCTTGTATTACAAACTGGGCAAGTGGATCCAAGAATTGTGGCGAAAAAGTTTTATTCTCTGCACCCAGATAAAACAGGATATGATTTTCTCAGTATTTTTACCACATTTCATACCACATTTGGTATACCAAATCACGACAACCTTCAGAATAGTGTTAAAGGAATTGGACTCAACATATACGATGCGACCTCTGCGAGCGGCGTTTCTCCTAAATTGTTAGGCATTAACTTTTTCAACGATACCTACTCATCAAAGTATTTCACAACAGAGAAAGATCTCAAAAATAATCTTTTCCTCCTTAACCATGAAACGGGTCATCAATGGATTGCATATGCCGGGAAAGATATCGGGCTTTCAGATGGTTCCCATTACACGAAGTGGGTTAATAATGGATTTACAAGAGGCGATGAATTGTGGGGTGATCTAGCGCAAGGTTGGCCTTGGAAAGATAATGGAGGTGGAACATTCAGCGTCAGGGATATACAACGACAGGGTTTTTCAAATCTATCTTTATATCTTATGGGTTTTATCCCTACCTCTGAAGTTCCCGACATACAAATACTTATTCCCGATGACCCTAAAAATCCCGGACTCCACAACATATCGGCTAAAACAAAAACAGTTTCAATCAAAGAAATTATTGCGAAATATGGAGAGAGAATTCCCTCATACCAAAATTCCCAAAAAAACTTCAAGATGGCTTATATTCTTTTAACAAAAAAAGGGGAACCCCCCAATCAATATCAATCGGACTTAGACATTATTAAACTTGTTGCTCAGTATTTCCAAGATGAATGGAATTTTATAACTTACGGAAAATCAACTATTAATTCACCGTAAAAAATTACCCCCTCGCGTGCGGGCGGTAAAAATCACATTTAATATTGCTTAAACATTAGTATATACTTACAGCATGGACACCAGCGCAAAACATACAATACTCATAGTAGACGACGATAAGTTTTTGCTGTCTATGTACCAAATGAAGTTTGGGAAGGCGGGGTGGACGGTGGAAGTGTCTCTTTCCGCAACAGAGGCGTTACAAAAACTTCGCGACGGGCTTGTGCCGTCGGCAGTTATGTTTGATTTGATTATGCCCGGTGTGGACGGTGTAGAATTTTTGCGGATAGTTAGGAAAGAGAAACTTGCTCCGCACGCCGTACTTGTTGCGCTTACCAATCAAGGACAGTCAGAAAATATTGAGCAGGTTAAAGCGCTTGGTGTGAACGGGTATATCGTCAAAGCATCCACCATTCCGTCTGAAGTTGTGAGTATGGTGGAGCGGATTGCGAAAAAATAATTATGGCTTCTGATTACAAAAAAGAACTGGAAGGTTTGGCGGACTATGTGCTCCGCGAGGGCGCGTCCGATTTGCATTTGTCGGAAGGCAAACCGCCCGCAATTCGCGTGAACGGAAATCTTCTTCCGCTTGAAAAACAGGCAAGAATTTCGCGTGCGGATGCGGAAGGGTTTGCAAAGGTTTTGCTCAAATCAGAAGATGAAAAGCGTTTTTTTTCCGATAAGGAAGTAGATGTGTCGTGGGCGTATAGCGACAAGGCGCGCTTTCGCGTGAACGGCTACTTTCAACAGGGCGGTATCTCGTTTGCAATGCGCCTTATTCCTCGCAAAATCCAGACACTGGAAGAGTTGGGTCTTCCGTCTATTCTTGAAAGTTTTACCAAACGCCAGCAAGGATTCTTTTTGGTTGTTGGACCAATCGGAAGCGGAAAATCAACCACTCTGGCTTCGCTTATTGAAATGGTGAACGCCTCGCGCGCAGAGCACATTATGACGATTGAAGACCCTATTGAGTATGTGTACGAGCAGAAGCAGTCAATCATAGACCAGCGCGAGGTGCGCCTTGATACGAAGGATTTCCGCACCGCACTTACCTCGCTCTTCCGCCAAGACATTGATGTTGCGCTTATCGGCGAAATGCGTGACATTGAAACAATTGCCGCGGCGGTTACTGCGGCTGAGACCGGTCATCTTATATTTTCAACGCTTCACACCAACAGCGCGGCGCAAACGATTGAGCGCATTATAGATGTTTTTCCAACAGGTCAGCAGGAGCAAATACGGATTCAACTCGCAAGCTCGCTTACTGGCATTTTTTCCCAACGGCTCGTACCGAGGATTTCTGGAGGGAGAGTGCCTGCGTATGAACTCCTCATTTCCAACAGCGCGGTCGCGAACCTCATTCGCGAGAAGCGCACGCACGAAATTCAGACGGTTATTCAAACGAGCGGGGAGCAGGGGATGATTGATATGGACCGCTCGCTTGCGGAGCTGGTGCGCACCGGCGCCATCGCGCCCGAAACCGCCTTCTCGTATTCCCTTAACCCGGCAGTGCTTGAAAGATTAATGTAAAACATTTGCTATACTAAATATGTATGCTCTTCAACTACAAAGCGTTAGATGCGAGTGGCGCGCCGCAGACGGGTGCGATTGAGGCATTGTCTTCCGAGTCCGCGATTGTGTCTTTGCAAAGGCGGGGATTGACTGTTTCGTCTATTACTGAAGTGAGCGTAGAAGGAACTGTTCTTGGAAAACGGCTTTCGTTTTTTGACCGCGTTAAAACGCGCGATGTAGTGCTTCTCTCGCGCGAGCTCGCAACGCTCTTTATGGCGCAAGTGTCTGCTTTGCGCGTATTCCGCTTGATGTCGGGTGAAGTAGATAATCCGGCACTACGAGATGCGCTCACTACAATTGCGGATGATGTGCAGGGCGGCTCGGCAATCTCACGCGCACTGTCGCGCCATCCGCACATCTTTTCCAATTTCTATGTGAATATGGTGCGCGCGGGCGAAGAGGCGGGACGGCTTTCCGAAAGTTTTGGATTTCTTGCCGACCACCTTGAACGGACTTATGAAGTAACGACGAAAGCGAAAAATGCGCTCATTTATCCTATCTTTGTTATCGTTACTTTTTTCGCCGTTATGATTTTGATGCTTACGACGGTTATTCCACAACTCTCGCATGTCATTGCTGAGTCCGGCAGGGAAGTGCCGTTTTATACTAGAGTTGTCGTGTCCCTCAGCAACTTTTTCGTATCATACGGCATCGTGCTTCTTGCGCTCGCGGTAGCCGGCGGGTTTGCGCTATGGCGATGGGTGAAGACGCCGTCCGGTAGAATGGCGGCAGACCGCTTTATTTTGGGAATACCAAAACTAGGAATGCTTCTACGCAAACTTTACCTCTCGCGTGTTGCCGACAATTTGCACACAATGCTCGCGGCGGCGATACCAATCGTCCGCGCGATTGAAATTACGCGCGATGTCGTGGGGAGCCCAGTGTACGAAACCGCGCTCGCGGATGTCGGCGAGTCGGTAAAGGGCGGACGGCTTATTTCTGACTCGCTAGGCGCGCATCGCGAGTTCCCCGGCATTATGGTTGCGATGGTGAAGGTGGGTGAAGAAGCGGGCGAGCTCGGCAACATCTTGGAGACACTCTCGCGCTTTTACCGTCGCGAGGTGACCGCGGCTGTGGATACGCTCGTTAGTTTAATTGAACCTATACTTATCGTCGGATTGGGGCTCGGTGTCGGCGTGCTTCTCGCCGCCGTCCTAATTCCTATTTACAGCATTTCGGCAAGCATTTAATTTTTTACTATCCACAGAGGGGTTGCATGTTGAACGAGTGGGGGTATACTGTGGGTAGTTGAAACAAATAGTCATTTTTTATTATTTATCTATTATTTTATTATGAAAAGAAGAAACGGTCTCCGCGCGGGGTTTACGCTTATTGAGCTCTTGGTCGTGATCGCGATTATCGGTATCTTGTCGTCGGTCGTGGTGGCGTCCTTAAACAGCGCGCGCAAGAAGGCGCGCGACGCTAGACGGGTTGACGATGTCAAACAGCTCCAGCTCGCGCTTGAATTGTATTTTGATTCCAATACAGGAAACGGAAAGTATCCAAAGAATCTTACCGCGCTTGAATTGGGTGGGTTTATTCCTAAAGTGCCGGCTCCGCCATCTGGTGTGGCTGGGGAAACTGCGTATAAATACGCCCCTCTTGCTAGTTGCTCGTCGTACCACCTCGGTACAGTACTTGAAGATACTGGCAACATTGCACTAAACAGCAAAAAAGGACAAGTGCAGGGGACGGCCGCGACGAGTTGTGGTGGTGCAGACCCGACTGGAACTGATTTTGATGGAACAGGTCCGACGGTTTATGATGTGGTTCCTTAGTATCGTATTTCTCCTAGGGCTTTCTATTGGAAGTTTTATCAATGCATGGTCGTTCCGATATAAAACAAGTCGCTCCATTTTTGCCCCCTCATCCTGTTTTTCGTGTGGAAAAAAACTCACATGGATTGAACTTGTCCCCATTTTGAGTTTTGTATTTTTGCACGGCAAATGTCGCTCATGCCGCGCGCGCATATCGTTCCAGTATCCGCTCGTTGAACTTATTACAGGTCTTGTCTTTGTTTTCATTGCCTACAGATTTGGTTTTGCAACTACTAACTATTTACTACTAACTACTCACTTTGTATTTTGGAGTTTGCTCATCGCTATTTCTGTTTATGACATTCGCCAAACAATAATTCCGAACGGCGGCGCATATTTTCTGGCGGCACTTGGATTTATCTCCCCGATTATTTTTGGAAATCCGGAAATGATTTTTCAGTTGGAACACATTATTGCGGGCCCGCTCCTCGCGCTCCCGCTTGCGTGCTTTTGGTTTTTCTCGCGCGGCAAATGGATGGGACTCGGAGATGCAAAACTTGAGTTAGGTATTGGTTGGTTTCTCGGTCTCTCGCTCGGTCTTTCCGGAATGCTGAGCGCATTTTGGCTTGGCGCGCTCGTCGGTGTCGGTCTTATTGTGGCGAGCCGCATTGCACAGCACTTCTCATTTTCAATGAAGAGCGAGTTACCATTCGGACCGTTCCTCGCATTTGGCGCATTTGTCGCGTGGTTTTTTGATTTATCTATCGCGTCGTTTCTTTATGTATAAAAATTGGAAATTAAAAATTAAAAATTATCAACGAGGTTTCTCGTTGATGGAAATGCTGGTAGTCATCGCACTTTTTACCATTATCACGGGCGCGGCGCTCGCGAACCACGCGCGGTTTGGCGAGGGCATTCTTGCTACGAATCTAGCGTATGATGTGGCGCTCTCTTTGCGCGAAGCGCAGAGCTATGGGTTGTCAGTGCGCCAGGCATCGGGTTCAAGCACTTTTGATATTGGATACGGAATTCATTTTAAGTCCGACACATTTTTTGTTTTCTTTGCAGACCTAAATAGTGATCAAAAATACGACGGTACTAGCGTTGATGGAAAGTGCGTGAATGGTACAGAGTGCCTTAAAGTGTATCGGCTGGAGCGTGGCAACAGCATCGCTTCTTTTTGCGGCGTTCTTACATCGTTCGGCTCTCTTGATTGCCGTAATTTTATTACGACAGGTGCGGATATCTTGTTTTTAGATGTATTATTTAAGCGCCCGTATCCCGACGCGTTTATTCGCACTGATTTGAATGGGCAAGAAGAAGAGCGTTATCAAAGCGCATATGTTGTGCTCCTGTCGCCAAAACACCGCGAGAGTCGCACAGTTGAAGTATTTCAGACAGGCCAAATCTCTATAAAGAATAAGTAGTAAGATATGAAAAGACAAAACAAAAACGGAGGTTTCACCTTAATTGAGATGATTATGTCAGTCGCGGTATTTACCGTTGTTGCGCTGATTGCCGCTGGTGCACTCTTGGCGATTGCCGACGCGAATCGCAAAGCGCAGGCGTTTAAGTCAGTAGTGAACAATCTGAATTTTGCGTTGGAAAGCGTGGCGCGCAATTTACGCACTGGTTCAGGGTATTCCTCTTCTGATTTTTCAAGAGGAGATTGCTCGCTCGGATATACAGATGGCATTTCTTTTATTTCTCAAGACGGCGAACGAATAGAATATTATATAAACGAAACACAAATTATACGTAAAGTCGCAAATGGCAATCCAATTGGCGTCACGGCGCCGGAAGTACAAGTTGACCGTTTTTGTTTTTTTATTGCGGGAACGGGAGCAAACGATGACGAACAGCCGCGCGCGTTAATGCTCGTCGGCGGGTTTATGCAGGAAAAGCCGAAATTAAAATCGCGTTTTGATATTCAGACCTTTATTACTCAGCGGCTTTTGGATAGTTGAAATATATGCGCGGATTTTCTCTAATAGAAACATTGGTAGCGGTCGTGATTTTAGTAAGCGCGATTGTGGGGCCTCTCACGCTTGCCCAGAGGAGTATTCATTCCGCCGTCTATGCGCGCGACCAAGTAACTGCGAGCTTTCTCTCCGAAGAGGTGATTGAGTATATACGAAGCGTACGCGATGGGAATAAACACGATGACAAGAATTGGCTGAACGGACTATCCGATTGTGTCGGGGACCTTTGTATGGTTGATGTAACCCTTGATAGGAATGATGCATTTGACAAATGCGATAATAAAAAGCTTCCTCCCTATGACAGTTTTTGCGAACTGCTTGCGTTCAATGAGTCAGAGGGTTGGTATGGATACAAACCAAAAAATGATATTGCGTGGGCAGATACTCGTTTTGCGCGGGAGGTTCAAATCACCACGATACCGAGAAACAATAATACATCGGATAATGAAGCAAAAATTGAGGTAACGGTGCGTTGGAAGACGGGAAATCTGCCCGAGCGCTCAGTAACCGTACGCGACTATATATATGACTGGTAAAACAAACAAACAAAAAGGATTTACTTTATTGTTCGCATCGCTCGTCGGGTCGCTCCTTCTCGCGCTCGGCATTGCGACCTTTAATATCATACTCCGCGAGCTTAATTTGTCGTCATCGGCGCGCGAATCGCGCGCCGCATTTTACGCCGCCGATTCGGGGTGGGAGTGCGCGTTTTACCACGACCGCAAGCGTCCAGTTGTGTTTGCGACATCCACAAACTCTGGCTCAATACCAGACACGACAACCATTCAATGTCGTAATGGGAACATCGGTGTTGCCTCAACGCGCGCGGCATTCTCTGCGGTTTCCACTTTTCGCATGCCGCTTGACGGAGACGCGTGCGCAGATGTAGTGATTACCAAAGACGACAACGATAATAAAGATAAAATCTCTGCGACCGTCATTGAATCGCGCGGCAAAAACGACTGCAGTACCAACCAAAACCCAAATCGCGTGGAACGAGCAATACGGGTAAAATACTAAAACATGAAGAATACAATTCCAAAAGAAACGCGAGAGCGGTTGGAACAACTCAAAAGGACGATTGAGAAATATCGCTATGAGTACCATGTGCTGGATAAGTCCGACATTTCGTCCGAAGCGCTTGATTCGTTGAAGCACGAGTTAGTTGAAATTGAGACGAAGTATCCGGAATTGGTAACTGCGGACTCTCCGTCCCAGCGCGTGGGCGGTGCGCCGCTCCCCGCATTTAAGAAAGTACCGCACAAAGTACAACAGTGGTCTTTTAATGACGCTTTTACAGAGGAGGATATTACTGATTTTGATGAAAGGGTGAAGCGGTTTCTTAAAGTTGGAGTGCCTATTTTCAGTTATCTCTGTGAGCTAAAGATAGACGGACTTAAGGTTGTTTTGGAATACAGGAGAGGTCTTTTGACGATGGCCGCAACGAGAGGAGATGGAAAAATTGGAGAAGATGTTACGGAAAATGTCAAGCGAGTTGAGTCCGTTCCGCTTATGTTAAATGAATCCGTTGACATTATTGTTGAAGGCGAGATTTGGATTGGAAAGAAGAATTTTACTCGTTTAAATGAGATTCAAAAGAAGAAGGAGGAACAGATTTTTGCTAATCCCAGAAATATTGCCGCTGGTTCAATTCGCCAACTTAACCCTAATGTTGTGGAGGAAAGACGGCCCGATACATTCATATACGATATTGCATATTATGATAAAACATTTCCATATACACAGAAGGACGAACTCGAACTGCTTAAACGACTTGGTTTTAAAGTCAATCCGCATTTTGAATATTGCAATAATATTAAGGAAATAATCCAATACTGGAAAAAATGGCAAAAAAAGAAATCAGGGGAAGATTATCTAATTGACGGGGTAGTTATAAAAGTTAATGAAAGAGCATTGCAGGAGCGGCTTGGCTATACAGGCAAAGCACCGCGCTTCGGCATCGCGTTTAAGTTTCCTGCAGAACAAGTAACAACAACTATTGAAAACATTTCGTTCCAGATCGGACGCACTGGCGTTATCACACCAGTCGCACACCTGCGCCCAGTTCGAGTTGCGGGGTCGCTCGTTTCGCGCGCCACGCTTCACAATGAAGATGAAATAAAACGGCTTGATGTGCGCGTTGGCGATACTGTCGTTTTGCAGAAAGCGGGAGATGTCATCCCCGATATTGTGTCGGTAGTCACAGAACTTCGCACAGGAAAAGAAAAGCCGTTTCGCTGGCCTTCAAAAATTACCGAATGCGGCGGAGACGGGGCGATTGAGCGCGTGTCGGGGGACGCAGCGTGGCGGTGCGTTAATAAGAATTCTTTTGCGATACATAAACGAAAGTTTTACCATTTTGCGTCTAAAAAAGCGTTTAATGTAGACGGGCTTGGACCAAAGATTATTGACCTTCTGTTAGAACATAAATGTATCTTTTCGTTTGATGATATTTTTGCTCTCAAACGCGACGATTTACTCGCACTCCCGCGTTTTGCGGAAAAATCTGCGGATAATTTGCTCGCCGCGATTGGCGCCGCGCGCAGCGTAACACTAGCGCGTTTTATCGTATCGCTCTCGGTTCCGCAAGTGGGAGAAGAAACCGCAGAAGACCTCGCGAATCATTTCTGCTCTATTGAGAAAGTGCGCGGCGCGCGGTTTGAGGAGCTTGAGCAGATAGTGGGTGTTGGGTCGGTAGTGGGGAAGGCGGTCGTGGACTGGTTTGCAAACAAGGAAAACCGCGCGCTGGTAGGGCGGCTTCTGGAATTTGTCAAGATTGAAAAAATAGCACCCGTCTCCCTACGGGAGACGGGTGCTTGGAAACTTTCCGGTAAGACCTTTGTGCTGACTGGAACGCTTGTACATATGAGTCGCGACGAAGCGAAAGCAAAAATAAAAACGCTCGGCGGGAGCGTTTCGGAATCGGTTTCCAAAAAGACCAGTTTCGTCGTCGCAGGGGTCAACCCCGGCTCAAAATCTGAAAAAGCAAAATCTCTAGCCGTACCAGTTCTTTCCGAGTCAGAATTTTTGAAAATGTTGTAATAGAGTGGTATTATTGAGGAATGATTAAGAAAGAAGACATTAAGAAATTGGCGGAATTGGCGCGGATTGAGGTGAATGAGAAAGAAACAAAATCGCTTGCGAAGGATATTGAGGCGATTTTGGAATATGTAAAACAAGTGCGGGATGTTTCCGTTCAAGATACAGTGCGAAAAGATGACGCGCTTGTGAATGTGTTCCGTGAAGATGCGAACTCGCATGAAAGCGGTATTTACACAGATGCGCTTCTTTCCGCCGTGCCCGAGCGCGATGGTCAGTATGTCAAAGTGAAAAAGATTTTATGATTGCTCTTAAAACACTGACGATACGAAAGGCGCATAACGCGCTCGTGAATGGAGAATATTCCGCGCTTGAACTCGCGGAGGCGTATCTTGCGGAAATAGAAAAAAAGAATAAAGAACTGAACGCGTACCTTGAAGTGTTTGCTGATGTGCGCGGGCAGGCGAAAGAAGCGGACAAGAAAATAAAAGATGGGAAAGCGGGAATGCTCACTGGTATTCCATTGGCGGTTAAGGACAACATTTTAATAAAAGGCAGGCGCGCTTCCGCAGCATCAAAAATCCTTGAAGGATATGTCGCGCCGTATGACGCAACCGCGATACAGAAACTAAAAGACGCGGGCGCGGTATTTTTGGGGAGGACGAACTGCGACGAATTTGCGATGGGCGGCTCAACAGAAAACTCTGCGTACGGCGTAACGAAAAATCCGCACGACACAAACCGCGTCGCGGGCGGATCTTCGGGTGGAAGCGCAGTCGCAGTCGCCGCAGACCTAGCACTTGCGGCGCTTGGTTCGGACACCGGTGGGAGTGTACGCCAGCCGGCGAGCTTTTGCGGAGTAGTTGGGTTCAAGCCGACATACGGCGCTGTGTCGCGAAGCGGGCTTATTGCAATGGGCTCGTCGCTGGATTGCATAGGTCCGATTGCGAAGACGGTTGAAGACGCCAAGCTCATTTTTGATTGCATTCGCGGTAAGGATGCTCTCGATAGTACATCTATTGAACTTCTAACAGTCAACTCAAAACCACCAACTAAAAAATTAAAAATCGGAATTCCGTGGAAGTTTTGTATTGCGAGGAGTGGAATAGATACAGAAGTAATTCAGGACTTCAATGCTTCTATTGAGAAATTACGGGATGCAAATGCAGAGATTATAGATGTAGAATTGCCGAATTTGCAGTATGCGCTTGCGTGCTACTATATTATTATGCCAGCAGAGGCATCGGCGAATCTCGCGCGGTTTGACGGCGTGAAGTACGGTCCGCGCGTATCCGGCTCAAATGGAATAAACGATTACTTCAAGACGCGCGCGCTGTTTGGAAAGGAAGTGCGGCGGCGGATTATTCTCGGCACCTATGTATTGTCCGCGGGTTACTACGATGCGTATTACGGCAAGGCGCTCGCAGCGCGTTCGCTCATCCGCGCTGATTTTGAGAAAGCGTTTGATAAAGTTGATATAATAACCGTGCCAACTTCGCCTATTCCGGCGTGGAAAATTGGTGAGAAAGAAGACCCGCTTTCAGCGTATCTTGCCGACATTTTTACTGTAACAGCAAACCTTGCGGGAATACCGGCAATTTCTATTCCGTCTGGAAAAACAAAATCAGGGCTTCCGCTCGGGCTACAGATTATGGCGGGCGCAGGTGAAGACGAAAATCTTTTTAATATTTGCATCCCGTTAGAAGCCGCTTTGCTACGGAAACGCGATTAAAGAATAAAATTATGCACGAAGTATTATTCAGTAATTTAAAAAGCGTGAACACTCGCATTATTATGCGAAGCGTTTCCTGCTTCTAACGGGATGCAAATCAATTTCTTAAATCCGGAATTCTTGTTTAAGAAAATCTATGACTTCTTCACCGGTGTGGCGCTTTTGCCGTTCATATTTCTTTTTATTGAATGGCTCCGCGAGTTTTTGGAACGGATTAAAGGAGTATCAACAATCGTGTCGCTTATACTGCTCACGGGCATTGGATATTCAATCATTCGTATTCGCCAGATACGAAAACGCGAGGAGGAGTTTTTCGTCGGGCTTGCAGAAGTCGCGCCAGCGAAAACAGGTAATGAAGTAATCGCAGAAGGTCCGCGCAACGCGAAATGGGAGAAAGTGCAAGAGCATATCAACTCGCCGAACGCCGCGGATTGGCGGCTAGCGATTTTGGAGGCGGATATTTTGCTGGACGAGCTTTTGGACGCAATGAAGTATCGCGGCGAATCAATCGGTGAGAAATTAAAAAAGATTGAGCTGAGCGATTTCACGACGCTGGACCTCGCGTGGGAGGCGCACCGCATACGCAACCAAGTGGCTCACGAAGGGAGCGAATTCTTGCTCTCCGACCGCGAAGCCCGCCGCGTCATTAAACTCTATGAAGAGGTATTTAAGGAGTTTCAATATATTTAACTTGATGCGAATCTACGAATGATAGGTGAATGCCGCAAATAAAATCTATTTTCTAATTCGCGCGAATTAGCATATAAATAATTCATCTATTGCAGTATTTTGCCTGCCTGCGGTAGGCAGGCAAAATACTTGTATAAAGAAAGACAACTCACATGGGCGTATAAGCCGTTTACGATATACATCTATGCTGATATTCTTGAGAACATCAGAATATAAACTCGTAATTTATTTCTGTTTTGGAACAAGTGTTGGGGTTAGATATTTATGTACTAGATTTTCGTACTCACGGTATATTTCTTTACTTATTTTCCAAAATCTTCCTATTTTTTCTACCATGTAGTAGTCAGAGTTGTAATGTAGTTCAGGCTTCCAGCGAAATTTGACTTCAACAAACTCCGGCTTCCCCTTTTTATCAACAACAATGAAATCCGGAATCGCGCGAATGCGTTCCCCAACTTCGCTAAAACGATCAAATTTCTCTTCTAATTGTGTTAAGTTCTGCACTATCGCTTCGTAGCCAAAACGATACACAATGTTTCCACATTGTCGCATCATTTCTTCAAATAGCGTCTCCGCCATACGACCCTTGAGCATGGATTCAGAGTTCATTTTGTTGATATTTTGCTACTCCTTTTTCGATATTTAGATTTAGATTATAGCACGATAAGTCATTCATACTATCTTGCTTTCAGAAAACAAAAAAGGTATACTTACAATGTTAATCACATCGCGGGGTGGAGTAACAGTAACTCGCAAGGCTCAATTATGGGCTGATACCGCAGTAATGCGGTATTGATTACTCGTCAAATTCGGTGAAGCCCTTAAAAAGGTAACGCCGAGCCAATCCCAGCATTTACGGTAAATGCTGGGCAGGTGTAGAGACTAGACGGCGAGCCCCCGATTTATCGGGGTGAAGGCATAGTCCAGACCACGAATCTTTTAGAGAGCGGTGAAAACCGAAGTGGTACGCATAACCTTGAGATTCCAGGTGCGATTCCTGGCCCCGCAATAATAAGAGGAAAAAAGCGCTCCATTTTTACGGAATGCTTTTTTCTTGCATTTTTCTACATGGTGGTGTATAAAGCAGACAGTTCGGTTCGTTGACAAACTACACACAGTAAGGAGACACTATGCCCGAAAAAACACAGTATATATTTGCTCGTAGCGAGCAGAGTATTTTCTCTGAAATCTATTTTCCTAAACGGGCGGCTTATCAAGACACCATCTTTAACGCGTTACGCTTCGGTTATAACGAAGAGGCGGTTAAAGAATACCTGTGCGAAAATGCGCCAGAATTGCTCGCTGAATTTAAGGACTACCCCGCGCTCTTTGACCCAAACGATTATACGAATACACGGCGGGTAAAAACTCCGGTTTCCGTTGTAGAAGCGCGCAAACGCATTGCTATGTACCAGTCGCCCTTTAAAGGATGGTCAATCTACAGCGTGGATGGTGTTTTCTTTGATGATGATACGAAAGTGATGTACGAAGAGGCGGTTCAGGTAATCCGTATCATGTTCCGTTTTGAAAGTTCATACACCGCAATGGCGGCACAAGCTGTTTGTGGCGATGTACTGCGTTGCGTTCTGTTCTCATGCATTGCACGACAAGGACGACTTTATGAGCATAAGCTCTGGGGAAAAGCTGAAGAGAGACAGTTCATAAAAAGTCACGCACCATGGTCAGCACATAAGCGCATGTTTGTAGAACAACACTTCGCCGACATCACCAGAGAAATCAACAAATGGATTGATGACCGAGCCCTCTTCATTTTTGCCTATTTGGTCAGAAAATTTGGCAAAAAAGTGCTCACGGAACAACTGTACGAAAAAGAGATATGGGTAATTAATCTCTTTGACCAAAACCTCAATGTTATTCGCCGCATTGAAAGCGACATAACCCATCCATAAATAAACATGAACACAAAACAAAAATTGTTAATTGAAAGATTACGACTAGAAGTTATTTGTCCAACCAAGGCGCGCGTTCTGTGCGGCAAAAACAATATCAGAATACTGCGTTCCAATTACCGTTTTTTGAGTGACGACGAAGTCCCATTATGGAAATGGTCTGAAATGTTTAAAGATGCCGACCTCAATCTCAGACTTGTATTGCGAAAGATAATCAAAAAAGAGATAGGAAACAACTTTGATATTAAAGACGGGACATATTCTGGTTACTTAGGGGTCACATCGGACCATTGGATTGAGGTGGTCAAAACAAAATCCAATGAAACCGATAAAAGACGGACCAAGCAATCGCATCTGGAAAAAGTCGCCGCATAACCTCTTGCTGTGTTTTTTCAAGCCCCGTTCAAGCGAACGGGGTTTTTTAATGTGTGGATAACTATCACACACAATCATATATAAATGAGTATACTAGACAGCAAATGTCTTTTATAAATTAATCACTCTTTTTTATGAACTGGTATTCACGACCCGTTTTCTTTTTACTTGCATTATCTCTTTTTGCGCCGTCAGCCGCCTCTGCCGCGCCAAGCGTGCGGTTTTCCGAAGCGCATCCGCAATATATGGCGGCACTTGCGCGCGCGTTTGCGCAGGAAGTTGCGGCAGATGCAGAAAATAATCAGGCGGACTTAGATGAGGACTTTTCTCCAGAGGATTTCGGTTTGACGGAAGTGGGTTTTTTGCCCAACAATCCGCTCTATATATTTAAAGCCGCACGGCGCGGGTTTTCCGATGTGTTTACAACTAATCCGCAAGAGAAGCTAGAAAACTCTTTGCGTTTTGCGGCGGAAAAACTGCTGGAAGCAAAAACGCTTTCCGAGCAAGGCGCGCGCGAGACCGCCGTTGCAAGCGCGCTTGACCGTTTCCGTATTGAAATAGAGCGCGCGCGGACGCGCGCGGAAGCCGCATCTGCGGAACTGGGGGACGAGAGCGAGGATGGCGCAGAAATCGCCCGTTCTATGATGAATGCAGTCATCAAATACCAAAAACTAATAGGCAAGATTGAAAAGGAAACGGGCGGCAGCGCAACAGCAATTACCACAGAGGCAAAGACGCGCGCTGGCGAAGCGTTCGGCGCCGCGTTTGCGTTTGTGCCGCCGGAAGAAGCCGCAAGCGCGCTTTCTGAAGTGCTTGATTCACAACAGGGCTCTGATTTTAGGGATTTTAAGAATATAGAAGTGTTGAAGACGGTGGAACAGCAGGTACCAGAAGCGGCGCGGCCAGTCATACGGGCAGCGGCGGAAGGCGCGCTTGCAAAATTGGAAGAACATTTAGCAACAGGAGAGAGCGGTAGCCGTGCCGCGTTTGGGGACTTTGTGCGAAATGTAGGCGGCAACGAAGCGCGGCATTTAGCAATCATCCAAGAGCTTGAAGTAAGGCCGCTAAGCGACGAAGCGCGCGCGTCGCTCACCGCCGCAAAGGAAGAAGTGCTCTCGCGCGCCGATGTGCGGCTTGTGGGGCTTTCCGAGGACGAAAAACGCGCCTACCTTTCCCATTTGAACAATGGAAATATTGAAGATGTGCGCGTAGTCAAAGAACTTGAGAGAAATGTTTCCGTAGAAGCGTTGGCGAATGTGCAAGACATTGCGTCATCTGCAAAAGAAAACTTTGCGCGAAAGGTAGAAAATGCGGCAACTAATGAAGGCGAACGCGAAAAATTAATTGAATCGGTGGAACGGTTCCACGACGCGACATCCCTTTCTGTGCTGGATGAGATTGCGGCGCTCATTCCACCTGAACAGCAGTCGGTGTTTATATCTCTGAAGCAAAAGGCGGCGGCGGAAATACAGAAAGACATTTCCAGAGCGAGTGGCGCGGCGCAAACTCGCGCCGTGTATCAAGCGCTTTCCGGCGACCATCCCGAGGACTTTGAAGCGCTCCGCGGCGCGACGGGCATCTCCTCGGCTATCTTGGACGAAATTCGCTCGGCGACCGCGGAGTTGGTGAAGGCACGCGCCGAAGTTATTAGCGATGTCGCGCGCTTCCGTAAGTATGAGGAGGCGTTCCGCGCATCCGACAATTCCGGAGAGACGGGCGTTTTCTCCGACGACCTCTCGGCATTTTTCACAGAACAAAAAGATGTGTACGGCTCGCGCGAAAAGGCAGAACAGAAAATCGCGGATGTTTCAAAGCTGGTATCCGAATTGTCCGGACTGGCGGGTTCATTGCCGCTCAATTTGGGGTATGGAGAAGATGGATTTGACGAGAGCATCCGAAACGCCGCTCGGCTTTTGAGCTCTGCAGAACGACGGCTTGCCGGCGCTCGCGCGGCGCTCGCGCGAAACGCATTTGGGCTTGCCTACAGTGAAGCGCAGGAAGCCGAGTTTGGAGCGCGCGATGGCATCGCGATTGCGCGGAATTATAAATCGGGAAAACGCAGTCCTGAGATGAAGCCGCCTGTACTTTCAGACGGAGGCGAATGGCGCTTAAACAGCCGATATGAATTTCAGAAATTCTGCATTTCTGTAGGAGGCATTCTTGCTGATACTTTATCTTGCGAATACCAAGATGGCCGCGTCTTTATAGTAGCGAAGGAAGGGTTTCCTGTATCGGTGCCTCTTGCATTTCGACCGACTGAAAAGCGCGTCTTGCCGCAACCAGAACCGGTCGTAGACCCACAAAAACCGCTTCCGTTGCAGACACTGGACCCGACAAAGTCAGGACGATGCGGGGGAATAGAAAAGTACTCGTGCCCTACGGGACTTCTGTGCGTAATGCCTGAGTATACCTATACTTCTTTTGTTGAAACCGGTGCGATATACGGCTCGTGCGAGAAAAAGGAGTCCGTAGAAAAGCGAAAAGATATTAGTTGTCAGGCGTACTTTGAAGGATATGTGTACGATTCCAAGAGTAGTTCATGCGTGCGGCAGAGCCAGAGCGGTTGTAGCAACCCATTTATTTACAAAACGAAAGACGCGTGCGAACTTGGCATTCGCGCAGAAGAGCCACCTGAAAAAGAGAAACAAAGCTGGACGGAGCATATATGGAAGTTTGCAGATGGCGTTGAGACCTCAATGATTCTGAATCGCACCGATTCGGAATATACGAATTATATAAAAAATGTTGCGGCAACATGTCGCGTGATGCCCAAACAACAATTTGTGTGGCGGAGAGGTGCAGGCAATGATTCTGCGGACAACTGGAAGAATTTCGGCATTCCTGACTGCTCAGGAAACGCGTTTGCGCCGGCGAACTGCGGCAATAATATCTGCGAAGCGGGAGAAACGCTCAAAAACTGCTCGCGCGATTGCAGTAGCGGTACGACGGCGGGAGATGCTTATTCTTGCCCTGGGTTTGCGCATGAGCGCATTGATGCTAGAGGCAAACGGTATTGCCAGTTAAATACTAAATATTCGTGCAATTCCACTTACCCGCAATTCTTGTACGAAAGTTCGTACGCGCCATCTTTGTGTCCGAATGAACTGATTGAGAATACTGGTACGACTGCAACAACAACTGGCGTGCAATTTGGAAACTGTGGAGCAAATGTGAGCCGATATAGTTGTGAAACGAGTATGGAATGTGATTGGTATGTGCCGCCGCAGGGCTCGCCATATTGCGCGCCTGCGGTGCGTGGTTCGTGGGTGTCGCACACCTGGCGCTTTACCGACGGTACGGAAACATCATCAATACTTTCTCGTCTTGATAGGGAATACTCAGAGTTTATTGCGTCTGTTGACGCGCAGTGCAAGCTCATTCCACGCACGAAGTTTGCGTGGAAATCGGGCGCGGGCAATGATGCTGCGGACAACTGGAAGAACTTCGGCATTCCGGATTGTTCCGGTACAGCATCTACGGGTAACACGACAGGTGGAGGTACAAGCGGAACAACCTGCGATAGCGCAACAACCGCGCTTCTAGGAACAGGATGCCATAGCATGGGCAATGCATTCTTTAATTCGGAAATGACAAAGTATGTCTGGCCTGGAGGTAGTACGATTTTGGAATGTTCAACTGGGTATGTTTCCGGTTGTAGCGGTTCTGGAGGAGGCACTACCAATTCTGCCGCCTGCTCCGATGGTCGAGATAACGATGGCGATGGAAAAATTGACTATCCATCAGACACCGGGTGTTATAATGCATCTGACAATGACGAGACGATTCCCACAACAACTGGCGGAGGTACTACCAGTATGCAGAAATGTTTTTATCCGAACGCGAGTAAAAACGGCGCGCCTGTCGGCTACACGGTGTGGTGCGAGTCCGATTATGTAAACTGTCATGAAGGAAGCCCGAGCGGAGCATCTATTTCTCTAACCGGCGTATCACTCGGCGCGCCGTCGCAGTGCGAGAGCGGATGGACGGGAGGACCTTCTGGTTCGTGCAACTACAACAATTACTGCGATACATGGGAAAGTAAGGCGACCTGTCCGGTTGAATGCGCAAACGGTCCAGGTACTTACACGACCGGCACCTGCAATAACAACAACTTCTGTGATACATGGGAGAGTGCGGCATCATGTCCTTCAGAGTGCGGAAGCACGGGGGGCGGAACAACTGGCGGAGTTCCGGCAACGCCAACTGGAGTTACCGCAACTGCGCCATCATCGGGGAGTAGTGTAGAGATTCGCTGGACGGACTCATCCACAAACGAAACATACTTCAAGATTTGGCGGCAGGCGGGCGGTTCGTGGGCATTCTTAACACAAGTAACATCAAGCAATGGTCCGACAACAAACACAACCACCACGCATACCGACACCAATGTTCCGAGCGGTTCGGTGAATTACCAGATACAGGCATGTAATACATCCGGCTGTTCGCTTGATTCAATTGTTGCAACCACATGGGTTGCAGGGGGCGGTGGTACCACAACAACAACCACGACTACAAACACAAACACAACAACAAGTTCTCCTGCATGCTCCGACGGACGCGATAACGACGGCGACGGACAAACCGATTATCCATCAGACACAGGTTGTTACAGTTCTGCTGATACAGACGAGGCATACTATCCGACAGGAAGCGGCGGCGCCTCAACAACTTGTGATAGTGCACTTGTCGCACTGCTCGGCGACGGTTGCCACCAGATGTACACGGATTCTTCCGGCAACTCTGTTTATTGCGATGGGCCAATGACGAAATCCGCCAAGAGCGGCGATTCTGCAACGACTGCGGGTTGTATTGGGTCTGGCGGAGGAACTACGAGCGGAAGTTCTTGCCCATCTGGCCAATATTGGAACGGAAGCGCGTGCGTGAATACTTCAACAACCGATTGTACATCTGGCCAGTATTGGAATGGTAGCGCGTGCGTGTCGTCATCACCGTCGTCATCATCTTCATATTGCGGCAACTCTATATGTGAGGCAGGAGTCGGAGAAACGGCAAGTTCATGTATAGCCGACTGCGGCAGCACCAGTGGAGGTTCCAATAACTACGGCTCATGCGGTTCTGCGACAACGCAGTCATCCTGTACAAGTCAAACTAATTGCTACTGGAACTCAGGGAGCAACTATTGTTATTACTCAAGTAGCGGGGGCGCTTCAATCTGGCAGTCGTTCTCTTCTTGGTTGAAGGGTGAATAAAATGATAAGGGCGTGAACACAAAAAGGCGCATATGCGCCTTTTTGTGTTGTGTGAGCGTTTTGGAGAACGATTATAACAGAGATGTTATCCACAGGAATAGAACCTACGATTTATAGCTGGGATTGCTTTATATTGGGCAGAGGGGAGCAAAAAAGGTACGAAAGCTTTTAATTTTGTTAATTCTGACCCCGATATGATTCTATTTATGTATACTTGGCTTAAATTGATTATGAAAATTACACCACAAGAGATAATGCCCAGAATTTCAATAAATGAAATACATCGTTCGCGAATCTCGGTGGTTTTGAGATTTTGGGCGGAGTTGTTATCGCTACCAGTCGCACAATTCGGCAATCCTTGGTATATTCACACAAAGGTAAAGAAAGTGTATGAAAACTACGACAGATATTATGGAATATTGAGATTGGGAGTAAGAAATGGCACTATGTTAAAGTACAAGGTATTATCTCTGATTGAGTTGTTGCCCAAATTGATAAAAAAATAAGCCGGGGTAGCTCAATCGGTTAGAGCGTCCGTTTCATAAGCGGAAGGTTTGTGAGTTCGATTCTCACCCCCGGCACCAGATAGGAAAAGACAGTAAGTTGTGATATTATTAAAATCGTTCGACGCGCTGATAAAAACCGCAAAAGAACCCGGAGAAAAACATCGGCTCGAACCATATTTTAATTTTGGGGGAAGAAAATTTTTTAATCATAAGTCAAAAAATTATTAACTAATAACCATATGAATATGAACAATCAAAAAGGTTTTGCAAACATAGCGCTCATTGTTTTGGTAGTCATACTGGCGGGTGCGTTGGGGTATGTAACTTTAGTCAAGAAACCAGCTCCAGTCGAACAATCACAAATTAATAATTTACAAAATACAGAACCCTCAACACCTCCGCCAGCCAATAACCCTGTCTCACAAAATCCACCGACCATGCAGTCACCAGTCACACCTTCGCAATCTTTACCAACCACTTGTATAGATGAAGTTCACGCTCCCGGCGGAAAAGATCTTCCGCCAGTCATTACTTCGATCTCTCCGACATCTGGCTCAGTGGGAACCAAAGTAGATATTCGCGGTTGTAATTTAGCGGGATTTGAGGGCGACCAGATGGCCATCTTTGAACGAAGTGATGGTGAGAAACTAACCTTCTACGGTTCCGGGTATAACGAGAAAGTGATGACGGTAACGATAGCGGATAATTGTCCAACTGGTTCCGAAATTGGACGCTATTCAGGCATTACATCACCATGCGAAACTATTAAGGCACTTCCAAGTGTGTATAAAGTCTATGTGATCACTTGGGGCGATGAGTTTAAGAGCAATTTGGCGACCTTTACCGTAAAGTAGTTTCAAATCCTGTTTTTTGATTTCTGTAAAAAAACTAATGCCGCCAAAGAAAAACTTGAAATTGTCATTCGTGCGGCTTCCAGCATGCGCCGAGGCTTCGGCGGGCAGGCGCCGCCTTTCCGAATTTTCGCGGGGGGATTTTTCCGGAAAAGTGCGTTCGGACTAATTCAAGAATACTGCATGTTTTTCGCTTGCACTTTCATTTCCCGGTGCTATACTGTATATGCAATGCGTTAGCAAGCTCATTGCTTTAATAGGTAACACATATATACCATGGCAGAAGAAACATGCCCGACATGCAAGAAACCGGTAAGTGAGTGCACCTGCCCGGCAGCGAAATAGTTTTCCGTTACGAAACAAAAACCGCCCAGACCTTTGCGTCAGGGCGGTTTTTGTTTGCAGATACGCGGTTTTTCTTGTATATTTTCTGAAGTTGCGCCCGTGGTGTAACCTGGTTAACATAATCCCCTGTCACGGGATAGATTGCCGGTTCAAATCCGGTCGGGCGCGCAATTATCCATTTACACTAGCTCATGTAGGAGATCGCAGGTTTTCACTCTTCGGGTGATCACCCGTAGGTCTTCCGAAGGGTGACAAATCCCGTCCGCATTTTTGGGCACTGAACATTCTTATTGAAGTTGTCGGATATTATTTGTTTACATGGATTCTATTCTTTGTGTTTTTTTAGGGAAGAATTTGCCGCCAAAGAAAAACTTGTCGTGCCTACCCATTCGAGCGCGCAAGAGTAGTGTATAATAAAGCGCATTATGTGGAGCATGGGGTTTGCGTTAAAAATTACTGGGTTTGTGGTTGCGGCGGGTGTTGCCGCGGGCGGCGTGTATGAAATTGCGCGCGTGTACTCAGTGAAGTCGCTCAAAGAAACGATTGGCACAAAACTTGAATCGGGGGAATATGTTGCGGCGATTGCGGCGTACGACGCGCTTGAAAAGGCGGCACCGAAAGAAGCAGTTGCGGAAAGAAAGAATCTTGCGACCGCACAGCGTTTACTTGCCGCGGAAGAGGACTTGAACCGCGCGCTTCGCGCGGCAGAGCGCGCTGAATGGGCGGATGTGCGTGCGCTTCTTCGCGAAAGCGAAGCAATTCGGAATGCGGCGTTTGCGCGGCATCGCGAAGCGCAGGAACTCTACAATCAAGCCGAAGCGTACGCGGCGGGCGAGCGCCACGAAGCCGTTGTGGAACTTGAAGGGTTGAAGGGCGAAGCAACGAGCGAGAAGGCGAAGCGCGCGCAGGCGGAGGAAAAGGGCTCCGCGCTCCAAAACGCGCTTTTGCAAAAAGAAAAAGAACTCGGCACGCGCGAGCGCGAACTCACAGAGGTAAAGCGGCGAGCGGACGATACGAAAGCCCAACTTGAGGCAGAAGAGGCGCGGACGCGCGAGCTTGCCGCGCAAGTGGAAAAGGAGGTGAAGCAGAAGTTTTTTACGGAATTAAAAACCTATCGCGATTTGGCGCAAAAAGGGAGAGAGCAGTTAGATAATGCCGTTGTAGAAATACAAGCGAAACGAGATGTAACGGCATTGGTGTACATCAGCCAAGGAAAGATTTTGTTTGAGGAGGCGAAAAACAAAACGAACGATTTACGAAGCAATCGTACGCCTTCGGCATATCAATCAAAAGTAGACGATTTAGCTCGGGCGTTTACGGAATTTCTAGAAGCGTCAAAGCAGTTGCGCAACGCAGTTGTGTATATAGAAGAGCAAGGAAGCGCGGAGTTTGCATCCGGCTTGAATAAAGGAAAAACCGCGCTCGCAAACGCCGCGTCGTATCTCGCAGGCGTGTCGGAGTTCATTGTGGGAAATCAGTAGGGTTTTGCAAAAGTTCCAAAAATCCAATAGTATAACGGAACGCCGTTGTAGCTCAGTTGGTAGAGCACGTCATTGGTAATGACGAGGTCTCCGGTTCAATCCCGGACAACGGCTATGCCGCCTTAGCTCAGTTAGCAGAGCATTCGCTTCGTAAGCGAAGGGTCCCCAGTGCAAATCTGGGAGGCGGCTTCAAGAAGATCTTATCCACCTCTCGCGTTTGCTTTTTTGTATGGGTTTGCTAGTATGCAGGTTGCCGCGAAACACCGGGGAAACATACCTGTGGTTTGGTGCGGTTGAGTTCGCTTGGGGGTTTATCTTTCTTCCCCCGCGTCCTGTTTGGACAAAGCCCGCTTAACCGAGTTTCTCTCCTGTCACGGCATTTCTGGGCGTTCTGACAATAGTCGGAACGCCCCTTTTTTGATACTCTACACAAATGGAAAGAGATAAAGAACATAAGATAACCGAACTTGAAGCCGCGATGAGCGCTGCGGATTTTTGGGCTGACAAGGCGAGAGCGCAGGAAGTGGTGCGCGAATACAATGAATTAAAAAAAGTAGACGATAGTGGCGGGTACGACGACGGCGATGCGATTATGACTATTTTCTCTGGTGCTGGAGGAGACGACTCTGAGGATTTTTCGGCAATTCTTTTAGAAATGTATCGCAAGTTTTTCGCGCGTAAGAGTTGGGGTGTCTCAATTATTCATAAAAACCAGAACGATCATGGGGGGTTTCGCAATGTTACGATTGAAGTAAATGGAAAAGGTGCGTACGGCGAACTCAAAAATGAATCTGGAGTGCATCGGCTTGTGCGCATTTCGCCGTTTAATGCGCAACAGAAAAGACATACTTCGTTTTCAATGGTGGAAGTGATTCCAAAATTGTCGCCGACCGATAAGCATATTGAGATTCCGGAAAGCGAACTTGAAATCACCACGGCGCGCGCAGGCGGTCCGGGCGGGCAGAATGTAAACAAGCGCGAGACCGCAGTGCGCATAGTGCACAAGCCGACCAATCTTTCGGTGCATGTAACGAGCGAGCGCAATCAGGCGCAGAATAAGGAGAAGGCGCTTCAGATTTTGCGCGGAAAGCTTTACAAACTGCGCGAGCAAGAACGATTTGCGAAAGAGAAGGGCATGCAAATCTCTAAAACAACGAGTGTTGAATGGGGCAACCAAATTCGTTCGTATGTTCTGCATCCGTACAAGATGGTAAAAGACCATCGTACGGGCGTGGAAACCTCGCAGGTTGATAAGGTGCTTAATGGCGAGCTTGATGAGTTTATTGAAGCCGAACGAAATTTGTAATACACTGTTCTTATGCTTCATTTTGATAAGGTATATAAAAAATACAACGGATGCATGGCGCTAGACGGCATTTCGTTCCGCGTGAGCCCTCGCGAATTTGTGTCTGTAGTTGGGCATTCGGGAGCTGGGAAGACAACGCTCCTTAAAATGCTTCTTGCGGAAGAGCGGCCGACCGACGGCTCTGTCTTTTTTGAGCAAACAGATATTTACAACTTGCCGTCGCGGGAGATGAATGCTTTGCGCAGAAGGATTGGGGTTGTGTTTCAGGATTATCGTTTGCTTCAGAATCGGACCGCGTATGAAAATATTGCGTTTGCGATGGAGGCATCGGGCAAAAGCGATGATGAAATCGCGGCAGATGTGCCGCACGCGCTTGAACTAGTGGACTTGGGCGAAAAGATGTGGAACTTCCCGCACGAGCTTTCAGGCGGAGAGAAACAGCGCGTGGCGATCGCGCGCGCAATTGTGAACCAGCCGGATGTGCTGATTGCCGACGAGCCGACCGGCAACCTTGACCCGATGAACACCTATGACATTGTTCAGATTCTTAAACGCATCAACGACCTCGGTACGACGGTGATGCTCACGACGCACAACAAAGGTGTGATTGACTCACTCGGCAGGCGCGTGATTACGATGGAGCATGGCAAGATTGTGCGTGATGACCCAGAAGGAAGGTATGTGTTGTGATACAATGTGTTTGATGAAAAAGTTTTTGTTTCTCGGACTTATTCTGCTTTTCTCATCGCCTTTTTTTGCGCTGGCGCAACAACCCTACGCGCGCTACTGCCCCGACCCTACACATATTTTTACGGGCGTTGCGACAAACCGCGATGGCTCGCCAAAAATTGAACTCGTGGTGGACCCTATTTTCAACGAGAAAATGAAACGGGAGCGGTTCACCGACTACTTACCGGTTGCGCCAATCTATGACCTCGTCTTCTCGGTTGTTCCCAGCATAAACGAATACTGTTTGCCGCAGTATGACGAAAACGGAACGCGCATCAAAAAAATGGACCCGCCGAAGACACTCCCGTTTACCGCATCCATAGAACTTTCCGGCAAAGCACTTATATCCGCCTCCTCGCTCGCATGGAACGGTAGGCGAAACGAGAACGAACAGCCGCTCTATGAGTGGAAAATAAAGGGTTGGGAAAACGGCATCGTCTCGGAGTCAAAGATGGAGAAGCTCATTCGCGCTATTCACGACAATAACCCGCCGCCAACACTTGCGGTGCAAATGAAGTTCTCGGACGGCAGGCGCGAACGCATAGACCAAAGCACTAATTTCACGCTCTGCGCGCCAGTGTGGGGAAGCGGCGCGCATGAAGTGGTGTACGACCGCGTCGCGCACCGCCTCTCCGATTTTATCTACCAGTCGGAGTCAATCATTTCCGGCGCGTTTCTTAAAGTTGACCCATTTCGGGAGTATCAAAAGTGGTTTACGCACCTGATTAACCTCCGCAATTACTACGGAGAGAGCTGGTTCAATATACACCTTGCCACTCGAAAAGGGGAACAGCACATTGCGGAAGATTGCGGGGGCAAGCAAAGCAACCATATCGCCATTTCACCGCTCGTACCTCTTGGAGATTTTGCATCCGCGCTCAGCAGTGGTCGCTTTATTCAAATTGCGTCTGATGTAACAAAAAGAATTCTAGATTACAATGCGATGGGAACCTCTCTTAAGTTTTTTGTTCCAGTACCATTTCCGTTAATTGCGCTACACGAATTTGGACATGTGTTTTCCGGTCTTAATGATGAATATCTGTCTGGGCAAGTTAGTGGGAAAAACTGTAGCATTAATCCAGCATTTGATTGGAGTTACAACGGCGTTCAGTATGGAGATACTTCATTTGAAGGATGCGGATATCCAACTGTTCATCATCGACCATCAGAGAAGAGTATCATGCGAGGCGCGCAGTCGGGCGAGACGCGTTTCAATGTCGTGAGTTGTGGTTACATTATCGCTGCCATCAAAAAAGAAGGAGAAGGTCCCAAGTATTGGAAAGAATGTATGAATCCAGAGTGGAATACCATAAAGCCGATCGGAAAAGTCGCTTCATTTGGATTGCCGAATCTTGCCTCAATCTTCCAGTCGCTCATTCGCGTACCTTCCTCTGCGTCCGTGCGTGACGCGGTTGGGAGTGGAGAAGAGATACATATTGAACACTTTAGCGCCGACGGGACGATAACCGGTGAGGTTATCTCGGTTCCGTCCATTTCATACTCCCCGCTACCGCTTGCGGATGTTGATTTGTCGGAAGACACAAGCGAACTCAACTCACAAACCGTTCCTCCGACATCTAACCTAGGCGACCTCGCAAACGAATCCATTTTTGACACCGTATCCGTGAACCTCAAAGTGAATGGGCAAGACGGGCCTGTTGAAGTGGAAAAAAGAAGCCGCATCGTACTGAGTTGGATTTCCGAAGGCGCAACCAGGTGCCGCGGAGTATGGTCAAAAAATGATATTAAACTATCTGGAACCGCGGCAGGTCGCATCACTAGAGATGCAACAATTAAAGTCGCCTGCATCAATGCAGACGGCGAGCGCGCGGATGATGCAGTGGTGGTGAATGTGGTAGAATAGCAATGTATGTTTTGGACTAATGTAAAAAGAATTTTGAGGACGGGGTGGCAGCATTTTATGCGCAATGCGTTCGTGTCGCTTTCTGCTGTTTTGATTATGTCCGTAACGCTTCTGACCATTGGCGCGGTGGCGTTTACGCTTGCGCTCCTTGACGGTTCGCTCCGCGAGATTGAAAGAAAGATTGACCTAACGGTTTCTTTCACGACGGTCGCGCCGGAGAACGAGATTTTGGAAATAAAGTCGGCACTTGAGTCGCTTCCCGAAGTCGCCTCAGTGTTGTACACGACGCGCGAGCAGGCGCTTGACGCATTTCGCGCGCGCAACCAAAATGACTCGCTTATTTTGCAGGCGCTCAATGAAATTGGCGACAACCCGCTCGGTGCGACTCTCTCTGTGCGCGCCAAAAACCCTTCGTTTTACGAAAGCATTGCAAAGTTTCTCGCGAGCGACACAGCACTCTCTCCCGCGAAACTCTCGGTGATTGAGCGCGTCAATTACGAAGACAACCGCGCGGTATTTGAGCGGCTCTCGCGGTTCGTTTCGTCTGCAAAACAACTCGGTGTTGCTGTGTCGGTTATACTCGGGCTGATTTCTGTACTTATCGCTTTCAACACCGTGCGTCTCATTATTTACATCTCGCGCGATGAAATTGCAGTTATGCGGCTCGTAGGGGCGACGAGCCGCTTCGTGCGCGGACCATTTGTAATATCTGGGATTTTGTACGGGTTGGTTGCGGCGGCGCTCACGCTCACGCTTTTTTTCCCGCTTACATATTACTTAGGCGATGCGACCGAGCAATTTTTCTCTGGCGTGAACCTTTTCCACTACTACAACACAAATTTCTTTGAGTTTCTTGCGCTTATTGGTGGGTCAGGGCTCATCGCAGGCGCACTGTCAAGCTGGTTAGCCGTCCGAAAATACCTTAATGTGTAGCTGAACATACGAATATACGAATGATACGAATCTGCGAATGGCTACGAATATGAAACAAAGAAAACATAAATATATTTTCGTCATTGGCGGCGTGATGTCTGGAGTCGGCAAAGGCGTCACGACCGCGTCTATCGCAATGCTCCTTCAGGCAAAAGGTTTTAAGGTCAACCCGATAAAGGTTGACCCGTATCTTAATGTTGACGCGGGAACGATGAATCCAACCGAGCACGGCGAGGTGTTTGTGCTTAACTCTGGTCTGGAATGCGACCAAGATATGGGCAATTACGAGCGTTTTCTAAATCTCAATTTAGGCAACGACGATTACATTACTAGCGGAATGGTGTATCGCCATGTGATAGATAAAGAGCGCGCGCTCGGCTACAAGGGTAAATGTGTGGAGGCACTTCCTCATATTCCAAACGAGATCTTACGCCGTATAGATCGCGCAGTGGAAACATCCGGCTCAGATGTTTCCGTTATTGAAGTTGGCGGTACGGTTGGCGATTATCAAAACATTATGTTTCTTGAAGCGGCGCGCCGGCTTTGGCTAACGCATCGCAATGATGTAATTTTTATTCTAGTATCATATCTTCCAGTTCCAGGGACGATTGGTGAAATGAAAACCAAGCCGACACAAAACGCAGTACGCCTTCTCAACTCGTATGGAATTCAGCAGGACTTCATAATTGCGCGCGGACCCGTCCCGCTTGATGAAAAGCGCAAAGAAAAGCTCGCGATTTGGTGCAACACTGAAGCGGAGCGGGTCATTTCCGCGCCAGACATTGAGAGCATTTACGATGTGCCTCTTAACTTTGAGAAAGACAATATCAGCTCGCTCATACTTTCTTCGCTCAATCTGAAAAGCCGCGTGCGGCGCGACGGTTTTGAGAAATGGAAAAAGTTCGTATCGCGTACAAAAAACGCAAAAGAAGAGTTGTCTATCGCGGTTATTGGAAAGTATTTTGACACCGGAGATTTCATGCTCTCGGATGCTTACCTTTCCGTTATTGAAGCAGTAAAGCACGCGGCGGCGAAGCTCGGGAAGAAAGCAGTACTTTCGTGGCTAAACGCAAAGGATTACGACCATAAATCCGAAGACGGATTGGGTAAAAAAGAGGGTAGCGATATATCATCGCTTAAACAGTACGACGGCATTATTGTTCCAGGCGGATTCGGCGAGGCGGGCATTGAAGGAAAAATTAAAGTAATACAGTTTGTGCGCGAAAACAAAATCCCATATTTCGGACTTTGCTACGGAATGCAACTCGCGGTTATAGAATACGCACGGAATGTCGCGGGGCTTCTCGGCGCGCATACGACAGAAATAAACAAAGAAGCGCTGCACAAAGTTATAGACATTATGCCGGAGCAGAAGAAGCATATGGAAGAAGGGAAGTACGGCGCCACGATGCGCCTCGGCGCATACGAAGCGCGCGTGAAAGATGGGACGATTGCACGCAAGGCGTATGGAAAAGAAATAATTTACGAACGGCACCGCCACAGGTATGAAGTAAATCCGGAATATATCGGGCATTTGGAAAAAGTGGGTATGATTTTTTCCGCCACTTCTCCAAACGGCGTGCTTATGGAAATCGCAGAACTACCTCGCAAAATCCACCCGTTCTTTCTCGGCACGCAATTTCATCCCGAGTTTCAGTCGCGCCCCCTCGTCCCGCACCCGCTTTTCACCGAGTTTCTCAAATCCGCCTCCGCGCGGCGCAATAAGAATAAATAACAATACCTTGTATTCTCTTATTCGTGAGAATTAGACAATAAGAAAAGAAAGAAGTGGAGATGGAGGAAGAGATGTGTAGTATACTGATAAATATGGAACTGAAAGAGTTGCAAAAAATACTAAAGGCTCTTGCAAATAAGCGGCGGCTCGCAATACTTCGTTTTCTTAAGAAAAACGGCGAAGCGAATGTAACTGAGGTTGCAGAAGAAATTAACCTTTCCGTTAAATCAACCTCGCGGCATCTATCGGTTCTATTTTCTGCAGATTTAGTTGAACGGGACCAGCGGAGCTTGGAGGTATACTATCGTTGCGTCACATCGTTTCCTTCGGTTATCAAAGGTATTATATCTATTCTCTAATTCGTGAGATAAACGAATATAGATAAAGTTTATATTTCTTTAACTTTTTTCTAATATGTCCATAAGCGTCGGAATTGGGTTGGCGTTTGTGGCTATGTTTTGTTGGGGCATAGGGGACTTTTGGATTCAGAAATCAACGCGGAAAGTCGGAGACCTTGAAGCGCTTTTTTTCATTACGGCTTTCGGTGCGCTTATACTTCTGCCGTTTGTGTACAAAGATATCCCGGCGCTTTTTTTAGAATCGCCGCACACGCTTGTGGTACTCGGCGTACTCTGCGTCGTCTTACTTCTCGCCGCCATTCTTGATTTTGAAGCACTCCGAGTCGGGAAGCTTGCGGTGGTTGAGCCAATATGGTCGTTTGAAGTTCCCATCGCTGGGCTTCTCGCGTTCTTTATTCTGAGTGAGCGCATTGATTTATTTCAGATATTTCTTATTATCATCTTGTTATTCGGGCTCGCGCTTGTTTCTCTCAAAAAACAGTATAAATGGCGGCATCTTTTGTTAGAGCGTGGAACCATTCTTGCATTTCTCGGCGCGGTGATGATGGGAGGCGCAAATTTTTTTATGGGCTGGTTTTCACGCTTGAACGACCCTATTATGGCGAATTTTATTACTGATATTTTTATCGCTGTAGTAATAGGAACAGTTTTACTTGTAAGTGGTAAACTACAAAAAACCATAAGAGACATTCGTGGAAACAAGACGATACTTTTACAAATGTCTGTTGCAGACAAAGCGGCATGGGTTGCGTTTGCGTTTGCTATGACGCTTGCGCCTATTGGAGTTGCCGTTGCTCTGTCGGAGAGTTATATTATCGTTGCGGTGTTGTTGGGGCTTGCTGTCAATAAAGAACGGCTCGGCGCACACCAGAAAATTGGTCTTGTATGCGCTGTGGTTGCAGCAGTGGTTCTTGCAGCAGTTACCTCATTATAATCGTAAAGAACATATCTATTCTCTAATTCGTGAGAATAAGGGAACATAAAGAGACGAAAACCAATAATATGAAAATCATAAAGAAAAAGATTCATCCGGAGTATTTTGACGCTGTGGCAAGCGGAAAGAAGTGCTATGAATTTCGCGTGGCCGACTTTAATGTTGCGGAAGGGGATGTTTTAGTTTTGCAAGAGTGGGACCCAAGTGAGAAAAAATATACAGGCAGAGAATTACAAAAGAAGATTTCGTATGTCGGGAAGTTTACACTTGATTCATTTGGTCAGCGTGAAGCATTAGAGAAAAACGGGTTTTACATACTATCTCTTGAGTAGAACCCTGTGATATAATTTATCTGTTGATTATCAGTTATTTATTTTTTAAATATGCAACATTATATTTGTACGGGCGGGTGCGGAGGCGAGTCAAGTAATCTCATTGTGTGTCAGGCGGAAGGGTGTAAAAAAGAGGGTGAACCGCTGACGCCGTGCGATTGCGGAGACAGCGTGCACCATCACCATTCGGAGGAAAAGGAAAAAGAAAACGAATAGTCCCTCTTTTTACTCCGTCGTCTTTCCGTCAAACTCCGCTTCGCGCGCTTCGGCATCCGCTTTGGTTGTGCGAACAATACCGTCTTTGTGATGCGCGGGCGAGTAAATAGTGTACAGTTTTAATTCATTTTCCGATGAGGTATTTACAACATTGTGTTGTGCACCTGCGGGTACGACGATTGCATCTCCATCCACTACTGCGTATTCGTTGCCGTCAACAATTACTTTTCCCGTCCCGCGCTCAAAACAGAGAAACTGGTCATTGTCAGGATGCGCCTCCATTCCTATTTCTTCATACGGCTTGAGGAACATCAGCACGAGCTGGCTTTGCGCACCGGTGTATAAAACGCGCCGATAGTTTCGGTTTTCAAGCGTCAGATTCTCAATATTCTGATGAAATCCTTTCATAATATTTTTAAAGTACTTTTATAAAAATAAACCCGACCTTTTTCGTAACTGCGGGACTTGGACTCGAACCAAGATAACGACCTTCAGAGGGTCGCGTCCTACCATTAGACGATCCCGCAAGAGCGGGTGAATTATAACACATTTTTTATGGGCGGGAGAGGACTTGAACCTCCATGCCTTGCGGCACCAGCTCCTAAGGCTGGCGTGTCTGCCATTTCACCACCCGCCCATTGAGTATATACTGTAAATCTGTTACAGTTTTTTATCAACCGCCCATAGCTCAGTTGGTAGAGCAACCGCCTCTTAAGCGGTGGGTCGTAGGTTCGAATCCTACTGGGCGGATATCTTTTTTGCCCGGGGTGGGAGTCGAACCCACACTCCTTACGGAACCTGATCTTAAGTCAGGCGCGGCTGCCAATTACGCCACCCGGGCATTAAGGCCTGGGGGGGAATCGAACCCCCGCATGTTGGTTTTGCAGACCAAAGCGTTACCACTTCGCCACCAGGCCATACTCCTATACTACTGTGTATGCGACAATTCTTCAATTCGCTGGCGATTCTTTTCTCCGCGGTCAATTATGAATGTAATTTTGGGCAAGCGGCGCATTCGCGCCGCTTGCCCTAAAAATTTCCTGAACCCTCCCGCGCGCCGATTTGCAAATGCAACCGCTTTTTCTTCCTCGCTTTCTGGGAGTACCGAAAGAAGAATAGTTGCGCGGCTATTTTTCTCCGATAGCGTTACGCCTGTCACGGTAATGAGCGAATTGCGGTTTGATTCCATTTCCAAAAAACGCGCGGCTTCGCGCGCGATTTCTTCCGCCAATCGCAATTTCTTTTTTTCTGTTGCCATAGTTCGCTTACACTTCTACAATTTTTACTACCTCAATTGTGTCGCTTACGGCGAGTGGAAAGGTACTCGTGGTAAGCGCGCCGAACTCTGTTCCTGCCGCCGCCTCGCGTGCCTTTTCTTTAAATCGCTGAAGCTCTTTTACTCTACCCGTACCTATGCGCTCGCTGCGTCGCACAATTATAAATTCATCGCCGAGCGCTAGCATTCCTTCAAGAACCTTGCCTCCGACGACTTGCGTATTCTTTTCTTCCGAAAATAACTTCACAATGCGGGCTTGTCCTGTTATTTCTTCGCGCTTTTCTTTCGGCGTGCGTTCTTTCACAAGTTCGGCAAGAAAGTCGGAAAGGCGATAGATGATGTCAAAAAGATGTATGTCTGCGCCGCCAGTTGCCTTTGATGATTTTTTTGCGCCCGCGTCTGTGCCAACATTAAACCCGACAACTAAAGCACCCGCCACGCTGTCCGCAATCTTCACATCTCCTTCGCCTATATTGCCCAGCCCCGCACACACGATTTTTATTTCCGTCTTTTCTGTTTTTAATTTCTCAATCTCGTGCCGTATCGCTTCAATGCTTCCTGCATTATCAGCTTTTATAATAAGCGGAATCACAGTATGTACACCGACTCGTTCAGGCACTTTCTCGGTTTTACTAGAAGGCACAACCGCGCGCGCCGCGTTTTCTTCAAGCGCTTTTTCCGCTTCTTTTTTATTTACATATGCGCGGAACGGCGCGCCGGAGTGGGGAAGTGCGCTCCAACCGTACGCGCGCGCGATGCGCCCGCAGCCAGCTTCAGCTAATGGCTTGCCCGCGAAGTCCTCAACCGTACGAAGCGTTGAAAGCGCGTTATCGGCAAGAATCGCATTTCCCTTGCGCAACACTCCGTTTTTAATAACAAGCGTTGCGCAGATCCCCTTCGCGCTTGAGCGTTCGGCTTCTATCACCACTCCTTCGGCGAGCCGCCCAGAGTCGCGCGGCGCATCATTCATATCGGCAAGGAGTAGCACTAGGTCAAGCAGTTCAGAAACGCCATTTCCGGTTTTTGCAGAAACGCTCGCGGACGGTATGCTACCGCCATACCCTTCCACATACAGTTCATGTTCGGCTAGCGACGCTTTCGCGTGTTCAACATCCGCATTCGGTTTATCGGTTTTGGTAAACGCAACCACAAATGGTGTCTTGCACTTTTGCAGAATTTTTATTGACTCTATCGTTTGCGGTTTCGCACCTTCGTCTGCGGCTACGACGAGAATGGCGACATCCGCAACTCCGGAAGCACAACTTCTGCTTGAGCCAAACGCTTCGTGCCCAGGTGTGTCTATGAAAGAAATCTGCCGCTCTTTTCCGTCAGCAGTTTTATGCAAAACTTCATACGCGCCGATGCGCTGGGTAATTCCGCCCGCCTCTTTTTCCGCGACATTGGTTTTGCGGATGTAGTCAAGAAGCGTGCTTTTGCCGTGGTCAACATGCCCTACAACCGCTACCACCGGCTGGCGCACTTCGTTTTGTTTTTCTGTTGTTTTTGAGTTCGGCATAAAAAATAATCGTATCACGATTTCCACACGATTGCGAGTTTTTCGTGTATGTGGTTTTATGGTCGTTATGAAAAGAATATATTTGGACCACGCTTCTACGACTCCGCTTGATGCGCGAGTGCGGAAGGTAACAGAGCCATATTTCGCAAAGAATTTTGGAAACCCAAGTTCCATTCACGCAGAAGGAGTTGCGGCAAAGAAAGCAGTTGACGAAGCGCGCGTAAAAGTTGCGCGCGCGCTGGAAGCGCGCGCAGAAGAGATTATTTTTACAAGCGGCGGCACCGAGGCGAACAACTTGGCGATTTTCGGTGTTGTGAATAATAGTAGAAAGAATGTACACATCGTTACAACAAACATAGAGCATTCATCTGTACTAAAACCACTGCGCGAGCTTGAACGGCAGGGAAGTGCGGAAGTTTCGTATATTCCAGTTGAGCCGAACGGAATCGTGCGCGCAGAAAAAATTATTTCGGCAATCCGTCCGAACACAGTACTCGTGTCGGTCCAGTACGCGAACAACGAAATCGGAACAATTCAGCCGATTGCAAAAATCGGCAAAATGATTAAGGCACTTGACGCGCAAAGCTCTCGCCCAATTTTCCATGTAGACGCATGTCAGGCACCGCTCCATCTCAACTGTTTGGTGAATGCGCTCGGTGTTGATTTGCTCACGCTGGACGGTCACAAAATGTACGGACCGAAAGGAGTTGGGTGTTTGTATGTGCGCCGCGGCACGCCGCTCGCGCCAATTCTTTTTGGTGGCGGGCAGGAGAACGGCATGCGTGCCACGACTGAAAATGTGCCCGCCATAGTCGGCTTCGCCGAAGCACTCCGCATTTCGCGCACGGAGCGCGCGAAAGAGTCCGCACGTCTCTCCGCGCTCCGCGCCCATCTCTATACTAGTGTTTTGCAAAACACTAGCATAAGAAGCCGAAAGATAATGGTGAATGGAAGTATGGAGGCGTGCGAGCGGTTGCCGAACAATTTGAATATCTCACTCCTCGGCATAGATACCGAAATGCTGACGCTCCAACTAGATGCAAAAGGAATTGCAGTGTCTACCAAAAGCTCGTGTCTCAAAGACGAGAAAATCTCTTATGTCGTCGCGGCGCTTGATAAGAATAAATCTCGCGCCTCATCCACTCTCCGTTTCACTCTCGGCCGCGGCACAACAAAGAAAGACATTGAATACACAATAAAGGTTTTAATTGATATACTAAAGAAATGCTGATTATTTATACCAAAACAGGATGTCCGTGGTGTCGGGACGCGCTCGCGCTTTTGCGCGACAAAAAAGTTGCGTTCTGCGCGCAAAAAGCGGACAAGAAAAAACACCAACGCTGGACTTAGACAGCGACATCCTCGCCGACACCGACGCTCCCGCCATTGAAGCATTTCTCAAATCCAAAGGCGTGATTTCGTAATCTGATTTATCTATTGCAGTATTTTGCAAAATACTTGTATATACAGTCATTTTGCAAAATGTCTGTATAAAGACCTATTGTCTAATTCGCGCGAATTAGCACATAAGAAAAAACGGATCAGCGCGCGCTGATCCGTTTTTTGTGGTGCAAAATATGAAGTTTTCCGATGTCAAAGTTATCCACATGATTTAGCTTGCTTTTATATCAATAGTGCAATACTATTGTATATGCTCGCTTTTTAATCATAATTGAGTAACATATAGATATGGATAAAGAATTAGAACAAAAGAACGCAAGGTTTAAGAGGTTGGCAACAAAAAGGACCAATATAATCCTTGATAGAATAAGAATTTTAGGTAACTGCGCCTACAGAGGCGCGTACGAGTATAGTGAGGCGGAAATTAGTAAAATCTTTTCCGAAATTGACCGGTTGCTTAAAGAAACAAAAGCAAAATTTCATTTTCCTAAAAGTAAGGAATTTAAATTGTAAAAACATGGAACGAACAATCTTCACACAAATAGTAAACCGTGAGAAAGATATTGAGGCAGTCGCGGACGGCTACAAGACAAAAATCAATCATGAATTGTGGTTGGCTGATGGTCTCCAAAAAGACGCAATCCAAAACTGCTGGGATGTTCGTAGTGATAAGAAGCACGGAAAAAATTGGGAGTGCGGTTTTTTATTGATGAAGATTGATAACAAGGAAGTTCTTTGTATTTCGGATAAAGGTACGACTGGTCTGAATGGTACGAAGTTTTATACTCCAAATGAACTAACGAAAATTTTAGAGAAAATTTCAAATGAGAGTCAACGAGGTGAAGATTTAGCCTGCTTCCTAAATTCAAATTGGAGTTCAAAATCTATCGAAGAAGGAGGAAATAGAGGTCGTGGCAAAACCCTTTTTTTGGTCGCGTCGCAGAGCAAAAATGTTTTCTTTGAATCATTGCGATCAACCGACAACTCGTATGTTTTTGGCGAATTTTATCTCGATACGGCCGACAAACAAGTTAAGTTTAGTTTGCATTATGACGATGACGGAAAGGCAATGTTAAAGTCAGAACTTGGCGAAAAAATTAGTCCAATAACCGAATATGGAACTAAAATTTTTATTTTGAATCCCGATACGGCCGTTACGCAGGCAATAAAGAGTGGCGAATTGATTTCTTTCATTAGCAATTCTCGATGGGAAACTATTAGAAAATATGAAGCAAAGATTTTTGTTGATGATGGAAACGAGAAGAAGTATGCTAATCTTCCTTATTGGTACGAGAATGAACTGAAGGGGGTTGAAGAAAAAGAATTTTCTCCCGAAATAATTAAAGATGGAACAGAGTATAAAATTAAGCGACTTGTTTTGAGATACGCACCAAACCTCAATGTACCCGATTCTATAAGGGGTATCGCCATACAGCGCGGCGGTATGACCATTGAAAGAATACCGGCGGAGGAATTAGTTAAAGAACAAGGAATGACTGATATTTACGGCTGGTTGGAGATGGAAAGTAAGCCACTTGAAGAGGAGATGAAAATTCGTTGCGAAGGACCAGAACATTTTAATTTTACTTGGACCCTAAATCCAGCGCGGTATCTGCGAAATCATATTCAGTCGAAAATACGAGAATTTGCTAAGGACTTAAAAATTATTGAGTCAGAGCAAGCGAAGAAAAATAAAATCCAAAAAACCGCCGAGGAAGAAGCGTTAAAACTCCTTACCCCGCTATTTAAGAAACTCGGACTTTTTGGAAAACACAAAGGAAAAAGAAAGAAAAAGGGATTATCTCGTAAAAAGAATGAGCCATTACGGTTGTCGGTTCCCGATATGGAGTTTCCGAGAGATGACAAACGAGTTAATTACGGAGAAAAAATAAACGGTACCTATGTTGTTCCTATAAACGAATTTGGCGAAAGTATTTTGGTACTCGTTCGTGTTTTTATTGTATCGGCTGATGGCAAGACAGAAATGTTGCAGGAGAAAGAAATTAATTTGCACACTGGAGAGGGGCCTAGGATTGGCCCCGATGAAATAGCCATATCAAAAAAGTATAAAGCTGGTGGCTATTCTTTGCGAGCGCGCATGATTGCCCTAGAGAATAAAGATAAGATATTACCGGATGGCGTAAAAATTGAAAAAGGAACAATTCTATACGAAAGAGTAAATCAAAAGTTTTATGTTGAAATTAACCCACCAGAATCCGGTCCATTTGAATTTCAACCAAAAGGGAAAGATGATAAAAGTTATTTGTTTGAGTGGGAACAGGAAGGAGATGGGTACATTATTTATTACAATGAATTACACCCGCGTATTAAACCGTTATTAAATGATGGCGAAGGATTACGAGATTATTTCGCGGAACAGGGTTCGTTGCTCGCACTTCAGATAAAACTTGAGGAGCTTATCGCGGATGATGATAAGGAAGATAAAGATTTTACAAAGCTTGTTAAAGGTAAAGACGCTTCGGCTGTCTATAAACTTTTTCTTAATAGACATAGCGAGTTTCTATGGAGTTTAAAGGAATAATATGGTCATCAAAATAAGAAAAAAGAATAAATCTAAGGAAACCGTTCAGTATAAGAGCGCTAAAAAAATTCTTACGCCACAAGACATTAAGGAGGCGGATCGTTTTGATGACGCCTTGAATCAAGAGATACAAGAAATTGAGAAAGTTTTACTAAAAGAAAAGATGCTTACTCCCGAAGCCAGAAAATCCAATATGTTAGGAGCTTGGTACTTAATTGGTACTAGAATCAATAATTTCTTAAAAAAATATAAGGTATCCTCGGAGGAGGAGAATCTTTTCTGGGATCATCTCTATGGGCGTTCATCGCTTATCAGTAAAACAGCTCCTACAAGCAAAATTAGTAAAACTAGAAACGATTTTAGGATAGCTTCTCTTTTGGCCCACCATCCAATAACTAAATTGGAAAAAATAGAACTTTGGGCTTTGTGGAGAGAAATAATTACATACAAAGCGTTTAAGGACGAAAGAGTTTTAGACTGGGTAATAAAAAAGTTAGAGCAGTCTCCGCCAAAAACGAGAAATGAAGGAAGGCCGTTTTTGAAAGCAGTTTCTAAAAGGCTGAAAAGGATTGACACTACTGTGTTGAGTGATAAAGAGTTAATAGTAAAACTTAATGAGGTGACTAGGTGGTAATTATGCTGAAGATAACTGTGTTATTTGTTGAGGTTGAGTGGATTATAAGGGAGATTTCTTTGGTTTATTACGGTTTATTACCCGTAAATATCTCTGTGTTTTGTTTCAATTGAGATAACAAAGAATTTTTCTTGGAGTAACCAAAAGAAAATACGTCCAGCATTCGGTAGCTCCGTTTCTTTTACGTCCGCATCCGGAGGAAGTCCGGTGAAAAGGGAAGTATAGGGGGGTTTGTTTAAAATGGAATCTCTAATGAGATTAGAAGCAGGCAGAGTTTTTGAAGTAAGTTCAGTGATTTGTTTCAACTTTCGGAATAGAGCTTTTGTTTTTGTTTCATCAATTTGCTCATAGCAACAGATATTCTCTTTTAGATAGGTGAATCTGAGAACAAATTCTTTAGGTGGTTCGTCGGGAATGGCGGGATTAATCGCCACCTTTTCAAAAAGAAATCTGTCAGGAAGACGCGAGATTTTCTCAATAGTTTCTATAGGAAGGTGTTGAAGTCTTCCCTTCGCCGCCTTAAGCGCGAGCTGCCGTTGTTTCTGTGAGTCGTTGTGCATAAAATCTTTGCATCAGGTCAGTTGAAATAATATTTTGAGATGGCTTGTCAGACGCAACATCCTTGCGTGCTTCTTGCCACGGTGCTTCGCTGTGCGTGAGCACTTCAAGATAGTTTCCGTCATATTTTCCGTATACTCCCCATACCATATCTAACACCCCCTTTTCTTTTTTATCTAATTCCATGAAGTTATTTTTTAGTATCTCTGGGTGTGGCTGTATAAAATTAAATTCGCGGAATGTCTGCCATACCCGAGGAATTGCTGGACCGTGTACCCACGCCTGAAATTCATCTCGGAATAACCTTTCGTGGTTAAGCACAAGATTCCAAGCCTGTGCGTAATACAAAAGTTTCTGCATCTTTTTTGGATCCAGTCCCTTCCCATCCTCCTCATTCTTTTTTAAGAAGTAGTTTGCAACAAGGAACACTTTATCTTCTTTGTTTGGCATTTGATTAAAGTAGAGAAAATTCAGCTGAAAAACCCTTCCTTAAATTATCGCCTGTTAAAGATACAGAGGCAATACCCTAATGTGGATAATTCTAAAAGTCAATATCGGGCGTCGTGGAAAACATGAGAGCGAGGAATGTGCTTTTGTGGAACGGCGAGGAGCCGAGCGGGCAGGGTGTCTCCCGAGGCACCAGATGTTTGAAGCCCATCAACATCTGGTGCCGAAGAGGGGACGAGCGAGGCGAGCGGATAAGAAAAATTTCCTCGCTGGGGAAATTTTTCGGTTCCGCAAAAGCAGCATTCCGAGCGTATTTACACCCCAATCAGCACTGGAATCACGACGGGGCGCTTGGCGGTCTTTTGGAAGAGGAAGCGCGACACATTGTCCGTTACGGTATCTTTGATGTAATCAAAGTTAATCGGGCGCATCCCAGCCGCGGTATCCTCAATCGTTTTCTTGATGATGATGCGCGTTTGGTTCAGCAGGTCTTGCGATTCGCGCAAGTACACGAACCCGCGCGAAATGATGTCGGGCGACTTACGCAGTTTGCCGTTCATTCCGTTTATACTCGCGATAATCACAAACATTCCGTCTTCCGAAAGCATCTGCCTGTCGCGAAGCACCACTTCTTGCACACCGCCAATCGCGAATCCGTCTACCATAATCGGGTTCGCTGGCGCCTTTTCTTTGTAGGTGCGAATTGTTTTTCCGTCCGCGCTGATGTCTATAAGCGAGCCGTTATCAGGGACGATAATATTTTCTTTCGGAGCGCCGAGCGACATCGCGAGGTCAGCGTGCTGGCGAAGCATATAGTGGTTGCCGTGGAGTGGAATGAAGAAGCGGTATTTGATTTGCCGGTGGATCCACGCGAGTTCCTCCTTGTTGCCGTGCCCAGACGCATGCACATCTGAATCAAGGTAGGTGATTATGCGGGAAGCGGAGCGATACAAGTTGTCTTTAAGTTTTACCACCGCTTTGTAGTTGGTCGGAATAATGGACGATGAAAGAAGAATCGTATCGGTCGGCTCCATTTTGATATTTTTATGCGTGTTATTCGCCATGCGCATAAGCGTCGCAAACTCTTCGCCCTGTGCGCCCGTTACAATCATAACAATGCGGTCCGCAGGGTAGCTCTTTATCTCTTCTATCGGAATCACCACCGAGTCGGTATCCACGAGTTTTAGCTGTTTTATAATTTCCAAGTTCACCTTCATGCTCCTGCCCTCCACGACGACTTTTCTGTTCAGCGTTTTGCACGCGTTTATGATGGCGATGATGCGCTCCACCTGCGATGCGAAGGTCGCGATAATAAGGCGCGTCTTCACCGTGCGGATAATCTCCTCAATATTTTTGACGACTGTCTGCTCGGAAATGGAAAACCCGGGTTTCTCTATGCTCGTGGAATCCATTGTGAGGAGGAGAACCTCTTTGTTTTGAAAGCGCTTGTACTGTTCAGTTTCTTCTTCTGTCGGAATGCCTTTGATATTGTCTACGCGCACATCTTCTATAAACACAATATCGCCGACCTGTGTCTTCACAATAAGTCCCATTGAGTCGGGAATCGTGTGCGAAATTGGAAATGTTTCTACTTTTATATTTGGAGAAACGGCAATCGTCTCGTTTCCATCAATAATTTTCATATTAAGTGCCGGAACATGTGGAAATTCTTCCTGACGTTTTTTGATGAGTAGCGCACCGAACTGGCGGCTATAGAGCGGCGGATTTCCGATGCGGCTCATAAGGTAAGAGATGCCTCCGATGTGGTCCAAGTGTCCGTGCGTTATAAACACGGCGCGGATTTTTTCCCTGCGCTCTTCAAGGTATGCAGTGTTTGGAAGAATGTAGTCAATACCAGGCGTGTCTTCATCGCGGAATTGGAAGCCCATATCTACTACGATAATATCGTTCTTGTATTCAATTGCAGTCATATTGCGGCCAACCTCTTCAACACCGCTTATTGGAATTATGCGTACCGCGCCGTCTGCAAGCGGAGGTAGGACAGTGCGCGGCTCTGTGGCAAATTCGCGTCTCGCCGGAGGTCGTCGCTCACGGAAACTCAGTGCGGCACGCCCGCCGCCGCGTGGAGCCAGTGGCCGCGCTGGCGGGCGGCTTACGAACGGTCTGCGTTCCGCAGGTTTTTTAATTGCAGAAAATATATCAACGCGGCGCGGCGCAAAAGGCGAGTGAGTTCTCCCTGCGCCTTCATAAGGTCCACCAAATCGTCTTATTTTTTTATTACGGTCCATCTTATTTTTTTATCTATTAAATTATTTATTAAAAATTGGCCACACTTTTTCCGTATTAATGTATGCGCGGTGGATGTTTAGGAATCGCTCGTGCGGAACAGAGAGCCGTCCGAGCGGTAAGTTCTTCACTTTGTCGGGCAGAATATAAATGAAATCTGGGGAATACAGGAATACAGCCGGAATGTCTTTCGCCACTTCTTCCGCGAATGCGCGGAGCGCCTCGTCGCGCTTTTCCTTCTCTTGCGCGATGCGCGCTTCTTCAAGAAGGCGGTCCGCTTTTATGTTCGTATACAGCGCGATGTTAAGCCCGGGGTCGTTGCGCTGTGACGAATGCCAAAATGCAAACAGGTCAAGGTCGCGCCCGACAATTTCGCCGAAAAGGAGCGCGTCGTACGCGCGCGGGCGAATGACTGTTTGGTTTAGGTCACTCACATCAAAAAACTTAAGCTCCACTTGCGCGCCCATTGCGCGCCACGCCGTTGCGGCGAACTCCGCGGACTTTTTAAGTTCGGGTGTTGCAGCCGTAACGAGCGAGAATGCGAGCGCGCGCATTTCCGTTCCGTACTTTTTTTCCATCACACCAGTAACTTCGTTCTTCTTCCATTTATCCGCCAAAAGAATTTCTTGCGCTTTTTTCACAAAATCATTTTCTGCGTCATTTGTATCTACGGTGTCTGTACGCGAGGCGCGCGCGTCGTGCTCGGGGATTGGGCCAGCAATCGGCGCGCCGTATCCGCCCAAAACATCCTCTACTAATTTATTTTTATCCAGCGCTGCATCAAGCGCGCGCCGCACCGTTTTGTCGGCAAGGACCTTTGACTGATTTTGATTGAAGAATACGCCGAACACACGCGGCAACGGGGTACGCTCTGCTCTGATTCCTTTTTCTTCTAAAGCACGCGCTTCTTTCGGGGATATGCCACCCATACTTTCAATTTCTTTCCGCGCGAACGCGTCAATAAGCGAGGACTCGCTCCCGTAAAAGCGGAGCGTGATGCGGCTTATGTACGGCGCGCCGAGCGCGTACTCCGCGAATGGCGCAAGTGTGTAAGCGGTCGGGACTCGCGACGCGTTTTCGTCTACGCGTATGAAGCGATACGGCCCTGCGCCGACTGGTTCGCTGTTTAACGGGTTAAATTGGAAGCTTTCCGTATCGATATTCTTCCAAAGGTGTTTCGGTAGTATGCCTATTGTCGTATTTTCCAAAAATGGCGCGTACGGGCGCTTGAGCGTGAGGCGCACTTCGCGCTCACTCACTTTTTCCGCGGTAACGCCCTCCCAATTCGCGCGCTTCACGCTTTTGACGAGCGGGTCTTGCGCCTTTTGTACTGTAAAGATTACATCGTCTGCGGTTACCGGCGCGCCGTCGTGAAATATTGCGTTCGGTTTTATAATAAAAGTATAAGAACGACTGTCTTCTGAAATTGAGTAGATTTCAGCAAGGTCGGGAATGAGCGCGCCTTCAGGCGTCGCGCGCAAAAGTCCGCTATACACAAGCGCGGTCAAGTCGCGGTCCGCATCGCTCGCGGCGAGGAGCGGGTTCACGAAGCGCGGCGTGCCGATAATTCCTTCGGTAAGCGCGCCACTGGCGCGCGGAACTTCAACGAGGAAAAAATTATTCGCTTGCGCTACGAGCGCTAAGGCAGATGCGGTTAGAAGTCCAGCAAACAAGCCGAACAGCATTCGTTCGGTTTTAGAAAAAGCCGCGCGCGCCACATCCAGCCGACCGAAAAAGGGAACCGTCACGCGGCGCGTGAGAAATTTGGAAATTCGTTTTAGCACAAAGAATTAAATAAGGTGTCCGGCAATTGCCGAAAGGAAAAACAAAATGGCGATGACAACGGTGCCATAGAAGAGAAACTTTTCCGCTCCGCGGCGCGTGTGGAAGCCGGCGGCAAAGTTGTCGCCGAACGCGCCTCCTAGCCCCGCGGCGGATTGCTGAAGCAATATCCCCGCAATAAGCGCGACCGAGAGGAAAACCTGTATGTACGGAAGAATCTCTGCAAGCATTGTCGTAATTACAAAAGGATAGCACAGTGGAGGCGGGAGCGCAAATTAAAAAAGCACCCGATGTAACTCGGGTGCCGTACACAAACTTCTTTCAGTTTCCACGCCGACTTCTCCAAAAACGCCTTTCCGCTACTTCTCGGTCGGTCGTTTCTTCAATCCCAGCGACCCAATACAACTTGTCCCCATTCGGTTGGATGTACTCACTAATGGAATCAACTAGCGTCGCGGCTTGGTCAAAGTCAAACCCGTCTCTTTTTTTCATCGTTTTCCGGGTTTCCGGGCCACAACCGCCGTCAGCGATAAGTCCGTTTGCTTTTTGGTATTCCTGTAGCCACTTGATGCCGGTTGGACCAAGTACGCCATCAATCTCAATGCCGTCATCGCCTTTGTTGTTTTTCTGCGCCCAATCTTTCAAGAAAATAAGAAGATTGTTCACAACTTTTCCGGTAGAACCATTTTCAAGGAAGGGAGGTGGTGTCTCAAATCTCATTTTGACCCTTTCGTTTGTTTTTTGTTTTCGCTTTTCCAAGCAATAACCTATCATAATCTTCATGCGCCCGCAAGCGCGGGTAGTGCTTTTTCCATAGTCGCCACTAATCCTGTGAGAAGCAGCTTCTCACAGGATGTGATAGAATTGTTCCATGAGAAAAGAACCGTACGATGTTGGTTCGTATGTTCATGTAGTAAAACGCGGTGGGCGCGGGTTGCCCATCGTACGCGATGATATTGATAAATGGCGTTTCCTGCTCTCCTTACTTCATGAAAATGACCGGTTCCATTCTGAAAACTGGTTTAGAGATCTTATGGACTATAAGCTCGCGAATACTTTTACTCGGCCACCCATATGGCCGGAGCACCGACCGATTGTAAAAATACTAGCGTTCACTTTAATGCCGAATCATTTCCACTTATTATTGAAAGAAATAAGAAAAGACGGAGTTTCTCTTTTTATGGAAAAGGTCGGTAAAGCAATGACTCATCATTCCAATAAGAAAAATAGAGAAAAAGGTTCTTTGTTTCAAGGACCTTTCCGTTCTCGTACGGTAGATTCAGATGCGTATTTAAGATATGTCGCTGCATACATAATGGTTAAAAATGTATTTGAGTTATATCCAAAAGGAGGACTCAAAAAAGCATCGGAGAACTTTAATGCCGCGTGGAAATGGGCAATTCAATATCCGTATTCAAGTTTGACGGATTATTCTGAAAAGCGCGCCTGCCCAATTATTGATAAAGATTTATTAGGAGAGGTAATTGGTTCACCCATTGCATTAAAAAACTTAGGTCGCGATTTTATTTCCGGTCAAAAAACTGACACTGCGCTTTCTGAAAGGGTAATTCTTGAATGACTTTACGGTTCTGTGAGAAGCAGCTTCTCACAGAATCCCGAAGCTCTTTTTTATCCTTTGTGTTTTATATCCATAAATATGTAAGCATATCTGCTTTTCTCTGTCAAGTTGCGCGCGGGTGCGGAGCGGGTTATATTATGAGTAAGAAATAGCTTAATTTTTTAGAAATATATGGTGAAAAGTAAAACACAAATCGCGACTCCGAAGATTTTCCCGCTCGGCGATCGCGCGCTTATTAAGGTGCAAAAGTCGGAAGGCGAGAGCGAGCGCGATTCCGGCATTATTATTCCTGCGACCGTGAAAGAAGACCGCGGCGCGAAGCGCGGCACTGTTGTTGCGGTTGGCGACGGTAGATACGAAGACGGCAAGATTATTCCCGTGAGAGTGAAAGCTGGCGATGAAGTATTGTTTCAATGGGGAGATGAAATTACCGTTGACGGCATTGAATATCATATAGTCGGCGAGTCAAGTATTTTAGCGGTTATAAAATAAACAAATATGTCTAAAATAATTTTGTACAATGAGGATGCGCGGCGCGCGCTTCAGCGCGGAGTGGACAAGGTGGCGCGCGCGGTGAAAATTACCATTGGTCCACGCGGCAGAAATGTCGTGTTGGACAAGGGGTACGGCGCGCCGACAATAACAAACGACGGCGTGTCAATCGCGAAAGAAATTTCTCTGAAAGATAAGTTTGAGGATATGGGCGCGGAGATTGTGAAAGAAGTTGCGAATAAGACGAACGACAACGCCGGAGACGGCACAACTACAAGCGTGATTTTGACACAAGCGATTTTTAACGAAGGCGTGCGCGAGACGGGAATGGGTGCGAACGCGATGGGGCTCCGCTTCGGCATTGAAGAGGCCGTTAAATATACCGTAAAGGCGCTCAAGGAAATTGCGAAGCCGATTAAGAGCGATGAGGAGATAAAGCAGGTGGCGAACATCTCTGCGGAAAATGAAGAAATAGGCGCGATTATCGCAGGCACAATAAAGAAAGTCGGCAAGGACGGCGTCGTTACTGTGGAAGAGTCGCAATCGGTCGGTGTTGATTCCGAAGTGGTGGAAGGGTTGCAATTTGACCGCGGCTATGTGTCGCCGTATATGATTACGAACGCAGAGCGGATGGAAGCGTCGTACGAAGACCCGGCAATTTTGATTACCGATAAAAAGATTTCAGGCATTAAAGAGATTTTGCCGCTTTTGGAAAAGCTCGCGCAGACGGGTAAGAAAGAGCTTTTGATTATTGCAGAAGATGTGGACGGCGAAGCATTGACGACTTTTGTACTGAACAAAATCCGCGGCTCTTTCAATGTGCTCGCGGTGAAGGCACCCGGCTACGGAGACAATCGCAAAGAACAACTCACCGACATCGCGACAGTTGTCGGCGCGAAAGTTATTTCCGAAGAACTCGGTATGAAGTTGGAAACGGCGACCATTGACGCGCTCGGCCGCGCGCGCAAGGCGATTGCGACCAAAGACAATACGATTATCGTCGGTGGGAAGGGAAAGAAAGACGCGATTGAGGCGCGCGCGGCGCAACTCCGCAAACAGCGCGATGATACGGAGTCAAAATATGATAAAGAAAAACTGGACGAACGAATTGCGAAGCTTACTGGGGGCGTTGCGATTATACGCGTAGGCGCAGCGACTGAAACGGAAATGAAATATCTGAAAATGAAGATTGAAGACGCAGTGAATGCGACCAAGGCGGCGATTGACGAAGGCATTGTCGCGGGCGGAGGCGTTGCGCTCATTCGCGCGGGAGAGAAACTGCGCGATTGGATTAAGCGTGAGGAAATGAAGGGCGATGCGGCGAAGGAATTCTTTGCTGGAGCAAAGATTGTGCTCCGCGCGCTGGAAGCGCCGCTCCGCCAGATTGCGGAGAACGCAGGCAAAGACCCAGGCGTTATTGTTGAAAAAGTGCGCGAGGCGAAAAATCCGAACGCAGGCTATGATGCGCTGAAAGATGTTATGGTTGCAGATATGATAAGCGCGGGAATTGTGGACCCGGTGAAGGTTACGCGCCTCGGATTGGAAAACGCGGCATCCGCCGCGGCGATGCTTCTCACAACCGAAGCGGCGGTTGCTGAAGAGCCGAAAGAAGAAAAACCGCCGATGGGCGGAGGCGGCGGGATGCCGGGTGGAATGGGAGAGTATTAAAAATAAACGGCTCAACGCGCGCTGAGCCGTTTTTCGTGATATACTCTTATAGTATGAATACACAAAAAGGATTCGCATCAATCGTTTGGGTTGTTATCATTGCTGTGCTTCTAACTGGCGGCATTTATGTCTTTTACGCTTCAACTGGAAGGCCACTACCTTTCAGTGGCATTGACAATCCACCTAATCTGATTCGAGTACAGGATATTGAAAGAGGAAAACAATCCACTACGAATACAAGTGATTGGAAAACCTACCGCAACGAGGAGTACGGGTTTGAGTTCCAATCACCAGCTCGCAGAATAGAACTTTTCCCCGCTTCAAGTGCAGACTACCTTTACGAAGACCGAGAGTTCTATGGGATATATGGAATATCAAATCAAGATTATGCGGCACGAATTGATGTGTATCCGGACACTCCATTAGCTGTAGTGCTTCAAGACAACAGATTTATAAACACCGCGAGAGTTTTAAGTGAGATAACAAAAAACAGTATCTTATGGACTAAGGTTGAGGATTCGGATTATTTGTTTGAGAAAAACAAGATGACTTATCATATTGCCGGTGAGCAAGACCTCACCGCTCCAATTCTTTCAACCTTCAGATTCACGAAATAATATGTTAGTATTGATTTGTGAAATTAGAATTCACGAATCACGCAAAACATCGTTTATTTATAGAGCGCGGAATTTCGGTTGATGAGATTAAAAAGGTTATTCGCGAACCCGACAATATTATTCTACTTCCAGATGGTGTAGAGAAATGCGAAAAGGAAATAGGCAGAGATACTCTTGTGGTTGTGTATAGAAAAGAGAAAAATGTGTATATCATCATAACCGCGTATTTTAAATAAATTATGAAAATTACTTACGATAAAAAAGCGGACGCAATGTATATGTATTTCCAAAAAGGCAAGAAAGTTGCTCGCACGGTTGAGTTGGCGGATTTACTGATTGCTGACTTAGACAAACTTGGAAAAGTTATCGGGATTGAAATACTGTGCGCGTCTCGGCAATTTGCACACAGAGTGAAAAATAAAAAAGAAAAAGCGCTGCGCGCGTTTAGTACTGTAAATGTACCGATTCTCGCATTCGCATAATGTTTAGTAATTTAATTATAAAAATAACTAATAATAAAATATGAAAAAAACATGGCTTATTATTTTAGCGGTCGTGGTGCTTGCTGGGTTGTATGTATGGAGTTCGTACAACGGGCTCGTGTCTGGCGGGGTAGCGATTGACGGGCAGTGGGCGCAAGTGGAAACACAATACCAGCGGCGGCTTGATTTGATTCCGAACCTCGTCGCATCCGTTAAGGGCATTTTGAAACAGGAGCAGACAATTTTTACGGAACTTGCGGATGCGCGCTCGCGGTACGCGGGTTCAGTAACGGTTGACGAAAAGGCGCGCGCGGCGTCGGGCGTTGAGAGCGCGTTTGGGCGGCTCCTAGCGATTATGGAGAATTACCCGCAGTTGCGCTCGGCAGAAAATGTGAATGCGCTGATGAGCCAGCTGGAGGGGACGGAGAATCGCGTGTCGGTTGAACGCAAGCGCTTCAACGACGCGAGCGCGGCGTACAACTTAAAAACGAAACGATTCCCGAGTATGCTTATTGCGCGGCTTTTCGGTTTCGGCGAGCGCGCATACTTTGAGGCGGCGGCAGGAGCAGAGAACGCGCCTGCAGTGAATCTCTAATGAAGTTTATTTTTTGGTCATTATTATTTTTACCACTTACGGTTTTTGCGTACGCAAGCCCTGGGAAGCCGAGCGGATTTGTGAGTGATTTTGCTGGGATGTTTACTGCGGACGCCCGCGCGGTGTTGGAGGAAAAGTTGTCGAGGTTTGCGCGCGCGAGCGGGAATGAGATTGTTGTTGCAGCAGTTGCAACGCTGGGCGGAGATACGATTGAGAATTTTGCGGAAAAGTTATTTCAAGAATGGGGAGTTGGAAAAAAAGGCGAAGACAACGGCGCACTTATTTTGATTGCGCGAGACGAGCGTGAAGTGCGGATTGAAGTGGGGTATGGGTTGGAGCCGCTTCTGACTGACGCCGCGGCGAACGCGATTATCCGTACCGACTTCGCGCAGCATTTTGCAATCGGGGATTTTGCAGGCGGGCTCAATGCGGGTATTGATAGAGCGATTGAGATTGTTGCGAGTGGCGGCGCGAACGCGAGCGCGCCGTCCTCGGCGCGCGAGACAAGTTTCAATTCTTCCAACTTCTTTTTCTTTTTATTTTTCATCCCTCTCTGGCTTGCAAGCATTCTCGGTCGTTCAAAATCGTGGTGGGCTGGGGGAGTGGTGGGCGGCATTGCAGGCGTTGTACTTAGTTTTATATTCGGATTTTTGTATATCGGCTTTGCCGCTATCGTCGTGCTTATTCCGGTCGGGCTCCTTTTTGACTTCATCGTCTCGCGCGCGTATGCAAAAAGTGTCGGGCGTGGAATGCGCCCTCCGTGGTGGATTGGTGGAGGAGGCGGGCACGGCGGATTTGGCGGCGGGTTCGGGGGCTTCGGCGGCGGCTCGTCAGGTGGCGGCGGCGCAAGCGGAAGTTATTAAATATGCAAACAATAGAACTCAACCCATCTCTTGAGCAAAGCAGGCGCCTCAGGCGCCTGCGCTTTAGCGACCGCAAGTTTAAATACTTAATGGAGCCGACGCGCGCAGACAAGTTTCTAGAAAAAACGCTCTTACCTTACATTCCTCGCTCTATTCTCCCCAACTCTTTCACCGTTTTTCGTTTCGTTTCCATTCCGTTCATCGTCGCGTTTCTCCTCACTGGCAAAGATATAGCCGCTGTCGTCTTGTTTGCAGTATCCGCTTTTTCTGACGCGCTGGATGGTGCCTTGGCGCGCACACGCTACCAGATTACGGCGTGGGGAATTATGGCGGACCCGATCGCAGACAAGCTCCTTGTCGGGAGTGTTGCGTTTGTCGTGGTATGGGAACACTTCGGTTGGCCGCTCGCCGCAACGATTATTGGAATTGAAATAACGCTTGTCGTTTCTTCGTTCTTACGCTACCGCGGCAAACTTGTGCCCGCAAAAATGGTCGGGAAGCTCAAAATGGTTTTGCAGTGCGTTGGCGTTGGACTCGCACTTATGTATTCTGCTATTCCGTTTACTCCACTCCTACACGCCGCCGAGTATACATTGTATGCCGCGGTTGTATTCGGCCTCCTATCGCTTTTTGTGTACAGGTCTATATAATGGAAGTGCTATGAATAACTCGCGCACATTCAGAGTAAAAGGGATGCATTGTGCTTCGTGCGCGAGTATTATTGAACGAACAATCAAGAAAATTGATGGCGTGGAGAGTATATCTGTCAATAGCGGCACGGAAAACGCGAAGATTTCTTTTGATGAAAGCAAAACAAGCTCGGGATATTTCAATAAGAAATTAGAACCGCTTGGGTATTCGCTCATTATTCCGCAAATTCATAAAATGGGAAATATGTCTGCACGCGAAATGGGAATGAGCGAAAATGAACATGCTGAGCATCTAGGACTCAATCAATCCAAAAAAGAAAAGCTTGCTGAAATTGCCGATATGCGGACGAAAGTCATTTCCGCTATACCGCTTTCTATTATCAGTGCGGTTATTTTGGGTTTGGAGATATTAATAAAATATCAGATAGTTCCTGAAATGAACCCTGTTTTAATGGAATTTTTCCACCATCTTCTGCCTTTAATGGCTACCTATGTATTGTTTGTGGTAGGCACGCCGTACCTTCTCGGTTTTTACCGCTTTTTGCGTTACGGAAAAGCGAATATGGATACTCTTATCGGTATAGGCACGCTCTCCGCTTTTCTGTATAGTTTTGCCGTTACCGCATTTGAAGATGTTCTCCGTCCATTTCTTAATGTTGAGGCAACCTACTATGATGTTACGATTATAGTTATAACATTTATCGCGCTCGGCAAATATCTTGAAGCGCGCTCAAAAATAAAAACAGGTGATGCTATTGAAAAATTGCTTAATCTGCAAGCGAAGACCGCTCTTGTCGTTCGTGATGGCAAGGAAGTAGAAATATCTGTAAATGATGTAAAACACAGCGAGTTAATTATAGTAAAGCCAGGGGCAAAGATTCCTGTTGACGGAATAATTACCGAGGGTGAATCGTTTGTTGACGAATCAATGGTAACTGGCGAGCCAATGCCCACCAAAAAGAAAATCGGAGATAGTGTCGTGGCTGGAACGATAAATACAAGCGGAGCGTTTACCTTTAAAGCAACTAAAGTCGGCTCCGAGACCTTGCTTGCGCACATCATAAAAATGGTGGAAGAGGCGCAGGGGAGCAAGGCACCGATACAGGCGCTCGCTGACAAGATTTCCAGTGTCTTTGTGCCGATTGTGCTAGTAATAGCATTTCTCACTCTTGGTGTGTGGCTTTCGTTTTACGGTACTCTAGGATTTTCGCAAGCGCTCTCTTTTGGCCTTGTTTCTTTTGTCGGTATTTTGGTGATTGCTTGCCCGTGCGCGCTCGGGCTCGCGACTCCGACGGCAATTATCGTTGGAGTTGGTAAAGGTGCAAGGGAGGGAATTTTAGTAAAAGACGCGGCGACACTGGAAAAACTACACAAGGTAGATACGGTAATTGTTGATAAGACCGGTACGATTACAATCGGCAAGCCGACATTGGTTGATATCCAAAACTTTTCCGAGATGAAAGACGATGAGTTTGTTTCCATTCTCGCTTCGCTTGAGAAAAAGTCGGAACATCCGATTGCACACGCAATAGTGAATTACGCTAAGGAAAAAAGCATAAAGATAACTGAATCAGTGAACTTTGAGAGCATCAAAGGTAAGGGGTTGAGTGGGTTAATAAATGGCACAGAATATTTTGTAGGGAACGCTAAGATGATACACGACCTAGGTATATCGTTTGATTCGTCAAAAATAGAAAAGTTTACCGTGCAAGGCAAGACGCCTGTTATCGTTGCGGCAAATGGAAATGTGATGGGTTTTGTAATGGTCGCAGATGAAATAAAGAATGAGTCAAAAGATGCTATTGCTGGCCTGCATAAACTTGGAATAAAAGTAATTATGCTTACCGGAGATGATGAAAGGGCTGCGAAATATATGGCATCGCTCGTTGGTATTGATGAAGTTGTTGCAAATGTTATGCCACAAGACAAACTGGAAAAGATAAAAGAATTGCAGGCGAGAGGTCATATCGTGGCAATGGCTGGAGATGGTGTGAATGACGCACCGGCGCTCGCGCAGGCGGATGTTGGTATCGCGATGGCGACAGGCACGGATGTTGCGATTGAGTCCGCTGGTATCACGCTCCTCCACGGCGATATCTCTAAATTGGTAAAAGCAATTAAGCTTTCTAAAATTACGATGCGCGGCATCAAACAGAATCTTTTCTGGGCGTTCATTTACAATATAGTGGGCATACCGCTCGCATCTGGGATTTTCTATCCAATCTTTGGCTGGCTACTCTCGCCTGTGTTTGCAGGATTCGCAATGGCGATGTCTTCTGTGTCCGTAGTCGGCAACTCACTCAGAATTAAAAGCAAGAAGTTATAAAACATTGCTCGCTTTGTTAAAGGTAATTTGATATAATAAAATATATGAATATGCGTAATGCAAAATTACTCATAGGGCTTTTGGTTTTGTTTGCCTATGTAAGTATGGGAGTTTTTGGCTTGTTTGAGTCAGACCATACAGCCGCACTTCCAATGGATAATTGCCCCTACTCCTCAAACGGTTTTTCGGTGTGTGCAAATGGTCTTGACCATATAAACAAATGGCAGCAATTTTCCAACACACCACCTACCAAACTTTTTACTTTCTTGCTTTTTGCAGTCGGAATAGTTCTGTATGTTTTAGGAAGGAATAACCACACAAATCGCAAACCCATCTTTGATGCGTGGAGATTTTATATAAAGAAAGAGCAATCAAATATCTATCTCGACAAGATCACTCACTGGCTGTCTCTTTTTGAGAATAGCCCATCTTTCTATCGCAAGGCATAGCTCTTAATCTTTGTCGTAAAGTTTTTGGCTATGCCTTTTGAAATCCCCGCCAAGGGATTTTTTGCTATTTAATCAAAGAAAAATATGAAAGACAAAAATAAAATTATAGCGTTTATCGCTGTTATCGCAATTCTATTTATCGGGTTTTTCTTGTACGGAACGCCTGATAAAAATACGGACAAAGAAATAACCGACAACATTACTCAATTTGCCGGTATATCTGCACTAGAAACACCCGAAATCTCCTATGATTTCGGGAATATATCTATGAAAAACGGAAATGTAAGCAAAATCTTCAAGGTTATAAATCCAACCGACAAAGATATTAAAGTGCCGAGCTTAACTACTTCTTGTATGTGTACGACTGCGTATATCATCAAAGAAGACGGCAGTAGAAGCAGGCCGTTTGGAATGCCCGGACACGGCAGAGCCGTGCCTCAGGCAAATGCAATAGTAAAAGCGGGAGGGGCGCTTGATATAGAAGTTGTCTATGACCCGAATGCTCACGGTCCGGCAGGAATCGGCCGTATTGAGCGTTCTGTTTTTCTGGAAGATGAGAGTGGCGAAGCATTGGAGTTTAGGTTTAGGGCTACGGTAACCCCGTAAATGGTATGAAGAAAATAATTATTACCATCAGTGTTATTCTCGCCGCCATAGTAGTTCTGGTTATCCTAAAAAATAGTCCGGCAACTTCATCCATAATATGGAACATAAGCCAAGAGGGAACATGGCTTCTGCCGCTCGTTTTAATATCCTCGCTTTTAGACAGCGTGCATCCTTGTTCATTCTCAATCCTACTCATCACAATAGCGTTTTTGTTTGGAATGCAAATGAGCCGGAAAAAGATACTGCAACTTGGAGGGACATATATTGCCGGCATATTTGCTTCATATTTCCTCATTGGTCTCGGAATATTGAAAGTTTTGCACTTGTTCAACACGCCTCATTTTATGGGGAAACTGGGTGCGACCTTGTTAATTGTTTTCGGCATACTTAATCTTCTGAACCGTTTCTTTCCTGCATTTCCAATCAAACTCAAAGTTCCGGGAATTACCCATTCAAGTATGGGGAAATTAATGGAGCGAGCTTCTTTTCCGGCAGTGTTTGGGCTTGGCTTGCTTGTTGGTGTTTGTCAGTTTCCGTGCATGGGCGGACCGTATCTGATGATTATCGGTCTTCTGCGCGACCAAGTAACTTATTTCAGCGGTTTCGGCTACTTACTGCTCTATAACCTGATTTTGGTCTCCCCGTTGGTGGCGGTTTTGTATGTCGTCGCAAAGAAGGAATTGGTTGAGAAAGTGCAAATCTGGAAACGCGACAATATTGGAGGTCTAAAACTTTGGACTGGTATCGCAATGATTATTATCGGTATCTTAATTTTCTTTATCTAAATCCATGGACATTAAATTATCAACGAGTATTTTGATTTCTTCTTTGATTCTTGCAGGCGCGTGGATGTACACGACTAGATTAAAAGCCGGTACCGCACAAGAAGCGGTTATTGTATCAAGTCAAGAGCAGAGTGTTTTACCATCTCAAGGGGTTGAACTTCCAGTTGTGTGGGGCGACCTTGGTGCAAGAATCGCGAGCGTGGGTGCAGTTGACGCTGAAAGATTTAAAGCGATGTACGAAGAGCGTGGCGCGTTTACGGATGAGTATCGCACACTTCTTTCTGGAACAAGTAACGGCAAATTAAAAATTACAAAAGAAAACGCTGGTTATTTGCTAAACTTATTCTGGGCGCTTGGGCTTGCAAGCAAGAACCCAATTCTTGATTCTGGTGAAATGCAAAACAAGGCATACGGTGGAGCCGGTAACTTTGCATCAACAGGCGGATGGACGCTCGCTGCAAGCCCCGCGACAGGCTCTGGGCAAGGAGACGCAATGGAGCACTACAGCCGCCATATGTTCTTTGCTCTTACTCCTGAACAGCAAGCATTGGTGGATAAAATATCAAGCGGAATCTATCGCCCATGTTGCAACAATTCAACACATTTCCCTGATTGCAATCACGGAATGGCGATGCTTGGACTTCTTGAACTAATGGCGTCGCAGGGAGTAAGCGAAGCGAATATGTGGAAGACCGCGCTTTCCGTAAATTCATATTGGTTTCCAGATACCTATCTAACCATCGCTTCATATATGAGAAATAAAGGCGTTGATTGGAAAGATGTAAATCCACAAGAGATATTGGGTATAAATTATTCCAGCGCGTCAGGATACCAAAAAATAGCATCACAGGTTGTTAAGCCGTCTTCACAGGTCGGCAACGGAGGTTGCGGTGTCAGCACGGGCGCGCCAGCAGCGGCTCCAAAACAGCAACAATCAAGCGGGTGTGGAATATAAACATACCCATGTGTGGTAATATATAAAAATATGAAAAACTCAACACTCACTATGTCTGTTATTGGTATATTGTTCCTGGGCGTGTTCGGTGCGCTTGTATGGTACGCGTCCGCAGGACCGTCGGTTGCTGAAGCGGAAATATTATCGCGGCGCGGTTTGCACTGGCATCCAGAACTTATTATCTATATGAAAGGAGAAAAACAAATTCTCCCTGCCGATATCGGACTTGGCGCGATACACAATCCGGTGCATACGCACGATGCGGGCGGAGTGATTCATCTTGAAATGGAAGGGCTTGTGAAAAAAGAAGATACGACGCTTGGCGAATTCTTCAAGGTGTGGAACAAAACATTCTCGGACTTCGGCACCACAACCCCTCGTATGCTTGTGAACGGAGAAGAAAACGCTGAACTCTTGGCGTACCCAATGAGAGACAAAGACAAAATAGAATTGTATTTTGATTAGTGGTTGTCTCTACATTTAATTTATAAATTAAATAATGTTATGAAAATTGGAATAATTTTACAATCAAATAAACCAGAGCACGCATGGAATACATTCCGTTTCGGCATTACCGCGCTCAAAGCGGGTCATCGTGCAGAAATCTTTCTGATGAACGAGGGCTCGGAATTGGATACCATCCCGGATAGTGAACATTTTGATATCTCGGCAAGGGTGGCGGAATTCAAAAAACTAAACGGCAAGATTTATGTTTGTGGCACTTGTCTTAAAATACGCGGGAAAGAAGAAAGCGGGGTATGCCCAATTTCCACAATGGTCGACTTGTTAAAAATGGTCGAGAATTCGGACAAGGTATTGGTGTTTGGTTAACATTATGATTATGAAAAAACTTGCTTTTACAATTTTTGCTGCAATCGTCATTGGCTCATTCACCATAAGCGCAAACGCTCAAATGATGGGTAACTTTTCCAACACAGCGGTTGATTGGAACGAAGTGGTAGAACATACTGCCCGCGAAGAACAAGAAGGAAAAGATCTCTGGGACAAACTCCAAGAAAAAGAGGTCGCTTGCGAGAATTTGAATGACGAGCAATTTGGCGTGCTCGGGGAATATTTTATGGGGCAAATGTCGGGAGATTCGCACGCGGCAATGAACGCGATGATGATTCAGATGCATGGTGAAGACGGCGAAGAGCAAATTCACACTGTTATGGGCAAACGGCTTTCTGGTTGCGATACATCGGCTGCGTTTCCAGCAATCAGCGGCGGCTGGATGCCAATGATGAATATGATGTGGGGAGGGTGGTCGTATCCTTTTAGCAGTAATAATTCAACAAATAATAATATGATGAATTTTGGATTTGGAACTTTTGGCGGCTTCGGTTGGATATTTATGATTCTTTGGTGGATTTTGATAATTGCAGGAATTGTCGCGCTCATCAAATGGCTCACACGGGAGCCGCGCAGCAACAACAATTACGGAAACTCTGCGATTGATGTTCTGAAAGAACGATACGCCAAGGGCGATATAGATAAAAAAGAATACGAAGAAAAGAAAAAGGATTTAGAGTCCTAATATATGCAATACGCGTGGTTCATTTGGAGTTTGCTATTAATTGCCGTATGGTTGGCTGTATATTGTGCTGTGCGCGCAAAAGACAAAAGACGGGAGATGTTAGTTGTGGGTCTTTGGACCGCACTTACTGGTTTAGCAGAACCGATATTTGTGCCGGAGTATTGGAATCCGCCATCTCTGTTTAACCTTGCGCAGACGACCGGCTTTGACATTGAAAGTATTATCTTTTCATTTGGCACCGGAGGTCTTGCAGTTATTCTGTACGAATGGTTCTTTCGTTCATCGCATGAGAAGATGCCGCAGTCGGAGCATCATTCTCTGCAGCACCAGCATCACTTATCGGCTATTTTGTCTGCCCCTGTAGTATTTCTCGCCTTGTTTTTCTTTACCAACATTAACACTATCTATTCCGTTATTATTGCATTAACCGCAGGAGGACTCGCCGCGTGGTATTGCCGCCCCGACTTAAAAAAGAAGATGCTCGCAAGCGCGCTCATATTTCTTGGTTTTTATTCAGCGTATTTTTTAGTGTTAGTCGCGCTGTACCCCGGGTATGTGGAGCAGGTATGGAATCTTGCTGCGTTATCAGGCATTCTTGTCGCCGGCATTCCATTGGAAGAACTTCTGTTTGCAGCGAGTTTCGGGTTTCTCTGGTCAAGTGTGTATGAACATTTTACCTGGCGCGGATTAAAAAATAATAAATTAAAATATGCACAATCATAATAATGAAAATGACGGGCATAAGGGAATGATGTGGATGATGGTTATTTGTTGCGGGCTTCTTTTGGTGGTCTCATTTTTTGGCGGAAGCGGCGGATTTTCAAATGGGTATATCTGGCCAATTCTTATTGGTGTTTTTGTAGTCGCGCATATTTGGATGATGTTTAGGGGACGCAGCGGACATAATCATTCTGACTCTGAAGAAAAACAGGATGAGGACTCAGAAAAACAAAACAACAAAAATAACGAACATAAACACGGCGGATGCTGTCATTAATTAAAAAGGTCGAAGATTATTAGGTAGTTAAAAATTATTAAATAAATAAAAATACTATGAAATTAAATGCTGTTAAATTAGCAAATGCTGGGGCAGTAACGATACTCATCCTATATGTCGTCTGCACGATTTTTGTGGCGGTGGCGCCGGAATTCTCTATGAACATTCTTGCAGGCGCGATGCACTTGCCAGATGCTGCAACGACACTTGGAACAGTTGAAGTAACGGTTGGCGGGTTCCTGCTCGGTCTTATTCCGCTCATCATCTATGGGTATGTCGCCGCGTATCTTGTCGCAACGCTCTATAACCGCTCAGTAAAGTCCTAGACAGTATATCAATACGCACTTACGCTGAAAGATTGTTTCTTTCTGTTAATAATGTTTCGTGATAAGTTATATATGCGATGTTAAAAACGCATATATTCCATATAACTGGGACGCATTGTCCGTCCTGCAAGATTTTGATTGAAGACATTTTGCGGGAGCAAGAGATGGTGAAGCATGTGCAAGTAAATCTAGAAAGAGAGACAGTTGAAATAGGAACGAATAGCGAAAAAACCTCGAAAGAGTTTGCTGAGATTTTGAACGAAAAAATAAAACCGAACGGCTACACACTCTCAATAGATAACTTCAATACGCCAACTACAGAAAGATATGATGATGTAATCTGGAAAGCGATACCTATGGGGCTGTTATTTCTGACACTGTTTTTCCTATTGCAAAAATCCGGCATTCTGAATTTCGGCATCGGCGGACAAACGACGCCAATGACAAGCTTTTTGATAGGGCTGATCGCCTCTGTTTCGTCGTGCCTTGCTGTTGTAGGTGGGCTTGTGCTTTCTCTTTCTGCTAAAATCTCCGAGGACAATGAGAGCGACACGAAAACCTTCATACTCTTTCACGCAGGACGGCTTGTAAGTTTCGCATTGCTCGGCGGATTGTTGGGAGTAATCGGAAATGCGATAGGAATTAATTTCACATTCACGGCGATACTGGGAATTATCGCTTCGGTTGTTATGATTTCGCTAGGACTTAATTTAACGGGAGTATTTTCCAAGCATCGCGTTACATTACCTTCCGGTATTTTTAATTTTTTCAGAAAAATAGAACATAAATCGTTCACACCGCTTGCGATTGGGTTCGGTTCATTCTTTCTGCCATGCGGGTTCACGCAGTCAATGCAGATAGCGGCGGTTGGAAGCGGGTCTTTTATATCCGGAATGCTCATTATGTTTGCGTTCGCTCTCGGCACTCTTCCGATGCTTGCGCTTCTTTCATTCGGTTCTGCATCGTTTGCGCACGGCAGACACGCCCCATTATTTTTCAAGTCCGCAGGGGTTGTGGTTGTAGGACTTGGTATCTTCGCGCTTCTCGCAGGTCTTGCAGGACTCGGAGTAATTTACCCGCTTTTCAATATATAATTGATTTATGAATAAAATTGCGTTATCTATTGTTACCCTTTCACTTGTGGTCGCGCTCGGCATTATTTTCTCGTGGGGTTCGGAAGGAAGAGCAGGCGGGTCTGCTGGCGGCGCGGCGCAAAATGTAGAAACAAGAGAAGGCGTGCAGTATATCACCATAAACGCAAGGGGCGGGTATTCGCCAAGGGTGTCTTATGCAAAAGCCGACATACCGACAAAACTCATAGTCAAAACAAATGGGACATATGATTGCTCGGCGGCGCTTGTAATCCGCGCGCTCGGTTTCCAAAAGATACTATCCCCAACAGGAGAGGAAATAATTGATATTGGAACGCCAAAAGCCGGCGCTCCGCTTCAAGGTCTGTGCAGTATGGGGATGTATAGTTTTCTAGTTAACTTCAAGTAAAAACGGAGGGTGAGAGATTCGAACTCTCGGTGCCTTTCGGCACATACGCTTTCCAAGCGTACGCACTAGACCACTATGCGAACCCTCCGTATGCTCTACTGTACGGGGTAATGCGCCTTTTTTCAACCAGTATGCTATACTATGGGGGTTATTTATTAGTTAATAATTAATTATGGCAAAAGAAAACTCTGCATTTATGAAGCCGCTCACAGTGAGCGCAGACCTCGCGGCGGTTGTTGGCGCAGGCCCGATGCCTCGCTCGGAGGTAGTTAAGAAGTTGTGGGTGTATATTAAGGGCAAAAATCTACAAGACCCGTCCAACAAGCGCAACATCAACGCGGACGCGGCGCTCAAGAAGGTTTTTGGCGGCAAGGATGTTGTCAATATGTTTGAGATGACCAAGCTCGTGTCCGTGCATCTTTCGTAATATTCTCGTCGGTACAGATTGTTTGTTGTTTTAATTATTAGTTAGCATTTTTCGCTGTGCTTAATTCAATGTGTAAGAGTTCGTGGCGCAAGTGGTGCACTACCGATTCGGGACTTCTCGCGCTCCGCATTGGCATCGGTGCCATCTTTGTATACACCGGTTGGCTCAAGGTGTCCGATCTCTCGGTTACCGTTACTCAATTTTCGGGAATGGGTTTCGCGCCGTTCTGGGCGTACATCGTGTCGTTCGTTGAGATTATCGGCGGCGTTGCTGTACTGCTCGGCATCTATACGCGCGTTTCAGCAAAACTCCTCGCCATCATTATGCTCGTTGCGGTGTATGTGTCGCGCGGGAATTTGCTGATGGCGCTCACCCCTATTTCACTTTTCTTTTCTTTGCTCGCGCTCGCGCTTTCTGGTGGCGGCAAGTATTCCGTTTTACACAAAGGATGCTGTGGGTGCGGATGCATACTTCCGTGTAGTTGCGGCAAATGCGATGAATGCAAATCATGTGAGGGTTCTGATGTGAAATGATAGAAGTTGAGAAAAACTTTGCGGTAACGGAGAAAGACAAAACGCGCCTTATTGAGGGGGCGGCGTTTTTGTACAAAAAGGTCTTTACGGATGTGTACTACGATTCGCCTGACTACGCTCTTACGGGAAAGGATTTTTGGCTTCGTACGCGGGAAGGTAAGTTTGAGTTAAAGGTGCCGCAAAATGCTGGGCATATTTCAGAACGCACGACCGACCAATACGAAGAACTTGAAACCGATGCAGAAATTGCGCGCGAGCTTGGGCTTTCTGCCGCAAAGCCGCTTGCGGAAGCAATTAAAGAAAAAGGTTTTGCGCCACTCGCAACCATTACCACAACGCGCGAACGGTATCAAAAAGGCGACTTCCATTTGGACTTTGACGAGATGGACTTCGGTTTTATCGCGTTTGAGGTAGAACTGATGGTGAAAAAACCGCAAGATATTCCACAAGCGGAAAAACGCATACTAAAATTTGCCTCGGACAATCTCATTACAAAAAAAGGTGACGGAAAGGTAATAGAATATCTCCGCAGATACCACCCCGAACATTTAGCATTCCTCAAATCGCGCGGTGTTGCGTAGCGTCCATCATTTCTATGCTAGTGTTTTGCAAAATACTTGTATAACAAAAAACGGCTCAGCGCGCGCTCTCTGCTGTTTTTTATGCTGCAAAATATGAGGTTTTCCGTACACCATTTTGTGATAAAAAGTTATCCACTATTTTGCATTGCACTTGGTATCAAAAATGCGAAAATATAATCAAGGTTTACATTAAAAATGCACTGTGATAATATCCGTACTTCTTGAAAGTCAAAAAACCGCCTTAATTCTTTGAGGTCGTTTTTTGCCTTTCACGAGGCAAAACAAAACACCCCAAGAGGAGTGTCTTGTGATAAAGAATTATTCTTTATCGTCTGTACGAAGATCGTCCTTTTCTTTACGGATTGGGCGATTTTCTTTTTCCCAATAGATAGGGAAAACTATCCACCGACCATTGTGGTGTCGGCATACCATATTTCCGTTTCCCGAAGGAAAACAGAAATCAAATCGCGTTGACAAAATGTCATCCAAAATCTGTTTATATATAATTTTTCTATCGTGTCGTTGCACGAATGCGCCGCGCCGATTCTTCGCGTGTCGGTTCAATTCCGAGAAATCTCGGAAAAACAAAAAATCTGCACTGAGTAGTGGGATGTGGCGGCTAGGCGTTCCTTTCGGAACAACTAACGCCCCATGTGGGACATTAGGTAGAAAATTACCAAGCATCCCACTACTCAAAGCAGATTGTTTTTCTGCCTCAGCCTTTTTACTTCGGTTTTCTACTCCGAAGGTTTTAAATTGTGAAGTACATTAACAGAACTTAATCACAATAAAATTATACCATAGTCACCAATGGTTTATGCAACCTGCATCATATTATGGACTATAAGATTACAAGAAAGTCAAGTTTTATAAAAAGTTACTTTACTTTTGTAAGGTGGTAGAATAACATAGATTATGAATTCCATACCATCGTTGTTTCAGAAAATAAAAATTGACCATTCGTGGGCTTTTGCTGATAAGACACGGAAAGACACCACATATCTCACGCACGGTTATCATCGCTACCCAGCAAAGTTTATTCCACAAATAGTTTCTCGTCTGACGAGCAAATATACAAAAATCGGCGACCTTATTCTTGACCCGTTTGGTGGTTGCGGCACGACACTTGTGGAATCAAAAGTAATGGGACGACCTTCTATTGCGGTTGATATTAACCCTGTTGCTGTTTTGATTACAAAAGCAAAAATCACGCCGATTGACCCCGTTAAAATTGAAGAGGAATTCACGGCACTTAAAAATAAATTAGTGGAATATAGCGAGAAAATTAAAGTAAAAGTACCAACACACGAGCGAATTGACTATTGGTTTAAACCAGAAGAGAAAAGACGACTCGCTTTTATATTTGCTGAGATTTCAAGAATAAAAAATCAGGATGTTCGGGATTTTTTCTTTTGTGGATTTTCCAATATTCTAAAGAATTGCTCAATATGGCTGCAAAAAAGCAATAAACCAACAAGAGATTTTGAGAAAAAACCGTCCGAACCAATTAAAACATTTCTAAAGCAAATAAAAATGATGTTGCGCGGAAACACACGGTTGTTTGATCTGTTATCAGAAAGAGGTTATCTGAAAGTGCCGAGTAAAGTAATTTGCACTGATGCACGAACAATATCAGCAAAAACTAACAGTGTTAATTTAATTGTTACTTCTCCACCGTATGTTACTTCTTATGAATATGCAGACCTACATCAACTTACAGCTTTGTGGTTAGAACACACAACAGATTTAAGCGATTTTCGCAAAAGATTTATCGGTACCTCTTATCATAGTAAAAAAGATCTATTTTTAAATAGTGCGCTTGCTGAAAAAATAAGAAGTGAATTATTGAGAAAAGACAAAAAGACGGCAGATGAAGTATCTACCTATTTTAGCGAAATGAATCAAGTGTTTGTTGAAATGAAGAGAATGTTAAAAAGGGGCGGCAAAACCTGCATCGTTATCGGTAATACGAGATTGAAGGGTGTGGAGATACTTAACGCGGAAGTTTTTACAGAACAGTTGCAAAATCTAGGTCTAAAAATTGTTGATATAATCAAGAGAGAAATACCGTCAAAAAATCTGCCGTCAATTAGAGATGAACAGACGGGGAGATTTGCAAGTATAAAGGAAAAGAATAAAATATATGTGTATCCTACGGAATATATTTTGGTTATGGAAAAATAAATATATGACAATAAACGATCTTATAAAAATCTACGAGACTAAAAAGAAAAAGTATGGAATAGAAGCATACAGACATATTTCGAATGTCTTGAAAGAAGCTAAAGAGCAGCACAGAAAAGATTTTACTGGTGATGACCACGAGCAGTCATGGCGAGCATTCAAAGGTAAGAATTTAGAAAAATTAATTGAATACATAATCACTGATGAAGTGCGAGCGTTAGGTTTGGAGGTTGTGAATGGAAATAGTCTTGAAAGGACCAACGTGGCAAATCTTTCGAAAGGGCTGAGCTTGGTAAAAAGAAATCTGATTGTTGATTATGGAGAATTTGGCTCTCATCTGCCCGATGTTGATTTAATAATTTTTGAACCAAAAACAAGCAAGGTTGTCGCTGTTCTATCAAGCAAAGTAACCTTACGGGAAAGGATTGCCCAAACAGGATACTGGAAAATAAAACTTGCTTCTGACGAGGCGACAAAACACATCAAAGTTTATTTCGTGACGCCAGACGAGGATGGAACACTAACTATCAAGAAGCCCACAAAGAAAGGGAGAGCGATTGTTGAGGTGGACACGGACGGTAGTTATGTTTTAAGTGAAACTAATATTGAAGAAAGCACAAAAGTAAAAATGTTTGATAAGTTTATTGATGATCTTAAAAAATTACTAAAATAACCCGACAACAATATGACAAAACCACAAATAAAACTAGCGTGGAATAAAGTAACCAACGAGACACACAAGAGAGCCAAACTCGGTAGGTGCCTCAAAGATAAAAGAATATCTTTACTCGGTGAGTTACTTTTATCAGCGCAGGTTTTGCTTGGTAAAATTGAAGTAGGTGAAAATAAGATATTTAACTCAATGATTTACAAAAAAATCATCGCTTTTTATTGCGTACAAATGCGGAGATATGTCTAAAGATTTAATTTTAGAGTCCACCACACTTTGGGACTTTCCAACCCAGAATTATGGGAATATGCCGCATGGAAATAATAAATATAATGGCGTTACGCCAGCGTTTGTAATCTGGAACTTGTTACAACGATATACAAAAGAAGGCGATTTAGTCGTTGATCCTATGTGCGGAAGCGGTACGACTATTGATGTTGCAACAGAATTGAATCGAAAAGTAATCGGCTACGATTTAAACATCACAAGACCTGAAATAATAAAAAATGATTCTCGTAAGATTCCGCTTGCCGACAACTCTGTTGATTTTGTTTTTATAGATTCGCCGTACTCGGATAATATAAAGTATTCGGAAGATTCTCGCTGTATTGGGAAAATATCCTGTGAGAGAACTGAGTTTTACGATGAGTTGGAAAAAACAGCAAGCGAGATTGCAAGAATTCTAAAACCGAATAAAGCAATGGGTTGGGTAATTGCTGACCAATGGGTAAAAAAGAAATTCACGCCAGTCGGATTTTTGATGTGGCAACGGCTAGAAAAATACTTCACTCCGATTGAACTTATTTGTTTAACGCGAAGAAATCAGACCTCAAACACTCCAATTTGGCATAGCCGAGCAAGGCAGTTTAATTTTTACCTGCGTGGCTTTAAGTATCTTTTTATAATGAAAAAATAGAAATTGGGTTTTTGTTTGTTCTCGGCTGGATTTTTGTTGAGTAGATACGAGTTGGTGTGTTTTTATGGAACCCTTCGCCCGAACCATTCCATAAAAATGTCTGTATAAGACACGCAAGCGAGGTATCTTCCGAGCGATCATTTAAACTCTTCTAGTTTCATTTCAACAGTTTTTTCGACACCTTTGTGTAGGATTTTGAGGCGCACGGTGTCGCCGACATTTTTCTTGCGGATGAGCGAGGCGAGCGGGTGCTCCTCTGTTACCTTTTCTCCATCCACTTCCAGAATAATGTCGTATTCAACGATTCCAGCTTTGTCTGCGGGAGAGCCGGGCATCACGGCGAGTTCGTCCTGGTTTGCGCCGCGCACCACGAGCGCGCCGTAATCCACTGTCAGTTTGTTTTTTTCTTTTATTGCCTGCGTTACTTCCGTATAGCGTATGCCGAGGAACGGCCGCACAATTCTGCCGTACTTCTCAACGGACGCAAGCGACGCTTTCGCGAGATTGACTGGGAGCGCGAAGCCGATATTTTGCGAACCCTGAGCCACTGCGACATTGATGCCGATAACTTTTCCGGCGAGCGATAGGAGCGGGCCGCCCGAATTGCCGGGGTTGATTGCCGCGTCGGTTTGTATCACTTCATCAAGCGTCTCGGATTTTCCCGATGCATCATTTGCTGTAATAGAGCGCGCGAGCCCAGAGATGACACCGACCGATACCGTGTTGCGGAACTCACCGAGTGCGTTTCCGATAGCGATTGCCGTCTCACCGACATCAAGCAAGTCCGAATTACCGAGCGTGAGGAATGGAAAACCTACTGTGCCTTTGAGGCGAATCACAGCGAGGTCCAGCACGGGGTCTTTTGCAACCACTTCAACATCATATTTCTTTCCGTTGTTCGCGAGCGCGGTGTATGAAGCACCCGCGTCATCAACGACATGGCGGTTGGTGAGCGCAAGCCCCTCTTTCGTCACGAGAAATCCAGTGCCGCCGCCAACTTCGCGCTTCTCCGTGCCTTTCTGCCGATACTGAGGAATCTGGAAACCGCCGAAGTCGCCGCCGAAAAAGTCCTTGAACGGATTCCATTCGTCAAAGTATTGTTCAACAATCGGTACATCTTTAGAAATGACGATGGAGAACACTGCAGGGTCGGATTTCTTGACCACATCAACAACGAGCGCTTCTTGCGTGATGATGCGCACAGTTTCTTTTTTCACTTCATCAGTCGTCGGCGCAGATTGCGTCTGTGTAAGGAACTGCGACGCGAAGTAGTGGAATATTTCCGCGCGCTTCCACCACACAAAGGCACCCGCCGCGCCGAGCACGATAAACGAAGTCGCAAGCGATGCGGCGAGATGGAAAAGTATTTTCTTTTTGTGTTTTCTGAACATTATATAAAAGTATAACAAAAAAACAGTATCAAGAATACTATATTTCTTACCCCCTGCCCTTGATTAAAGGGAGGTGTCCCGACTTTAGTTGGGACGGAGGGGTTGCATTTCTGACTAACCCCCTCCCCCTCGCTTCGCTCGGGTACTCCCCCTTAGGATAAGGGCGAGAGGAGAAAGATGGTAAATGTTATACTAAGGTTATGCGCGTGAAAATAGTACTTTTGCTCGCGGGTATTGTCGCCATTTTTTTCTTTTTACTGCAAAAAGACAGCGGAAACATCGTTCGCATGAAAATAGGCGATGAAATATTTACCGTGCGTGTTGCAGAGACACAGAGTGAGCGCGAGCGCGGGCTCAGCGGAACGCCCGCGCTCGCGCAAAGCGAAGGAATGTTATTTGAGTTCCCTCAAAATGGCTTACATGCAATTTGGATGAAGGACATGCTCATTCCAATTGACATTGTGTGGCTGTCGGATGCGCTTTCGGTCATTGACTTAAGAGAAAATGTCTCTCCTGACTCGTTTCCGCAAATTTTTACTCCAAAATCGCCTGCGAGCTTCGTTGTGGAACTCGCTGCGGGTGCCGTAAAGGCATTTAGCATCAAAGAGGGAAGCCGAGTAGAGATTTTCGCGGAGTGAAACCAATTTCTGTGTTTACAGTATTTTTTTTCGTGTTCGGTTGCCTGTTTTTTGAGTTTTCCACAGCGACACGAGCCGCTCGCGCGCGTAGAATTACAAAACATAAAAATTATTATTTATTTTTTCTTTTCACCATGCCAAAAGATGCGGAAAAAGCAATGAGGGGGAGCGCGTTCGTCAAGAGCGTCAAAAAACGCGACGGTTCAATCGTTTCGTTTGATGCGTCGCGCATTTCCAACGCGATTAACAAGGCAATGATTCAGACAGGCGAAGGTTCTCCGGAAGAAGCTGGGCTGGTGGCGACAAAAGTATTCGCCGATTTGGTGCGGATTACGAAAAAGCACAAGAATTTCGTGCCTACGGTGGAAGGAATTCAGGACTCAGTAGAAAAAGAGCTTATTCTCAGCGAATATGTAAAGACGGCGAAGGCGTATATTCTTTACCGCGAGAAGCGCGCGAAGCTGCGCGAGAAAGGGTTTGCCGTGCCGGAGCGCGTTAAGAATCTTGCGCTGGAAAGCAAGAAATATTTTAAAAATCCGCTCGGTGAATTCGTATATTACCGCACCTACTCGCGCTGGATTACGGAAGAAAATCGCCGCGAGACATGGATTGAGACCGTTGCTCGGTATGTTGATTTTATGAAAGAGAATCTAGGCAAGAAACTGAAAGAAAAAGAGTATGCCGATATTAGAGCTGCAATTCTGAACCAAGCGGCAATGCCGTCTATGCGACTTCTGCAATTCGCAGGGAGTGCTGCGCGCGCGACCAATGTGTGCGCATACAACTGCTCGTACATCGCGCCGTCAAAGGTTGAGGACTTCGCGGAAATTATGTATGTGTCTATGTGCGGTACAGGCGCGGGGTGGTCGGTGGAGAGCCAGAATGTCCAACAGTTTCCGCAAATAAAATTCCAGACAGGAAAAAAACTTTCAACGCACACGGTTGCCGACAGCAAAGAGGGGTGGTGCGATGCGCTGACGCTCGGGCTAAAAACATGGTACGACGGCAAAGATATTGAGTTTGACCTATCTCAACTCCGCCCAGCCGGCGCGCGCCTTAAGACAATGGGCGGCAAGGCATCCGGTCCTGAGCCGTTGCGCCGTTTGCTCCAGTTTGCCCGCGCAAAGATTTTGTCCAAACAAGGCAAGCGTCTTTCCAACCTGGATGTGCACGACATAATCTGTATGATTGGCGACTGTGTCGTTGCGGGCGGCGTGCGCCGAAGCGCGATGATATCGCTCTCCGACCTTGAAGACGAAGCGGTGCGCGATGCAAAGAAAGGCCAATTCTACCTCTCCGACCCACAGCGCGCGCTCGCGAACAATTCTGCTGTGTATGTGCGCAAGCCGGAAGCAGGGCAGTTTCTTGATGAGTGGGTGGCGCTCGTAAAGTCCGGAAGCGGCGAGCGCGGTATATTCAACCGAGGCGGGCTTGCGAAGACATTGCCCGCGCGGCGGATTGAACTCTTGAAAAAACTCGGCTACTTTGACGACGCGGGTACGACATTGACTGGGCTTATAGGCATCAATCCGTGCGGCGAGATTATTTTGCAGTCAAAACAATTTTGCAACTTGTCGGAGGTGGTTGCGCGTTCTGGAGACACAATTGAAACGTTGAAGGCGAAAGTGCGTCTCGCGACGATTATCGGCACCTATCAATCAACACTTACAAATTTTCCGTATCTTTCCAAGGAATGGAAGGAGAATTGCGAAAAGGAGCGCTTGCTCGGCGTGTCCATTACCGGCCAGTGGGATTGCCCTGTGGTGCGCGAGGAGAATACGCTGGACATTTTGCGCAAGGAAGCGATTAAAGTGAATGTTGAGTTTGCAAAGCGATTCGGAATCAATGCATCCACCTGCATTACCTGCGTCAAGCCGTCGGGTACGCTTTCCCAATTAGTTGACTGTTCGTCGGGCATACACCCGCGCCATTCTCCGTATTACATCCGCCGCATCAGGATTGCCGCAACCGACTCGCTTTTCAAAATGCTTAAAGATCAGGGGGTGCCGTATTATCCCGAGGTGGGACAATCTACAGAAAGCGCAACAACTTTCGTGTTGGAATTCCCCGTGAAGGCGCCGAAAGGAGCAATTTTTCGAGACGACATTTCAGCGCTTGACCTTCTCAAGCATTGGAAAAATGTAAAGACGCGCTACACCGAACATAATCCATCCGCTACGATTTCTGTTGGCGACAGTGAGTGGCTCGCGGTGGCGAATTGGGTGTATGAAAATTGGGACATCATCGGCGGGCTCTCGTTCCTTCCGCGCGAGAATCATGTGTACCAGCTGGCGCCGTACGAGGCGGTAGACGAAAAGCGTTACGCAGAGCTCGCGAAACGGCTAGAGCATTTGGACTACTCAAAAATTATTTCATACGAAAAGCAAAACGAAACCGATTTAAAAAAAGAGCTCGCCTGCGTCGCCGGGGTGTGTGAGATTGTTTGAGTTTCTTTGCTATGTTATAATAAAAGTTAGTGCCGCGCTGGATAGCTACCCAAACATTTTGCTTTGCAAAAATGTTTTAGGGAGGAAAGTCCGAACACTCACCCCGACTTTATGGAGGGGTTAAAAAGGTAGCAGGTAACGCCTGCCGTCCGCAAGGATAGAGATGCGAACAGAAACGACCCGGTTAAGTCCGGCTGAAACGGCAAAATTCTTACCCGAGTGCAAGTCCGTGTCCTGCATAGCTTTACGCGAAGCAGGAAGTGACGCTACAGGTTGTTGGCGACAACAATCGCAGATAAATGGCTATCTCCGCAGATGATGCGGAACAGAATTCGGCTTATAGGCGCGGCACGACAGATGAAAGACCACTCGCGAAAGCGGGTGGTTTTTCTTGTGTGTGTTTGGTATGCTGTAGGCACTCTTTTATTATTCTTTTTTATTTTCGTATTATGGACGAAACAACTATAGCGGGCAATGAAGAGGCCTTAGAAATAACACATTCGGAGTCGCTGCTTGACCGTCTCGCGCGGTGGAGTTTATTCGCCGCTTTCTTTCTTTTGCCGATTTTTGCTATTCCATCCGCATCTATACCGTTCGGGTTTTCCAAAACAGCACTGTTTATTATGTTGACTGCACTCGCTGGAGGCCTTTGGGCAATCGCGCGCCTGCGCGACGGCGAGATTTCGTTTCCGCGCACCGCGCTTTTTCCGATTTTGCTTGCGCTTGTTGTAGTTGGCGCGATATCAACCCTTTCTTCTGGCGCAGTTGCGCTATCTTGGAGCGGCGCGTTCTTTGATGTCGGCTCGCTCTCGTTTCTTGTCGCGCTTGCAGTATTCCTCTTTTTATTTGCGGCGCTTATTCGCTCGGCTGAACAGGTCTTTTACGCGTACCTTCTTTTCTTTGTTTCCGCAGGTCTGGTAGCGCTTTTCCACGCCATCCGTTTTATAGGAGGTCCCGATATGCTGTCTTTCGGTTTTTTTGGCTCTCCAACTTCCACACTACTTGAACGATGGAACGATTTAGGGGTGTTTTTCGGAGCCGTAGTTGTATTCACGCTGACCACTCTTGAGTTTGTAAAATTACGCGCAGGATTGCGCGCGGCACTCGTGGCAGCGCTCGCGCTGTCGCTTGTAATTCTTGCAGTAGTAAATTTTACTCTCGTGTGGCTCCTGCTCGCAATATTTTCTCTGGTATTTCTAGTGTATCTCATTTCATTCAAACATATTTCGCGCGCAGGATTTGAAGATGTTCGTTTATCGGTTTCGCCGCAGAACGCGGAAAAGCAATCTGTGGGAGAAAATGATGTCGTTACACCTAGGAAGATTCCAATTATTTCACTTTTGGTATTTGTGTGTTCCGTTGCATTTGTTTTGTTTGGAGGTCCGCTCGGAAACAAGATTTCTGGACGGCTCAACATTATCGCTTTTGACGCGCGCCCGTCATTCGGCGCAACGCTATCCGTGGCGCGCGAGACGCTCAAAAATGCTCCGTTTTTCGGCGCAGGTCCAAATCTATTCGTTCGAAAGTGGCTTGCGTACAAACCTCTCGGAGCGAACCAAACCATTTTCTGGAGTACGGACTTTTCATCTGGAGTCGGATATCTTCCGACCGTGCTCGTTACGACAGGACTTCTCGGCGCGGCGGCGTGGCTCTTATTCCTCGCATGGTATGTATGGCTTGGTATGCGATTCATACTCTCGCTTTCCGCAGACAAAGTAATGCGGTATCTTGTCGGCGCATCGTTTCTTACCTCGCTTTTTTTGTGGTGCGTTCTGTTCTTTTATTCCGCTGGCGCCGTCGTTTTAGCCTTCGCGTTTGCGTTCACTGGCCTCTCTCTTGCGGCGCTTTCGTGTGCAGGAGCGCTTTGCCGCGCCTCGTCCGATTTTTCCAAAAGCCCTGCGCTTTCATTTGCGTGTGTTCTTGGGCTTATTGTGTTTTCGCTTGGATGTGCGGCTATTGCATACGGAGTTGGGAATCGTTTCGTATCTGCAGTGTGGTATGCAGAAGGCGTGCGTGCTGCAAATGAACGCGGAGACACAGCGGAAGCGGAACTGCTTATCGCGCGCGCGTCGGAACGCGCACCACTTGATGTGTATATGCGCGCGCTCGCAGAGGTGTCGCTCGTGCAAATGAATACACTTCTTACACAAGCCAACGAACAAAATGCAGACGCAACGCGTGAGGCGTTTCAGCTCTCGCTCGGAAGGGCAGTTGAATACGGAAGAAGTGCAACCGCGTTGGATGACGGAAATTATGCGAACTGGCTTTCTTTGGGTCGCGTGTACGAGGCGGTCGTTCCTTTGAAAATAGGCGGCGCGTACGAAAACGCGCGCGGCGCGTACGAAGAAGCGCTTCGTTTAAATCCGAAAAATCCGGCAATCACGCTCTCCATCGCGCGGTTGGAAGCCGCGAAGGGCGACAATGCGCGCGCGCGTGAGTTTATCGCACAGTCCTTACAGCTCAAGCCGAATTATACGGAAGCAATCTTTTTCTTGTCGCAAGTAGAGGTTCAGGAGGGGAATATAAAAGATGCGATTCAGTCGGTTGAAGCAGCAACTATTTTGGCGCCCAAAGATTCGTCAATCCGCTTTCAGCTCGGTCTCCTCAAATATAATGAAAAGGATTTTCGCGGCGCTGCTGACGCATTTGCGCGCGCGGTCGCTCTGAACGAAAATTATGCGAATGCGCGCTATTTCCTAGGGCTGTCGTATGAACGTTTAAATCGCGACAGCGAGGCCGTCGCGCAGTTTGAATGGCTTGCAAAGACAAATCCCGACAACAAAGAAATTGCACTTATCTTAGGAAATCTGAAAGCCGGCCGCGCTCCTTTTGCCGATGCGTTGCCGCCTGTTGACGAGAAGCCGGAAAAACGTACAACGCTCCCAATTAAAGAAGACGATAGGGGCGATGAATAATGGTCAAAAGATTTTTAGCATTTTTCCATTCTGATGTGCGCGGTCTCCACGAAGCCGCGTACCTTTTGGGCGCATTCGCATTTCTCTCGCAGGTACTCGCTCTTCTTCGCGACCGCTTGTTTGCGTCGTCATTTGGCGCAGGGGCACTTTTGGATTCCTACTACGCGGCATTTCGCATTCCCGACCTAATTTTAGTTATAGGCGCGTCAGTCGTATCTGCGTCAATCCTCATTCCGTTTTTGGTGGAGAGGATGGAGAAAACGGGAGATGGAGGAAAGGGTTTCGTTGACGCAGTATTCTCATCTTTTTTTGCCGGCATTGTATTCGTGTCGGTAATAGCGTTTTTACTAACTCCGTTTTTAATAAAATTATTTTTTCCAACCGCCTCAATTTCTTCCGAATTTTTCAGTGACACTGTTTTACTTACGAGAATAATGCTTCTTCAGCCGATTCTTTTAGGTATTTCCAACTTATTCGGAAGCATTGTACAGGCGCGCCGCAGATTTTTCGTGTACGCGGTCAGTCCGCTTTTGTATAACATAGGTATTATAGGCGGCGTCGCGTTTTTGTATCCTGTGATGGGTATTTCTGGGCTTGCGTGGGGCGTTGTTGCGGGAGCATTTCTACATCTTGCCGTACAAATTCCTTCGGTTGCGTCAGCGGGGCTTCTCCCGCGCCCGACGCTACACTGGCGTATCGCTGAATTGCGTCAAGTTGTTCTAATATCGCTACCGCGAACCGCAGCGCTCGGCGCATCCAATATCGTAACGCTCTTTTTGCTTTCCATCGCTTCATCGATTGGCGCGGGCTCTATCGCAATCTTTACTCTCGCATGGAATCTGCAATCCGTGCCGCTTTCAATCGTCGGGGTAAGTTATTCGCTCGCCGCTTTTCCTACACTCGTGCGCCTTTTTTCCAGAAACGGCAATGGGGAATTTCTCGGTGCGGTTTCTGAATCGTTCAAACATATCGCTTTCTGGTCGTTTCCCGCCGCGGCGCTCTTCATTGTTTTGCGTGCGCAAATTGTGCGCGTTGTGCTTGGCGCAGGTGCCTTTAGCTGGACGGACACGCGGCTCACTGCCGCCGCGCTCGCGATATTTGCAGTGTCAATTGTTGCACAAGGAATTATTCTACTCTTTGTGCGCGCGCACTACGCTGCGGGGGAGACAAGCCGTCCGTTTTGGGCGAGCGTTATTTCAGGCGCGCTGACGATTGCTCTCGGCTATGGGTTTGTGGCGTGGTTTGCGAACTACAGTTCTTCGCGATTTTTCATTGAAGCACTCCTGCGCGTGACAGATGTCGCTGGAACGACAGCGCTCGCACTACCGCTCGCGTATTCACTGGGTGCTCTCGCGAACCTCGCGCTTTTATGGTGGATGTTTTCGCGCCGTCACGGAGGATTGTGGGCTCATGTGCGGCGGCCACTTGGCGAAAGCTTTTCTGCCTCCGTTATCGCCGGAGCGATAGCATATGCCGGTCTCAATTTCTTTGATAATTTTCTTGATTTGCAAAAGGTTTCGGGGATATTTTTACAAGGACTTTTCGCCGGCATTCTCGGTATTACTGCATGGGTCACGGTGCTTTACGCGCTCAAAAGCCGCGAGCTTGCGGGTGCATGGGCGACAGTGCATCGCAAAGTATGGCGCGCACGCCCGGTCGCTCCAGACGCCTCCGAAAATCCAACTTTGTAATTATTTTACTCCGCGCAGAAAGTCCTCGTAGCCCATTTCTTTTTTTCCTTCCGGCACGACGCGTGTGATGGCGAGTTTTTCGTCCTCATATTTCGCGTCTTTTATAATGACACGCGTTTTGCAGTGCATAAAGTAGGTGCCGATAGAGCCATCAAAAGCGCGGATTTTGAGGAAGTTCTGAAATGCATTTCCGGCGAGGTCAATCAACCCATCGGACTTTGTAAATTTCTTCGTATAAGTCGCCTTCGCCTCATCTTGCGGTACGGCTTTAATTTCCCCGGCGACCCATTTCGGTATCACCTCCGCAAGCAACTTCCCTCCTTCGTGCGCAAGTATTTTTCTGAGCCATTTCGCACCCGATGTTTGAAGCCCGAGAGCATCAGGTGCGGATTTGGATTGCGCAACAATCGGTCCCGCATCCATTTTTTCCGTTACTTGCATAATCGTTACGCCGATTTCTTTTTCGTTATTTAAGATCTGGCTTTCAATCGGCGACGCCCCTCGGTACTTTGGAAGCAAAGACGGATGCACATTCAGCGCGCCTTTTTCGGGAATGTCTAGAATTTTCTTCGGAATGATTTTTCCGTATGACGCTACAATAAATAGTTGGTAGTCGGTAGTTAGTAATGAGTAGTCAGAAGAAACGGGAATATGATTTTCTTGCGCCCAGAGTTTGGCTGGTGAAGGAAGTGTTTTTAGGCCACGACCTTGCCGGCTGTCGTGTACAGTAATAATCATAGACGGCAGAAAATCGGCGCGCTTTAGTTCATCAAGCACGGTAACGGAAAAATCGTCAGTTCCAAAAAATACAAACTTCATTTTTTTAATTCTTCCGGTGGAATATCAATAATATCTGTCGCTTTGTCGATAAAAAGTATGCCATTCAGGTGGTCCACTTCGTGTTGGAAGATTTGCGCTAGAAGTCCCGCCGCGCCGCGCGTGATTTTCTTCCCATCCGCGTCGTATGCTTCCAGCGTCACCTTCGCGGCACGCTTCACCTGCCCGTACAAGTAGCGGAGCGATAGGCACCCCTCTTCAACAGTTTGCTTTTCTCGCGAGATTTTCGTAAGTACAGGATTAAAAAAAACTGCATCGGGCGGCGTGTGGGCGCTTGCTGTCTCGTCTGTACTTTTGCGCGCGAGGCGCGCGAGCACCCTTCCAGACACAATAAAGAGACGGACGGACTCTCCGATTTGCGGCGCCGCGAGCGCCACGCCATCGTCCTCTTTCGCAAGCGCCGAGCTCATATCTGCGAGCATTGCGCGCATTTTCTCTGTTTTTATTTCATCAAGCGGCACTTCGCGCGCTGCGAAGCGAAGTGTTTTCTCGTCTTTGACGATGTGCACTGTATGTGTCGGCATAGGCGCATTATATCACGATTTAAGCACTCCGAAAAACTTTTTACTGAAACTGTCGGATTTTTCGCATTGGCTGAAAAGCCAATACAGGTCTTGTTCTTTAAGATGCCGAACGAGCCCATTTATTTGCCCCCATGTCGCCGGCTTCCACTTCGTGCCGATCCGCTCTGCGTTTATTTTGTCCGTAAGTCGCTGAATAAGTTCCTGCCGCTCGCTCGCGCCTCGTGGTGTCTCTGCGCGCTTCTTCTTTAACTCTTCAATATATGTTTTAGAGATTTCCATAGTGAGAATATAAGATACTGTAGTACAGGACTTGCATTGTTTTATGTGATTTGCTATATTGTGCGTACAAATGGCCACATGGCCCTGGAGACCCCGCCTCACGGCGGGGTTCGTTCGTTCATGGAGTAATAGAAACCTTTACAATACGCTCTTTGATTTCTTTAAATAGCGTGTGGTCAATTCTTCGTATTCTGCGGCTTAATCGCTTAGTACTGATGAGCCGAAGTTGTGAGAGAATTGCGGCAAATCTTATATTTTGATGTATAAATGCAAAATAATACTGATTGTCTTTAATTTTTGTCGTAAGAGGTACGACAAGCACGATGTTCCTATTAAATTTTTTAATGACGAGAGCAGGCCTTTCAAACGATTCATTTTTACCGTCTTCTTCATCCCCAACATTGATACCAAAAGAACACCACCAAATCTCTCTTTCATGAACAAAGCTACAAAACTCGCTTTTATGAATTTCTTTTTTTCTTTTGTTCCATGCATCAAAATCTTTATACATGATTATGAGTATATCAAAAAAGAGTTTGCAAATAAAAACCACCGGACATTGTTTGTCCGGCAGTATACATAAACAAAATCACTTTCCGGTTTTTTTCTCACGATTAGCGGCAACTATTGAACGAATAACCTCGCTAGGCAATGAATCCATGTGCGTGATTTTCTCCGCTTCTCGAATTTCCGCGAGTTCTTCTTGGGTGATATCCGGATACATAATTACTGCGCGAACAATACTTTGTAGCACTTTAGTGGAGCCAGTAATCACATGTATCGCCTCGGCTTCAAGCCCATAACGAAACGCCGCACTTAGAACACCAATATAAAATCCTTTCTTTTTGCGCGGCTTTCCAGAAATTGATCTTTGTACATTCTGTCTACTAGTACCACATTCTTTAGAAAGTCTCTGCTGTGTCCATCTTTGCTTTTCCAAGAGTAGTTTCGCCAAATCTGATATAGTCATTCTTAACCTCTTTTTAATTTAAGTTTTGTTTTTTCTATAATTATCCTAGCATAATATACATAATTTGTCTAGATCGTTTTGATTGATTTACAAAGCCGCGTGCGAGCCGTACAATACGATTTCTATGGCGGATGATTTTTTCATCGTTCAGGGGCTTGGTGGAAAGCGGACGCTTGTTGGGGAACTCCCAGTGCGTGGTTCAAAAAACGCTGCGCTCCCAGCGATGGCGTCTGCGCTTCTTTTTGACGGTGCGCTCACGCTCGGAAATATTCCACTGATTGAAGATGCGGGCTTTTTGGGAGACATTCTGGAAGAGCTCGGCGCACAAGTGAAGCGGGGCGGAAACGGCGATTTAATTCTTGATACACGAAAAGTTAACGCGACAGCACTTCCGCGCGAGATTGCGAAACGGATGCGCGCGTCCGTGATTCTCGCGGGTCCTCTCCTTGCGCGCTTCGGCGAGGTCTCGTTTCCGCACCCCGGCGGGTGCGTTATCGGCAATCGCCCGATTGACTTTTTTTTGGAAGGATTTCAGAAAATGGGTGCGCAGTACGAAGAAGCAAAAGACGGTTATCGGCTTCGCGCGCCATCGGGTGGTTTGCGTGGAACTGATATTTTTTTCCGCCAGCCGACCGTGACTGGTACGGAAACATTAATGCTCGCGGCTGTGCGGGCGCACGGCGCGACAACGCTTCGGAATGCAGCAATGGAGCCGGAGGTCGTATTTCTAGCGGAGCTTTTACGCGCCGGAGGCGCGCAAATAAATGGAGAGGGAACTCCGACAATTGAAATAACTGGTAAAGACAAACCGCTTCGCGTTCCGCATAAAACGCCGCGTGTTATTCCAGACAGGATTGAAGCTGGAAGCTTCCTCATTCTCGCAGCGCTCGCCGGAAAAGATATTTTAATAAAGCACTGCGAGCCGGAACATATTCGGGTTTTGATTGAGCTCTTGCGAACGGCCGGCGTTGATATTGAAGTTGGAAAGGACTTTATGCGAGTTCGCCCGCCTGTGCGGGCAAGCGAGTCGCTAGGGAAAGCGCAGGTGTATAAAAGTTTTGGAATAAAGACACATGAGTACCCCGGGTTCCCGACGGACTTGCAGGCGCCGGCAGTTGTCTTTTTGACGCAGGCGGAAGGTGAAGCGCTGGTGCACGAAACGATTTTTGACGGGCGGCTTGCGTATGCGAAAGACCTCTCCGCGATGGGCGCGAACATCACGCTGTGGGACGCGCATCGCGCGGTGGTGAAAGGCCCGACGCCGCTCAAAGGAAGAGAACTCCACGGACCGGATTTGCGCGCGGGGCTTGCGTATCTTATCGCCGCCATAATCGCGCGCGGGAAGTCGGTACTTCACAATGTGCGCTTTATTGACCGCGGGCATGAGCGCATAGAAGAACGGCTGCGCGCAATCGGTGTTATGATAGAGCGCGTGAAGAATTAAATGAGCATTTTTACTAAAAAATTGGGGATTGATTTGGGGACTGCGAATACGCTTGTTTTTGTGCCGGGGCGCGGCATTGTTTTGAACGAGCCGTCGGTAGTCGCTGTGTCAAAAGACGACAACAAAATCCTGGCGGTTGGAATTGAGGCGAAGCATATGGTTGGACGAACGCCTGACTCAATCATTGCATACCGTCCGCTCAAAGACGGCGTGATTGCGGACTACCGAGTTACAGAAGCAATGCTTCGTTATTTTATAGGGAAAGCGCTCGGCAAATGGAATATCTGGAAGCCGGAAGTTATGGTATCTGTGCCGGCTGGGGTTACAGGCACGGAGCGCCGCGCGGTAATTGAGGCGGCGCTTCGTGCGGGCGCGAAGAGTGCGTTTGTTGTGAAAGAGCCGGTGCTAGCGGCAATCGGCGCGGGCATCCCCATTCACGAACCGGCTGGGCATATGGTAGTGGATATTGGCGGCGGCACAACAGATGTCGCCGTCATCTCTCTTGGCGGTATCGTGTCGTCCATTTCGGTGAAGTGCGCGGGGAATCGATTAGACGCGGCGATTGCCGATTACATAAAAAAAACCTTCAATCTTGTTATTGGCGAACAGATGGCTGAGGAAATTAAGATTGCAGTCGGTTCGGCGGTGCCGGTGGAAGAAGCGGAAGAACTTACGATGTTGGTGCGCGGGCGCGATTTCGTGACAGGGCTTCCGCGCACTACGGATGTCCGCACGAACGATACCGTGAAGGCAATAGGAAAGGAGCTACGGGAAATCGTGCGCGCGATGCGGGATGTTTTGCAAGAAACACCACCTGAACTTTCTGCGGACATCATAGACCGCGGCATCACGATGACTGGCGGCTCGTCGCATTTGCGCAACTTTCCAGAACTCGTATTTCGCCGCACGGGCGTGAAGGCGGCACTCGCAAAGGACCCGCTCTTTTGCGTTGCGCGAGGCACCGGCATCGCGCTGGACCACTTAGACGCGTACAAAAAGAGCATTATTGCGAAGAGGTAATTTTCTATGTTTTCAGATGGAATTAAAAACCTAACACATCACGCATACTGCGTCGCGGGGGCGGGGGTGGAGAATGTTGCGGAGTTTGCGGAAAAGATTCGCACTGTGTTCGGCATTGAGCGCGGAAGTCCTGATGTGGTGGCGCTTGCGGTGCCGTCGTTTGGGATTGACGATGCGCTCGAGTTTCGCAGGTGGGCAGAGAACCGCGCGGTTAGTGGAGGCAAAAAGTTTTTTGTGTTTGGGGTGGATAGTATTACTCACGAGGCGCAGAATGCGCTTCTCAAAACCTTTGAGGAGCCGACGCCGCACACGCATTTTTTCTTGCTTATTAAAAACGCGGATATGCTTCTTCCAACGCTCCACTCACGCGTTGAAGTGGTGTCTGCGGAAGCGGCGGGCATTTCTTCGTCAGAGAGCGGCAAGGAAGAAGCAAAAGAATTTCTTGCGGCATCTGTAGAAAAACGTATCGCGAGTGCGGAGAAAATCGTCAAAGCGCTCAAAGACGAAAAGATGACGAAGGGCGTTGCCACCGCGCTTATTTCTGATATGGTGGGTGCTGCGCGCGGAACGCACGCGTTTCCGCGTACCGCTACAGAAGGGCTTGAACATCTTGTGCGTGCGGAAGAATATGCGCGCGACCGTAGTGCGTCTCTCAAAATTATTTTGGAACATTTGGCGGTGGTACTTCCAAAAATGTGATATAGTATTAGCGTATGGCTTACGATTTTTCTGTTTTTAAAAACAAGGCGCGCCAGGTTGAGGAATGGCTCGCGAAGGAATTGTCCGCGCTCCGCGCGGGGCGCGCGTCGCCGGCAATTTTAGACAGCGTTCTTGTGGAAGCGTGGGGCTCAAATATGCCGTTAAAACAAGTGGCGACGATAACTGTGGAAGACGCGCGGACGCTCCGAGTTGCACCTTACGACGCGGAGCAAAGCAAGGCGATTGAGAAGGCGATTACAGCTGCGAACCTCGGGCTTTCTGCAGTATCTGGCGATGGCGGCGTGCGCGTTATATTTCCGGAACTTTCATCGGAGCGCCGCGCGGCGCTTCTGAAGACGGCGAAGGGCAAGTCGGAAGAGGCGCGCGTTTCTTTCAGGCGGGTGCGCGATGAAATAGTTCGCGACATTGATGTGAGAGAAAAGGCGGGGAGCATCGGCGAGGATGAGAAGTTCCGTATGAAGAAGGAACTGGAAAAGCTGGCTGATGCGGAAGGTAAGAAAATTGACGACGCGCTCATACGAAAAGAAAAAGAAATCAACTCATGACCTTATTACTATTTTTCGTTATTCTCGCGGTTTTAGTACTCGTACATGAAGCGGGGCATTTTTTTGTCGCAAAATTTTTTAAGATTCGCGTGGATGAGTTTGGGTTCGGATTCCCGCCGCGGCTTTTTTCTGTACACAGAGGAGAGACGCGCTATTCTTTCAACCTCATTCCTTTTGGCGGATTTGTAAAGATTTTTGGCGAGGACCAGACAGAAGAAATAAAAGACGGAGAGGCGAGCCGCAACTTCTCGCGCAAACATCGCGGGGTGCAGGCGCTCGTGCTAGTAGCGGGAATCGTAGGTAATTTCTTGCTCGCATGGATTTTAATTTCCGCGGGATTTATGGTCGGGCTTCCGGCGCCTGCAGGCGAAGAGTGGGGCTTGCCCGTCACGGATGCCGCGCTTACGGTTGTTGAAGTATTACCAGATTCTCCGGCAAGCCGCGCGGGACTTCGCGCGGGCGATACGGTAATATCGTTTTCTCAAAACGGACGTGCGCTTGAAAATCCATCCCCCGACTTCGCGAGCGAGTTTATTGCAGAAACAAAAAGCGGAGCGATTGATGTAGCGGTAAAGCGCGGGACGAAACTGCTCTCATTTTCAGTAGAGCCGTCATCCGAGGTTTTGGAAGGTCGCCCAGCAATCGGCATTGCTATGGATATGCTAGGCACCGTTCGTTTGCCGATTCATCGCGCTGTTTTGGAGGGAGCGAAAACAACTGTCTTTCTTTCTGTAGAAGTGTCGCGCGCGCTTGCGCTGTTTATAAAAGACGCGTTTGCCGGCGCGGCGGATATTAAAAATCTAGCGGGGCCGGTTGGCATCGCTGGGTTAGTTGGCGACGCGCGCGCACAGGGCGTTGCGCCGCTTTTGTCGCTAACCGCGCTCATTTCCATAAACCTCGCACTAATCAATCTAATTCCGTTTCCGGCGCTGGATGGCGGACGGCTTCTATTTGTCGCGATTGAAGCGGTGCGTCGGAAGCCAATCCCTGCGAAAATAGCGCAGTATGCAAATGCAACAGGTTTTTTTATTCTGTTTTTGTTTTTGGTTTTTATCACTTACCACGACATCGCGCGGCTTTTCAACTGACAAAAATCTGGTAATCTGATGAAAGTTCTCAATATGCGCCTTTAGCTCAGTGGCAGAGCGTTCCGTTCACATCGGAAAGGTCGTAAGTTCGATCCTTACAAGGCGCATAGAAGGGCCTGTAGTCTAGTGGTACGACGCGTCATTCGCATTGACGAGGCGGGAGTTCGATTCTCCCCAGGTCCAAAACACAAATTAAACCCGCCAGGGGGTGGCGGGTTTCGGCACTTGACAGAATATATGGGCATGCTATACTGTATGTTAGCCAGTTAATACTGGAAAATCGTACAAACAAAAAACAAATCCGCCCTTGGCGGAGAAAGGAAATATGACCGCGACCGCAAAAGCAGTTGTTCATCCGTTTCTGATTGTCTGGAGTAAATTCCTTGAATTCATCTTCAAGCAGTTCGTCCGTCGGCACCGGCAAACACCGCAGGAGATTGAAATCTTCCCGCAGTTTGAGAACGACAACCGTGAGATCATCAAGGAGCTCAGCGAGCGCGAGTTGGTCGTTGAGATTCCGGAAGAGTCCGAAGAGTTCATGCCTGTGTTTGAAAACGACACAGGAAATCACTCGCCGGAAATTCGCGCGCCGAAAGGCATCGCGCTTCGGAAGTCGGTGCAGTTCCGGACGAACCGCGGGCTGTACCTGTCGGCAAAAGTCGTCGGATATTCGTGGGAAGATCCAAATCTGTTGGTTCTCTCTCGCAACGGCGGACCACTATTCCGCCGTCGGTTTTGTTAGCAGTTGGCGAATTGCCCGCCCCATCACTTGTCTGACAAGTGATGGGGCTTTTGTTTGTGCTACAATTTATTCTCTATGATGCACTTGCGCTCGTTGGAATTGTCGGGCTTTAAATCGTTCGCGAAGCGGACGATTTTAGAATTTAAAACCCCAATTACTGCAATCGTGGGGCCAAACGGTTCTGGAAAAAGCAATGTGAGCGAATCCATCCGCTTCGTGCTCGGCGAGCAGTCGGTCAAAAGTATGCGCGGTAAGCGCACAGAGGACTTGATTTGGAACGGCGCGGAAGCCGCGCCGCGAGGCAACCGAGCGGCGGTGAAACTCGTTTTTGACAACTCCCGCCGTCTTTTTAATTTGGACTTTGACGAAGTGTCGGTAGAGCGTGTAGTGTATCGCGATGCGTCCAGCGAGTACCTTTTGAACGGAAGCCCGGCGCGCCTGCGCGACATACACGAACTTCTCGCCGGAGCGCATATGAGTCACTGCGGACACCACATCATTTCGCAAGGCGAAGCGGACCGGATTCTGAACGCCTCTCTTCGCGAGCGGCGCGAGATTATTGAAGACGCGCTCGGTCTTAAAATTTACGAATGGAAACGCGCGGAAAGCGAGAAGAAGCTCCTGCAAACAAAAGAAAATATGAAGCAAGTGGAATTACTCCGCAGCGAGATCGCTCCGCATATTTCATTTCTCAAGAAACAGGCGGAGAAAATAGAAAAGGCAAAAGTAATAAAAGAAGAACTCGCCGGCTTGTACCGCGAATATTTTGCGCGCGAAAATGCATATATTGCTGCGGAGAAAAAAGAACTTGCGGAAAAGGAAAGCGCACCGCGCTCGCTGCTTCCAGTGCTTGAAAAAGAACTTGCGGCGGCGCAGGCGCAGGTGGTGGCGGGTGCGCCGGCGCACGATGCGCGAGAAAAAGAATTGTCGGCGTTTGAAGCGCGCACCGAAGTAGTGCATGTGGAAACAGCGCGTCTTGCGCGCGAACTCGGGCGGCTTGAAGGAGAGAGTGCGGCGGCGGAGCGCGCGCTACGCGAACGGAAAGCGTCTCAAGCGCGCCGATCCGTCGCGCTTGCGGATGTAGAGACACTTGCGCGTGATGTTGAAGCGGAGACGCTCCTTGCTCGCGTGAAGGCGCTCGTCCGCGCGTTTATAGAGAAGCACAGGCACGCGCCCGCCGCAGGCGAGGCGGCATTAGAAAAAGAAGTTGCAGAGCTTGCGGAAAAACGGCGCGCGTTGGAAGAAAAGATTGCGATGGCGGGTGCGGCGGAAAAAGATGCCCACTCTGCCGCAGAGCAGTTGCGGGGGCAGATGCGCGCCGCAGAGGATTCATCGCGCGAGGCGGAGAAAACTATATTTCGTCTTTTGGCGCGGAAAAGTGAGATTGACGGCATACTTCGCGAAGTCGGCGCGCGCGCGGAGGCGCTCGCGCATGCAGAAGCGGACTTCAAACGCGAATTGCAAGAGGCGGCAGTGGTCGCGGGGCGTGGGGCTGTTCAATATGGTGATATTTTAAATTCACAAAATCAGGATAGGGTAGAACAAGAAGAACGAAGGCGGAAAATAGAACGGCTGAAGATTCGTATTGAGGATTCGGGCACTTCTGGCGCGGATGATGTTCTTAAAGAATACAATACAGCCACCGAGCGCGAAGCGTTCCTTGCGCGCGAGTTGGCTGATTTGGAACACGCTGCGGAGTCGCTCAAAGGGCTTATTGCGGAGCTTGGCGAAAAGCTGGACCGAGAGTTTAAGGAAGGAATCACTCGCATCAACACAGAGTTTCAGAAATTGTTTTCGCTGATGTTCGGCGGCGGTACTGCGAAGGTGTTGGTGGTAAAGGCACCGCGCCGAGTACGGCGCGGTGCAGAAGAAGACAGCGAAGAAAACGGGGAAAATGAATCGGATGAGTTTATGCGCGCGCAGTCGGAAGAGGCGGAGGCGGAAGAAGGAGTTGAGGTGGAGGTGTCCATCCCGCGGAAAAAGATTAAAGGATTGATGATGCTTTCGGGCGGGGAGCGCGCGCTCACTTCCATCGCGCTCATTTTTGCATTGTCGGCAGTGAAGCCACCACCGTTTATTATTTTAGACGAAACGGATGCGGCGCTAGACGAAGCGAACTCAAAGAGGTACGGAGATATGATTGAAAATCTGTCCAAACACTCCCAGCTTATTTTAATTACGCACAACCGCGAGACGATGTCGCGCGCTGGCGTGCTCTACGGCATCACGATGGAGCGCGGAGCGAGCAAGCTCCTCTCGCTCGCGTTTGAAGAAGCCGCCGCAGTGGCGAAGTAGAAGACGCTCAGGAATACTGCTTTTGCGGAACCGGAAAATTTCCCCTGCGAGGAAATTTTCCTTATCCGCTCGCCTCGTTCGTCTCCCTACGGGAGACACCTTGCTCGCTCGGCTCCTCGCCGTTCCGCAAAAGCACATTCCTTCGCTTCCGTGTCTTATACAGACATTTTGCAAAATGTCTGTATAAGAAACGGCTCAGCGATGGCGTTCGTTGAGCCGTTTAATCCAACCAAGTGGGTGGCGGGTTCGGGTGTGGATTATTAAAAAAATCGGCGGTTTGCGAGAGCAAACCGCCGAAATGTGGAATCAATCCAGAAAATCTTCTTTGGGATTTTCGCGCGTCATAAATGCATCGTATGCAAGACCGATGAGCACATCAGCGATCATACCCGAGATCATTTTATCAAACCACGGCTGAACTCCAGAGCATGCTACAACAATTCCATCTCGTTTGACGCCGCCCCAGTACACCGTGTCGCCGGTAAACAAAAGATGGGGCTTAACATCAGTTATGTCGTCATTGCGATCGTGCCAGAGTTGTTGCGCTTTGCATTGCGCTATCTCGTCATATTTTGCTGACCATATTTCTTTTCCAACACTGTGTTCGTAAAGTACATGTGCTTGTGCAGGAAAATTCGGATAATCGGCAGAATTGTCTATAGTTGGTACCAATATTACGATGTGACACACCCTTCGTTTGAGTTTGCTGCCAATAGTTGAGAGCATTACCGAATTGACTGTTTCTCGGACCACTGCTTGGACAAGTTCTTTGGTAAGGAACTTCGGGGTTAGTAACGGCATATACTTCCTTTCTTTTTCTGTTTTCCATCTTTTACTATATATCACAGTGTGAGTTTGTCAAGGATTTTGTTTTCTTCTTAATTTTGCTATACTCTACTTACTAACTACTTATTCAATTATGGTCATCACTTATTACGGGTTGGAGTGTTTTAAGATTCAATTCGGGGATTTGGTGCTTGCACTGAATCCTTTAGGAAAAGATTCTGCGTACAAAGCGCCGAAGTTTGGCGCGGATATTGCATTTGTTTCTACTGCGCACCACGATATGAATGGGGTGGAGAGCGTGTCGTTCGGCGAGCGGAAGCCGTTTGTGATACAAGGCCCGGGGGAGTACGAATTAAAGGGTATGACAGCGCGAGGGTTTTTGACGGAGACAGAGTATTGGGGCGAAAAACCCGCCCGAACGATTGACATCGTTCAGTCGGGCGGGCGAAATAACACGGCATATAAAATCTCATTGGAGGGAATGACATTGGTTTTCTTGGGTGCGCTCTCGGATGCGGCGCTCCCTCCAGAAGTAAAGTCGGCGTTTGAAGACGTGGATATTTTGTTTGTGCCTGTTGGCGGCGGAGGCGTACTCCACGCTGGTGACGCGCATAAGCTTTCGGTCGCGCTTGAGCCGAAAATAATTATTCCTATGCATTTTGGAAAAGAAGGTAGTAAAGAACTAGCGCAATTTCTGAAAGAAAGTGGGGAGAAGGGCGCGGAGCCAGTGGAAAAACTCACGCTCAAGAAAAAAGATATTGAAGGAAAAAAAGGCGAGGTAGTTGTGTTGCAGATAAGTTGAAAGAGAGAATATGCTTCGCGAAAAGCGAAATTTTTTCCTCTTTACCCTCTCTACGGGGGTCCTACGAGATAAAAAATTTCGCTTTTCGCTTCGCATATACATCCATGTTTAATTTCTTGGAAAAAATGCGGGATTCAGAAAACGCGCCGCGCGAACGCGCAGCGTTCGTCGCGGCACTTGTCTTGACGGCGGCAATTGGCGCAGTGTGGTTTTCGTTGTCGGGCGACGCACCGCTCGCTTCAGAAGCGGCGCCGAACGAGAATGTGCCGGTAGAAGAAATTTCTGCGCCGATAGACACCGAAGGTCCTATCTCAAAGTTTCGCGCGGAGATGGCGGATGCCGCCGTTTTTCTTGCCGGGCAAGTTCGCAAAATCGGCGATTTGTGGAAGGGGTTCAAGTTCAATGCGCCTATTGACTATAAACAATCAGAAAGTGCCGCGTTTCAAGAAAATACAGAAAAGACAGAAAGGGCGGAACAGGCAAAACAAATTCTGGGCGAATAAAAGTCGCTCACATTACGCCACAGTTTTCGGTTCTTGTGTGAACTCTCCCATTTACTTGCTATAGCAGATAAATGGGAGAGTGTTGACAAAGAAAAGAAGGTGTGTATAATTGAGTGTGGAGGCAGTAAAGAAACACATGATGTGTTTCTGTTGAAAAACAGCGTAAAAGGAAGGAAGGAAAATGAAAACCAAAGAACTGCGCGCCAGAAAGCGCGCAACAGTAGCAAAATTGCCGGCTTCGCTAAAGCGACTTCCTGGAACTGTTATCGTTTCAGCACAGCCGAGATGTATCGTCGCAAAATGCTTCACCGACAAATCGGTCTTCGCCTACCGCGACTACAACTTTAACTCGTGGCTACCAAAGACACTTCCCGTAAGCGTGGAGATAGGAGTATCGGGATATGAACTCACCGATACCACCACCGAAGCAGAGATGGCGAAAGTCGGCAAGAAATTCACCAACCTCTCGCAGATTGAAAATCTCATTCTGCGAACGGAGAAAGGTGAAAACCATGGTCTCGTCACCAACGGCTATGCCAATATCTTCTTCTTACAAGTTGGTGCTTCCGTCTTCATGGTGCACGCGTACCGGTACGATGACAGGTGGTCTTTGTGCCTGTACCGCTTCAGCGCGAGGAACGCGTGGTATGCCGAGAGTCGGTTCTTTTCCCCCGCAACTTGACCGCCTGAGTTCTTGTCCCCTTGAGACCCCCTTGCTCTTCCGAGAGCAAGGGGGTTTTTGTTTGAGGGGATTTTAATGTTCTTTTATGCTATAATAAAGAGGTATGTCAGATGCTAAAAAGGCGAAAGGGGGTCCGCTTCCGGATGGTGTTCCTGCCGGAGGGCGGATTGCGGGGCGCGAAATAACGACCGAGATGCGCGAGTCGTATCTTGACTACGCGATGTCGGTCATAACTATGCGCGCGCTCCCAGATGTGCGCGACGGACTCAAGCCCGTGCATCGCCGCATTCTCTACGCGATGCACGAAATGGGGCTCGCGGCGTCTGCGAAGTTTCGTAAATCGGCGGCGGTGGTCGGCGATGTTCTAGGCAAGTACCACCCGCACGGCGACATTTCCGTATATGATGCGCTTGTGAAAATGGCGCAGTCGTTTTCTTTCCGATACCCGCTGATTTGGGGGCAAGGAAATTTCGGATCTGTGGACGGCGACTCGCCCGCAGCGATGCGCTATACAGAGGCGAAAATGTCGCGCGTTGCGGGTGAGCTTCTGCGCGATTTGGAAAAGGAGACGGTTGACTGGCGCCCCAACTACGACGCGACACGCAAAGAGCCGACTGTTCTTCCGACTGGAGTGCCGAGCTTGGTACTGAACGGCACGCTCGGCATTGCCGTCGGTATGGCGACCAACATCCCGCCACACAACTTAAAAGAAGTGGTGGATGCAACAGCGCACATTATAGACAACCCCGATGCGACCACAGAAGACCTCTTGCATTTCGTGAAAGGCCCTGACTTTCCGACTGGCGGCGTTGCTTACAGCGCGAAGGACATTGCGCACGCGTACGCGACTGGCAAAGGTCCCGTCGTAGTGCGAGGCGAGGCGGAGATTATTGAAGAAAAAGCGGGACATTCACAAATCATCATTTCCTCTATTCCGTACCGTGTAAACAAAGCGGAATTGATTATACGGATTGCCGATCTCGTGCGCGACAAAAAGCTTGAAGGTATTAAAGGGCTTCGCGACGAATCAACAAAAGATATCCGCATCGTGATTGACTTAAAACAGGGTGCGTACCCAGAAAAAGTGCTTAACGCGCTCTACAAGCATACGCAGTTAGAAGATGCATTCCATTACAACTGCGTCGCGCTTGTGGACGGCGTGCCGGAAACCCTCTCGCTTAAAGCACTTTTGGAAGCGTTCGTTGAACATCGCAAAGAAGTTGTACGCCGCCGCAGCGAGTTTGACCTCGCGCGCGCGAAGGAGCGCGAGCATATTCTATTAGGGCTTACGATTGCGCTAAAAAACATAGACGCGATTGTTAAGTTAATAAAAAATGCGAAAGATGTGGACGAGGCGCGCGCGGGGCTGAGCAAAACATTTAAGCTATCGGAAATACAAGCGAATGCGATTTTGGAAATGCGCCTGCAGAAGCTCGCGGGTTTGGAGCGCAAGAAAATTGAAGACGAACTACTTGATGTGCAGAAGTTAATCGGCGAACTGGAAGACCTTCTTGCGCATCCGAAAAAGATTCTCGGTGTCGTGCGCAAGGAACTCATTGAAGTCGGCGAGAAGTATGGCGACGAACGGCGGACACGGATTGTTAAAACAGGAGTTGCGGAACTTTCTGACGAGGATTTAATTCCCGACGAGGAAAGTGTTCTTGTGTTTACGCGCGGCGGCTATGTAAAGCGCACCGCTCCAGATGAGTACCGCAAGCAAAAGCGCGGCGGTGTCGGCGTTGTTGATTTGGATACGAAAGAAGAGGACTTTGTTGTAAGCACTCTCTCCGCGTCAACGCACAGCGACCTCTTGTTCTTCACCGACCGCGGCAAGGTGTATCAGATGAAAATGTACGAAATTCCCGAAGGGAAGCGCGCTACGCGCGGCAAGTCCATTGCCAATTTCCTTGCGCTTGCGTCGGACGAGCGCGTTACCTCCATTCTCCCAATGCCTAAAACAACAAAAGCGCTCGCAGGGCTCGCGCTGATTATGATAACGAAAAACGGCATCGGCAAGAAAGTCGCGGCAGAAAGCTTTCACGATGTGCGCCGTTCTGGACTCATTGCAATTTCGCTAAAAACGGGCGACGAACTCATCTCCGCATCGTTTGTAGAAAAAGGCGATGAATGCGCCGTCGTAACTTCAGGCGGGCAGTCCATCAGATTTAGAGAATCGGATATTCGCGCAATGGGGCGCGGTGCGGGAGGCGTGCGCACCATAAAATTACGAAAAAGCGACATCGTTGCGGGTGCTCAAGTAGTAAAAAGGGGTGTAGAAAAAACAGCACTTTTCATTCTTTCTGAGCACGGGTACGGCAAGGCGACTTTATTTAAAGAATACAAAACGCAAAAGCGCGGCGGCTCGGGCATCAAGACAGCGAAAGTAACAACAAAGACAGGGAAGGTAATCGCGGCGCGCGTACTCTCCGACGGAGGAGAAGAAGAGGTGATTGCGATTTCCAAAAAGAGCCAGGTAATTCGTATTGCGGCGTCGGAAATACCGCACCTCGGGCGAGCGACGCAAGGCGTGCGCATTATGCGACTCCGCGACGGCGATGCGATTGCGTCAGTTACCGTTCTCTGAACTGCGCTAGATGTTGATTGGCGGGAAACTCTTGGTGCCGTAGGTCGATGTTTTTTAGACAATTTCGTGTTTGAATATAATTATGCAACCAACTTCATTAACAGAAGAAACTATAAAACACCAATACACACTTCTTTGTGCCTCGCATGAAAAGTTTCTGAAAAAGTTTGGTGTCAAGTTGCCAAAATTACAAGATACAGAAGGAAATTTTACGAAAGATGCGCTTGTGTTGGTGTATCTTTCGCTTGGGTATCCAAAAACAAAGCCCGTCTCAAAAACAGAACTCACACATTTCATACGAAGTTTTTATCCCGATACACCAGATGTACAGCAAGCAAGGCATCTTGGTGCGCAGAGTGGCTGGTGGATTGTCGCGGGCGGTCGCGACAATATTGTCGCTAGTTTGCGTCGCGGGTGGTATCAACTGCATACTCTGGAAAAGCCATACCCATCTTTTCACCTAGGTCACCGCATTACAGAAACCGCGAATTGGGCTTTACTAAAAAAACAATATGGTTTTCGGTGCGCAACTTGCGGTTCAGAAGAAGGTGAGCCGCATCTCCACTGGCCAGCTACAAAAACAAAAATACAAATAGCCCATAAAGATCCTAATAAACCATTAGTTGCTGGTAATATCATTCCACAATGCCAAAAATGCAACAGAGCAGATAGAAATAGGTGGGTGTATGACGACAAAGGAAGAGTTATTAAATTAGCAGACGCCAATTTTGTGAGAAACTTTGATACAATGGTAAGGTGGAAAATATATAAAATACTCTGTAGGGAATTTCGTGATAAAAATCCACACAAAAATGAACGAGAAATTTTTGAATAAAATTGTAACAGGTGACGCCCTTAAACTCCTTAATGACATTGAGGATGGTTCCATTGACTTGGTTTTGACCGACCCGCCTTATTTCTTAGATAAACTGGACAATGAATGGAATCAACAAAAGGTTTCGCTTCGTCTCAAAAGTCAGTTGGTGGTAAAATCGCTTCCAGCCGGGATGAAGTTTGACAGAGAACAAGGAAAACGGTTTTACGAGTGGTACAGTTTGGTATCCAGTCAGTTATTTCGTGTGTTAAAGCCTGGAGGTTTTTTCTTTTCCTTTTCAAGCCCTCGTCTGTATCACCGCATGGCTTCCGCAGTTGATGATGCCGGTTTTGAAGTCCGTGATATGTTTCTTTGGCTCTATACACAAAATCAAATGAAAGCGATGGGGTTGGCGCATTTTATTGATAAACTTAGAGTGTCCTCTGCAGAAAAAGACGTCTTAAAAGAAGAACTACGCGGTTGGAAGACTCCGCAAGTCAAGTCGTGTTTTGAACCGATTGTCATGGCGCAAAAACCAACCGATGGAACATATCTCTCAAATATCCAAAAGCACCATGTAGGATTAGTCAATACAAATATACGAATTGGAGACGGGATGTTTCCGTCAAATGTCAGTATAACGGAGCCAATTCATAAAGTGCTTGACCGTGCGTTTCTTTTACCGAAACCGTCGCAAGAAGAGCGAGGTGTGGATAATATCCATGAGACCGTTAAACCACTTGTTCTATGTCAGTACATCATTGCTCTTACTGCGTTTGCAAAAGATGCTGTTGTGCTTGACCCGTTTGTGGGGAGTGGAACTACGGCATTGGCGGCAGATCGACTTGGCAAGCAGTTTATCGGACTCGATATAAATAAATCGTATGTTGAGATCGCGCGTCGACGTCTGAAGAAAAAAGAAATAGTATCATCATTCGCTTCGTTTATTCCAATTACACGACAACCGCAATTACTTGCTTAGTAAATGCAAAATGTTCTCCAACCCATCACAAATTATTTCTCAATTAGACCTGCAATCCAGCGCGCGGGTGGCGGATATTGGCGCGGGGAGCGGGGCGTATGCACTTGCGGCGGCGAAAGCGGTCGGGGAGCATGGCAAGGTTTTTGCGGTAGAAGTGCAAAAGGAGCTTTTGTCGCGCATAGAAAAAGAAGCACGCTCAAAAGGCATTCATAATATAGAAACAATGTGGGGGGATGCGGAGAGCGCGGGCGGAACGCATCTTGCGGACGGCGCGTGTAATGCGGTAATTATTGCAAATGTGCTTTTTCAAGCGTCCGATAAACAGGCGCTCGCGCGCGAAGCCGCGCGGATTCTGGAACCCCGTGGTCGCGCGCTTGTGGTGGATTGGTCGGGCTCGTTTGGCGGCGCGGGTCCTGCGCCCGCCGCCGTGGTTTCCAAGCAAAAAGCGCAAGAGATTTTTGAAAGCGCCGGGTTTGTATTGGAACGCGCTGTGGATGCGGGCGCAAACCACTATGGTATAATTTTTAGGAAAAAATAATACCAATCTGCGAATTATACCAATGATACAAATGTCTACGAATAAGAAATGAATTTTATTAGTAGTCATTAGTAGAATTGGTATGTATTAGTATATTGGTATGTCCATCTTATGCGTCCATTCCAAATAATACTTCTCGCCGTTTTTGTGATAGCCGCCATTGCGGGGCTGGTCGCCTTTTCGCTTTTTAAGGGCACGCCCCCCGCAGGGGGGCTTGCGGAACTTGAAGTATGGGGTTCATTTCCGTCATCCGCGTTTTCAAGTGCGACGGCGGACTTGTCTGGAGATGAGTTTAAAATTACATACAAAGAAATCTCCGCGGCTCGGTTTGAGCAAGAACTCATAGAGGCGCTCGCGGCTGGAAGAGGGCCAGATGCGATTATTTTGCCGTCAGAACTTGTAGTGCGGCATAGCGACAAAATCGTACTGATTCCATTGGAGACACTCTCGGAACGGCAATTTAAAGACGCTTTTGTGGAAGCGGAAGAGGCGTTTTGGACGCCAGCCGGCGCGCTCGCGATTTCGCTCGCCGTGGACCCTATTGTTATGTACTGGAATCGCGACCGGTTGAGTGCGGGAGGAGTCGCGCGGCCCCCTCGCTATTGGGATGAGGTTCTTACGGCAGTTCCGAAGTTGACACTTCGCAATCGGCTCGGGCAAATCCAATCTGCAGGCATTTCTCTCGGCGAGTTTCGCAACATTACGAATGCGAAAGAAATTATCTCCGCGCTCTTTTTCCAAAGCGGCGGCAAGCTCATTTCGCGCGCACCGGAAGGATACGCAGTATCGCTTGAGGATTGGGCGAATGCCGGAAGCGCACTCGGCTTTTTCACTGAGTTTGCAAATCCTGTGAAGTCGCTATACACATGGAATCGCGGTCTGCCACAATCACGCGACATGTTTGCATCTGGCGACCTTGCGCTGTATTTAGGCTTCGCGTCCGAATATGCGGGGCTTCGCGAAAAGAATCCGCATTTAAATATGTCCGTCGCGCCATTCCCGCAAACGCGCGATTCTAAACTCACGGTAACATTCGGCAAAGCGTGGGGGCTTGCCGCATTAAAGACGGGAAGAAATCCAGCTGGTGCGATGCGGCTTGGTTTCGCACTTGCGGATTCCACGCGAATAACAAGATTGGCGGAAGCGCTCGGCACGGTGCCGCCACTTCGCGCACTTCTGGAACGCAAAGCAGACAGTGCCGCGAAGTCGGTATTTTACGAGGCGGCTTTGCAGGCGCGTAGTTTCCTAGACCCAAACCCTACGGAAACGGCAAAATTATTCCAATCGGTTGTAGAAAATATCACCGGCGGCAGAGGGCAGGTAGCGAGCGGGGTAGGCGACTTGCGGAGTGGATTAGAAAGATTACTAAAATAAATATGGAGCAAAACACATTTTCAAAATGTCTGGAGCGAATGGTCGCATTGCAGCGACCCGAGCGTTACCGAGGACTTTTGCAAAATGTGTTTTGCGGAATGTTTATATATGTTGTTCTTGTTGCGCCACTTTTTGCTCACGCCGCTCCGATTGTCCCGTGCGGAAACCCAGGTCAAGAGCCGTGCGGCTTCAATCACTTCCTCATCGGCATCAACAATGTAATTAACTTTTTGATTATGATTGGCGGCTCCATCGCCGCGATTGTGTTTGCATGGGCGGGAATTCTGATTTTGACTGCCGGCGCGAACGAAAGTCAAGTAACTAAAGCAAAAGGAATGTTCTGGGCAGTGCTAAAGGGTTTCGCGCTGATGCTCGCCGCGTGGATTTTGGTGAAAATGGTGCTGGTTGGGCTTGGGGTTCCGGATGCGTTCTCATTGCTTTGATAGTATGGAGAAAGAGACACCAGATGTTGATAGGCGGCAAACATCTAGTGTCTTGGTGTGGTACAATAACACTCATATGCAAAAAGTGTTTTGGGTAATAATTGGATTTTTGCTTTCCGCAGGGCAAACATACGCACTGCATACTGGCGGTGGTTTGCCGCATCTTGATAACCCGCTTGGACCTACTACCAATACATTTGAAGCGCTTGCGGCGAAAATACTTGTGATTGTTTCCGATATAGGCGGCGTGGTGGCGGTATTCTTTATTATTTACGCAGGGTTTTTGTTTGTAACTGCTGGCGGAAACGAAGATAAGCATAAGAGCGCGAAAAAGGCGATTTTGTATGCAGTCATCGGCACCGCAATCCTCCTCGGTGCGCAAGCACTCGCAAAGATTTTAGAGGCAACGATAAACTCGTTGAAATAATATATGAAAAAAATATACGCAACATTCTTAATACTCTCACCGCTTTCTGTTTTTGCCGCGCCAGCCGATTTCAAGGGACTGGTTAATTTGGCGCTGGACAACATCAATGTTGCGCTTTTTGCGCTCCTAATTCTCGCGTGGTTTGTTGTATTTGCGAAAATAGCCGGTTATATAGGGGCGGGTGTGGGAGGAGATGAAAAAAAGATGAGTGCTTTCAAACAAACGGCACTTTTTGGTGTTCTTGGTATTGCGGCATTATTAGTGTATTGGGGCGCGGCAAAAATTATTTGTTTAAGTTTGCTTGGCCCAGGCAATTGCAATTAAGCATATGAAAAAATTCATCTTTTCGCTTTTTTTCGCATCTCCTTTCTTAGTGTTTGCACAGACGCTTCGCGATCAACTTTTGCTCAACAACCCTGCGGCGCGTACTCCGCTTGGTAACATTGTACTTATACTTCTAGACCTCTTAAGTTTGGTTAGTTTTATTGTAGGCACTCTGGCACTCATCTGGTTCTTCTGGGGCATCATCCAGTATGTCTTAAAAGCCGACAATGAAGAAAAACAAACGGCAGCGCGCAGTTATATGATTTACGCAGTTATTGGAATGTTCGTTATGTTTTCTATATGGGGGCTTGTAAACTTGGTGCGCAATACCTTTTTCTTTCCCGGTAGTCCTTTTATTCGCTTAAATCCAGGTGATATTCCAATAGTGCCTCGGCTTCCTGAGGGGAATACAGGAACATAGTTTGTCTACACCCCGCCATTTGCGCAGGTTGGATTAGAGAATTGAATTATGAACCTCGATTGTTATTATGAAAAACAACACACTGAAAGAAAAGATACAGCGATTTTGAACGACCCGTGTTGATTATAAGGGTTTTTAATAAAGATTTTGTGCTCGTCGTGCCCATTTCAAGCAAGGAAAAGGAAGGACGATATTATTACGCTTTCAGAAATTCAGCCAATAAGTGTAATGTGGTTGTGCTGTCTCAGATTAAGTCAATCAGCAGTAAAAGGTTGGTGAGGAAGGTGGGGGAGATTGGAGCAACTGATTTTTTTGCAATCGCCATTCGGTTAAAAGATTTGATATAACAAACGGTGCCCCCTTGCGGGGGCACCTCGAAGCTTCCTTGCGGAAGTATAATGTATCGTTCAGTATAGCAAAAGCAATATATAAGTCAAACGGAGTAATCCACACCCCGCCCCTTGCGCTGTTTTTAGATGTTGTATAATAACAAGCGGTCTTAAATAACAAAGGTCTTTATTATTTATTAGTTTATTAAGGAATTTACAATGAAAAAAGTTCTTGCAGGTTTGGGGTTATATGCGATTCCGTTTTTAGCGTTGGCGCAGGGGACTGGAACGCTTGTTAGTGCTGTGAATACAATTGGGAAAATAGTAAATCTCATTATTCCGATTGTTGGTGCAGTTCTACTCGTCTTTTTCTTTTATGGTGTAATTGGATATGTTAATGCGGGCGGAGAAGACGAAAAACGAACCGCGGCGCGCAACACTATGATTTATGCAGTTATCGGTATGTTCGTTGCATTTTCTATCTTCGGATTGATACAACTCTTACAACGGTCATTTGGCGTTGGTGATACAGCGGGGTTAACTCTACCCGGTCAAAGCGGATTCTTTAACTTCTAATAGGTAATGGGACCAGTTAACACCTTCATCAACAAAATCGGGGAGAACATTCTGAACCCCCTGATTTACCTTATGTTCGGGGTTGCATCCCTCACATTCGCGTGGGGGGTGTATGTGTTTCTCGCGAATCTAGACAATGAAGAAAAACGCAAAGAAGGCGGGTGGGCAATGCTCTGGGGTGTGCTCGGGATGGCGATAATGCTTGGAGCGAAGGGGATTGTAGCGGTTATAAAAGAGACGATTGGGGTGTGAGAATAAAGACACCCCTCCGCCTCGCGGACTCGGCACCTCCCCTTAGGTTAAGGGCAGGATTGGAAAAAGAAAAACCCTCTCGCCCTTTTCATAAGGGGGAGAGGGTAGGGTGAGGGGGTGTTTGAAACAGAAAATAAGAAAAAAATCACCCCCTCACTTGTCCGACAAGTGAGGGGGTGTGTGTTTTCATTCCATCCGTCCGCTGATTTTCAGCGGAAAGTTGGTGAGCGAGAGGAATCGAAGGACATTCGGCTTCCCGATGTCGGGGTCGAGTCCCGGGCCGATGATGTGGATGACCCCATCCGCATTCACCGCCAGCACGCCTTCGCGCTTCGTTCCGTCGTCTGCGAACGCATCCATCTGCGAACGCCTGCCGTAGAGGTTCAGCGGCTCGCTCCACTGCTCAATCGGCGTGTTGATTGTGCCGATTGGAGCGAGGATGTTGATTTGTTTCTGGTCGCGAGCAACAGGCGGTCCCGCTTGCGTGGTAATTCCTGCCTGCGCTGGCGCTTGTTGCACCTGCGGCGGCACATAGGTGTAATCGCCTTTCCAGAACATTTTCGGCCCGATGATGAAGATGCAGAGCACGGCGGTGAAGGCAAGAAGTGCAGCGAGTTTCGCAAACGCAATTCCCGTTTCCCACACTTTTTTCCAATCGCGTTTTTTTGCGGTTACGGCAGGGGCGGGTGTCGGAGCTCCTCCAGGCACTGGCGTTGTCGGGTTTTTCTTAAACCACCCCGAGATTTTCGTCCAATTTCCAATCAGAAGAGCGATAATCGCCAACCCAACCGCGCTCCAGATTATGATTGTCAGCCATTTCATAAGATTTTTCCTTTCGGTTCAGTGCAGGACTTTATGTCAAGCAACTGTTCTAATATATATTATAGCAAAAAAGACACCCGAAGTCAAGGACTTCGGGTGTTGTGAATTAACGACTTATTTGTTGATTTGGATAGCGCCGCCTTCTACCCAAGTAACGCCTGTTTTTATTTTGTCGGCCTTCTCAATGTTAAGCCGAGCAATATCAACCGCGAATTTTGCCTGCAGAATTTCCGTAGTTACTCCAGTTGCGGTTATCTGCGAGGTGAGCGCGGCGGCATCGGCAGTAGCAACGGTTGTTATCGCCTTCGCGTGCTTCTCTGCTTTCATCACTTCTGCGTCACCCTCAAGCTCAGCGATTTTCTTTGCTTTAAGTGCTTTCGCCGCTGTGTCATCCAATTTTGACAACTGAATCTGGACGACCCGTGAGTCAATCAGATACACGCCAAACTCTTCAATCAAACCGCGCGGACCGTAGTTGAGCGGGTCTAACGCTTCCCAGAAGAAGTCCGACTGCGACCCGGTAACTCCCAATTTTATGAACGCTTCATATCCACCTGGATATTTGCGCAGATAGTCAATGACCGCTGCCTGTATCACTTGTTCCAAGAGCGAGAAGAACCGCTCGCGATAAGTAAAAACAATAGGTTGCGGCTTCACTATTTGAAAATTATTCTGAAGCAAGACGCTTGCTTCAAACAAATCCAGAAATTCCACATCGCGCACGAGCACAGGTCGCGGAAACTTCCAAAGAAGCGAGGTTTCTTCCGTCGTGTCGCCGGTTTGATTGTGGACCGAACTGTCCAGCCATTTCTCAATTGGGGCGTTTTCGGGTACTGCGGTATCCGGACGGATGCGCAAGTGAACCACTTTGAATTTGTGTATTTTCCAAAGCGGATACAACACACTTACCCAATAAAACCCGCATAACTCAGCGAGTGGTCGTTTTTTTTCTTTCTTATTCATACCGAGGACAGCACCAGTAGTATCTTTGACTTCTCCGGTTCGCACGATGGCGTTACTCACTTGAATATGTTTTTCATCAAAGGTCGGTTTTCCGTCAGATCCTTTGATTAGTTTGCCGGTCGCGTTTTTATTGGCTTCTCTCACATAGAGCCACCCCATATTTTTTTGTTGATAGTGCCATCCGTCAATGTTTTCCAACACATCGTCAAGTTTTCCGCCCTTAACGATAAACTCAATTGTGTCTTGGTCTACAAATGTCGCCTGCTGTTTGTTTTTCGCGGCGTTGTAGAGGAATAGCACAATGAGCGGTATGAGAATTAGTAATCCGACTATCGTTTCTAACATAGTTTTTCCTTTCGTTTCAGTTGTTTATTGTCAAGGTTCTCTGTGCGGAAATATAGCACAAGGCGCGCTTGTAGTCAAGCGCGCCTAAAAGAAAGCCGACACCGAATGTTTGAAGCCCATCAACATTCGGTGTCGGCTCATTACTTTTTTACCGACTCCCCACCAACTTGAGAATTGCGCCTACGCCGACGATAATCGGCCAGGTAACCGCAGTCGTTTCCGGCGAGATATAGCCGAGCGCGTCAAATAGGAATACGAGCGCGAAGAGAAGCGTGAGGAGCGGGAGAATCCCTATATGGTGTCCGCCTTGTCCTTGTGAAAACATAGTATTAAAAGTTATAAATAATAAAAGCGACCATTGTTTCTTACCACACCATTATCGCACACAATACAAACTTACTTGCACGCAATATGTGGATATGTTAGGGTGCGGGCAGAATAAAGAAAGGAGTAAGTATGAGTACAAAATACACCCGAGGGTGGATTCGAATGCAAGTTCTGGATGGGATTGTTGAAATTGGAAAGTTCACACCGGGCATCGCTAACAGCGATACCGAGCTTGAACGACAGGATGTCCTGCTTCTAATGTCGCATCTCTCCGGTCGGTTGAATAAATCGATTGAGTGGAACAGACCACAGCCGAGGCATGGAATCAAAGTGTCCACAGTTGTTGGGTACTTGGAAATAGTACTCAATAGCAACGGAACGCACGAAGAATCCGAATCCATCTCATAAACCTCGCACAAAGGGTATGTGCGGGGTTTTCTTTTGGAAAAGTGAAATTCGTGTTATTATGCAGCCGTTGTGTTTTTAGACGATGTAAAACCAAAGGAAAATACTGAAATGGATGATGTGGAGATTTTGCGCGCTTCGCGCGACAACCCGGCGCTGTTTGAGGTGCTTGTTTCTCGTTATGAAGAAGCATTTTTGCGCAAAGCGAAATATATCTTAAAGGATGACGAAAAGGCGCAGGATGTCGTGCAAGACGCGTTTGTAAAAATATATCTGAACGCGGCGCGCTACCAACCAATGCCGGGCGCATCCCTTAAGTCGTGGATGTATAAAGTGCTCGTCAATTTATGTTTTACAGCGTGGAAGAAAGGGAAGCGCGCTCAAGAGTTTAACGCGCTTTTAGACCCCGAACTTATGGAACTCGTACGCGATGCCGGCGAGGAGTTGGAACGCGAAGCGCGTTATGACCGTGATACCATTGTGTCGCTTCTCTCCAAACTACCCGTAACATTAGTGCGGGTTATTGAGTTGCATTTTCTTGAAGGCAAGCCCCAGCGCGAGGTCGCGCGCGCAGTGGGCATTTCGGAAGGGGCAGTGCGGGCGCGGGTGCACCGCGCCAAGCAGGCGATGAAGAAGTTACTTATTTCATCCCGTTAGAGATAGGACGCGGATGGATAAATCAACACTTCTTTGCCAACTTTTTGAGTTTAATAAATTTAAAATAGTATTAATCCTACATTGAGAAGCGTCCGCTATCTCTAACGGGATTCACTAAATACTATACTATGGCTGAATATATTGAATCAGTAAGGCGGGATATTATGAGGCGCGTGTATGTCGTATTTTTTGTGCGAAAAGTGGTGAAGCCGTTTGTCATTAAAATGGGCTCGGTCGCCGCGCTTGCTGTTGCGGTCGCCGCGCTCGTATCCGTGCAAAATGTGCTCGGCAATATGCCGTCTCCTGCTGAGTTTGTATCCTTCGGCAAGTTTATATTCTCGGCATTTGCAAATACGGAACTCTCCGTGCAGGCGCTCTCGCTCGCGGTTGCTGTGCTCGCCGCATTTGCCGTCCGCGACCTCGCGCGCGTTTCGCGACTTATCGGAGTACGACGGGTTGCAATGTAATACACCCCTCCGCCTCGCGGACTCGGCACCTCCCCTTAGGTTAAGGGCAGGATTGGAAAAAGAAAAACCCTCTCGCCCTTTTCATAAGGGGGAGAGGGCAGGGTGAGGGGGTGTCATCTACCTCGGTTTCTTTTCAACCTCACCAGCATCTTTTCAACAGGAAGCGTATTTACAATATCTTTTTTCTCCGCCCAGCCGCGCCGCGCTTGTCCTATTCCAAGACGAAGCGCCTTGAAGCCGTCGGGTGAGTGCGCGTCGGAACCGATAGAAAGAAGAACGCCAGCTTGTACGCATTGCCGTATCAGTTCGTCGTGCAAATCAAGGCGCTCCGGCGCCGCGTCAATTTCCAAAACCGTGCCGTTTTCTTTTGCGGCGGCAATCACCTCGCTCCAGTCAGCGGCAATCGGAGGGCGTTTGTTCAGCATTCGCGCAGATGGGTGAAAGATAATATCCACGAGCGGGTGTTCAATCGCTTTAATGAGCCGTTTCGTTTGTTCTTTCACCGAAAGCTCAAAGTGACTATGAACAGATGCGCCCGCAAAGTCCATTTTTGCGAGCGCATCGTCCGCAAGGTCCAGCGAGCCGTCTTTTTTTATATTCACCTCCGCGCTTTTCAGGATTCTTAATTTTACGCTTTCAGTTTTTAATTTTTTATTCAATGCGTCAATCTCTTTCACTTGTTCAGCAAACTCTTTTTCATTCATTCCACCAGTCATCGCAAGCCCCTGCGTGTGGTCGGTCATTGCAATGTATTCCAAGCCGAGTGCGCGCGCTGCGCGCGCCATCTCTTCTATAGAGCGCGTGCCGTCGGTCCAGTCCGAATGCGCCTGCAAGTCGCCTTTTAGGTCGTTATACCCAATTAGGTCTGGGAGTTTATTGTTTTGACTCGCTTCCAACTCACCTGTCATTTCCCGTAATTCGGGTTCAATATATTTAAGTCCTAATTTCGCATAAAGTTCTTCTTCTGTGCTAAATAATCCATGCTCATTTAATTTCCACCCTTTTTTGAGCGCTCGTTCGCGAAGCGCGATGTTGTGCGCCCTTGAACCAGTGAAATGGTTGAGCACCGCGCCCCATGACTCTGGCTGTACGATACGCACATTGATACGCTCTATTTCTGGAAGTTTAGCAATTTTCTTCATCGTTTCTTCCGGCTTTTCAGATACGGCGAGTATGTCTATGTCGCCGACCGTTTCTTTCATTCTGCGCACAGAGCCCGCGGCAACCGCCTTTTTCACTTCCGGAAATGCGCCGATTTTATGCTCCAGCGCGTGCGCGACGGGAAGTACCGCGCCGAGAATCATCCTCCCACCGACTTCGCGGCGGAACGCGATGCCTTTGAGAATCTTCTCTTCGCTTTTCTCGCCGAAGCCCGGTAGCGGCGGCTTCCAATTCGTCTAGATTTTTGATTTTTAATTTCTCCCACAGCGTCTTTACTGTTTTCGGCCCTATACCTTCCACCGCGACGAGCTCGCCGACTGCTACCGGCGTTTTCTTTTTCAGCCGTTCATATTCCGCAAAGGTTCCGCGCGCGAGGAGCTCGGCGATGTGTGCGGCAATACCCGCGCCGATGCCGGGTATTTCCTTGAGCGCGCCGGGACCACCTATCGCAAAGGTCTCGTAGAGCGGTTCCTCGCGCGCCTCAATCGCCAGTGCCGCGCGCTCGTACGCGCGCGGCTTGAACGGCTCGCTCTCCATTTCATACAACGCAGCCGTCTCGCCGAGCAGTTCCGCAATTCGGGTATTTGAGAGTTGCTTCATTGCCGTTATTATCGCACACGGGCGGCAATCGCAAAACTTGCGTTTTGTCCATTATTGCGATAGGTTGATAACGGATGTTTTTTGATTGGAGGAAAAATGAAAACTACTGAAAAAAAGGAACCAGAAATCAAACTATATGGAATTCCTATCTGGTGTCATCATCACTGCGGAAAAATGGGAATTGAAAAAACAGAATCTTCTTTATTGAAACTTGCGGGAAGTGCGGCGTTCCTAGAAATTGTGAACCCAACACTTTTCAGTGGAAAGAGATATTGGAAGGTTTTGTGGGAGATCCTGTTTGCTGTGGAAGAGAAGGTGAACGGACAAGTGCTTTTCTCAGACGCTCATTTACGCGCCGCTTTCGGACTCTCAAATGAAATGAAGGTGTCTAGCGATTGGTTGTTAGAAAAATATGGTGGTGATGTCGCGGCACAAGGGTGTTTCATTCGCTATCAGCAGTTTCTGAATATTCCGGGTCCGGGAACCGGTAATGATGGAGATCCGAATATCTCCATTGAAATCAACGAGGAAATGAAAAATGCAATCGCGGCACTGTTGCTTACGAAAAGCGTCGCCAACTGATGTTGATTCACAAAGGGTTTGCTGTCGCAAGACGGCAGACCTTTTCTTTTTAACTAATTTGCTGTTTTTGGCGGTTTCTAGTATGATGTTATTCGTGAAAAAAGACATTCACCCGAAGTATTATCCGGAAGCGAAGGTGTCGTGTTCGTGCGGCGCGGTTTTTGCCGTGGGTTCTACCAAGCCGGAATTGCGCGTTGAAATATGCGGGAACTGCCATCCGTTCTACACAGGCACCGAAAAAATTGTTGACACGGCGGGCCGCGTTGAGCGTTTTAAGTCAAAAATTGCAAAGGCCGCTAGCTTACCGCGCGCGGTGAAAAAGGCGGCGAAGAAAAATAAAAAATAAGACAAAAATCCTCTCGCCCTTTTCCAAAGTGGGAGAGGGTAGGGTGAGGGGGTGTAAGAAAAAAACACCCCTCCCTTTCCCTCCCCTTAGGTTAAGGGCAGGGTAAAACATGAACCTAGAATCCTACAAAAAGAATCCGCGCACGGCGCATCTTGTGGAGTCGTACGCGAGGATTGAAAAAGAAGAAGCGGAACTCACCGCGCTCGCGGAGCGCGAGCGCGGTATGAAAGAAATGGCGGACAAAGAGCTCGCCGGTTTTGCGGAACAAAAGGATGCGCTTGCGGCGCAAATGCGTGCTCTTGCGGAAGCTGCGAGAGAAGAAGAGGCGTTTCCTAACGAACTCATTTTAGAAGTGCGCGCGGGGGTGGGCGGCGATGAAGCCGCGCTTTTTGCGAAAGAGATTGCCGAGATGTACCGCGCGTTTGCGGAGCGGAGCGGCTGGTCGTGGAGTCCTCTGTACCTTTCCGAAAACGGAATCGGCGGGTACAAGGAAGCCGCATTTGAAATCAAAGGCAAGCAGTGCTACAAGTTACTCCGTTTTGAGACCGGGGTGCATCGCATTCAGCGCGTGCCGGAAACAGAAAAGATGGGCCGCGTGCACACCTCTACTGCATCAGTCGCGATTATGCCCGTGCGCGCAAGCGGCGGCTTTGAGATGAACCCTTCCGACCTTGAAGTAGAGTTTTCGCGCGCGGGCGGAAAGGGCGGGCAGAATGTGAATAAAGTGGAAACCGCCGTGCGCATTTTGCACAAGCCGTCGGGAATTGTGGTGCGTTCAACTGCGGAGCGGAGCCAGAGCCGCAATCGCGAAAAGGCACTCCATGTTTTGACGGCAAAACTTGAAGCGCAAACCGCTGAGGCAGAAGCGAAAAAGAGCGCCTCCGCGCGGCGCGCGCAAATCGGCACAGGGGACCGTAGCGAGAAGATTCGTACCTACAATGTGCTTCAAGACCGCGTTACCGACCACCGCATTAAAGAATCATGGCACAATCTGCTTGGCATTTTCGCTGGAGAAATCGGGGAGATTGTGGAAGCGCTTCAGATTGCGGAAAAAGAAGCCGCGCAGGCAACTATTTGATTTTTATATGGTTTTTGATACACTTTTGTTCTATGACTGAAACCAAGCAAGCAATAAATGACCCCGTGATGGACGCGCTCTTTAAGGTGGGCGCACATTACGGCTATGCGAAAACGCGGCGGCACCCTTCCACTGCACCGTATATTTTGGGGATGAAAAACCGCGTAGAGATTATTGATTTGGAAAAAACAAAAATCCTTTTGGAAGCGGCAAAAGCGTTTGTGAGTACGCTTGGTGCCGAAGGCAAGACGCTCCTTTTTGTCGGAGGAAAACCGGAATCGGAAGATGCCGTACGAAAAGACGCAACGGAAATAGGTATGCCGTTTGTCGCCGGGCGGTGGGTTGGAGGTATGCTCACCAACTTCGCGCAAATCCGCTCACGCGTGGACACGCTTCTTGACCTTAAGGCAAAGCGCGAGCGAGGAGAACTTGCGAAATATACAAAGAAAGAACAGCTCCTCATCAGCCGCGACATTGAACGGTTGGAGAAGTTGTTTGCTGGACTTGTTTCGCTGAAAGCGTTACCGGCCGCACTATTTATTGTTGACCCGAAAGAGGAAAAGACCGCCGCGAGCGAAGCGAAGCGGCTAAATATACCAGTGGTTGCGCTCGCGAGCTCCGACTGCGATATTTCCGAAATAGCGCATCCAGTTATCGCCAATGATTCTTCAATGGCGAGCATTAAATATTTTGTAAATGAAATTGCAAAAGCGTATCAAGATGGAAAAACACAAGGCGTAAGCCAATAAGAAACATGGAGATCACCACAAACCAAATCAAAGCATTGCGCGCTCAAACTGGCGTCTCGGTGATGCAGTGTCGCAAGGCGCTTACGGAGGCGGGCGGAGATGCAGAAAAGGCGCTCCTCCTTCTCAAAAAGCGCGGCGCGGAGGCGGCGGCGAAAAAGTCGGGGCGGACGCTTGGCGCAGGCGCGGTTGCTTCTTATATCCACCCAGGCGCAACCGTTGGCGCGCTGGTACTTCTTTCATCCGAAACGGATTTTGTATCACGCAATCCGGAGTTCCAGGTGCTCGCGCGCGACATCGCGATGCATGTCGCCGCTATGAATCCAGAAAAAGATGCGCTGTTAGACCAGCCGTTTATCAAAACGCCGGACGAGACCATCCGCGCGCTCCTTGAGCGCGCCGTGCAAAAGTTCGGCGAGCGCATTGAGGTTGCCGACTTCACCAGATTTGCGGTGTAACGAAGTGTATAAAGATAATTCTCCCACGCCTTAAAAGTTATTTCAAGTAAGAAATGAAGACCTTTTTTGTCGATGAGTCAGGTGATTTGGGGACAAAGGAGAGATATTTCATAATCGCTCTACTTGCTCCTCAAAGAGTAAAGCGTATAACGAATTTCATGAGGAGATTCTGTGCGGAACATGCTATCCCAGAAGTAAAAGCAAGCCAGCTCTCATTTTCGCAGAAAACATTTATTCTAAATAGACTCTGTAGCGCAAACGATTATACCGTTTCGTATATTGTTGCCGATAAAACTCATCTTCAGCCGCAACTCCTTGCAGACAAAAATCTCTGTTACAACTATCTGTTTTCGTTCTTGGTGAGCAAGACGATTCGGAGTATCAGAGAGGATATAACGATTCTGCTTGATAATCACTCAACAAAAGTTAAGTCAATCAACTCTCTCGCTGATTACATTAGGATAAAAGCAATCACCCAGTGGGGATATATTGACCGACTATATATTTCTTATGTAGATTCAAAAAATTCAAAAGTAGTGCAGGCGACAGATGTCATTGCGAACGCAATCTATGCAAAATATATCTATGGGAAGGAACACTTTTACAACATGCTGACTATCAGCGAGTCCGTTAAGTTTCCAGCAAACAGATTCGGCAGTATAGGAGTTCCTGTGGATAAGTCCACTTGACTTTTTGCTTATCACGACTATCATTAAGAGTGATATAAATCTTGCGCGGAGCTTACTGTAAGTAAGTGGCGTGTGCCGTCACCGAAGCACAAGTAATCTTGAAAAGCCCTGTGGGGCTTTTCTGCTTTTAAGGATTGATTGTTTTGGCTTTTTCTGATATGGTCTTAGGAATGAAAGTCAAAAAAATCGGAAAAAAGAATTTCGGAAAAGTTACGATAAGGAAGAATGTTTTTAATCTTCCCGCGTTTGCGTAGTTTTTTAAGAGATGAAAAATCTATATAATATCTCAAAAGGACAGTTTATAACACTTTGGGTGTTCTCTGTACTTATATGGATTCGGATAATTAATCATTCATGTGCTTGGTACGCGTCTTGCTCACGATTTAACTTTTCTGACGATACAGAGATTGCTGATTGGCTATCATTCATTATTCCTTTTCTTATTATTTTTTACACCATTGGTTGGATAAATCACAGAAAAGAGATTAAAGGTAAATAAATTATATTCCCCATAATTTTTATGTTCCTCGCACTGACAATTTTTATTATTTCGCTTGCCGGACTTGCGGCGCTGTTTGCGTTTAAGATTGCGGAAATAAGCGGCAAGGAGACGCTTCTTCAGTCGCTCTCGCATCGCGGCGACGAGCTCCTTTCGCGCGGTAGGAAGACGCTCGCGCGCAAGAGCAAAGAAGTACATCATATTCATATAAAGCCGGCACTCAAGAAAGCGGGGGAAGCGGCGCGCGAGGCGATTGCGTCCGGTTGCGAGTGGTGCATCCGAGAAATGCGCCAGGCGGCGCGGTTACTGCGCGGCAAAGAGCCGACCGCGCCGCCAGGCGGCTCGGTGTCGGTCTTCCTCAAACAAATGCTGGATTTTAAGAATGGAAAAAAGGATGAATTGGATAAATAAAAACATTCTCACATTCTTAAGAATACGAGAATGTTTTTAAGATACGATCGTATCTTAATGTCATACTAAATGAATCTCGCCCATACTTTCTGAAATAAAACCTTTTATTTCTAAAAGTGAGAGCACTGCGTTGGTCTTGCTAACGGGTAATTTCGCAGCGGCAATCAACGCGTCGCGCTCCATAGGAATCGTGAGGAGTTCTAGGATTTTTATTTCTTCCGCAGAGCAGTCGTCATAATTTTGTTTTTTACCTTCCGCATCGGGTTCTACTTTAAACCCAAGCGCAATTAGCAACTCTTCATGTGTGCGCACGGGCGTTGCGCCGAGCCGCATCAAAAGGTGCGGACCTTCCGTCGCGCCGGAGAAAATTGAGCCCGGTACCGTGAGTACATCGCGATTGTATTCGCTTGCGAGCCGTGCGGTAATAAGAGTTCCAGACCTCTTTTCTGCTTCCACCACAAGCACTGAGTCTGATAGCCCCGCCATAATTCTGTTCCTTTGCGGGAAGCTATATAAGGTCGCGCGGAAATCTGGCGGAAATTCGGAGAGGAGAGCGCCGCCCGCGGCAACGATGTTGTCGGCGAGCGTTCGGTTCGCCACGGGGTGCATTATTTTCCGGCTCAGCCCCGAGCCAGGCACTGCAACACAAGAGAGTTTCGCTTCCAATGCGGCGCGGTGCGCAATGCAGTCAATGCCAAGCGCAAGGCCCGATACAATAACAACCGGGTGACCGTACAGCCCCGAAATGAGCTTCTCGCACGCCTCGCGCCCGTACTGTGAAAAGCGCCGCGAGCCGACCACGGCGAGCCATTTGTGTTTTTCGGGCGGAAGCACACCTTCCACCCACAGCTTTTCCGGCGGGTCGGGTATTTCGCGCAGCCGCCGCGGAAATTGCTCGGGCGACATTGTTCTTATGGACGACATTTCTTTATGGTATCATTATTCGTATCTCTATGTTGGATATAAAATTCATTCGGGAAAACAAAGAACTCATCGCCGAGGCGGCGCGGAAGAAGCACATCGCGTTCAAGGTGGATGAGCTGATTACCGCAGACGATGAGCGCCGCGCGGTGCTTAAAATCGTTGAAGACAAACGCGCGGAGCAGAATCGCAAAAGCGAGCAGATTACGCGCGCGCACGACGACAATAAGCGCCAGGCGTTTGTGGAGGAGATGCGCGCGCTCAAAGTCGGTCTTCAAGAGGAGGAAGAACGGCTGAAAAAGACGACCCAAAAATGGCAGTCGCTAATGCTTCTAGTCCCAAATGTTCCAGATATTTCGGTGCCGGAAGGGGTTGGCGAGGAAGACAATAAAGAAATGCGGACATGGGGAGAAAAGCCGGAGTTCACATTTGAGCCAAAGAGCCATATTGAACTTATGAAGGCGCTTGATATGGCGGATTTTGAACGCGGCGCGGCTGTGTCGGGCTTTCGCGGATATTTCTTGAAGAATGACGGTGCGCTTTTGTCGCTTGCACTATGGCGGCTGTGTATGGATTTCTTTACAAAGAAAGATTTTTCGCCAATACTTGCGCCGTCCTTGGTTCGGCGCGAATCACTTCTCGGAACCGGGTATTTGCCTCAAGGAGAAGACGATTTATACAAAACGCAAGACGGCGACTATCTTGCAGGCACCGCGGAAGTGCCGGTTATGTCGTATTTTGCGGACACAATTTTGAGTGAGGAAGAATTGCCGAAAAAAATAATTGCGTTCTCTCCGTGTTTTCGGCGTGAGGCGGGGAGCCACGGAAAAGATACAAAAGGGCTGATGCGTGTGCATGAGTTTTTCAAGTGCGAGCAAGTGGTGCTTTGCGAAGCGAGCCATCAGGCGTCTGTTGCTTTACACGAAGAGATAAATCGCAACGAGGAGGAATTTATGGAAACTCTCGGTATTCCCTATCGTACAGTTATCAACTGTGGCGCTGACCTTGGTCTTGGGCAAGTAAAAAAATACGACATTGAATTATGGGTGCCGTCGGAAAAACGGTATCGGGAAATAAGCTCCGCCTCATACTTCCATGATTTTCAGACACGACGGCTTAATATTCGCTACAAAAACAAAGATGATAAAGCACAATTTGCCCATTCACTGAATTGCACTGCCGCGCCAACGCCCCGTCTTTTGATTTCCATCCTTGAAAACAACCAGCGCGCGGACGGGAGCATTGCGGTTCCTAAAGTGCTGGTGCCGTATTTTGGAAAAGAAGAAATAAGATAACACTCGGAATGCTGCTTTTGCGGAACCGGAAAATTTCCCCTGCGAGGAAATTTTCCTTATCCGCTCGCCTCGCTCTTCCTCGCAGATTCGGAATCCATGCCCGCTCGGCTCCTCGCCCGCCCGTACCGAAACGGTACATTTCGGGCGGGCCGTTCCGCAACCTGTCTGCCGACAGGCAGAAAGCACATTGCTTTCGTTATAAAAAACATATATCAATATAATCTGCGACCGCGTACTATATTGATATGCGAGCGTATTTCAGTATTTTGCAAAATACTTGTATGGATTAATTCGTGAGAATTAGAGAATATAAAAAATAAAAAAGCCGCCCTTACGAACGGCCTGTTTTTTCAGATGCGGCTTAATAACTTTCCGCTTTTTCTTTAAACTGTTCAAAGTTTTGATACAACTCTGTGCGGAATCCGAAAGCCGCCGCACCTTCTGTATTTTCAACATCATCGTCCCAAAAAACTACCGCTTCTTTTTTCATTCCGGTTTTTTCTAAGATGTATTGAAAGAATGCGGCATCAGGTTTTTTCGAGCTGACATAAGCCGAAGAAAATACGCCATCAAACCAATTACTCAATCCTCGTTTTTCTACAAGATTATCGGTACGATACTTTTCGTTGTTGGTCGCAAGATAGATTTTCACCCCTTTTGCCCTCAACGCTTGAATGGTGGTCTTAAATCTCTTATCAATTGCGGTGTGTTTCTCTGAAAACCAACAATCTAGAAAAGCATCAACGCCGTCTTTCCACCCCCATTGTTTCAAGTATTTCCGGAGTTCTTTTTTCAGATCTAATTTTCCTACCACACAGAGTTGGAATTCGTTACGAAAGAATGGGCCAGTGACCTCAGTAGAAATTCCGTATTCGCGCGCAAGCCGATTACTGAACCGTTCGCCGTGAACAATCATCCCGTCTGCATCAAGAATAAGTGCCTTTGTCATATCTTTTCTTTGTTATGTTTCTATCCAAAAAGTATACTACACGAAATAATAAAAATGTACAGAATGTGTATTATAATACCCACATGCCTCTACGCTCCGAATTTCGCGGGATGCGCCGCAGCCGCCGCGCGCGGCGGCTGCGGCTTCTCGCATGGCGCGCGTTTTTCGGCGCATCCGCGCTTGCGCTCCTCTTTTTCGGCTTGTCGTGGTTTTCGTTTTACGCGCCTTTCCAAATTAAAAAAGTCGTCATTGTTGGAGTGAATAATTCCTCACGCGTAGAAGAACTTCGCGCCGAGGCGGAGGTTGCCCGTGCGTTTAGGGAAGAGGGCATACGCCTTTTTTCTCCGACAAACTTTTTGCTGTATCCGCGCGCCGCGCTCGCCGCCGCCGTCGCTTCGTCCTCTCCGCGCATCGCGTCTGCCGCCGCCGCGCGCGGCGGCGGGATTGTGATTGTCGTCGTTTCCGAACGCGCGCCGTTCGCAGAATGGTGCTCATCTACAAGCGAATGTATTTTTATTGACGAAAACGGTTTTGGTTTTCCGAATGCGAAAGGAGACGCGCCCCCGATTTCAAATGTCGTTTTTGTTGGTGAAAGTCCGCGCGCCGGCGCGCGCTATCTTCTGCACGAGAAGTTTCTTTTGCTTCGCGACATTGTTTATTCCGCAGAGCGAATTGGTTTGATTGTTAAAAAAGTAAAGCAAGAAGAGGGGGACGATTTTTCGTTGTCGCTTGCCGATAATGCAGAGGCGCGTTTTGTGTTATCTTTTGAAACCGCAAAAATATTTTTAGAACTCCCGACTATTCTCCAGGCCGCAAACCTAAAAATCTCAGGCGGCTCGGTATATCCCGCACTTCAATATCTTGATATGCGTTTCGGCGGCCAGGTAGTGTTTAAGAGGATATAAATTAAACTAGACACACGATGTTGATGTGCTTCAAACATCTGGTGCCCCTGCAATTTATCATTAAGCCACGATCGTATCTTAATAATAAAACTAATATACACTATCTCTGACGGTCGTTAGAGATAGTGTATTCAGTCATTTTGCAAAATGTTTGTATAAGATATTGCAATAAAAAAGTCGCTTCGGTTTCCCAAAGCGACTTGTCTCGTCGTATGACGAGATGTTCTAGTTTCCCCTTGTTGATAGTTGCCGGACGCGCACGAGTTCTGTCGCTTTCGCGACAAACTCTGCGGCAATCTGGTGCTCCTCCTTAAACGGCTCTTCGCCTGTCATTGCCTTGCGGAGCAGTACACACGCTCCCGAGTACATCTCAAAGTTGATTGAGGTGTTCGCTTCAATAAGCACGCGGACGCGCTCTTTGCTGTCGCGGTTCGTCGCCTGCCAGATGAGGGACTTTTCGGCAAGGGACTTAATTCTCTGGCCGTCTGCGTCCTCTGCATCGCGGCGCACTTCTCCGAAGGTGCTCCCGACATACGACATCCATTCAAGGATATAAAGCGTCATTTCTTCTGTCGGAGTGATCGGGTGCAGGTCTTCTTCATTGAGCCACCGGTGCAAACTTGGTGCCAGAAAAGGCCGATTGCCGCATTTCTTGCAGACGGCGCTGTCAATGTTGAAGAGATACGCATTGAGCGAAATCTCCGCTCCGCAGAGGGAACATTTTCGGTCCCACATGAGCCCGTCAAAGTTCCATTTTCCGGTCGGACGGACGCCTTCGCCGGCGAGCATTTCCAGTTGCGTTGGCGTAGTGCCTTTCAGAAGGTCCCACTGGTCAATTCGTCCCATGTCCAGAAGATTTTCGCATTCGCAGTCTTCGTAGAATTCCCAGCGGATGCCACTCCCCATCCAACAGTTCGCGAGATTGTTTCCAATCAGAATGCACACTGCTTCAGGGCTGTTATGCGTAACCCCGATGACCCAAGTTCTCCGCGGCTCACGACCCCAGAGATACCGTACGCGCACTTTATTTTTGTCTCGCGTGCGCTCCGTGAAGTACGCGCGGTAATGCGATTGCCGTTCTGGCGCATGTTCATCCCGAAAAGAAACCATGGCGGTTTCTGCATCCGGATACATTCCGTGGAGCATCAAACGATTTTCCACGATGCCCGCACCGGCAATAGGGTGCATCAGTACCGGAATAACCGGCAGTTTTTGCGTTGCAACTACTTGTTGTTCTGCTTTCATTTTCTTTCCTTTCTTTCTGTTTTGTTGAGTTTTCGGTAATTCAAGATGAGTTCGTTAATGAGAATCGGCAATGTCTCCACCGCCACTCTCATATCCAAGTGCATTTGCTTGATTTTTGGATTGCCCGGATTCTTTTTCTGTTCTTCCAACCATAACGGCGAGAACTGTTCGCTGACGCGGACAATGGCTTTCACAAGCACTTCTCCGTGACCGTTGGTCGCTTTGCGTACACATGCGGTGAAGATATCCTCTAGTTCTGGCCGGACAATAAGCCGAAACAAACTTTGGTCGTACAAACTCTTAAAATTGTCAAAGCATCCGCCAAACCAGTCAAAGACGCTCTGAAAATTTAGATTGCACTCCAACTGTTCAATCGGCCAGAACGCAACGGAATTTGCAACGGGGTCTATGAAATGCTGGATTCCCGCTTCGCCACTCGGCGAAGGAGTCCAGTGTTCCGTGATTCGTTGTCTCTTCCACCGCACTTGCGATATGAGTTCCATGATGATGTCGCGGCTTTTGCCGAGTGGGGTTTCCACTCCGCAACTTTCGCACGGCTTGCGCGAAACATATAGAACCGATGTTCGGTCAAATACGCCCCCGCACAGCGGACATCGGTGTGTTAGAAGAATCCCGTCAAAGTCCCAGTCGCCCTTTGGATAGACGCCGCGTTGTATGAGCGACTTTCGCTCATCTAACGAAACATCTCCTGCAAGGTCTTGGTAGTCAAACCGCCCTTGCTCGATTAGTTCCGAGAGAGCGAAATCGCGGTAGATTTCCCACCGCGCGATAGTTAACTTGCAACCGGATGCAAAGTTCCCGATAAGAACTTTGATTGCCGGAAGATCGTTAATCGTCATACCAACGACAGCGTCTTCAAACTTGCGTTCGTGCCGAAGATTCTTAACCTGCCGTATGATTGCCCGCCCATTTTTTTCTTCTATCCAGAAGACCACGCGGTGAGGCAAATATTCCGAAGCAAATGTGTTTCGGAAAGATGAGAAAAGTTCTTTAGCGTATGCTTCACGATAACCGTCCTGAAATGCTTGATTTGCAATGGCTGGTAGTAATTCTGTCATTTTTCTCCTTTTTTAAGGTTGAGTTTTAACTATTTTCAAGGTGTCTAGTCATAGAATACACGAAACAAACTCAGTGTCAAGGTCTTAAAGAAACACTCGGTGTATGCATTTGAGGAACCGGATTTCTTTGTGCGTGATATAATGTTCAGTATGAATCTTATCGCGTTTTTTCCGCAGTATTTTGTGTGGCATTATACTGTCGCGCTCATGGATTTTGCGCGCACTGTGTCTAATTTCTTTTGGTTTCTTTGGAACTTTTTTTCCATAGAGCTCCTCGCGCGCTCGTTTTTCGTGCCGTGGAAGCGGCTCGGTGAGGAGCAAGGGTCGTTCGTCGGGCGCGCGATTGTCGGCGCGGCTATGCGCGCCATCGGCATCATTGCGCGGCTCGCGCTGTTCGCGCTCGCCGCGCTTTCTTTCGTAGTAACCTTCTTTGCGTTGATTTTCGCGCTCGCGTTGTGGCTCGTTCTGCCGTTAGTAATTGCGTTTTTGCTTTTTATCGGTATTCGCTCGCTTTTTTCAATATGACATTCACAGATATAAAACAATCCACAAAAGTGTATCGTCTTGGAGTTGCGATTGAGCGATTTTTTCCTCTGCCGTCGCGCCTTCGCCTTGCGCGCGCGCTTGGTTTTTTCGTTATTGTTTCTTTGGCAGGCGCGCTCCTCTTTTCAATTTTCACCGCAAGTCCCGATTTTGCCGCGCGCCTCTCCGTATCCGAAGGATTGCTGACGTTTTTGCGCTATGCTCCCGGCGTTTTTTACATTGCGCTCGCCTGCTGGCTCGCGCTTTTTGCCGCGAACGCTTGTTACTATTCTTTCGCGTGCCACTCTCGCCCACCGCTTCTCCGCGAGCTGTTTTGGAAACCAGTGCCTCCCGTTTCTTTTGACGCGGCGGTCTTGATTGCGGAACTTTACGGAAACGATATTTTTCGGCGCTTCGCAGATGTTTTTTTAGGAAAGCAGATTTTCGCTCGGCTTGGAATTTCGCGTGCGGCAGTGCGCGCGTTTTTAGAGAAACCGCGCATCACAGTTTCGGCGGATACGCTTTCATTCTCACCAACAAACGGGCGTGCATTGCTGCTCGGGGATGTTGTTTTTGCTCTTTTCTCTCTTGATACGGACGGCGCACTTTTTCTTGCAGAACAAGGCGCATCCGTTCCTACCGCCATCGGCACGGCGGCGTGGGTTGAGCGCGGTCTTGCGAATATGCGCCGAAGCAGGCGCTTTTGGGGGCGTGAAAATTTGGGAAGGATTCACGGCATCGGCAAGGATTGGGCGTATGGCTCTGCGTGGCGGCTTTCGCGGTATGGTAAAGATATTTCTCTAGTTCCTGTATTTTCGCGAGTTGGGAGCGCCGAAGCCGCGCTTGCGGCGGATTCGGCAGAGCAAGTGGAATCCGTGCTTTCACGCGAGCGTGAGGCGAACGCGCTTCTAGTGGGCGATGTAGGTTCTCCTCGCGAAGCGGCAGTCGCTTTTCTTGCGGCGCGCATCAAGGAAGGGAGCGTACTTCCGCAGTTGGAGCACAAACGAATGATTGTTTTTGATACGGAGGCGTTTATAGCAGATACAAAAAACAAAACCGCCTTTGAAGGCGAGCTTATCCGTTTGTTTAAAGAAGTTGAATCCGCAGGCAATTTGATTATTATTATTCCTAATTTTCCTGAATTCTTGGAAAGCGCGGCAGGAATTGGAAGCGACGCGGTACGACTTATGGACGATTTTCTCGCCTCTCCGCGCATTCAACTTATTGCGCTCGCGGAAACAGGAGCTTTTCACCGCACGATTGAGCCAAATGCAGAACTTATGAAGCGGTTTGAAAGGATTCTCGTGCCTCCAGCAGACGAACGCGCGGTTCTTCCGTATCTTGAAGATGAAGCGTTGCGTATGGAAAGCGGCGGCAGGATTTTCTTTACATATCCGGCGATTGAAGCGGCAGTAAAATCAAGTGCACGGTATTTTATGGGCGATTCGCTTTTGGATAAGGCAACGGATGTGCTGTATGAGGCCGCGAGCAATGTGAGAAAAGAAAACCGCCGTGCTGTTTTGTCGTCAGATATTTTAGCGGTAATTGAGAAGAGGACTGGCGTACCTGCTGGTGCGCTAACCGAGTCCGAGCGAACATCGCTACTTGAACTGGAATCAAAATTGCGTACGCGCGTTGTGGGGCAGGACGAAGCACTCGCGGCGGTTGCGGGCGCGCTTCGGCGCGCCCGCGCGGGCATTGCGAATCCAAACCGTCCGTTCGGCTCATTTCTATTTCTCGGACCGACAGGAGTAGGAAAAACAGAAACCGCGAAGGCGCTTGCGTCTTCTTTTTTTGGGACGGAAGACGCAACACATCGGCTTGACCTCTCCGAATATAGGACTGCGGATGCAATGGAGCGGCTTATCGGTTCGTTCGCAGTAGGAAAGCAGGGTGTACTTTCATCGCTTTTGCGCGAAAAGCCGTACGGCGTTCTCCTTTTAGATGAGTTTGAGAAGACGACCGTGGAAATCCGGCACTTGTTTTTACAGGTACTTGATGAAGGATTTTTCACTGACTCGTCGGGCAAACAGGTCAATTGCCGCAATCTTTTGATTATCGCGACATCAAATGCTGGGAGCGACCTTATTTGGAACGCCGTGCGGCATGGGAGCGATTTGCAAGATGAAAAAAGGCGGATTATAGACGCGCTTATTGAACGCGGCGCGTTCACTCCGGAACTTCTTAACCGTTTTGATGGCGTCGTGCTATTCCAACCGCTTGTGGGGAAAAATCTGCGCACTGTAGCTAAGCTTATGCTACAAAAGCTTGTGAAGCGGCTCAGCGAGCGCGGCATTTTGTTTGTGCCGACCGAGCGGCTGACGGACTTTGTGTCGGATGCAGGCGCCGACCCGCAGTTTGGCGCGCGTGCGATGCAGCGCGCAGTGCAAGACAAAGTAGAGCGCGCGATTGCCGACAAAATACTTAAAGGCGATATACGCCCCGGCTCGCGTGTAGAATTGTCGCCAGAAGAATTGCATTAAATTTATGTTATCATCTTGCTATGAAATCCAAAGAAAAACAGGAAGGGTTTTCGGCGTTGTATCGGAAATATAGGCCGCGGGAGTGGGACGAAGTGGTGGGGCAGGAGCATGTTGTAGATGCACTTCAGGGCGCGCTTGCGCTCGGGAGGGTCTCGCACGCGTACCTCTTTGCGGGCGCGCGCGGGACGGGGAAGACATCCGTCGCAAGAATTTTAGCTAGAGCTCTTAAAACAGCCGAAATTGACCTATATGAAATAGACGCGGCATCCAGCCGAAAGATTGATGATGCGCGCGAACTTCGCGACACGGTGCTGTCGCTTCCGTTTGAATCGCCGTATAAAGTGTACATTCTTGACGAAGTGCATATGCTCACAAAAGAAGCGTTCAACGCGCTCCTCAAAACGCTGGAGGAGCCGCCTCCGCATATCGTCTTCATTCTCGCCACGACGGAAATTGACAAACTGCCGGAGACGATTGTGTCACGATGCGAACTCCATTCATTTCGGAAGCCAAACCAAAAGATGCTGGCAGAAATTGTGTCGCGCGCGGCAAAAAAAGAAGGGTACGATATAAGCCGCGCGTCTGCGGAGCTCATTGCGCTTCTGGGCGACGGCTCGTTCCGCGATGCGTACGGCATTTTGCAGAAAACAATTACTATCTCGGCTGATAAAAAGATTTCAGAAGAAGAAGTGCTGCGCGTAACAGGCGCGCCAAAGGGAGACATTGCAAATCGCATTATTCAATCCCTAGCCGAGCGCAATACAGAGAAAGGGCTTTCGGCGATTGCGGAAGCAGTCGCGGCGCACGGAGACATGAAGATATTTGCGAAGCTTATTTTGCAAAAAATGCGCTTTGCCCTGCTTTTGCGCATCGCGCCGGAAATGGAAAAAGAAATTGCGCGCGAACTCTCCGAAAGCGACTTTGCATTTCTGAAAAAAATTCCCGCAAACGGACTTACCTCGCAGACACTTCTTACTTTTCTTGAATACTACGACCTTATTGGCCGTTCTCACATTTCACATCTTCCACTTGAATTGGCTGTTATAAAGGTTTGCGAGACGGCAAAAAAATGATATGTGTATAACTTAAGTATTAGAACAGTGATATGATACTATAATAAATAGTGTCTATTGTTCATGATACAAAAAACAAAAGAAAAGGAAGAAGCACTTACTTTAAGACGAAATGGAATGTCATATAGCGAGATCTTGAAACGAATTTCCGTTGCAAGATCAACCCTATCACTTTGGCTTCGAGATGTTGGTTTATCGCAGAGACAAAAGCAATGCCTAACCGAAAAGAAACTTAAAGGAATGGCGCGTGGTTGGGCCAATATTCGAAATAGAAGAATTAGAAAATCAGAATATATAAAAGAAGTTGCTCGCGCTGAAGCGGAGCAACTTATAATTGATCCGTTGTGGCTAACTGGAGTTGTTTTGTATTGGGCAGAGGGCGGTAAAGAAAGAAAATGGCGAACAGGTGAGAAGGTTTCTTTTTCCAATATGGAGTGGCGTATGCACGCCATCTTTCTTAGTTGGATTTTTCAATATGCAGGAAAGGGTATGAATGATTTAGTTTTTGAGATTTATATTCACGAAAGTGCAGATATAAGGTTGGCTAGGAAATATTGGTCAAGATTACTAAAGATAAAACCAATAGAACTTAGAATTTACTTAAAGCGGAAGAATAACAATCCACACAGGCACAATATTAATAATGAGTATCATGGTCTTTTGCGTATTTGTGTTAGAAGGAGCGTTGATCTGAATCGAAAAATTGCCGGATGGATTGAAGGTGTGGTACAGTATTTTAGTAAATGATACATTGCCGGCTCGTCTAACGGTAGGACGTCTCCCTTTGAAGGAGAAAATTGGGGTTCGATTCCCTGGCCGGCAGTCAGTTTGAGATACATTTATTATTCATTGCGGCTGGTAAATTTACACAATTTTATAGAATAATTACCAATTATTAAATAACAAAGAAATTGAGTTTGCGAGAAAAATACAAAATGATTTCTGTAAAAATAAGATATTTTAATCTTTTATACTACCCTCAAACAACATGTAAGCAATCACGCAGTTGATTTTTTTGAGAGAAGAGTATACGATAGTTTTATGAAGACAGTGTCAATTTTTCTAGGAAGCGCGTTTGTAATCTTTTTTGTAGCGCAAAATGCGCTCGCGCTTGCGCTTGTTATTCCATCACCGAAAACGGTCGGCGCGCCGCTCGCGCTCACAATTGAAGAAGACGGCGATACGATGATTGACGGTGCGCGCATAACGCAAATTACCGGCTCAACAATTTTCGCGTCTCAATATTGGGGTACCCTTCCTGTGCGTTGGATTATTCGTACGGATGCGAAAACATCTATTAAACATCGCTTTGGAAATCCTATTGTGATGTCTCAATTGGCAGTCGGACATTTTATAAGCGTAGAAGGAAGTTTCAACGGCAGTTCCGACTCGCTCGGTATTGATGCGAAATCAATAAAAAATTGGTCGGTATCAACTGAAGGTTCTTCTTTTGCCGGAACTGTTGTATCTGTTCCTGATGCTGGAGGGGCGTTCATTCTCCAAATTGGAGACGGAAGTACCGTGTTCGTGAAGCCGAAAGCTACTTCAACGATAATGCGTGGCGTGGTTTCAATAATGCCAGCGGCGATTGCGCTCGGCGACCGCGTGCTTGAGACGACGGGCGTATACAACCACATTGACCGCTTGCTTTCCGCCGAGAATGTAAAGATTTTTCAGGATAAGCAGAAATTCTCACCGCGAAACTTTGAGGGGAAACTAGTTCGGCTGGACAGTATCAATCTGCCTACTATTATGGTGGTGAATGTTGGCGGGAAGGAATACACAGTGCATCTACCCGACAAAACAATCATTCTGCGCAAAGATAAAGCAAAGACAACTCTCCAGCGATTTGTGGCGGGCGATACAGTGCGTTTTTACGGAGCGATTCGCGAAGCGGAGTGGTCGGTTGTAGATGCGGAAGTTGTTAGAACGCTTGAATTTTGATACATTACTCCTGTTGCGCCGGTCGTATAGCGGCAATTACAGGAGACTGTAAATCTCCCGACCGTTGGTCTACGCTGGTTCGAGTCCAGCCCGGCGCATTTTTTACCTTATGAATACGAATGTACGATCTGGTTTGCGCACTTGGATTGAGATTGACCGAGAAGCAATACGGCACAATTTTACCATATTCAAGAAATTGCTCGCGCCGAAAACAAACCCGCCACGAGTCGGTCGGGTAAAGCTTATGGCAGTTGTGAAGAGTAACGCATATGGCCACGGGCTTGTTGATTTTTCTAAAGAAATGGAAAAACTCGGTGCGGACTTTCTCGGTGTGGACTCTATGACCGAAGCGCGCGCCTTGCGACGAGAGGGAATCACTCTCCCAATTTTAGTGCTCGGTTACACTATGCCGGAGTTGTTTGCCGAAGCCGCTAGCAACAATATTTCTTTGACTGTTTCTTTTTTTGAGACATTAGATGCATTCAAAGAGGTAAAATTCGCCAAACTGCTCAAGATTCATATTAAAGTTGACACAGGAATGCACCGGCAGGGATTTTTGTTCGGAGAACAAAAATCCCTGATGTCAAGAATAAAAACTCAAAAGTCAAGAATTATCGTAGAAGGTCTTTATACGCACTTTGCAAATGCAAAGAATCCCGCATTTCCTGCTGATACGCGCACACAGATTACGGAGTTTGATAAGTGGATTGCTGCGTTTAATAAGGCAGGTTTCAAACCAATTGTTCACGCGAGCGCAACGGCAGGTGCTATGCTCTTTCCAGAAGCGCATTACGATATGGTACGCATTGGTATCGGGCTGTATGGGCTTTGGCCCGCGCGCGAAGCGCGCGCGTTTCTGCAGGACAAAATATCTTTGCGTCCTGTTCTTGAGTGGAAGTCAATTGTAAGCGAAATAAAAAAGATTCCGAAAGGCGCACGCATTGGTTACGACTTTGCGGAGACATTACAAGCAGATACTACTATCGCTATTATTCCGGTCGGGTATTGGCACGGGTATCCGCGCGCGCTTTCTGCAATTGGGCGTGTGCTGATTAAAGAAAAAGAATGTAGAGTGCTTGGCCGCGTCAGTATGGATATGTTAATTGTTGATGTAACTGGCGTAAAAAATCTGCGCGTCGGCGACGAAGTGGTTATTATAAGCAACGACCAAACATCTCCCGCTTCTGCTGAAGGTATTTCGCTACTCACCGACAGTTCATGGTATGAAACCGTTACGCGCCTGAACCCGCTCATAAAGAAGATTTACATTTGACACACAGTCAAGATTGTGTATAATATATGTCAGTCGAAAATATGCTGATTCTGCCTTGCGGCAGGGCTGTTTTCGCAAAAGTTCATTGTCAGTAGAAGAAACAAAAACAAATGAAAAATCAAAGATACCTTATTGTGCTACTTCTTTTCGTTGCAGCGTTATTCACGCTTACCGTAAACCTCACCGCCGCCATCAGTGTTCAGAAGGTGTGGCAGCCGGACTCGCAATTGGCTCCTGCCAATACACGGGTCAGCTTCATGCAGTTCTTGCTTTTATCCGACACCACAGAGCGTGTGGACGGGATTACCATTCAAACGACAGGCACAGATGTATCCGTATACCGCCAGTCTTTGCTGGAAAACGGGTTCGGAGATATTGTTGGGACAATAGGCATTAGGGAGAGTAACACCCAGTTTATGCCGCTTTCTTTAATCGTGAAGGCGGGTGAGCCGGTTTATTTGACACTAAAAGGAGACATGGAGCGGATTATTGATTCTGGATACAGCGGAACGATTATTGGCACCGATGTGGTCGCAATCTGGACAGGCGCAACTGTTTCGGGTTCATTGCCGTTGGTGGGTACGCGCCATACAGTGAACACATCTCTACAAGTAGGGGGAATCACCTCTACTGGTAGGAAAGGTTCTCATCAAAACATCACCGCGGGCGAAAATCAGGTTTTGGGAAGTATTGAAGTGACCACTTCCTCTGCAGAAAATATGCTTGTATATGGATTGCCGATTGAAATTCATTCAACTGGAGGAGACCCATCGCGGATTAGAAATTTGGTGGCAATGGACCAAAACGGAGCAATTATCGCGTCATCTCGCGGTACTAGTGTCTTACGCAAAGAGTATGGACATGCAATGTTCGCGCTTTATTCGGAAAAAGGCGGTATTGTTCTACCAAAAGGAACATCCACCATTTTCTTTAAGGGTGATACAACCGACGCGTTTTCGCGCGGTGGTACGATTGCGGTTGAAACCAATCCGTCAGAATGGAATGCCTACGGCGTTCTTTACGGTTATCAAGGCGCTGTATCTGGTCTTGGTTCCGTATTAAGCGCAACTAGCTTTGTGCGAGTGCCGCGGTTGGATGTGAGTACGACTTCGCCACAGTATATGCAAGTGAACGCTGGCACCTTACAAGTGCCGACGCTCTCAATCTTGCTTGATGCAACAAAGTCAAGCGAAGACATACGGGTAACGCAAATTCCGATTCTCATGGTTACTTCGCCACAATGGAAACGCGATTTATCGCAACTGACACTATATGACGGCTCAACTTTGATAAGTTGGTTCCACGACGATTTGGGATTAGATGACGGCATCGCCCAACTCACACTTTATTTTGGGGCAAATGGGTTTGTGGTGCCGAAAGGTACTGCAAAAACCGTTACTGTTAAATTAAATATCAGTCCAAACGCAATCGGGTTCTACGGTATTGCGTTGGGTGATTTCGCAAATGTTGATGGTGTGGCGCTACAAAGCGGCAAAACACCAACGATGTCTGTTACGATTGGATATACGATTGTGCATGCTCAGTCCGGCAAGGGTTAAGTTTTAGATTCTCACGCGACCGCGCAAACGAAAGTTTGCGCGGTTTTTTATTGTGTGATAATCTACAAAAACTATGTCCCAAGACCGACTTATCAAACTCGTATGTCCTTCGTGCAAGAGGGTTAATTATTGGAGCGAGAAAAACAAGAAGAAAGTAGAGCGCAAGATAGAACTAGCGAAGTTTTGTAACTGGTGCAGGAAGCGCACGAAGCACAAAGAGGCGAAGAAGTAAATCGGGCCCACCAGGACTCGAACCTGGAACTCTTCTTTTGGAGAGAAGTGTTTTGCCATTGAAACTATAGGCCCTCGTGCTCAAGCATATCAAATATTTGCTTTTTTTGCGATGGGAGAAACCACTGTATTTCTTTATTTCTTTTAAACCAAGTCATTTGCCGTTTGGCGTAGAGGTATATTTCCGTTTGCAACTTCTCAATCATTTCTACTTTAGTCATATATCCGCGTAAGTAGCGCGATAGATATCGGTACTCAAGTCCGAGCGATTCCATCCGTTTCCACGACAGGCCGCGCTTATGTAGCCGCCGCGCCTCTTCTATCATTTTATACCTTCTAATTCGCGCGAATAAGCGCATAGAGATTTTCTTTTTTAATTCCGCGGGTGGAAGTGTGATGCCGAGCCATACAACATTAAGCGAGCGGACAAAGGCAAGGCGTTCTGAAAAACTGGGGTGGGGGCGTGGCCATTCAATTCTGATTGAATGGGGGGGTCCGCCTGAGGCGGACAGAACGCTCTTGTCGGCGTCCGCGAGCGCGATTTCGATTGCACGCACAAGACGACGCGGATTGTGTGAATCTATTGTTTCCGCGCGGTGCTTGTTAAGTGTTTTGAGAAGTGCGAATAATTCCGGCGCGGATTTTTTCTCCAGTTTTTTGCGGAGCGCGGGGTTTGGCGGCACATCGGGAATTTGAACGCGCCCGAGCGCGGCGTCTATATAGTGACCCGTGCCGCCGCAGATAATAGGGAGGCGGCCGCGCGCAAAAATCTCTGAGATTTTTGCGCGAGCAAGTTTTTCATAATCCGCCGCCGTGAATTGTTTTTTCGGATACGCAACATCAAGAAGGTGGTGGGGGACTCTGCGCATTTCTTTTTTGGTAATTTTACCAGTGCCGACATTGAGTCCCTTGTACACCTGCCGTGAATCGGCAGAAATTACCTCGCCGCAAAATTTGCGCGCAAGCGTTACCGCGAGCGCGCTTTTTCCACTCGCCGTCGGTCCGACAACGACAATTATTTTTTTCTTTTTCCGTTCACTGCGCATATACTCTGTTCTCGTCTTGTGCTAATTATCCACATCTTTCTTTATCTTCTAATTCGCGCGAATTAGAAAGTAAGGGTATGATGTATCGTATCATGAAAGAGTATGAACGGATATTGAAAGCGCTGGCGAATCGGAGACGATTGGCTATTGTGGCGTTTCTTAAGAAAAAGCGCGAGGCGACCGTGGGTGATATTGCTGAACAAATTAAACTGTCCTTCACTTCAACCTCAAAACACTTGAACATTCTTTCCCGCACCGACATTTTAGATAAACGCCAAGTAGGACTTGAGGTCTATTATTTTATCGGTAAGAGCGTGCCGCCAGTTATCGTGTCCGTTGTTGCACGGCTGTAACAAGGTGTTCTCACCACTTTCTTTTTTCCGTGTTTTTACTTATTTTCTAATTCGCGCGAATTAGCACATAGATTTGAGAGTGGATTTCATATAAATATATTTGTGAATCTCTAAATTCAGAAATTAAAAACAAAGAAAGCACATACTGTATGCAGTGAGTCAAGTAAGATGCCGGAGGAGAGAGTCGAACTCTCATGATGTTGCCATCGCGGGATTTTGAGTCCCGTGCGTCTGCCGATTCCGCCACTCCGGCGCACCTTTAGTGTAGCCGAAATTGTCCACTGTGCAACTTTTCCTTTCTTGCATTATACTATTAGTATCCATTTGTAGATTAGTACAATTCGTATATTGGTATTTTTATGAACCCAGAAAGTTTTCAGAACAATGCGGTGTTTTGGATTGAGACGGACAAAATAAAGCCGAACCCGTTTCAGCCGCGCCGCGAGTTTGACCCCGAGAAACTCCGCGACCTATCCGAGTCAATCCGCGCGTACGGCGTGCTTCAGCCGCTCGTCGTAACACGCAAGGAGGTGGTGAAAGATGACGGGGGTATTGTTGTTGAATACGAATTGCTTGCGGGCGAGCGGCGCCTCCGCGCCTCAAAACTTGTCGGATTACCACATGTGCCGGCGCTTATCCGCGCGGGCGAAAACAGCGACCGCGAAAAGCTTGAAATATCCATTATAGAAAACCTCCAGCGCGAGGACTTGAACGCCGTAGAACGCGCGCGCGCGTTCAAGCGGCTTGCCGACGATTTCGGTTTTAAGCATCACGAGATAGGCACGCGAGTTGGTAAGAGCCGCGTGTATGTTACGAATACGATGCGGATTCTAGATTTACCAAATGAAATTCTTGACGCGGTTTCAAGCGGTATTATAAACGAAGGACACACCCGTCCGCTTTTAATGCTCGTAGATCGTCCAGAAGAGCAGACGGTTCTTTTTAAAGAAATCTCGGTGAAGAAGATTACTGTGCGCGAGGCGGAAGAGATTGCGCGGAAAATTGCCGTTGACCGTGCGCGGAAGAAAGATGTCACTGTTGACCCGGAGCTCGTGGCGATTGAAGGCAAGCTCCGCGAGTCGCTCGGAACGCGTGTGCATATTGAAAAGCGCGAAAATGGCGGGAAGATTCTCATTGATTTCTTTTCAACTGATGACTTGCTCGCGATTCTAGCGATGCTGGAATCAAAGGAGAAACGGAGTCCCTCCGAAATGATTGACCGCCATCTTGCAAAAATGAAAGCGGAAAAGCCGCCAGTCGCGCAAGAAAATACCGAAAAAGACGAACCACAAGAAGATGAAGAAGAACTCTACTCCGTCCGCAATTTTACCGTTTAGTTTTTGCGATATAGACAGATTATATATATTATGCTAGGCTAATTATAGAAAAAACAAATCTTAAAATAAAGAGAGGTTAAGAATGACTGTATTAGATTTGGCGAAACTACTCTTGGAAAAGCAAGGATGGACACATCAGAGATTATCGAAAGAGTGTGGCACTAGCAGACAGAATATACAAAGATTAATTTCTGGAAAGCCGCGCAAAAAGAAAGGATTTTATTTGGGTGTTCTAAGTGCCGCGTTTCGTTATGGGCTTGAAGCTGAGGCGATACATGTGATTGTTGGTTCCACTAAAGCGTTGCCAAGTATTCTTCGCGCAGTAATTATGTATCCGGATATCACCCAAGAAGAACTCGCGGAAATTCGCGAAGCGGAGAAAATCACGCACATGTATTCATTGCCGATCGAAGTGATTAGTTCAATTGTTACAGCAAACCGTTTGAAGAAAAATAAAAAATGATTTTTCAGAAACACACCGACGACCAGCAATGGCCGGCGGTTTTCTTTTATAAAGTTATAAACATGTATAGTTTTGTTCTGTTGCACAAGTAGTGCTATTCTTTGTGCATGGGTAGGATAAGAATAATTTTACAGAAAGATGTTCTAGAAAAGATGTATGTAAAAAAGAACCTAACGCCTGTTGAAATTGGGAGGCGATTGAAATGCAGTTTTAAGACGGTCCGCAATCGCCTAAAAGAATTCGGCATTCCTTTTAAAAATCCCGCATTAGCTCGAATGCGGTATCAAAAGTTTGATTGTACACACGATCCATTTATTCGCTCGTACATGCTTGGATTTCGGCTCGGTGATTTGAATGTATATAAAAGGGGAGAACATTCGGAGACAATAGTCGTGCGTTGTCACACCACCCACAAAGCTCAAGTGTTGGTCATTCAATCATTATTTAATCCATTTGGCCGCGTTTCGGTAACACCTCGAGAAGAGCATTTTACAGTAAATTGTTTTCTTAATCGGAGTTTTGAGTTTCTTCTTCCTAAAAACGAGCGGGTTTGGCAGTGGATAAAAGACGGTGATTCTGTTGCGCAGAGTTTCATTGCGGGTTATGTTGATGCTGAAGCCAATTTTATTATCAATCAAGGGCGTGCTCGTTTTAAAATTGATTCCTATGACTACGCAATATTAGAGTGGATATGTTCTTGGCTTTATAAGAAAAGCATTTCTTATAGTTACAGGTGCATTCGCAAGAAAGGACCATCGTGGAGAAATCAACCTCCTTTAAACGGAGATTTATGGCGGTTGAATATCAACGAAGCAGGTTCACTGGAAAGATTTATAAAAGAGATTTTTCCTTTTTTACGCCATGCGCATCGGATTAGGGATGTAAAAAAATGTATCACCAATATCAAATTAAGAAGAAAAAATGGCTCAATTAAATAACATCAGAAATTTCTGTATCATAAGTCATGTGGACCACGGAAAGTCCACCTTGGCAGACCGACTACTAGAGATTACCGGTACGATTGAGAAGCGCAAGATGCGCGCGCAGGTGCTGGATTCTATGGATCTTGAGCGCGAGCGCGGTATTACGATAAAGATGACGCCTGTTCGTATGGCGTATCAGGAATACATTCTGAATCTTATAGACACTCCAGGGCATATTGATTTCTCGTATGAAGTATCGCGCGCTTTGCGCGCGGTTGAAGGCGCGGTGCTTCTTGTGGATGCAACACAAGGCGTGCAGGCGCAGACCATAACTGTGCTACACGCGGCGCAGGCGGCTGGGCTCACCATTATTCCAGTCGTGAACAAAATTGATTCGCAACTCGCGCGTGTTCCCGAAACGAAAAAAGAAATCGCGTTATTGCTTGGGTGCGGAGAAGGCGAGATTTTAGAGGTTTCTGGAAAAACTGGGCAATGGGTACCAGAACTTTTGGAGGAAGTTATCAAACGAGTACCACCCCCTCGCCCCGCCGACTCGGCACTCCCCCTTAAACAAGGGGGAGATGGATTTAGGGCACTTATTTTTGATTTTAAATATTCAAACCACGCGGGCGTTGTAGTGTACTGCCGAGTTTTTGGCGGCACGATGGCGAAGGGCGCGCGATTGAAGTTTGCCGCGGCGGGCAGAGAGTTCACCGTAATAGAAGTCGGCACCTTTTCGCCGGAAGAAACGGCTGCGAACGCGCTCTCGGCTGGAGAAATTGGGTACATTGTAACCGGTGTGAAGGAACCGGGTGTTGCGTCAGTCGGCGATACGGTAGTTGAGGTAAAGGGTTCGCTCTCTGCACTCCCTGGCTATGCGCGCCCGAGCCCAGTCGTGTGGGCGAGCTTCTTTCCTGAAAGTGGAGACGAATTTAACGCGCTTCGCCACGCGCTCGGGCGGCTTCGTCTCTCGGATTCTGCGTTTACTGCGGAAGAAGAGTCGTCGGGTGCCTTGGGGCGCGGATTCCGATGTGGGTTTCTAGGAATGCTTCATTTGGAAATAATTTCAGAGCGGCTTCGCCGCGAATTCAAAATAAATCTAGTTGTAACGCATCCATCTATCGCATATGAAGTACTAACGAAGCGCGTTAAGAAAATTACTGCGTACACCATTATGCAGTTTCCTGAACACGGAGAGGTTGAGGAAGTTCGCGAACAGTGGGTGGCGGCGGAGCTCATTTCGCCGCCCGAATATCTTGCGCCCGTGATGCTCCTTCTCGGCAAGCACGAGGCGCGGGTTGGGGAGACCGAAAATATAGGCAACCGCTTCGTGGTGCGTTTTGAGGCACCACTCAGGGAACTTATGCGCGGATTTTTTGATGAACTAAAAAGCGTGTCGTCGGGTTTTGCATCCTTATCTTACCGCCTTCTCCGTGAGCTTCGGAAAGCAGATGTCGTAAAAATGGAAATCCTTGTTGCAGATGACCCTATGCCTGCATTTGGACGGGTCGTTTCGCGCCGCGCTGCAAACGACGAGGCGGAAGCCGTTGTGGAAAAACTATCAAAAATCCTCCCTCGCCAACAGTTTGAACTGAAAATACAGGCGCGCGTTGACGGAAAGATTGTCGCATCGCGGCGGCTCACTGCGCTCCGAAAAGATGTAACGGGTTACTTGTACGGCGGAGACCGCACGAGGAAAATGAAGTTGTGGAAACAGCAGAAAGAAGGTAAGAAACGGCTTGCCGAGCGCGGGCGAGTAGAGATACCCGCCGAAGCGTTCGTGAAGATGCTTCAGTAGTTAAAAGATGGGGGTGTAAAGCAGCACCATTGAAATGATAATCAGAAAACATACGACCGCCCAAATGATCCCGACTATCTTTTTGTGTTTTTTATTGAGTAGCATGTGGTAGAGTATAACACAATGCACCAATTTCGCACGAGAAAAACATTTCGCGATTTTTTGTATTCGCCTGTTGCAATCGCGCTTTTGGTTACGCTTGCGTTCTTTTTGGTGCGCATTGTGTGGGGTTCATTCGTCGGGTATCGTGAAGCCGCGCGCGCGCGAGTGGTGGCGGAAGCGCGCGCACTTGAATTAGAAACGGAGAAAACAAGAGCTTCGGTGCGCGCGGCCACGGCGGGGAGCGCGCGCGCTGCGGAGGAGGAGATACGGGAAAAACTGCATATGGCTCTTCCTGGCGAGGAAGTGATTGTAATTACTGATGAAGAAGATTTCTCACGCGATGAAATACTTGCTGACGAAGAGACATTGTTGTGGCAACGGTTTGTAGATTGGGTTATAAATAGATAGTGCGGATATGGTTTAGTGGCAGAACAGGTGCTTCCCAAGCATCGGGCGGGAGTTCGATTCTCCCTATCCGCATAAGCGATTCTCGTTTATACTGTAACATATTTATTGGCGTAATTTTTAATTTATGACGCAAGAAACAGTAACCATTTATTCAACGCCGTCGTGTGTATATTGCAATTCGGCAAAGAAATTCTTCACCGAACGCGGTGTTGCGTACACTGAATACAATGTGGCGGACGACATTAAAAAGCGAGAGGAAATGACTGCAAAGAGCGGGCAGATGGGCGTGCCTGTAATCACAATCGGTTCACGCACAATTATAGGATTCAATCAATCGTTGCTTGAAGAGGCACTCGGAGGCGTGGTATCGTGATGCAAACCTCCTATAGTTCAATAGATAGAACATCCCCGTCCTAAGGGGAAGATGTGGGTGCAATTCCTGCTAGGGGGATGCTATACTTATATTATGTCTCCAGAAGAAAAAGCACTGCTTCTCAAGACCGCGGAGTTGGTGAAAGAAAATAATTCGCTACTCCGCAAGATGCGACGCGGCGCGCGTTTCCGCGCGGTTCTCCACGCTCTTTATTGGGTAGTTATTATCGGGCTTTCGTTCGGCGCATATTACTTTCTTGAACCCTACATCGCACAGGTGGAAAAAATCTATTCGGGCATCAGAGGCGATATAGACAATGTACGCGGCACGGCGGATACCATAGGCGACTTCGGGAAGTTGCTGCAATAAAAGACGCTCGGAATGCTGCTTTTGCAGAACCGGAAGATTTCCCCTGCGAGGAAATCTTCCTTATCCGCTCGCCTCGCTCTTCCTCGCAGACTCGGAATCCATGCCCGCTCGGCTCCTCGCCGTTCCGCAAAAGCACATTCCTCACTCTCGTTATTTATTTCAACACTATTCCAATTAAACGCTATAGCAAGTAACTGGAATAGTTTACTCAATTCAACATACACTATCTCTAGCAATCGCCAAAGATAGTGTATCCAATCATTTTGCCTGCCCGCCGACGAGGAGGGCAAAATGTCTGTATATCCCGACATCCTCTTTGGCACCAGATGTTGATGGTTTCAAACATCTGGTGCGTCTCGGGACATAGTTTATATTTTGTGATAACATATATTTAGAGCCGAGGTAGCTCAGTTGGTAGAGCGTCCGCCTGAAATCTTCGGGCCTTTCCGCCGCAAGGCGGATAGAAAAGCGGGTGAAATCGGGGAACATCCAATGACAAACAATCGGACAATCCCGAGCCAAGCTCGCCGAATAGGCGAGAAGGTGTAGAGACTATTCCTTTGGGAAGTACCCTCTTTTTAACAAAAGATGGGGAAGCGCCCGCCCCCTACTCCATCAAAGATGGACGGGTGATGATATAGTCCAAATTATGGAAGAGCGGTAGGTCGGCAGTTCGATTCTGCCCCTCGGCATTTGTAAAATTAGGAATTTTTTATAAAAACCACTATGGCAAAAATTAACTGGGGTCAGGCGTCGGTTGACGGGCTAAATAAGACGGTGTTGGAGGAAAAGAAGAGATTGGAGTTGGAGCAAGAAAAAAGAAAATTACATCTCTCGGCATCAAAATCTGATATTGAAACAGTCAGAAAAGTAATGAACGCGCTCGGTGTTAGTGTGGATGATTTGGTGAAGTAAAAATATGCTTAACAAAATTGATTTTGAAAATATAGTTCGGGATTTCTTATTTACATATAGGAAATTTCTATTCTACGCTTATTTGCACAAAAGGGTAAATCACGACGCATACGAAGCAAACAGGATAACTTGGGATACCTTGCTTATTAGCTTAGAATCAGATGCATTACTTGGATTAGCAAAAATACTTTATGACAGGGAAAAAAGCTTGGGAAGGCCATTCAACGACGGCTCGGGAAAAACATTTAATAACGAAGAATTTAATAACGAAGAATTAAATGAGATTCGCAAAAAAATACTAAACCTGAGACATGATTACCTAGCTCACCAAAATTTATCGAAGATGCGTAATATGGATTCACTTTTGAAGGAAAACCGCTTGACAGGTACAGATGGCGTGAAAATGATCGATGCGCTTAAAAGTAGGTTCATTCAATATGAAAAAAATCTTAAGCTCGATGTCAATGTGCAAAAACTATTTACCGAAAGCCAAAATAATGCGCTTAACGACCTTGATAGTTGGTTGAAATCTTTTAAGACAGCGCTGTAAGTAGAGACAATTTTAGAAATAGATTTATGGCGAAAAAAATATCCAAATCTGGAAATAACTTTCTAACTGAGCGCGAGGGTCAGATTAAATTTTTCGACGATTTCAAGATAAGTGTCGATGTCGAACTTACTCATAATACCGATGGTGTATATAAGGGTACATTATTCGAGTTCAAACTCACCGTATCAGACATTAACAAAGCACTTTTTCAAGCCATAAAATATCTCAGTCACAGACGAATTAGAGGTGAACCAGTGCCAGCGCAGATCTTACTCGTAGCACTCAACGAAGAGAATGCATATTTATTTGATTCTGGCGATTTCCTTACAGAGATTGAAAAGGTTTATGCTGGTGCTGCTAGTAAAAATAATGCTGATTTTAGCACTAAGATTAAACCGGAAAAAATTGATTACGGTGAGGCATTTGGCCTGCAACATATCAAAAAAATCCTAAACAAAGAACACTTCACTAAAATAAATATTGATGTTTTTGATGTTGTCGGTTGGGCAAATCGATTTTACCGAGAAAACCCATCTGCTAGTAAAATCGAACTTTTCAAGGAGCTGCGTGCACCAAAACATTTTGCAACTTACATTTATCCATGGACAGGCGATGAAAAAGATTTCAAGTACATCATGGACCTTCTCAATGACACGCAACACAAAAAAGAACTCGGTGCCTTTTATACACCACCAGCGTATTGTCGCAAAGCCACGGAATTAGTCCGAAAAGCTATTAGGCAAATACCGGTTGGCCACGATTACATTATTCTTGATCGATGCGCCGGTACGGGCAATTTGGAAGAATTCTTAACCGATAAAGCGGTAAAAGATATAACTATCGGTGAGTTAAGCCGCTACATCGATAACACTCTTAAAATAAAATATCTGCAGGACAAGGCTGATATTATTGCAATATTTTATAACAAGCGAAATTTTAACGAAATCACCGTTGGAGAATTGGAGAATCACAAAACCGGTCTCTCACTTTACGATTATATTTTTGACGATGAGCTATCTCATACCATCGTCAATACCTACGAGTTAAAAGAATGGATAGTGTTGAACTGGCGCATAGGAAATCGTGTCAAGCTCATAATTCCACCGCCACAGGAGATTGATAATACTGAATCGTTAGTCGATGGTGGCGATGCACTAAGTGTGCAATTTGTTACTGGCCAGAAGTCTATCGGTATGACGGATGAATATAATGATAGCATCGATATGCTTTCGGAGTGTGTCAAAAACAAAAAGACAAACATTATTTTATATGAAAATCCGCCCTATCGAGATACGACATCTAATACGCATTTAGCAAGTTCTGGGAAAGGCGCGAATTTTGTTAAGGATGAAATGGCATCTGAAAAGAGGTGGGGTGCTACGCAAAACGATATTGCCAACCAATTTATTTGGTCAGGATGGAAGCATTATCTCACAAAGCCAGATGATTATTTTGTACTTTTCAGCCCCATAAAGTATTGGAAATCACTTGGTCTTGGTGAAAAGAAATTCATTGACGGCTTTTTGTTTAACCGCCAATTTTTTCATGCTGGTCCTAGTGCTATCAGTTGTATTTTATGGAACAATACTAACGACAGTCGTGAGTCGTTAACACTTAAAGCTTTTGATATAGACACGAATAACACACCAGAACAAGAAGACGACACAATCGTTTATTTCAAAGATATAACAGTCAACAAAGTACATGAATCGTTGAAGCCATATTTTGATAAACGAAGATTTGATGACGATGTCGATATCTCCGTTGTTGTCGAACTATCTGGTCTTGAATCGTCTAAAAAGATTACAAAAAAACCAATCTACAACAAAAATATAGTCGGCCATATAAGAATCACAAGCTTCAATCTTGATCCGATAAGCATGTCATTGACTACAGTGGTAACACATAACGGTCTAACGAAGACAATTGGTTTTTATTTGCGTTCTGACAATTTTATTGAAAAATTACCTCTATTTGCAGCCAAACTGTATCCGCAAAAAAATTGGTATGAGCGCGACACATACTTTACTACAGCCGATGGTGGTGACCGTTATCTAAAAGACAAAGATTTTTTGAAAGCATGTTTTATATTTGCTTGTATTAGTCAGCGCAACCATTGTCGGAGCTTCGATGGTAGCGATGGTCGATTTTACAAGAACGAGCTTTGTTTTGATAAAGGCACGGTGGCAAGTAGCAAACTAAAAAGCTACAAATTTACTAATCAGGAACTGGATTTGATAGATACTTTTACAGATGTGCTTACAAAAGCAAAATCTACTAAAGAGTACAACTCAAAGTACACATATGGAACATATCAAATCGACGAAGAACTTAACACTCGCTATAAAAATGATAACGATGAATGGATCTACGATTATCCGGAACTCAACACGGCGATTAACAGTTTAAAGACGAAATTAGCTAAGTATTATGAGATCGCTATTCAGCCAAAGCTGTTTGAATATGAACTACTAAAATAGTATAGAAAATCCCACTCTCTTTCAGAAAGTTATCAGATGTTATGCAAAACCCACAATCGGGCAAAAGGTAATCGTTAAAAAATTATAACACACACCCGATGTTTGAAGCCCATCAACATCGGGTGTTGTGGAATGGATGAATTGCCTAGTTTGATTTCACCTTCAGTTTTGTCTGCCTGTCCTTGTCTATTTTCGGGAGCTTGATGATGAGGTCATGTTTTTTGTTATCCACATAAAGGGCTTGCGCGATAATCTATCTTGTGTATAATAGTGCTATTAACACCACTGCCCCTGCTCGCAAGAGCAAGGGCAGTTTTGTATATTCGTTTGCGAAAAGATACAAACTAATTACTCCTGACTTTCAGCTTCGTCTGGCGGTCTTTGTCTATTTTCGGGAGCTTTATGATGAGGAGGCCGTGCTTTTCGGAGGCCTCTGACGCTTCAACATCTATTTCTTGCGGAAGAAGCACTGTGCGCGAGAATGAACCCCAGTAGAGCTCTTTGTGGAAAAAGTCCTCGTTTTCAACTTCGTGTGATTCCTCGCGCTTGCCTTTGATGGTTACCATATCGCGCGTAATAGACAAATCTAAATCATCCGGCCGCACGCCTGCGACCATTGTTTTTATAATCAAATCATCAGGTGTCTGATACACATCCACGGCAAGCTCGCCATCCTCGCTTTCGGAGATGAGTTCTTCCGGCACCTCGCTTTTTAATTCTTTTCCATTCTTGCGCGGCACAAGTTTGCGCACGGGCTCCTTCTCTTCTTCAGGAACTGCGCCCGTGAGCCGTTCAAAAAATGAGCGTTTACGAATCATGGTTGAAAGTATTGTAACATAGACAGTCAAGCGAGTAATCCACAGGTTAGCGTGGGAGGCGCTTCACCTTCTCAAACACCGCAAGCACGACAATAATAGTCGCCCACGCAACTGCAAATGCAATCATCAGCGCGTTGTCTTTTTCGGTATTGATAATCAAATTAAACGCGGCGTGCAGAGCAACCGCAACGAGCAAGCCAGCAAAAATCGCCGCGTCCTTAATTTTCTTGCTTTTGTAAAAGAAAAACGCGGCGAACGCGCCGATAATAGATGATGCGGCAATGTGGAGAAGCGTCGCGCCGATGAAGCGAAGATTCCCCGTGAGCAAGCTTTTGGTAATATCGCCGTTTGCAAGCGGTGCAATGAGGAAGAGAGTATTTTCCAGCGCGGCGAAGCCGAGCGCCGCGGTTAGCATATATATCATCGCGTCAATCGGCTCGTCGCAAAATCTCTTGCGTAGCGCAAGCCACCACGCGAACCCAAACTTGAACACTTCTTCTATTGTCGCCCACAACACAAGCGTCGTGGAAAAAGCGAAACCCATTTTCATAATAGAACGCTCGGCAAAGTACGCTGTTCCCGCAGCGAGCATTCCACCGATAAAGGTAAGCACGAGCGCGCCGCGCGGTTCCGGATGCAAGCGGTCTTCCTTCAGCCAAAACCAAAGCCATAGAAGAGCGGGGAGAACGCCGCCAAGAAGAGCATAAAGAAGTGTTGATGCATTCATACTATTTTATGCAAGAGACCATTTTTGCACTATAAGCATACCTTCTTTTTCTTTCGGCTGCTTCCACAACTGCCAAATTTCTTCCGTAATAAACGGCATAAATGGATGGAGGAGTTTCAGTGTGTTTTCTAAAAGGTAATGAAGTGTCGCGCCTCGCTCCTGCATTGTTTTGCTTTCCTCAATAATTTCGTCTGCGAGGCGATGCCATAGATAATGATAGATTTTTTCGGCGGCGAGGTGGAAGCGGTACTCCTCCATATCACTGGTGATGTCGCGCGCAAGCGCGTCAAACTCTTTTTTGAGTGCTTCATCTATTTCACCTGTATTTTCGCGCGAGAGAATATATCGCGCGATATTCCACACCTTGTTTGCAAAGTGTTTATATCCTTTTATTTTATCCTCTGAAATGTTGGTGTCCGTCCCGGGCGTGTTGCCGACAATGAGTGCCATTCGCCCCGCATCCGCGCCAAATTTCTTTGCGACATCTATCGGGTCTATGCCGTTGCCGAGGGATTTTGAGAATTTCCTGCCCTGCGCATCGCGCACAAGGCCGTTCAAATAAACAGTGCGAAACGGAACAACTCCGAGTGCATATTCCGACATCAGAATCATCCGCGCCACCCAGAAAAATAAAATATCAGAACCGGTTTCCAGCACATCAGTCGGATGGTATGTTTCTAAATCCTTTGTTTTCTCAGGCCAACCGAGCGTAGAAAATGTCCAAAGTCCAGATGAGAACCAAGTGTCCAGAGTATCTTCCTCTCCGTCAATCGGAATCTTGTGCCCGTACCAAATCTGGCGCGAGATGCACCAGTCGCGCAAGTTCTCAATCCAGTGAAAATATGTTTTCGCAAAGTGTTCAGGAATTATTTTTATCTCACCTTTTTCCACCGGCTCGCGCATAAGCTCTTTCAGCGTTTTATTTCCGCGCACTGGAATCGGCTTGTTTACATCTATAAACCACTGCAATTTCGGAAGCGGCTCAATGATGCCGCCAGTGCGTTCCGCAGTCGCAATATTGTGCGTAATGTCTTCTTCCTTTTCTAATAATCCTTTTTCTTTGAGCCATGCGTTCACAATTTCGCGCGCTTCCGTAACCTTCTTACCTTCTACGAGCGCACCCGCATTTTGCATCCGCGCATATTCATTGATAATGATGCGTGTCTTGTCCAGGCCGTTCCGCTCCGCAATCTCCCAATCCGTCTGGCTATGCGCGGGAGTTATACCAACCGCACCGGTGCCGAATTCCGGGTCCACTTCCGTGTCTCCTACAACTTTGATGGAAAGCGGAACGCCGGCAAAGTCGGCGAACGCAAATGTCTGCCCGATATATTCCTTCAACTTTCCATCGGGATGCACCGCAACGCCCGTGTCGCCTAGTTTTGTTTCGGGGCGCGTCGTAGCAATCGGGATAGGGAAGTCCTTCGCGTAGCGAAAGGTATACAATTTTGTTTTCTGTTCAACATAAACAATCTCATCGTCTGAAATTGTTGTTTGGCCTTTCGGGTCCCAGTTGACAATGCGATTACGGCGGTAAATAAGCCCATCATCGTGCATCATTTTAAACATCGCACGGACTGCCTCACTGCGTTTTTCATCAAGTGTAAACGCCTCACGCGACCAGTCGCAACTCGCCCCCATCGCCTTTATTTGTGAGACGATAGTATCGTGGCTCTCTTTTGCAAATTTTTCCACGCGCTTCAGGAATTCATAGCGCCCAAGGTCGTGCCGTGTTTTCTTTTCTGTTTTATAAATATCTTTCTCAACGCGCGCCTGCGTTGCAATCGCCGCATGGTCGGTGCCTGGAATCCAGAGTGTCTTATATCCGCGCATCCGTTTGTAGCGCACCAATATATCTTGAATAGTTAGCATCAGCGCGTGCCCCATATGCAACACGCCGGTTACATTCGGCGGAGGCATAATGATAGTGAATGGCTTCGGTTCCGGAGCTTTGCCCTGCTTCGCCAAGGCTACGGCAGGGTGCGCCTCAGGCGCAAAAAACCCGCTGTCTTCCCACTGCTTGTAAATCCGCGCTTCGGTATCAGCGGATTGGTACGGCTTCGTGAGTTTTTCGGGCAGCATATTCTTATATATTAACAAGAAAAAACCCGCTTTGCACACCCCCGCATTTTAATTGCGTATTATAAGATAGGTAATTAGTGAATGCGGTGGTGAGAAGTTGCACTTTTATTGTTTTTGTCATAAAGATCCTTTCTGGTATGTGCTAGCATAGTAGCATACCTATGTCAAGCGTTTTCATTTTGGCGGAAAACAGGCATACTATCCGCACGCGTATGCTTAAGAACTACTGGAACAAAATTAAGAGCAAGTTTTCTAACGATATTGCGATTGACCTCGGCACTGCGAACACGCTCGTGTATGTGCGCGGGAAGGGAATCGTCATAAACGAGCCGTCGGTGGTCGCCGTGAATCAAAAAACAAATCAAGTGGTTGCGGTCGGCTCTGCGGCGAAGGAGATGCTCGGCCGCACACCACAGCACATTATTGCGGTGAAGCCGATGGTTGGCGGCGTCATTTCGGATTTTGAGGTTACGGAAGAAATGCTTGCGTATCTTTTGCGCCGCGCCGAAGGCGGAAGCCGAAGCATACTTGGACCGCGCGTGATTGTCGGCGTGCCGGCTGGTGTTACGAATGTTGAAACGCGCGCAGTGCGCGATGCGACCGAAAGCCGCGGCGCGCGCGAAGTGTTTCTTGTGGACGAAGCGCTCGCGGCGGCGGTTGGTATGCGCCTTCCTATAAAAGAGCCGGTTGGCACGATGGTTGTGGACATTGGCGGCGGCACTTCCGACATCGTAGTCGTTTCTATGGGCGGCATCGTGCGCTCAAAGGGGCTTAAGATTGCCGGCGACCGATTCAACAGCGATATCACCAATTTCATTCGTGCTGAACATAAAGTGCTTATTGGCGAAAAGACAGCGGAGAGCGTAAAAATTGCGCTTGGTTCCGCAATACCACTGCGCGAAGCGCTTCAGACATCCGTGCGAGGTCGCGACATCATTACAGGGCTTCCGCGAGAAATCGTAGTAACCGACTCGGATGTGCGCGATGCGCTCGCACCGTCGCTGGACATTCTACTTGAGTCAATTCGTGAAGTTCTGGAAGGAACGCCGCCGGAGCTCGTATCCGACATTATGCGTCGCGGCGTGCATGTGGTCGGAGGCGGTGCTCTTTTACGCGGATTAAGCGAATTGATTGAAGAGCATATGAAGATTCCAGTGCATATTGGAGAAGAACCGCTTACGGCGGTTGCGCGCGGCGCTGGCATTATCCTTGAACGGCTTGACGAGTTTTCCGATTTACTAACAGAACCCGACTCCAATGAACTACCTCCTCTGGCATAAGCGTACGCGTGCTGGTCTCCTACGCGCTTTGGGTGGCGCGACGGTTGCAGTCGTTGCTATTTTCTTCTTGCAGTGGCTCGCACCCAATATGCTCGCGCCGTTTGCGGTGCGCATTGCCGAGCCGTTCTTTTTTGTGGAAGCGTCTATCTCGAGCGCAGGTGAAGGTATTTCCGCATTTTTCCGCTCGCGCGCTGGTCTCGCGTCAGAAAATGCAGCACTTAAGGAGGCGCTCGCGGACGCGCGCGCCGAGAATGAATTTATGAAAGCGATTTCGGCAGTACAGAAAGACGGCGCGGTTTTTTCTGGCGTTGGAGAAAATACAATAATCGCGTCAATCCTTTCGCGCCCGCGCTGGAGCGCGTACGATACATTGATTATCGGTGCGGGCGTGGCTGGTGGCGTGGAAGTCGGTATGCGCGCGTTCGCGTCTGGGTTTGTAATCGGGGAAGTTGTGGAAGTTGGAAGTCGTACCGCTTCGGTTTTTCTGTATTCAACGCCGGATAGAAAAGTGGTCGCGCAGATTGCGGGAAAGTTCCCCACAGAACTTGCTGGGAGCGGCGGCGGGACATTTGAGGCAATCGTTCCGCGTGGACTACCCGTGTCCGTAGGTGACGGCGCGTTCGCTCACGATATTTCTCCGAAATTGTTTGCGATTGTAGATGCAGTTGCCGAATCTGGCGAGGGGACAGCAAAAATATATCTACGCCTCCCCATCAACATTTTTGAACTGCGTACAGTGGAGGTTGGTATGTAAATACGAAATATCTTTATGTCTCTCTACCGCATACTCGCAATCATTGTGCTTTTGGTGTCCGCGACTGTGTCACCGCACCCAATCACGCTTGCGCTCGCGGCAATCGGTATTTTTTTGTTTCCAAGATTTTGGGAAGCGGTTGCGTGTGGTGTATTTTTGGACGCGCTCTACAGCGTGTCGGAACCGCGTTGGTTCGGATTTCAATTCATATATACGGTTATAATGCTAGCATTGATTGTCGCAATAGAGCGGTTAAAAAAATCACTGCGATGGTATTCCAGAAATTAAAAAAAACAAAAAGGCGAGGAGGAGAAATATCGCCCGACGAGATTTTTCTTGACGACATTAATCTTCCAAAGTTTGATAAATCGCAACTGGAGGGGCGTATTGAGCGTCCTCTTGGATCTGGCTCTGCGCTTGCGTTAGGAGCATTTTTCGTTCTCGCGCTATTCGTATTCGGCGGTCGTCTGTGGCAAATTCAGATTACAGAAGGCGAACAATATGCAGAACGGAGCCGCGACAATACGCTTAAAACAACGCCGCTTTTCGCGGAACGAGGCGGTATTACAGATAGAAACAGAGAACCGCTCGCGTGGAATACACCCGACCCCGAGCATCAGGAATTTTTAGCGCGCAGTTATACGGCGCGCGCTGGCTCGGCGCATGTAATTGGTTTTCTCAAATATCCGACCAAGGACTCATCTGGATTTTATTTTCGCAATGATTTTAACGGAATTGCCGGCGCTGAACGCGAATATAACGAAGTGCTTTCCGGCGAAAATGGAGTGCGCACAATTGAACTGGATGTGCGAGGAAGCCCTATTTCAGAGAGTTTAATTAAACCACCGAAACGCGGAAATGATTTACTGCTTTCCGTGGACGCGCGTCTATCCGAAGCATTGTACGGATTTCTGATGGAGCGCATTCGCGCGGCTCCATTTGAGGGAGGCGCGGCGGCAATTATGGATGTATCAAACGGAGAGATAATAGCACTGACGAGCGCTCCTGAATATGTACCGCAAGTTCTATCCGACGGCACTGACTCGCGTCGCATAAATGGTTTTGTATCCGACCAGCAGAAGCCGTTTCTGGACCGCTCCGCGGCGGGCTTGTATGCTCCCGGCTCTGTCGTAAAGCCGCTCCTCGCCGCCGCGGCGCTTGAAGAAAACATCATCTCGCCAGAAAAGAAGATTTTGAGTACGGGCTCCATCTCAATTCCTAATCCGTACGACCCTACACGCACTTCCGTTTTCAACGACTGGAAGGCGCACGGGTGGGTGGATATGCGCGATGCGCTCGCCGTGTCGTCTGATGTGTATTTTTATGAAATCGGCGGCGGATTTGAAGATCAAAAAGGACTCGGCATCGCACTCATAGAGAAATACTTTCGCTTGTTCGGCTTAGGCGAAGAACTAGCCGACCCGCTTCTTGGGCAAGCGTATGGAACAATTCCAAGTCCCGCATGGAAGAAAATTTCATTTCCAGACGATCCATGGCGTGTTGGCGACACATACAATACATCAATCGGACAATACGGAATGTTAACTACGCCTTTGCAAATGCTTCGCGCGATAGGCGCAATTGCAAACGGCGGAAACCTGCTTGAGCCGTCGCTCATTGCCGGCGAGACGGCGAGTGCGCGCCGAGTGCCCGTGTCGGAAGAACATTTGCGCGTTGCCCGCGAGGGTATGCGCCGCGCCGTAACGTGGGGTACAGCAAGCGGGCTTTACTTGCCGTTTGTTTCCATAGCGGCAAAAACAGGAACTGCCGAAATAGGTATTGCAAAGAAAAGAGTTCATTCATGGGTAGTCGGTTTCTTCCCGAGCACAGCGCCGCGCTATGCGTTTGTCGCGCTTTTGGAAAAAGGACCGAGCGCAAACACAATCGGCGGCGTGTATGTAATGCGGCAATTTTTTGAGTGGCTCTATGCAACTGCGCCGGAGTATCTGAAATAATTATTTTAATTTTCCTGTTTTTGGTGTACTATGTACTTATTAAAAATTCGTTTTAATTTTTTATGGCTGACACTGTCGTTCGTTTGACGAAAGAAAAGTTTGATGAGCTGTCGCAGGAGCTTGCGTCGCTTCAGACAGCGCGCCGCAAAGAAGTAGCGGAGAATCTTGAATATGCGAAGTCACTCGGCGACCTCTCCGAAAACGCCGAGTACCACGAGGCGCGCGCGACTCAGGCGCAGTTAGAAGACCGCATTGCAAAGCTGGATTATCTATTAAAAAGCGCTACAATCGTGGAAGGCCGCAAGGCGGGCGATGCAATAGGCATCGGCTCCTCGGTGCTATTGCGGCGCGAAAAAGACAGTAAGGAGCTTACATACAAAATAGTAGGTTCGGAGGAGGGTGACATCACTGCCGGGCGCGTTTCTGCGGACTCACCGCTCGCGCAAGCGATGACTGGTAAAAAAATCGGCAATACTTTCTTGGTCAAAACCCCTGCCGGCGAGAGTAAGTATGAAATATTGAAAATTGAATAAGTTTTCTTACGGCAAGAACTGCTTGAACCATTCCGAGATAGTATTTTTCGCGCGCCGCGCGCTTTCCATTCCAAACGATAGCGATTGTCCTGTTTCCAAGAGTCCCATATTGGCTAGACCGTATGCTACAGACCAGCTTGCATCTTTTATTTGGCTTTTTCCATTTTCTACTGCGAGCGAGTTTGCAATACGAGCAGGAAGTCGTAGCGCCGCTTTCGCGAGGTCGTCTATCGTTGCTAGCGATGAGCCGCCGCCGGTTAGAACAACTCCAGCGGGAAGAAGCCCGCTCCTCCCGATTTTTTTCAGGTGCGCTTCAATAAGTTCAAATATGTCAGTGAGACGCGCCGCAATAATTTCATCCAGCTTTTTCTTCGGAAATGTCGTGCCGGTAATCGCGCCGCGCTTCACGCTCTCGGCTTCTTCCAGAGGAATGCGGAGCCCAAGCGCGATATCGTTGGTCACATTACCGCCTCCGACCGGGAACACCTCAAGTGAAATAGGTATATTGTTTTCAAACACAGCAATAGAAACTGTTTCAGAACCGATATTTGCAAGCACAACTCCAGCGACTTTTTGCGCGCGCGTAAGAGTCACTGTGCTAGCCGCAAGAGGCGATGGTACCGTTCTTTCTACTGCGATGTCGGCTGCTTCCACTGCTTCCAGAAGATTTTCCATATGTTGTCCCATACAAGAAACAAAGAACGAACGCGCTTCAAGCTTTGCACCCTTAAGTCCAACAGGTGAAGATGGAATGGATTTACCGTCAATTTTGTATTGCAGGACTGTTTGATAAATAACACGCTTGTTTTGAAGAAATGAAGATGGAATTGCGTTCTGACTTGCTTCCTCGGCTTTTTCTGCGTCAAGCGCCGTGATTTCAGAGTCAGCACGCGAAACCGCAATACTTCCGGAAGCGGTTATTGACGAAAGCCCGATTCCGCATACGCCGACCACAGCGCGCCGTGGCGTTACACCAGCTACTTTTGCTGCGGCTGCGACCGCGGCGCGCACCGCCTTTGCTGTTTCTTCCGGATGTTCTATATATCCTTGCCGTACGCCGAATGTCTCGGCTGATCCGCAACCTAAAATATTAGGCACTGGGTCGCCTGCCTGCCCTGCGTGCGCAGGCATGGCAGGCAGACCGTGCGCCATAATGAGCGCTTTCACGCGCGCTGTCCCTATATCAATTCCGCAGGAGATTCTTTGAGCCACGAGTTTATTGGCGTCATGGTTCCGGCAGTCTAAAAAATTTACACAGCCGTCTTTCTGACTGTGTCATTGTAGCGCTATGTGTCTCTCCTTTCAAATGGAGCAAACCGTGGATAAATAGGTACGAGATGCGAGCAGACGGAAGAACGCCTTCGCGTCGGGCCTCTCGCGCCGCAATTTCCGGACAAATGAAGACCTCGCCGTCGCTTTCAGCCAGTCGGAACGCAAGCACATTCGGAACATACGATTTTTTACGATATACGCGGTTCAAGGCGCGCATGCGCGCTTTTCCGGCAAAAATGAGGCATACGGAGAATCTTTTGCCGACCGTTTTGTTTTTTATGCGCGTAAAAAGCGCGCTTTGTGAGAGCTTTTTGTTACGCGTCAGGTTAGTGATGGAGAGAGAGCCGTTCATCTCCGCCTTTTTTCAACCTCTTTTATTTTTCCGAGCTTGGACATCTCTTCGTATGCTTCGCGTCTGTTGATGCGCTTCAACGCGTGTGTCTTGCGTTTGTATTTTGACGGCGCACGCTCAAAAAACCGTATGGAACGGACGCGGTTTAATACGCCAGAACCCTGCACACGCTTGGTAAAACGCCGTAGGAAGCTCACATTGTTTTCGTTGTCGTCACGAACGACTTCTGCGTTTGCAATCATAGATAGAGACACAGCGTAGCGCGTTTCTTTTATTTAAGCAAGCGCTTTAGGAAGCCGGCGAGCTTTTCAACAGGTAATGTTTCTTGGAAGCTTCGCTCGCGGTCGCGCACGAGCGCTGTATCATCAAGCGCTTCTTTTTGTCCTATAATTATGAAATATGGGGTCTTCAACGATTCAGCGTGCGCAATTTGCGTGGACAATTTCTCGCATGCGATTGATTGTGCGACGGGAAGCCCCGCATTTCGCAAGAGTTCCATAATGTGCAAGCTGCGTAGTTTCGCTTCAGCTCCAAGCTGGATGAAATAAATGTTTGGACTGCGCGGCGCGGCGCTTCGCGCCCGCGCTTGCCCAGCGCGCCCGCGTACAAACAGCGTCGCGCCGAGGCATGGTATTTCGCGTCGCGCTCCTGCGCGGCGCGCTAGGTGGTTGTAACGGAACCCCGATGCGAGCACCTCTCCGTTTTCAGCGCGCATTTCAAAAATGGTATGCGAGCAAATACCGGCAGGTCCGACAAGGTGTTCTTTGATGTCGTACGGTAGGTTTAATCGCTCCAGATACTCAAGCACTTCTTTGAAATGCGCGCGCGACGCATCCGACAAGAAGCTTATTGGCTTCGGCGCATTCTCGCGTAGTGCTACGCAGACGCCGTGTTCACACGAAAGTAGCGAGCACACATTTTCTTTGAGTGCCTGACGGCATGGCGCGTGCATATCGGCAATATTTTTTCTATAAAATGCAGAAAGTTCGCGTGTAAATCTGCCGAACGAATCACGGTCTCCAAGCGAGTTGAGGTATAGCGTTACAGGTTCCGCGACAGTTGCGCGAAGCGTTTCAATAGCGGTTTTTATGAGAATTGCTTCCGCTATGCTTTTATACGACCCAAGAAGGTCAAGATGCGCCGAGAGCATATCGGATTCCTTCCCGCGCGTTTCGCGGTAGAGCATTACTGGTTGTGGCATTCGGTCCATCTTTTCTTCTTCATATCTGCGAATGAGCGCCATTTTTTCTTCCACGCGGTCTTCGCGCTCTACGCGCGCCGCCTCTATCGGCACGAATCCGTAATAGATTGGTATTTCGGAGACACGCGAAAGTCCGAACGCAGTGCGCGCTGGCGGTGCGGAAAATGTGCGTTCTGGTACTGGTGGGTGCATATGATTAAAATTACGGAACAAGAGTAGTTGTCGTTGCTCCTGGGAAAAATCCGATTTGCGTAAGCGGCCACAGGCGCAGAAATGCGCGACCCTTGATATTTGCGCGCGGAAGAGGGCCCCAATAGCGCGAATCAAAACTCTCGTTGCGATTGTCTCCTTCTACGAAATATTCGCCATCTTTAAGAATTACGCTGTTCGTTAGGCCTTGCACGGTGCTTAATTTCTCAGGAAATAAAAATTCTACAGTTTCCCCCGGGAGCCCTATCACGCGCTTAATCAGATATTTACTCGGCTCAACGGGCGAGCGAAAGATGACCACCTCGCTCTTCGTGGGCTCGCGGAATCTGTACGAAAGTTCGTCAACTATAAGATAGTCATTGTTGTGGAACGAAGGGACCATTGAGTCGCCCGATACGAGGAATGGTTGAGCAATTAGGAGGCGGAATGGAATAACAATAACTGCGGCAATCACTGCAAAATGGAAAATCTCTGCAATTTTTTTCGCCATACGGATATATTATAGCGCGCACGGCGCGCGACACAAGAAAAAAGTTGTGGCGTGACGCTCAATATCGTGGTATGTTATAAAAAATGTTGTACACGATAGTCGGACTTGGAAATCCTGGAGAAAAATACGAGCAAACGCGCCACAACGCTGGGCGTATGGCGGTTTTGGCGTTGAAAGATGTGTCCGCAAGAATCATAACCCCCGACACTTTTATGAATAAGTCGGGAGAGGCGGTGAAGCCACTTATAAAGAACGCGAAACAGGCGGAAAAGCTTGTTGTTGTTCACGACGACCTTGATGTGCCGTTTGGAACATTCAAGATTTCTTTCAACAAAAGCTCCGGCGGACACAAAGGAGTGGAATCAATCATCCGTGCTGTGAAAACACAGGCGTTCACGCGCATCCGCATAGGCATTTCACCCATTACATCAGGAGGAAAATTAAAGAAGCCGAAAGGCGAGGAGGATGTAGAGCGCCACATACTCGGCAAGTTCAAGCCCGCAGAGCTCGCGGTTCTCCAAAAATTGCACAAAAAAATAAACGAATCCGTTATCTGCCTAATAACCGAGGGGCGTGAAAAAGCGATGAATAGGTTTAATTAGATGTCTTGTACGACAGTGTCATCCTCTGCTCTTTTGGTTCAAAGATGGTGATGGTGAAGTTATAGGATTTTCCAAGTTCCAACGAAGAGCGCAGTTTCGTTTCATCGCCGCCAAACTCGGAAATATGCACGAGCCCGGCGACCCCTTCCTCAATAGACGCGAGCGCGCCGTATTTGTTGTACTTTATAATCACGCCCTGCACTGTGTCGCCTTTCTTAAATCGCTTTTCTGCATCCATCCATGGGTTCGGTTGGAGCGCTTTGATGGAGAGCGAAACCTTGCCATCTTTGATATCTATAATCTTCACTTTTACCTTTTCGCCTGTCTTGTAACGCAGGCGCGGATTTTCTACCAACGCCCAATCCATTTCCGAAATATGTACAAGACCTTCAAGCCCGTCTTCAATTTTTACAAACACACCGAAATCCACCGCGCCTGTTATCGCGCCGTCCATATCATCGCCAATCGTATACTTGCCGACCATCTGCGCGCGGTCTTTTTCCGTAAGTGCCTTCTCAGAAAAAATAAGCTTACCTTCTTTTGGAAGCACGGAAATAATCGCCACTGTTAGCTTTTGTCCAACAAGTTTTTTTAGTTCTTCAAGTATTTTATCTTTATCTCCATCTTCAACACGCGGGTAGTGGTTTGCGCCGAGTTGGGACGCTGGGAGGAAGCCCTGGATTCCTTGCCATTCCATAATGAGACCGCCCTTATTCGCTTCGCCAACCGAGATGTCAAACGATTTGTGTTCGCGCGACGCGGCTTCCGCGTCGCCCCAAAGCATCGCTTGGCGCGCTTCCTTGAGCGAGAGTTCTATGTAGCCGTGCTTACTGTCCGTCTCAATAACCTTCGCGGTTACAGAGTCGCCAATCAACACTTTCTTAAGAATTTCGCGAGCCGCAAGGTATTCGCGCCCGTAAATCACGCCAGTGCCAAACGGAGGCAGGTCTATGTAGATGCGGCCGCGAGCGTTCGCAATGACGATGCCTTCGGCGAGGTCGCCGACTTTCGGTGGGTTCTTTACTCCTGCGAGCGCTTTTGCGCTAGGAGTCAATTCATTGATAATTTCTTTTCTCTCCTTGTGTTTATAGGAAGAAAGAGTAACGGTTTTTGCCTCAGTCACAAAATTAAAAGGTAAGTTACTAATAAGTGCCTTTTCATCCCGACCGTAGTGGAGGGGATTATGCATACGCGCCCCTTACGGGACAGGCGACTTTAATATAGCAGAAATTATCTGTAATGTATACTACCCTTATGAAGGAAGCGGTGTTTAATGAGTTGTACAAAAATCTGAACGCAGAACAGCGCGAGGCGGTGGATGCGATTCAGGGTCCTGTGATGGTGATTGCCGGTCCTGGGACGGGGAAGACATCTATACTCACTTTGCGCATCGCAAACATACTGAAGCGCACCGACACGCCCGCGGACACAATTCTTGCGCTTTCATTTACCGAAGCGGGCGTGTCCGCGATGCGCAAAAAGATATTGGGAATAATCGGGCCGCGCGCGTACGAAGTGCGGATTCACACCTTTCATAGTTTTGCGAACGACTTGATAAAAAGGTATCCAGAGGCGTTTCCGCGCATTGTCGGCTCTGAGCATATGGAGGACTTGGAACAAGTGAAGATTGTGGAAGAATTGCTAAACAAGTATGCTTCTGAAAAATTGCGGCCAAAAAACAATCCAACATACTATGTTTTACCCGTGATTGATGCCATAAGGCAATTAAAACGAGAGGCAGTGTCGCCGAAGGAGTTTGAGAAGTTGTTGAAAAATGTAGAAAAAAATGAAAAGCACACGCGAAGCAAAGAACTTGCAAAACTCTACCATGCATACGAAAAGGAATTGCGCCGACGGCGTTTGTACGACTTTGAAGATATGATTACAGAGGCGGTGGGTGCGCTCCAGACGGCACCGGAGTTTAAGCAGGAATTGCAGGAGGAGTATCAATACATTCTCGCCGACGAGCATCAGGATGCGAACCGAAGCCAGAACCGTCTGTTGGAACTTCTCTGCGATTACGATACTGCTCCTAACTTGTTTATCGTCGGCGACGAGAAGCAGGCGATTTTCCGTTTTCAAGGCGCATCACTGGAAAACTTTTTGTATTTCAAGCGGCGGTTTCCGAAAGCGCGCATCATCGCGCTTGTGCACAATTATCGCTCCCAACCCACTGTGCTCGTGGCGGCACATTCGCTAATAGGCAAGTCCGTGGCGGCGGGAAGCATCTTCCACATAGAACTCGCGGCGCGTGCAGGGCACGCGCCGCTCCAAATACAAATTGCCGAAGCAGCAGATGAACGCGATGAGCTTGCGTGGCTATCGGGCAAAATTGAGCGGATGATTAAAAAGGGAACTTTACCGGAAGAAATCGCCGTACTTGTGCGCGAGAATAGAGATGCGGAGAAGGTAGAACGCGCGCTTCGCGCGCGCGGAATACCAGCCGTTCGTCGTGGAGACGCAAATGCACTTGACTCGGTGCGCATAGATGCTTTGCGAAAGTTGTGCGCGGCAATTCTTGAACCGTCCAACGATGCGCTTCTCGCTCCCGTTTTGTTTTTTGATTTTCTGAAGTTACCCGCGCTCTCGGTTATTGATATGGTGCGCGATAAAGACAAAGGTTTTCTTATTCGCCGAATGGCGCGGTACGGAAAGGAATGCGAGAAAATGCAGGAAAAAATTTTGGAGTGGAACAAGATTTCGCACAACGAACCGCTTGTTGAAGCGGTTGAAAGCATTGCGCGCGAGTCGGGTTTTATTGAACAAATGCTCGCGCGAGAAGACGCGCGTGAAGAGCTTCGCGCATATGCGGTATTTCTCGGAAGCGCGGAGCGCCTCGCGGAGCGCGATAAACGCGCGAAGTTGGTCGATTTCACCGCGCGTCTCGCGCGAGCGGAGGCGCACGGTATCGGTATCGCGGCATCACGCGAAGCGCATAGCGGCGTACAAGTGATGACAGCGCACAAAGCAAAAGGTTTGGAATTTGATGCCGTGTTTATCGTGTTCGCACAGGAAGGGAAGTGGGGAGGAAGGCGAAGCCGCACGCTGTTCGATTTACCTATATATGCAGATACAAAAGAAAATACAGATGACGGTTCGCACGACGAGCGGCGGCTCTTCTATGTTGCGCTTACGCGCGCGCGCAAGGAAGTGTTTGTGAGTTGGCACGCCACAAACGAGGACGGCCGCGCGCTCCTCCCTAGCCGTTTTATTTTTGAGATGGAGGAAAAGACGAGGGAGCATATACAAATTACATCCCTCCCCCTCGCTCCGCTCGGGTACTCCCCTCAAGGTGAGAATAAAAGAGATTCCCCTTTGGAAGGGGGTGTCTCCAGTAGGGAGACGGGGGATGTTTTGCAAAACAAGAAATATCTGAACTTTTTATTCCTCAATCAGGGTTTTGCCGTAACGCATCTCAATAATTTTCTGGAATGTCCTCGCAAATACTTTTTCTTAAACTTGGTGCGCTTGCCGCGCGCACAGTCGGGCGCGGAACTGTACGGTTCGGCAATACATACCGCGCTCGCGGCGCACTTCAATGCGTACCGTCGCGATGAAGACAAGCCGTTTGCCGACACCTACCGCATTTTTGAGGGCGCACTGCGGCGCACGCATCTATCGCTTTTGGATTTTAGAGAATATCTGGCGCAGGGGAAAAAAGAGTTGAAGGGTTATCTTTCTTCGCGCGCGTTCCCGCGCGCGTGTTGGAACGAATATCATATCGCCGGTGTTATGCTGAAAGTTGGAAAAGAAGAATTAGAACTCACGGGCAACTTGGATAAAGTTGGGATGTTATCAAATGGAAGTGTGTCAGTAATTGACTACAAAACAGGGAAGCCGCGAACGCGGAACGAGATTTTAGGAAAGACAAAAACGAGCGACGGCAACTATTATCGCCAACTCGTGTTTTACAAATTGCTTTTAGACAGCGCGAGAAAGAAGGACTGGAATATGAAAACCGGCGTCATTGATTTCATAAAACCCGCAAAAAATGGCTCATACTGCCGTGAGGAATTTGAAATTGTCCGTGCCGATGTTGCCGCGCTTGAAACACAGATTGCCGATGTTGCGGCATCCATTCTACACCTTTCATTTTTAGAAAACGGCTGTGGCGAAAATGACTGTGAATGGTGCCGGCTAGGTCAAAATATGGCTCTATAGAAGCGTATTTTGACTATCCACAGAAAGAAAATGCAAAAACGCTTGACAGGGTTTGTGGGTATGCTATACTGGAAGTGTCAAGGTGGTCGTTTCGCGGATTATCTTGGTGCGTTGCGAAAGCAACAACAGTGACAGCGATAGTTCTTACGAAGTTGCGGTTGCGCCGGGTTGATTCGTAAGAATGAAAATCCTAACCCAATGGCCAGCAAGCCTGAGTATTGCTTACGCCAGAGTATCTGGCCGAAAAACTGCTCTTACTGAAACGACGGTTTCAGGAAAAACGTCCAAGATGAATGACGAAAAACTTACCACCACCTCAAGTTTTCTTGGCTTGGGGTGTTTTTTTATAAGTGATTGATTGCGAGTTGTTTCTTAAAATGATATAGTATTGCATTATGGCTACCATTACGCTTTCAAAGAATAAAATTATGCGGCAAAAAGGCGTCGTTGTTTTACCGCTTGAGGAGTACAACAAACTCTCGGAGCGCGCCGTCCCGGAATATCATCTTGCTGGAAAAGCGGCGCGCGACCTTGACACGCTTGTCAGTGATGGATTACGCGATTATGCAACGGGAAAGTGCCGTAGAATTAAGTCCTTATCTGATTTGGATTAATCGTGTATGGAAATCTTTACGCACCCGCGGTTTGATAGAAAATACAAAAAGTTGCCGCAGGAAATTAAGAAGCAAGCGAAACACAAGGAAACATTTTTTCGTGAGAATGCTTTTGATTCACTGTTGCATACACACAAACTCCACGGCAAAGACCGCGGCTTGTGGGCATTTTGGATAAACAATAAATACCGAATTAAATTTATTTTTCTAGACACACAACAGGTTCTCTTTCTTGATGTCGGCACACACGATATTTATTCGTGAAGACTATTTAAGCAACACATCCAAAATTGTTTTTATGCTTTCGTACGGAAGCGCGCCGTTAAGGGTGATTTTTGTTTTGTCTTGCGAGAACGCAACGCCGCCGCGGAATTGCGCGATAAGCGGCGCGAGCACGGTTTCCTGTGTTTTTGTTACCTCTTTCTTTAAGACAAGTATGCTAAACGGCGTCCCGTTTGCGCCAGCGCTCGCGCCGTCGTCAAAGTCCTTCTGTATTTTGTCCGCGTATTTTCCGCTCGCGAGGCACGCGTCAAATTTCTGTGCGTCAAGTTTTACGAACTCTGCAATTTTTGGAAGTTCGGCAGGGTCTAGTCCGTTGTTTGCGGGAGTAATCTCAAAAATTCGGTCAAGATACGACCAAAACGCGGCGTTGCCGCCAATCTCCGCCGCGCACTCAGTCGCCTCGGCTTCTTTGCGCGCCTTGGAGTGAATCTGGTCCAGTGGGAAATGCCGATATACCCACGCTAGCGAACCCGCTTTTCCGTACTCATCTACTATTCTCTTCATTGTGGTATGGAACGATTTGCAGAACGGACATTCGGTGTCGGAGTATTCTACGAGCACAACGGCCGCGTCCGGATTGCCGCGAATGTGCTCGCCAGCGCTGACATCGCGCAGAGCAACCGCCACTGCCGCCGGTTGTGTATCGGTCGGCTGATTGCCGGTTGCAGTACTGCCACTCCGTCCGCCGAAAAATATTGCGCCGGCAATCACAATCCCCGCGACCACAATCGCGATCGGAATCGTCAAGAAATTATTTTGCGTTTTGGATTGAGGTTCCATCCCGTTAGAAACAGGTCGCGGTCGTTCGTCAAAGAACTATCCGCCTGTTTATGATTATGATAATAAAAACTACGCTTACATCTCGTTATCGCATTTGCGACCGCGGTTTCTAACGGGATCCATAGTTTATTAAATCTAATTGTAATGTCTTAAGTATATTCGCAATTCTTTTAATATGCAATACAATTTTTCCCTGCCTGTATCTATTTCAGTATTTTGCCTGCCTACCGCAGGCAGGCAAAATACTTGTATAAGACAATACAAAGTGAAGCAACCATTTAAATTAGAAAACTTGAACACCCAAATCAACTTTAGTTTGCGGTGTTAGATAAATTGTTTCTCCAGCCGAATTAGGCACACCCAAAATGAGAACTTCTGATATTTCAGGACCCATTTTTTTCGCGGCAAAATTAACAACACCTATTATCTGCTTTCCAATAAGTTCTTCTGGTTTATAGTTGCGATATGCCCCACATGATATTTTTGTACCAATTTCAGGTCCAAAATCGACCGTCATTCTATATGTAGGTTTTTTCGTTGTAGCATCTTCAACTTTAACAATTTCCCCAACACGAATATCGAGAACGGTGAATGATGAATATTCACTAATTTGTTTAATCATAGAAAGTATTATCTCAAAAGTTGTTAAAACGGCAAGGTGTGGGTTAGGGTGTGCGCGGTGAAGACCTCCCAATTTTTGGCGTCTGGGAGGAGGATGTCGTTGGTCTTTTTGTTGTCAAGATATTTTAAGACGCCATTTTTTCTAGCGTAATCGTAGAGTTCTTTAGTAATTCGCACATCTTCAATGCAATACTTCCGCACCCTTTCCACTTCTCCGTTTCGCCACCAGCGGATTGATTCCATTCCGTCAGCGGTTTTCTTCTTGCCGAGCGTTGCTTCGGCGAGCGTGTCCAGCTTCAGCCGCCGCCCCAAAACCGCCTTCACCTCCTTCAGCAAATCAACGCTACGGATGCGCGATAGGTCGCCAGAGTAATACTTCGCAAGGAGCGGCAAATCAAAATGTTCGGAGTTGAACCCGATAAGCAAATCGGCGCGTTCAAGGATTGGCCAGAGTGATTTCAATTCTTCCTTCACAAAACTTTTATACGAATCGTCGTCAGAGTCGTGGATGCAAACCATAGAGAGGTCCAGCGCCTCCGGCTCGCGCCTGCCAACATCAGCAAATTCATTTGCGGTTTCTATGTCAAAAACAATTTTTCTCATACGCAATCTCTCTATTCTACTGCATAAGTTCTATCTCTTGCAAAAAGCGGACGATGGGCGGCTGTTTTTCAATAATGCGAATTACCATGTCGGAAGCGACCACCACATCAATCGTTGCGAGTGCAACGATGAACGCGACCAAGATTTTTTGGTTTCGTGTCCAGTCCAATTTCTTCATCAGTTCAAATGGAATAAAGATTGCGTAGAGCGAAATGGAAAAAGGAATAACTAGCATAACAACAAACGCCGCACCCCAGAAAAGGTAGTCAAGCGTCAGGGCAATGGTAGGTAGGGTAAATGTGTAATATAGGAAGCGCACGCCGAGCAAAATGTAGTCGGAAAAAAAGAGCACGAAATAGCCGAAACATAGTAGGTATAGCGTTGTGAAAAAGGTGCGCCAGAGCGGCGCGAAATAGAAGCTAACGACTTTTTTGAAATAGGTCTGTTTTGGCTTCGCCATAGCCCTTTTCTACACGAGTTGCACAAAAAGAGCAAGTGTGCTAGGATAGATAAGTCGTTATTTTCTCAAGGAGGTGTGGAAGCGTAAGCGTTACAGCCATATTGAGATTCGGTCGGACGACAGTTTAGAAGAATAGTGAACTCAAAATGGCAAAGAAATTGTATGTAGGGAATCTTTCCTACTCCACGACATCAGAATCGCTCCGCGAGGCCTTCTCAAAGGTTGGCGCGGTGGTGTCTGCGAATGTCATTATGGACAAAATGTCGGGCCGCTCACGCGGTTTCGGTTTTGTTGAAATGGAAGACGCGGATGCTCAGAAGGCGGTTGAGTCGATGAATGGAAAGGATGTTGATGGCCGCGCACTGACAGTGAACGAGGCACGCCCGATGGCGGAGCGCCCTCCTCGCGCAGGAGGCGGCGGTTATCACCGCGGAGGCGGTGATCGCATGAGCTTCTAATAAATAGTCGCTCAAACAAAAAAGTCCCTACTGGGACTTTTTTGTTGTCTGGAAAATTACATACGCAACTGCAATACCAACGAGCGCGCCGCCTAGGATATCGGACGGGTAATGCACGCCGGCTATGACACGGCTTACGGAGATAATAATTGCCGCTAGGAAGAACCACGCGCCCCATTTTTTGTTGTAAAAATATATGGTGGCGGCGAGCGCAAAGAAAAATGTTGCATGTCCGGAAGGGAACGACCATGAATTTTCTGCAAACAGCGCGGGCGTGTCGTATGCAACAAACGGTCGTGGGCGGTGGTAGAAAAAACGAATAATCTCTGCAATTCCGTAGCGAGCGACGACAGTCGCGAACGCTGTGGTCCAAAAGATTTTTATTTTTTCTCGTTTTGTGTAGCCGGAATAAAAAAGTAAAGCGAGAAATGCGAGTACGACGGTGTAGGGGAGATACTCGGCAAGAAAAATAACAGTCGCATCAAACGCCAGCGACATCCCAGCGAAATTATTGAGCAGATGAAAAAGTTGTGCGTCCATATATGATAGTATACTACAACAACATTCTATCGCTACAGGTTCTGATATTGAGTATATAGAACCCTTCGCCCGAACCATTCCATAAGCATTGTTGAGTTTGGGGGAAATGTATGAAAAAATAAAAGAAATGAATGAACAGATGAACAACATACGAAACATCAAGGATATTTATAATCGCAATGCGCGCTGGTATGATTTTCTGGTAAAGCCGATTGAATTTTTTCTTTTGCGAAAAAAAAGACGCAAACTTGTCGTTCCTCTTTCTGGGAAGATATTAGAAATTGGCGTAGGTACTGGAGCTAACCTCGCGTATTACCGCAACGATATTTCTTTTATTGGTGTAGATGCAAGTCCGGAGATGTTGAAAATCGCACAACGCAAAGCGGAAAGGCACGGGATTTCTGCGGACTTTCGTGAGATGGATGCAGAAAATCTAGAGTTTCCAGACGGTTATTTTGATGCAGTGGTCTCAACCCTTACCTTATGCACTGTTCCGCATCCGGTACAGGCGGTTAGAGAAATGGCGCGAGTGTGTAAAGGGGGCGGACGGCTGCTCTTTTTAGAACATGGTAAAAGTTGTATCGGCTTGGTGGCGCGGTTGCAAGAGGGAAAATCAGGTAAGCATTTTCAGAAACACGGATGCCGATTGCTTAGCGATCCATTAAACATCATTGCATCAGCAGGATTGCATATAAAAATAAGCAAAAGATTTTTCCTTGGTATATTTCAGCAGATAGAGGCAACCGCCTCCCACACACATATATGAAAAAACTTGAGAAGATTCTCAAAGCATTCAGCAATATAAGCCGGTTAAAAATCGTTAGGTATCTGAAAGCAAACAAATTCGCGTCAGTTATAAATATTTCAAGAAATACTAAATGTTCGTACAAGGCGACCTCCAAACATCTATCCATTTTGTTTCATGTTGATGTGGTAGATAGACAACAAAGTATGTACGAGATGCATTACCGTATTGCTGATGGTTTGGATCCTGCGGCGCAGGTAATTATTGATTTGATATAGGTGTGCGAAATCTTTTTTGTTTCTCGAACGAATCTCTTATTATAGAACCCTTCGCCCGAACCATTCCGTAAACAAAAGAGAAGATCGTGTGGTGATGAACGGAATGATGGGGTGGAAAATCGCGGCGGTGGCGTGTATGATAGAAACCGCGGGCCTATAGTAAAACGGTATTACACATCCATGGCATGGATGGGGTCGGGGTCCGATTCCCCGTAGGTCCAAAACAAACCGCGATTTATTTCCCCTCCGCGCGCTTCGCGCGATTGCGAGCTATTTCCGTTAGATATTTTTTGCGCAAGCGCACGCTTTTCGGCGTAATTTCCAGATACTCATCTTCCGCCATCACTTCCAGCCCGCGCTCAATCGTAAGCTCGTACGGCGGCACGAGGTCTATCGCTTCGTCGGTGCCCGACGCGCGCACATTAGTTAGTTGTTTGCCTTTGGTTGGGTTGACCGACATTTGTTCGCCTTTGGAAGTATTGCCGATAACCATACCTTCATACACTTCTGTACCTGGCCCGATATACAAAACGCCGCGTTCTTGGAAACCCCACAACGCGTAGCCGAGCGCCTTGCCGGTCGCCATAGAAATCATAGAACCAACGGCGCGTTTTGATATTTCTCCTGCGTACGGTTTGAAGCCAACAACGCGCGAAGACATAATTCCTTCGCCTCGCGTGTCTACGACAAACTGGTTGCGATAACCGAGGAGTCCGCGCGTCGGTCCTTCAAGCGTGAGACGCACTGAGCCATTGTGCTCGTGTATATTTTTTATGATAAACGCGCGTCTCCCGAGCTTTTCAATAATCGCGCCTTGGAAAGCGAGCGGTGTGTCTATAATTACTTCTTCAAATGGTTCCTGTTTGACCCCGTTTTCTTCGCGAATAATGACTTGCGGTTGCGACACTTGCACTTCGTAGCCGGCACGGCGCATATTTTCCAAAAGAATCGCGATGTGCAGTTCGCCGCGCCCGAGCACTTTAAAATATTCGTTTGACGAAAAATCAACTTTGAGCCCGACATTCACTTCCAGTTCTCGTTCAAGGTAATCGCGGATTTGGCGAGATGTTATAAATTTGCCGTCGCGTCCGCCCAGCGGCGAATTGTTGACGAGGAATTGCAATTCAATCGTCGGCTCGTCTATCGCAATCATAGGAAGCGCAACCGCATCCTTTTCCGCAGATACGGTCTCGCCGATTTCTATATCGGTTAGCCCAGCGACTAGCGTAATGTCTCCCGCATAAACCTCCGCCGCCTCACTTTTCTCCATCCCGTTCCATGTGAAAATCTTTAAGATTTTTCCTGCGCGTACTTCGCCTTTTTGATTTTTAATAAACACGCTCATACCGGGTTTTGCAACACCTTCATACACGCGTGCAATCGCCATTCTGCCGAGGAAATTGTCGTAGGCAAGATTAAATGGTTGTAGGCGAAGCGGCTTCGCTGAAAGTTCTGGCAGAGAGGCATTGGGCACATGTTCTACAATCGTATCAAGAAGTGGCGTCAAGTCTTTTGATTCGTCCGCCAGATTCTTTTTTGCAACACCTGTTCTGCCGATTGCGTACACAACAGGAAAGTTGGATTGTGCATCATTTGCGCCAAGTTCAAAGAAAAGTTCAAGCACTTGCTCGTGCGTTCGTTCTGCGTCTGCTGCCGGCTTGTCTATTTTGTTTATAACGACAATCGGCTTAAGCCCAAGCTCAAGCGACTTCTTTAACACAAAGCGCGTTTGCGGCATCGGACCTTCTTGCGCGTCTACAACGAGTAGCACCGAGTCAATAGAGCGGAGCACGCGCTCCACTTCGCTTCCGAAGTCAGCGTGCCCGGGCGTGTCTACTATATTTATTTTCCCGCCGTTGTATGGAATGGAAGTATTTTTCGCATAAATCGTAATGCCGCGCTCCTGCTCAAGCGCGTTGGAATCCATAGATGCGCCCTCCTTGCCCACGCCCGATTGTTTCAGAAGCGCGTCAGTCAGCGTGGTTTTACCGTGGTCCACATGGGCGATGATGGCGATGTTTCTAATTTCTTGCATAAATAAACAAAAAAAGCCCGACGGCCAAAATTGTTTTTATATAATACGACAAAATACTTAATGGCGCAATGCTACTGTTTTTACCACACCCGACATTCTCTTACTGCAACCCAATAACAAACATTCTCACATTCTTAAGAATGTGAGAATGTCTTTAATAGGGGAGATTGAGTTTCGATAGGTTGTGGTATGATAGGCATATGAAAACGCCGAAACAATTGGAACGGCATTTCAAAGGTGTCGCGAATCACCGGAGACTTCAGATATTGCTCTTACTTCATGCATATAAAGTGCTTTCGCTTATCGCGATAGCAAAAAATCTGCATTGCAATCTAAAAACAATTGCCGAGCATACGCGCAGGTTGACGCTTGCGGGGCTTGTGAACAAGAAATATCGCGGCAGGGAAGTGGAACACACCCTCTCGCCATACGGTCATCGTATGTTCGACTTAATAAAAACATTCTCACATTCTTAAGAATGTGAGAATGTTTTATGATGAGATTATGAGAACTCTTTGTAGAAAAAACAAGAAGATAACAAAACGGATTTCTAAAAGATGCGCGGTGTGCGGCAAGGATATAAAAGTCGTTTGTTACAGCGACAAGACCTACCGTGGAGGGCATTATTTTTTTGATATTCCCATCAGCACCAATGCGGAAAAACGAAAGGCGTTTCGTGCTGGTACGCGCGAATGGAAATTCGGCGGCAGAGTATTTCAAATTTTGAAACGAGACCCCAAACCGTATAAACATGTTGAATATTGGGAATGTCCGAAATGCTACTGGCGGTAATTCAATAAAAACATCCTTACATTCTCAAGTTTGTAAGGATGTCTTTTGTATTATGTGGGGAAGCTGTTTTTATGCACCAAAAAATGTTAGGATTTTAGGATATTTTATGATTAAATCATTTACGATTCGCGACTTGCCGAAAGAGGAACGACCGCGCGAGCGATTGGTGAAGTTTGGCGAACAGGCGCTTTCCGCGCAAGAATTATTGCAAGTTATTTTGGGGCGCGGCATCGCGGGCGAGTCGGTCTCCGTTACAGCGCAAAAACTATTAACGCAATTCGGCAGTTTGCAAAAATTAGCCGAAGCAAGCATTGAGGAGTTGTCTTCAATTAAAGGAATCGGACTTGCAAAGGCAACGCAAATAAAAGCCGTGTTTGAAATTGGACGGCGGCTTTCCACGCAAACCCCACCGTATAAGAATAAAGAACTCACTGACCCTGAAAAAGTGTGTCGGCTTGTCAAAAGCAAGCTGAAGGATTACCACAAGGAGCATTTTTATAGTATCGCGCTCAATAGCAGAAACCATTCAATCGCGGAAATATCGGTCGGTTCGCTCAGCGCAAGTATTGCGCATCCGCGCGAGGTCTTCGCGGAAGCCATTAAAAACAAAGCCGCATCGGTTATCTTCGCCCACAACCACCCGTCAGGTGACCCTGAGCCGTCAGAGGAGGACTTAGAGACAACCAAACGGCTCGTTGAAGCGGGAAAGATTATGGGAATAGAAGTGCTAGACCATATTATTGTGGCAGGGGATAAATTTCTGAGTTTTAAGGAGAAAGGGTTGCTTTAAACGGCGGGATGTTGTATCGGTAAATATAGTTATACACAAGTTAACATATGTTCACACTTGACTATTAAGTTAACACGATTATAATATGACTATGGAAAATAAAACTCAAAAGTATATATCTGCAACGGAAACGGCTAAAATTCTGGGTATAAGCCGAACGGCTGTATTTAATAAAATACAAAACGGTGACATTAAGGCACAAAAAGTTGGTAGAAATTACATCGTCGCCCACGATGAGCTCAACCGAATTCTAGGCAGAGAATTAACAGACAAAAAAAAGAACGATATTGAAGCGTCTGTTGCAAAAACCATAAGGGAATATGGCGAAGCACTTCGCTTGCTCGGAAAAGAATAATCATGCAACCAATTTCTATTACAGAAGTTGAATATGTCGCTCATACGCTTGCGAAAGAATGGATGACATGGAATGAGCCGATTCCGGAGTTTAAAACAAGAAATCCAAACATTCTGGAAAGTTGCCTTATTGCTCCATTTCAGAAATTTGACAAGAAATATCTGTATCAAGGGCTTATTGAAAAGTCCTCGGTGCTTTTTTATTTTTTAATCAAAAACCACCCTTTTCAGAATGGCAATAAGAGAATCGCCGTTACTACGCTCCTATATTTCTTGTATAAGAATGAGAAATGGCTTCATGTTAGCAATCAAGAACTTTATAATTTTGCAAAATGGGTTGCGGAGAGTAATGCGTATGTTAAAGACGCAACGGTTGATGCCGTAAAGAAGTTTATCGGTCTTTATATGGCGGACTTTAAAGAATCTAAAAAATAATATGCCGTTATTTACATGGATTGGAAAAGATAAGGTGGTGGGGCATGATAAGGATGTGCCGTTTCGTCTGCAAAAGAAAGATATATGAGTAAATACGAAAAGTTTTCAAGGGAAGATCTGATTGCTCTTGCGGAAAAGCAGGATAGTGAGCTTGCGTCTAAAAAATACGGGCTTGTGTGGGATTCTGAACGGGAACCGGAGCAGGTGGTTTTTGATTGCGAACATAATTTGCCGATTTTAAAGAGGATAAATAAGAAAGAAATAAAAACCGATAAAAACGAGGATAACATCTTGATTGAAGGCGATAACTATCACGCGCTAACAGTTTTAAACTATACACATCAAGAAAAAATTGATGTGATTTATATTGACCCGCCGTATAACACTGGAAATAAATCATGGAAGTATAACAATAACTATGTGGAACCTGAGGACGGATATTACCACAGTAAGTGGCTCAACATGATGGAAAAGAGATTAAATATCGCTAAGAAACTCCTAAAAGAAGATGGGGTATTAATATGCGCGATTGACGAAAACGAATTTGCAAATCTGTATCTCTTACTTAGTAAGGTTTTTCCAAATTATAAACTCGATCAAGTCGTAATTGTTCACAACCCGCGAGGTGTACAAAGTAAAAACTTTTCCTACAATCATGAGTATGCACTTTTTGTTTATCCAAATGATGGGAAAGAGTATATTGGGAACATTGAACGAAATGTACACCTAACAGAAGAATTGAGAGACCATGGAGGAGAATCTTTACGCACAGACGCAAAAAATTGTTTCTACCCCATTATTACCGACGGTAAAGAAATTATTGAGATTGGAGATGTGCCTATTGTAAACTTTCATCCAAAATCTAAGAATACAAAATTAAAAAACGGTCTAATAGCAATTTGGCCTATTGATATAACAGGGATAGAGCGTAAATGGGTTTTTGCAAGAGATACTGTTTCTGAGATTCTAGGTAACCTTAAAATAACACGGAGGTCGGATGGTTTATTAGATGTATTAAGAACAAAAACCGAACAAAAGCCAAGGACGGTATGGGTAGATCAGAAATATGACGCTAGTACCTACGGATCAAAAGTAGTAAGGCAAATTACAAACATGGATTTCCCCTACCCTAAATCACTTCTTACTGTTCAGGATTGTCTTTCGGTTGTTGCGAAAAAGAAAAAATCTGCCGTCGTACTAGATTTTTTTGCTGGTTCAGGAACAACTGGTCATGCGGTTTTGGAATTGAATAAACAAGATGTCGGAAATAGGAAATTTATTTTATGTACCAACAACGAAAATAATATCTGCGAACAAGTGACTTATCCGCGATTACAAAAAGTGATTAAAGGATACAAGAAAAATGGCGATGGTGAAAAAATTGAAGGACTTGGCGGAAATTTACAGTATTTTAGAACGGCTTTGATTAAGGATACTAAAAACAAAGACCAGATGCGGGTGGATTTGACGGAAAAATGCACAGAGATGCTCTGCGTAAAAGAAAACATTTTTAATCTTGAAAAAGAAACGGATGACTATAAAATCTTCTCTTCAAACAAATGTAACAAGTTTTTATGCGTTTATTACAACTTTTACGACGACAGTTTCCATGGTTTTCTGAAAGAAATCAAAAAGCTTAATGGAGAGAAAAAGATTTATATGTTTTCTATGGACGGGAAAGTCAGAAAGTCGCTTTTTGTTGGAGTGAGAGATTTTGAGATTGAAGAAATACCGCAGAAAATTATTGATGTCTACAAACAACTCGTCAAAATGAACATATCGGTTAAAGCCGATGTTATCTTCCTTGAATTTGATAAGGCGAATAAAAAAGTCTTCACAGACAAAGACAAAGACAAAGACGGAGGGGCACAGAGTTTACGCATCGTTCTTGAAAAGACAATCCAAAAAATCGCTCAAAAAAACGGAGTAAGTATTTTTAAGGAGAATTCAAAAGAAGAGAGGATATCCGTATTGAATGATATGCTAAAAAGTATTAAAGTATTTACACATGTGCAATGGGAAGAAAATAAGACATATTTGGTAATCGGCAATCACGCTTCTCATGGAGATTACAGCGAATACGATTTGCGACAAGTAGAGCAGTTTTACCGGCACATACAGGAACTTTTAAATGTTTTCAATATATAAATCTATGATCAAGGAATTAAAAAAATATCAAGAGACGGCCGTTGATGAGTTGATATTAAAATCAAAGCTTCTCTTGAATAAAAACTTGGACAAACGCACGATTGTTTTTCAGTCGCCGACAGGAAGCGGGAAAACATTTATGATGTCGCAGTATATTATTCAACTCATTGAAGAAATGAGAGATGAGTATATCTGTTTTTTGTGGTTGAGTCCTGGAAAAGGAAAACTACACGAACAGAGTTTTAAGTCGCTTAAAAAAGAGTTTGCTGGTTTTCCCAACGCTTGTCTTTTAGAAGAGGAATTCTTCGGTTCACGAAAGTTGATAGACAAAAACGAGGTCGTCGTAGGAAATTGGGAGAAATTAAGCAATAAAGACAGTACAACTGGTGAATGGAAATCAAAGTTGATGAAAGATAAAGAAACAACGAACTTTCGCGAGCTTATTACTAATACCAAGAAAGCGGGATTGAGAATCCTTATGATTATTGACGAAAGCCATTCCCGCGACAAAGCCGAGCGGGCGTTTGAATTGCGTAAAGAAATCATTAATCCCGATTTAGCGATAGAAATGAGCGCGACGCCTATTTTGCACGATGGGCAATATAATGAAAAAGTGAGCGTAGAGCCAAATGATGTAATTGAATACGGGATGATAAAAAAGGAAATTATTATCAATGAAAATATAGACAAAATAGATGATGACGAAATAACCTCCCAAGAACTCGTGATGGAAATGGCCTATCGCAAGCGACTAGAACTGAAAAAAGATTTTGAAAAAGAAGACATTGATATTAACCCCCTGGTGTTGGTGCAGATTCCAGACAGTGAAGATGGAAACGATAAAAAAGATTTTGTGGAAAATTTTTTGGGGCAAAAAGGTATAAATAAAGACAATCATAAATTAGCGGTATGGTTAAATGAAGAAAAGGTGAATCAAGAAGCGGAGCTTATAACAAAAAAAGATAATGAAGTCGAGTTTTTAATTTTTAAGAAAGCGGTGGATACGGGATGGGATTGCCCGCGCGCTCAAATACTAGTGAAGTTTCGCGAGACCAAGAGTCTGATTTTTGAGATTCAAACAGTCGGGCGTATTTTGCGCATGCCTGAGACTATCCACTATAAAAATGACAACCTTAATCGTGCTTATGTATATACCAATGTCAAGAGTTTTACTGTTGCAAAAGAAAAATATAATCCAAACATTATTAAATCAATTTTTGTTAAGCGAGAATCTATCTATGGATCATTAAAACTAAAGTCATACTACCGAAATAGAATTGACTACGGCGACATCACTTTTAGTTTCAATGAAGCCCTTGACGGTGTGTTTTGTAGATATTTTGGAATAACAAGGTGCGTTTTTACCGAAGGAATAGTGGATAAAAATAAAAAAAAGTTGGAAGATAAAAAAGTTGAAATTGGCAGTTTGGAAGGAAAAGAAGAGATTATTTTAAATAAACAACTTGACACAGGGTTGTTTGACCATCTTTCTGATGAAGTTATCAAGTCGAATGAGAATTTTCAGTCTCGCCTTTCTGCGGACGACAAGGAAAGAGTTTTTGAAAATGTCATAAAAGAAAATCTAAACGGCTATGCGCCTAAACGGTCAAAGTCAATAGTAAAAAATGCTCTATACAATTGGTTTAAAAAATATATTGGCGTCAATTTGCGTGAAAACGGCATTATTTATGTTCAAAATGTCATTTTGAATAACTATGATATTTTCGGTAAACTCTTTGACCAAGCGATTAAAGAATATCAACCAATAAAAGATAAAGAAATAAAAGATAAAATTAAAGAAGTGGAAGAATGGAATACCGAGTGGGAAATTGCAGAAAACAGAAACTATAACCAAAATATCTACAAGGCCTATAATTATAAATTATCGGTTTATAAACAGCCGTGTGATAAAAAAACATATCTAGATGTCAACCCAACAGAAGAATCCTTTATTGATTTATTGGAAGAAAATAATGATAAGATTTCATGGTGGTGGCAGAATGGAAGCGAGCACATGGCTTTGAATTTTGGCATCAAGTACGGCAACGGTTCAACATTTCAGCCGGATTTTTTAGTTATGTTCAAAAATGGGAAACTTGGCATATTTGACACTAAAGCTGTCGGACAGAGAGAAGAAGAAAATAAACTAAAAGCGGAAGCGCTTCAGAAATACATAAAAGAGGAAATCAAAAGAAAAAAGAAGGAAGTAATATTTGGCGGGCTAGTGATTAAAGAGGGAAGTCATTTTAGAATAAACAGTGATGATGTATATAAACCATTTGCTTTGGCAACTGGGGTTAAAGAAAAAAGTGCACATTATGGTATAAGTGAAAAGAGTCGCGGTTGGCAGTATTTTAAAGATTTAATTTAAGGTAATTAGTGGGGAAAGTAACCAAAATACAGCGTCAGGAACAGTTTAAATAAATTATCTTTTCTATGATTAAAACGATACTCCTACATTCCTAGGAAAGTAGGAGGATTATGCTGGTAAAATAGTTGGAAAAATAAGTGTGTATGATACAATATCGGTATGGCGAAAATAAATCGTGGTATGGCGTTGAAGGTTGGGGTGATTCTTGGGAGCACGCGGCATGGGCGGTTCGGTGAGCAGCCGGCGCGGTGGATATTCGTGGAAGCGAATAAGCGCAAAGGATTTGACGCGGAACTTTTGGACTTGCGCGATTATCCGTTACCGTTTTTTGACGAGCCGTCATCGCCGTTTATGAGCGGCACGAATTACAAAAATCCGGCAATTAAAAAGTGGGCGGAGAAAATTAAAGAGAAAGACGCATTCATTATTTGTTCACCCGAATACAACCATGGGTATCCTGCGGTGTTGAAAAATGCGCTTGATTATGTATATGAGGAATGGAACAACAAACCAGTCGGTTTCGTGAGTTGGGGCGGAGTTGGCGGCGCGCGCGCCGTTGAACAGTTGCGGCTTGTCGCGATTGAACTTCAAATGGCACCGATACGGAACGCCGTGCACATACAAAATTTTTGGGGGTTGCTTGATAAAAATGGCAAATTAAAAACCGACACGCTTCAAGAATCCGCAGACGATATGCTCACGCAACTTGCGTGGTGGGGGAGAGTGCTCAAAGCGGGAAGAGAGAAAAAGTAATCCGTGTTGTTTTTTGCGCTCAAAAGAGTTATAAGGAGCGTATGTTCAAGAAACTGTTTAAATGGGCGCGAAAGCACAAGGTCTATGCGTGGATAATTGTTCTCGCGGTTTTGGCGGGCGTGTATTTCGGTTACAAGGCGTTTGCGAGGAGCGACAGCATAACGCGCTATGTGTTTGCGGAAGTGAAGCGCGGAACGCTCTCGGTTACCGTGTCTGGAAGCGGGCAAGTGTCGGCATCAAACCAAGTAGAAGTGAAGGCGAAGGCGTCGGGCGAGGCGCTCTCGGTTCCTGTTGTAAGCGGAAAGTATGTTAACGCCGGCGCGATTATTGCGGAGATTGACGCGCGAGACGCGCGCAAGTCAGTCCGCGATGCGGAGATTTCTTTGGAAAACGCAAAACTCTCGTACGAAAAAGTTGTCGGTCCCGCAGGCGCACTCGTTCCGCGCCTCAAGGAGCAAGCGGCGGCAGACCTAGCGCGCGCGTACGACGACGGCTTTAGCGCAACGGCGAACGCGTTCATTGATATGCCGTCGCTAATGACAGATTTTGAGAATTTGCTGACGGACGAAACACTGGACAAGAGCCAAGAAAACATTTCCTGGTACGCCAACCAAGTGTTGCAGTCGGAAGAGGCGATGCGCGCGAAAGCGGAAGCATTTCGCGACGCGGCGCGGGCAAGTTTTAACGCCGCAGAAAAAGCGTTTGACGCGAGCTTTGATGCGTACAAAAACGCAACACGCCAAAGCCCGCGCACCGAGCTTGAAACGCTTATTTTACAGACATACGAAGCGGTGAAGACGACTGCGGACGCGGTGAAGGCGATGAACAACTACATTGATTTCACGCGCGATTTTATGGAGGGCAAGAATTACGGCATTCCCGCGGGCGTTGCGTCGCATCAGTCCGCACTCAATGAATATACAGGCACGCTGAACAGCCACCTCACTAAACTGCTTTCAGCGGCTGACACAATAAAAGACGCGAAAGATAATTACTCGGATTCCGACCTTGACCTAGCGTCGCAGGCGCTCGCGCTGAAGCAGAAGGAAAACTCGCTTTTGGACGCAAAAGAAAAGTTAGACGATTACACGGTGCGCGCGCCGTTTTCGGGCATTCTCGCGAAACTAAATATAGAAAAAGGAGATGATGTGTCGTCGGGGACGGCGGTCGCGACGCTTATAACGACGCGGAAAATTGCCGAAATATCACTGAACGAAGTTGATGCGGCAAAGGTCGCGCTCGGGCAAAAAGCGACGCTTATTTTTGACGCCGTATCGGATGTGAAAGCGGATGGCGTTGTGTCTGAAATGGATACTATCGGCACGATGTCGCAGGGGGTTGTATCGTATATCGCAAAGATTTCTTTTGTTTTGCAAGATACGCGCGTCCGCCCAGGGATGAGCGTTACTGCCGAAATTGTAACCAACACGGTTGCGGACGCGCTGATTGTTCCAAACTCCGCGTTGAAGACGGCGGGCGGACGCGCGTTTGTTGAAGTGATGGAAGGAGAGACGCCACGCCGCGTATTTGTTGAAATAGGGCTTGCGAACGACGAGTCAACGCAAATTGTGTCGGGGCTGGAAGAGGGCGCGGAGTTTGTCGTGCGCACGATTGAGGGTGCGTCGGTTGCGCCAGTAATCAACAATAACAATCCGAGCAACGCGTTTCGCGTTCCTGGCGCTGGCGGTAACTTCCGGAGATGATTGAATGCAAAAACATCACTAAGACATATGAGAGCGGGGATTCGCAGACCTCGGCTGTTAAAAATGCTTCGTTCACGATTCGCGACGGCGAGTTTGTCGCGATTACGGGGCCGTCGGGCTCGGGTAAAAGCACGCTGATGCATATTTTAGGTTGTTTGGATAAGCCGACGAGCGGCGCGTATTTTCTGGACGGCAAAGATGTTGCGGGACTTTCCGACGACGAACTCGCAGAAATACGCACGCAAAAAATCGGCTTCGTGTTTCAGGCGTTCAACTTGCTTCCACGCGCGACTGTACTACGCAATGTAGAACTCCCGCTTGTGTATGCAGGTGCGCCGGCTCCAGCGCGCGCGGAGCGCGCGCGAGACGCCCTCCGCCGTTCCGCGTTTCCCGAAAAGTTTTTTAATCATCGCTCAAACGAGTTGTCGGGAGGAATGATGCAGAGGGTTGCAATCGCGCGCGCGCTCGTAAATGAGCCGTCCCTCATTCTTGCCGACGAGCCGACCGGAAATCTTGACACAAAAACTGGCGAGGCGGTGCTGGCGACGCTTGAGCGATTGCACAGCGAGCACGGGCGCACGGTTGTGCTCATAACGCACGAGCCGTATGTCGCCGAGCACGCTGAACGGATTATTCATATTAGAGACGGTCAGATTGTATGAAATTTATTGACTTAATAAAAGAAACGCATGTCGGGCTGTCCGCAAACAAAGTGCGGTCTGGGCTCACCGTGCTCGGCATCGTCATAGGCATTTCGTCCGTTGTCGCGATGATTTCCATCGGTCAGGGCGCGTCTGCCAGTATTGAATCAAGTATTGAAGGGCTCGGTTCAAATCTTCTGACGATAATTCCTGGCACTGTCCAACCAGGGCGCGGCTTCGTGTCGTCGGGGCGTGGGAGCGCTGAGACATTGAAAAACGCGGACGCGGACGCAATTATGGACATTCAAGGTGTTGCGGCAGTATCGCCGGAGTATCAACAGCGTTTCCAGATTGTTTCCACTGTCGGCAACAATACCAACTCGCTTGTCATAGGCGCAGTGCCCGCGTACGAAACGGTACGCAATGTATCGGTTGGCGTGGGCTCGTTTATTACCGAACAACATCTGCGGAGTATGGGGCGTGTGGCGGTCGTTGGCGCGACTGTTGCGAGCGACCTTTTCGGAGAAGAGGAACCGCTCGGTAAAACAATTCGTGTCAATAGAGTTATTTTTAAAGTTATCGGCGTAATGGAGGCGAAGGGGAGTTCTGGATTTTTCAATGCAGACGATATGGTGATTGTACCGCTTTCAACAATGCAAAAGATTTTGTCTGGCGCGGAACACCTTTCGCTCATCGCGGTTTCTGTTTTGAACAAAGACGAGATGCCGCTCGTACAGTCGGAAGCATCATCGCTACTCGCGGCGCGGCATCGAGTAACGATTGACAACCCTGATTTCTCAATCGTGTCGCAGGCGGATATTGTCGGCGCGCTCACGCAAGTAACCGACACTTTCACAATTTTCCTAGCATCCATCGCCGGCATCTCGCTCCTCGTCGGCGGCATCGGTATTATGAATATGATGCTCACGACCGTAACGGAGCGCACGCGCGAAATCGGGCTTCGCAAAGCGCTCGGCGCGAAGAACCGCGACATCAGCGCGCAGTTTCTCGCTGAAGCGATTGTGCTTACCGTTATCGGCGGCATTGTAGGCGTAATTCTCGGCTGGCTCATTTCTAAAACCGTCTCGCAAGTTGCTGGTATTGCAACAGAGGTCTCGCTCGGAGCGGTCCTCCTCGCGTTCGGCGTTTCCGCAGGCATAGGGATTGTGTTTGGGTATTACCCCGCCCGCCGCGCCTCGCGGTTGAACCCTATTGAGGCCTTGCGGTATGAATAAATCTTGAAACGGCTCACACGAGCGTGTGAGCCGTTTATCAGATCTCGCACCCCATTGTTTTTGCGGCGGAGAAGGTGGTAGGATTATTAGAAATCTTTATGTCCAATATATACGCTCTTCCTGAAGAAGAATTAGAAAAAATTAGAGCGCGAGATAAAGTGTGTGTATATATTGTCGTAATTTACGAGAAGGTGGATAAATAATTTTGCGTGAGTGTGCGGATTGCGCGATAATAACCTCCTATGTTGAAAAAAATATTGAAATGGACGGGGGTAATTATTGTTGTTGCATTTGTGGCTGTGGTGATTGGGCGGGCGGTGTATTTTGTGAAGCAAGATAAGACGAAGGCGGTGGTGGAGAAAATTCATAACACAAAACTTGCGCTTGCGGATGTGATGGGCGACAACTTGCCGCCAGTGCCGGAAAATCCAGACGCAACAGTTGAAGGGGTAGACCAAAACAAAAACGGAATCCGCGATGATGTAGAACTTGCGATTTTTGCGGAGTATCCGAACTCTGCAAAAACCCGCACTGTTCTTTTGCAGTATGCGCTGGCTTTGCAGATGGAAGTAACGCAAGAGTTAGTGAATACAGGGACTGTTATTGCAGTGGCGCAAGAGGAGAGCCGAGCTTTTGTTTGTATTGGTGATGTTGTTCCCCGAACATCGTCTCAGTTTGACGAAGAAACGGACAAACTCACTAATTTTGTAAAAGAAAAACAACTGAACACAGAGAAACGAAAAGAAGAACGAACAAAATTTTATGAAAAAATTGACAGTTATGCTTCTTTAGAAAGAATATGCGATATAGATTTATCTACATTGCCCAATTAGTTTTGTTTTTTATACCTGCTTTTGTTTTTGCACAAACGAGTAGTGTTTGTTCGCCTGTTGGCTATACAATTTTAACGATAAACGGAATCTTAACTAATAAAGAAGAGGCAGCAGAAAATAGTAGTCGTTTATTTCGGCGACTAGATGGAACTTACAACGGAGAACCTGTAACTGTTGACTACCTTCACAACCCCTCCCACTTTGCCGGCGGAGGGGACATTGCAAAAACACTTGCGCAGATGATGAACGACGGCAAAGAGGTGGACGATTACGATTTGACGGAAATGCTGAAAAGCGCGAGCGAGAAAGTGAAGACACGCAAACTTTTGATTGTCGGGCACTCACAGGGCAATTTCTACGCCAACGCATTTTACAAAAAAGCAAGCGTTCCGCTTGAATCCACGGCCGTGTATAGCGTCGCAACGCCGTCCAGTTATGTCGCCGGTGGTGGCGACTACATTACTTCCGAAACCGACAAAATGATTGCGGGGCTCGTCGCGCGCGTCTTGCGCAAAGACATTCTGCCTCCCAACACGCGGATAGAAGAAGCGGCGAATGACACGGGGCTTACCGCCGGGCACAGCTTTTCCGATGTGTATCTCAAATACCGAGGCGCGGAGATTGTCGGTGGGATTGAGGCGGCACTCGGCAAACTAAAATCTGAACCCTCCTACATTCCTAGGAATGTAGGAACATCAGAAAATACCACCAC
>Ga0209542_10000138_pt1 | contig 180089 bp, 160 predicted proteins | sample RifCSPhighO2_01_FD_184028 | JGI IMG/M metagenome (GOLD analysis project Ga0209542, IMG submission 184028) | Soil microbial communities from Rifle, Colorado - Rifle CSP2_plank highO2_0.1 (SPAdes) (version 2) | ecosystem: Environmental > Terrestrial > Deep subsurface > Rock core/Sediment ... | reverse complement strand
AGAGCGAGAAGGTACGCGGGCTTGATTGAGTTGTTCATGGATAATGGGTTGGTTTAATAAATTTAATAGAATGGTTGACTGGGTATATTATATAGTAGTGTCCTGATTTTGACATTCTGAGTTGTCAGCGACTAGAGTAGTTCTCACATTTCGTGGATTTGACCCATGTGCCCTACCTTCCCAAATTATATAGCTGTTGGACCTCTCCCGCCGACAACGCTCTATTATATATGCGGATGTCGTCGAGTTTTATACTCGCATCTTTGTTAAAATTGATGCTATTAGCAAAAGTTATCGACTGTGTAGTTGTATTTAGAGTACCAGAAAAAGCAACCGGACTTCCAGCAACCCCATTTTTGTAGGGAATGATATTTGTGCCATCATAAGTAAAAGTAATATGCGTCCATTTTCCAATGTCTAATACGCGAGTAACCTGCGTCGATAGCGTAAGTGTGCTGTTAATTAATCTTATAACAATAGTGCAATCCGCCCTCTCCCAAGTTGCCCAGACAGTATCCGTGCCACCTGCTTGTCCACCCTTAGAAACAATTTCGTTATTTAAAATACAATTATCATCATATATCCAAAAAGACCAGGTCATTGCGGATTGACTGTTAAAGGCGGCATTATTATTAACTATTACATAATCATCCACTCCATCAAACGACAGCGCCTGGCCGAGTTTTCCGGCAGTCGTCGTCGTCCCGCTACCACTGTGGACAAGATAACCGGTATTTCCCGAAATGCTGGAGTCGGCGACATTGGAAAGCATTTTGGGGCCGTCAAAAGTCCAGTGGCCAACCAGGCCGTTGTTAAGGCCAACACCGGGCAGGCCCTTGGATGTGGCGGAAATTTTCGTGGCCGCGCCCAGGTTGTAGAGTTGGGTGATTTCCCCGGCTGACAACGCTCTACTATAGACGCGAACGTCGTCAATAGAGCCGTTAAAAGCTGTAGAACTTCCTCCTCCTGATCTGTTACCGATTGTTTTTGATGCACTATGAACAAAAGCTGTTGCATTAGATGATGCCCCATCAGTTCCACCATTAAAGAAATAGCTCACTACATCTGTGGAATCTACAAAAGTAACACACACATGATTCCATCTTCCGTCATTTATAGCAGTATTTGAAGTTTGCGCTGAATCCGTGCTACTTATCAAGAAACTTATTTTATTGCTAGATGTATATATAGAACCTCCGCCAACAGACGAACGACTCGCATATATATAGTCAAGGCTTGTCGTCACTCTTGTTTTCAGCCACGCACAAATTGTTTCATCTGTTATTTGTAAAGAACTTGGGTTATTTATATCAACATAATCATCACTTCCATCAAAATTTAGCGCCTGCCCGATCTTGCCGGGGACCGGTGATAATGATTGGCTCATATTGGTCAATGTGCCCGTGTTGCCGTTGCCGGAAATATCATTGGTGGTATTCGGAGTAGCCGGAATATAGGTAACGACAATAACTCCATTTCCACCACTGCCGCCGTTTGAGTTTGATGACGCCGAGCTTCCGCCGGCACCTCCGCCACCACCACCGTATATCCCACCAGTTCCGCCAGCACCGGCCTGAACTGAAGCTCCACCCGCGCCTCCTCCACCACCACCGGAACCTTTGGAACTGCCAAGTTCCGTTCCCGCGCCACCCGGACTGCCCGAGCCACCGAGACCGGCTCCGCCCGCGCCACCTGCGCCACCACTGCCATTACCACCCGTTCCACCTGCACCACCAATATCACTGGGATCTCCGACTCCGTTCGTAGAACCGTTTGCGCCCGCGCCGTCGGGACCGCCCGCACCACCACCACCACCACCGGTATAACCCCAAACACCAGAATTACCACCAGCGCCACCTGAATATTTAGTCGTGCCTACTCCATCGTCGGCTACACCTCCGGCCGCGCCCGTTCCGTTGGATGTGCCGCTGCCGCCCTTGGCTCCGACCGACGATGCGGCTAGGCTGGCGCCGTTAAACCAAGTGTCTCCTCCGGTGGTCGTGCCATCATGAGCGCCGCCGGTTCCGACGGAAATATCCACGGACGCCGACGGCGTCAAAGAAAGATTGGTGATTTTTGAATAGGCGCCGCCGCCGCCGCCGCCCTTGCCGATCCCTCCGACTTGGTCGGCCGAAGCGCCGCCGCCACCGATGGTTTCAATCGTATTATTGGCATTATTCCAATCGGCCGGCACGGTCCAGGTACTACCCGAAGTTATATATATCGTCTGGGTTGGAAACCATGAGGTACTTTTTCCGTCAAACGTCCACCAGCCGACGAGACCGTTCGTAAGCGAGAGATAGTTCATGGGTTTTGCTATTGTAGTCGCCGCGTCCATACTGACGGGCATGAGACAGAACAAAAAAATAAAAACGTAGAATAAGAACTTGAAATTCAAAACTGAAGAGCCGTTCTTTTTTATATTATGCCAAATCATTTCTTTATCGTCAGTTTAATTTTTTAAGTCGCAGAACAGTCGCTTTTTTATCGAAAATCGTCAAACTGCCATGTTTCAAAAACTCCTTTTAGGAGATCATCATGCTTCATATAAGCACTGATTTGATATAACTTGCCGCCAAATACAAACCATACTTCCCTGGAATCTCCATCAAAAGCCGCGTTGTCGCTACCGAAAGCCAGTCCTTTACGCTTGTCGCCGATAGACACTTCTTGTGCGTCTTTGATGACCATATCGGGAATATTGTTTCTTAGAGTTTCAGCGGTGATATCTACATCTTCGCCAAAATCAGAAATCAGCATCTGGACGGCGTTGTTTTTATCGTCCCGCAATATAATAACTTCAGAACCGTCGCCATTGGTCATTGTCGTCACGATAAAACTCTCGGGATATTTGAACGAAAAATGTAGTTTGGGATGGGTGAATGTTTCGGTATAACGGTAAGCCGCTTGGCTTGAATCTTCAAGTCCAAGGTTTTCGCTAGGACCACCTTTCGCGTTCCCACCTATAAAAGTGGCACCAAGTGTCAAAATAATTAAAACAAAAAGTACTAATATTATAATTATGTTCATATTTTTCATGTTTATTGCGTATTATCATTCGTCACCACCGGCTCCGGTGTCGGAGTCGTAGCCGATTCTGGAGTGGAAATGGAAGAAATAGGATTATCGGCCGGTAATAGTCCTTCTTCGGGTTTCGTCGTGTTGCTTGTTTCAACTATGGGCGTGCCTGAAACAGTTTCAGTCACCGGCGGCGCGACAATAGTCTCTATGGTCGTCTCGGGAATTATATTATCGGAAGTGGTCGTCGCGTTCTCAATAATTATTGCGGGTGAAGTGGTGGCAATCGCGACAACAGGCAGAGTTGGGATGGTTGTGGTGGCAGTCGAAGTAGTCGTAGTGGCGACTTGCATTGGCACACTAGGCACCGAGGCTGATGGATTTTCATTATTTATAATCTGGTCGTTTTGATTTGACAGCGTCTCTTGGTTGTCGGCGATAATCTCTGGCGTTGAGGAAGCGTTGAGACATGAGCCCAAACGTTTGTCCCATTCTCCATTCCTGATAGTCACGCAATAAACATTGCCGTTCGCCTGATCGGTAATTTCAAGACCTTGAGTAATGGCCGCGGTCTGCGTTTCCACACGATTGAAGATCGCCACCACCGCAGTAATCTTGCTTATGGCCCATTCGCCGGCGGATTGAATCAAATCCTTCACAGCATTTGCTACGGTCGTGATAAAAGGAGTTGAGCTGGCCGTGGAACTGGCTACTTTGCTCGAGATTTCGTCTATGGTCAAATACGTTCCAGTGGCAGTTTCCAAAACTTCCAACCTTGATTGTTGTTCCATTATAGTCTTTTCCAATCTAGAGATGGAGTCATTGAAAGAAACGCTGAAGTCCGCGATATTCGCGATACTTGATGTCGTTGAAGAAGTCATCGACTCCCCGTCGGAGTTTACATTTCCGGTATTATTGGAGACGGTATCAAGGGCAAAATCGGTCAGAGCGAAATGGAATCGTCTGTCAATGAAAGTCAGGATCTTCGTACCTGTGGAAGTCTCATCGTAAGTCTCAAGCGCCACGCCGACGGTCTCGCCACTTTTGACGGCCTTGGCCACAAAACCGGAGATTGATGCCGGCATCAAACGGTCGCCGATTGCTATGGATCCATTTTCCAAACTGACCTTGACCGGCACGCGTCCAGAGAGAGCGACCGGGACTTTGAGGAGCGCCGAACTGTCATCACTAAATCCTCCGAGAAGAAGTCCCGGTTCGGTTGAGACTATGCCAATGATGGAAGGTGAACTGGATGACGACAAATTGGATGCGTTGTATTTTGCGACAAATTTCGGGTTGAGAGGATCAACCATGAGTAAATCTCCGGCTTCAAGTGTCCCATCACTCGTCCGGTATTGCTCGGCAATGTCCAAACCCGAGACGGAACTTCCTTCGGCGTAAATATATCCGCGCGTCCTTGCTGAAGTGGCACAGGTGTTTCCGGCACCGTTGTCAACGCAGAGGGCGCCGTCGGAGACCATAAGCGTGCCATAGGGAATGTTCGTGGAAGTCAAAACCGCGGCGGTGGAAGTTCCAACGACGGCGCGTAACTTGCTGACGCTTCCATTCCCGTCTGATTCGCCGTAAACAGTGAATACCTGATTGCTGTTGATTGACGCCGAGAATGCTTCCGAAGTTCCCGCTGCCGCGGAACTCGTGACCGGCAAATCTGCCCATGTGACCCAACCAGCATTTGTCTCAAAATTCAAATTCCCAAGTTCGGCAGCAGCAATGGAAGTGACACCACTTGAAAAATCATAAACCAAGCCGCCATTCCCCACGGCCAAGCCGCCAGCGAAAGTCGAGGTCGCCGTGGTGGAAGTGGCATGGAAATATTCGGCAGCTACCGGGCCGACCACTGACAATTTGGCGTAAGGCGATGTAGTACCAATACCGACACTACCATCATTTTTTATCACAAAGACGGTAGTCGTAGAAGTCGGGCTGGAAGTTGCAACATCAAAAAGATAACTTAAGCTCAGATTGCTTAACCCGTTAACGGAAAGCATGCCTGTCGGGTTTTTTATGCCAATGCCGACGTTGCCCCCGCCATCAAACACAGCGTCTTGATTTCTACCTGCCAATCCTCCAGTCACACCACTGACATATAATCCGATGTTCTGCCCGCTCACCGTGCTCCACGCGCCAGTTGAAGAAATCTTCATGCCGGTTTTTATCAAAGCCGGAGCGGTAGAAGTTGCAGTGTTTGATAATGTAATGCCATTAAAAGACGCTGTTTTTAAGGTGGATTCTGCTTCATTCCCAATAGTTATCAAGGCATTGGCTGATACAGCGCCCGAACCAACCAATGACATATGGCCAGCACTATTTATTTGCAATCTTTTACTTCCTAATACTGTAGTATTAGTCGGAGCAGTATAAAAATCTATTGTAGTAGCAGAGTTCAATGAACCAGAACCGCCGCCCATGGAAATTGCATTGGTACTAACGCCATTTGCCCCAAAGAACAATGCCACATTGGCTTGAGCAGTTAAATAGTGAGGCGAAACAATACGTGCTTGCTTAGTAGTACTGTTAGTAACAGTCGTCAAATTTTGATCAGCGCCTAAAATCAATCCACCTACTAATAAGCCGGAGTTAATAGCCGTTTGTCCTTTCACCTGCAATTTGCTTGTCGGCGCGTCCACTCCAATACCCACATTGCCGCTCGTGTCCAATATCGTCAATGCTGAGAGTGAAGTATCAACCAGAGCGTCGGAGGTAGTAGCAATGATGAAATCTCCAGCCGAGCTTTGCAGGAACCAATGTTTGGCGTTAGCCGAGCCGGAAGTGTTGGATATAGTCAATTTGGGAGTGGCACCAGCGATATTCAAAATGGAGTTGGGAGTCGTGGTACCGATGCCAACCCTACCGTTCGCAAACGCAGTGATGCCCGATGAGCCAGTAGTGAATCCTCCCGCAAACGTACTCGTCGCCGTGGTGGAAGTGGCATTAAAGTAAGGTGCCCCAATCTTGCTCCAGCTCTCAATGCCTCCGACGAAGGTAGAGGTAGCGGTTGATTTGATCCAGACGGGAATGGTGGAGGTGGGGGTGAGAGAGTTAATGCCAAAGGCGTCGGTTTGCTGGAGCCAGTCGTAAGCCGCACCGCCAGTTCCGGTACCGCAAGCTGAACCATTTCGGGTGATTATGCCATCAGGACCAGCTTCAAGACAAGAAGTCGCGCCGGCTAGAGAAGAAGCAGCCAAGGTGCCAGAGAAGTAGCCGTTGCCCTGTACACTCAACTCCTGGCTTGGTGTCGTCGTCCCCACCCCCACCTTGCCATTGGCATCAATAATAAAAGCGGTGGAGGTGGCGGTGCCAGTGGTGGAAGCTACGAGGAAAAGGTTGGCGGTTTGATTATTGAAGCCATAGTAAGCGGCAAGAGGAGTCGTGGCTGATGTGCCGGTTACAGAAAGTTTCGCGTAAGGCGAGGTAGTGCCAATCCCAACGTTGCCGTAAGTATCAATCTTTATGCCGGAAGACCCGCCGCCGGTGAATTGACCGGTAGCAATTATGTTTCCGCCTGCCACTGGAAATATTCCCATGGAGAAGCTTGTTGTATTAATTGATGAAGTGAGAGCGCCTAAATAATATGTTCCGTCAACAGAAGGGTAAAGATATTCGACATAGGTGAACCCTCCGGAGGAAAGTGTCTTGGTATATATTGGCGAACTAAGATCAGTGCTCGCAGAGATACGAATTTCGCTACTGCCAGAAGACGGACCAGTCCCTGCTGCCTCGATTTTATAAACCCTTCCGGCCTTCAATGAAAAACCAACCGGATTGTATGCTTGGGCACTTCCTACTGTATTCATCCCCACAAAAGAACCTCCGGTGCCCACCAATACTTCAAAAGGATTGGCGGAGTTCGTCCAAGCGTCAAGACCTAATAAACCCGTACCAAATCCTATATCCTCAAAAACACTATCGTCTGAAACCCGCAAGTTACCGCCCATAATCTCAAGTTTTTCTGAAGAACTCGTTAAACCAATCCCCACCTTGCCATTCTGCAACACCGTCAGCCCTGAAGTACCCGCCACAGAGAGTCCCCCCGCAAAAGTAGAAGTCGCCGTGGTTGATGTGGCATTAAAGTAAGGTGCCCCAATCTTGCTCCAGCTCTCAATGCCTCCGACGAAGGTAGAGGTAGCGGTTGATTTGATCCAGATGGGAATGGTGGTGGTGGGGGTGAGAGCGTTCACGCCAAAGGTATCGATTTGTTGAGTCCAGTCGTAGTTTCTAAGTGGGACGAAAGCAAGAGCATCCGTCACATCCGCACTCGTCAGGGTGACGGCGCCGGTCCTGGTGTTGAAGGAGTCCACCTTAGTGCCTGAGAGATATGTAGTGGTGTCGATAGAGAGTGTGCCGTCAGATCCTGATGTTTTGACGAAGCCATTACCCGTCAGATTGGATACTCGGGAAAGGTTGATAATGTTTGTTCCAGAGAAAGTGTTGTTGTCTGAAAGGAGAGTTGAGGAAGCGGTGGTGTCGGTGCCGCAAGAAAATTGCTGAGTTACGGCATTCCAAACCAACTTATCCCCACTGCCAGAACACGCGGAAAGTCCCGCACCGGAAATTTGACCTGAAACGTAAAGACTGGAAGTTGTCGCGTTGGTAGTAGTGGCTCGAGCGGAAATAATATCAGTAAGACCGAAGAGTGTGGTCAAATTTGGCAATGTCGTCGTCGCGGAAAGACGAGAGTCAAAACGCCCATTCGTCCAATACAAATTATTCACTCCTTCAGTCAACTGGTCCGTGGTGGTGGAATACCAATCAGTCAACGCGAGATATGCGTTGAGATCCGCCGACCCGAGCAAACCAAGCGATGAAGTGGCAATCTCAATAAATGTGTTATTCGGTCCTCCAATCAAAAGCGAGGATGAGGCTATGGAGCTCAGCCCAGTGCCGCCATACAAAACTCCGATTGAAGTGGTGGCGGAAACAAGACCATTATTGGCTTGAAGTGGACCGTTAAGAGAATTGACGGTAAGGGAGTTGGCGGTTATTGAATTTAGTATTGAGGTGTTTGACACGATCAAATCCGATGTTGAAGCCGTGCCGGAGATTGTAATAGCCGTTGAAGAGGCATATGGAAAACTGGAAGCGGTCGTTGTCGTGGCGATGAAGTATCCAGAAGTAACGCTTCCAGTGTCAGAACGGAGAAATTGAGCACTGTCCAAACCATCCAGAGTGTCGGAGACAAAAGCCGACGGCACCGCTCCGATTATTTTTCGTGGTGTCATTTCCCCGTCACTTTCTATATTCACGCCAAGATACAGCGTCTGATTGAAATCAACATCGACCAGAGTTGTCACTCCGCCAAGCATCACGCTAAAAAGACCATTCGTCACTTGCACTTCGTTCGCGCCGGCAAGCGTCTCCGTCCAGATCGCCGATCCGCCGGACAATTGGGTATACAATTTGAATTCCATGGCATAAGTGCCGTCGGCAACTGCAACATTGGAACTATTCGCCAACTTACCCTGATAGTTAATTTGTTTATTGATGGCGGCTTGCGCGACTGGAAAACGCGCGCAACTAAACATCACCACGATCGCGAGTGCGGTTAACGCAATTACTATTTTTTTATAAAAAGTAATTTTCATTGCGGTGAAATGGCCCTATCCTCTCCCAAATTACCGTTTCGACGATTGCGGGGTGAAAGCAAAACCACGAGAATAATGAGCACCAGTATAATTAATACCCAAATCCACCACGTATAATTTCCTCCGCTTTTTAATAAAGTGGTCGCACCCTCAAAAACCACCGCGCGGAGATTACCCTCCAATCTTTTTAGCCCTTGATTTTTATAATCAAGGATAATTGCGTGGAGACGATAATCGCCGTTATTAGCCAATGGCGCGATGGTCGCTTCATAGGCAGTCTCGTCATCATTCACCCGAAGCAAGAAAGTAAAAATCTTCGTTTGATCGTTCGGGTCAGCCAAACTAATAGCGATGGTTTTTAATATTTGCGGGACTTTGTTGTAAGCGAGCCGAACCGTCAGATTTTTCTTGCCGTCAATCACAACGGTATTGCCCGTATGAATTATTTTTTTGCCGTCCTGGATGAAATCAAAATCAAGAAGAGTCAAATTGGCGATATCCGGATGAACATTGAGTGCGTTTGGCACATTGGCGAATGGATCGGTCGAAGTCGACAGCACAATCACTTCGTCTGGATAGGCTATGCGAGCTTGGGCGAGAACTCCGGATGAATATTGACCCGAAGAATTACGCGCGAACAGCGCGTAATAATAAAGGACCCCAGGAACAACATCGTGATCAATGACGTCTAGCGCGTCGCCCTCAAAAATCACTTCTCCATCTGATATGCCAACCGGAAAAAATACCGTGGAACGGACAATGCGCACAGATCTGATATCAGCGTCAATCGGGTATTGCCAGCTCAAAAAGATGCTGACATTACCCGGGATTGCGTTAAAGTTCAACACATTCACCGGAAGTCGCGAACCGCTCGAAGAAGTTTGTGTGATTGTCGGAGTTGGGGTTGAAGTCGACGGTGCTGTCACGACATCGGACTGTTGATATCCAGCGTGGATTTTATTTTGAACGCCGTCAAGATCACCCGTACCGACTTCACCGCCGGTATTCTCCAGAACATACGATCCCGAGTTAGAGCGTGCTCCTCCGAAGTTCAGACTGTCGGCTTGCAAACTATAGTTACTACTTGACATCACTGCCGACTGGGCCACCTGCGCGAAACATGAAAGAACGATTAGGCAAGAGATGACCGAGATGGAAATAGTGTGTGTGGAGATATTCATATCATTTACTTTCTTCTTTGACTGGCACAAGCACATACATAAATTCATCGCCAGTGGTTTTTTTGAATACCGGCGTGATAACTCCGGCCGTGCCACTTTGGTCGGCTTTTATTTCAACAACATCGGAAAATGAATCACGAATGCGCCGTTCGGTTTCTGTTTGACCATCGATCGAAGACACGGGGACGACCGCCATGCCGTTCCAATCAAGCTGTTCAGGTTCGGGATCGAGAATCGTCACTTCCGTATTCCGGGCAAACTGGCGATATTTGGATGAAAACATCTCAGCCACGAACGCAATCGTGTGATCACAGGTGTTTTGGATCAATGAAAAAAATGCGTCAATTGAGGAAATCACACTGGCGGTTTGCGATTGGGAAATAATCCGTGACGATTGAAAACCGTTTTGATTAAGAACAAATCCCCCGGTCATCACAATAATCGCAACCAAAGCGGTCAGTGCGACACGATGCCGTATTGAGACATTTCGTAATGATGATTTTTTAGGAGCAAAAGGACTAAGCGGACCGATAACATTAGAAACGATGGGCGGCTTTTCGGATTTAGGTAAGGTAGCTTTTGTGAATTGTGGTAAAAGAGATCTGGAATCAGAACTATATGCGAATGTCCAATTCAAGACTGGATATTTTGTCGGCCGCATCACGGTATCTTGAGTCAAGCGTGGGGCTTGGAGTGCCAATGGTCTGATTGTCAAATCAGAATGCGTAGTTTTCTCTTTATGCTCTCGTGAAGCATTTTTGCAACGTGCTTGGAAAGCCTCTTCTGAAGATTTTTTGTGGCTAAGCAAAGACTCTTGATCCACGAACCATGCGCGTCCCATCATCCGAGCAGTCACTTTTCCACCTCGGCATAGCTGACCAATATAATCGTTGGAATATTTGGATATCTCGGCAGCTCGGCGAGACGAGATGTATATTTTTCCATCAATATTTAGAGCATCTTTCATTGGTCTAATTATACATTGATAGCTAACTAATCACCTTGTGGATAACATAAAGAATTTACTTTTTTCATGAAAAATGATCCATCCAAGTGAAAAATATCCATAATTTTGGAGAAAATTTTGGTCAAAATTATATGGCTCAAACCCGTAGAACTCATTTTAGGGGCTTGAAATTCTGGACCTGCTTATTTTTGATAATATTTCTCATTAGTTTACCTGCTCCATTATAGGACCATTAGTATATGAAAGAATTTTATGTCTCAATTATTGTTGTTTGTTCATTATTTTTTAAGAATTTTATAACAAAATGTTATCCACTTTTTTAACTTGCATAAACTTTCATATTTTATGTTAAAATATAGTAGCTATATACTATATTTTAGTAATGTTTATATAGGATTAATTTAGAGACTAAAATGTCCAAAAATCCACAACTTATTACAATCAAACAAGCCTCAAAAATGCTAGGTGTTACTCCTCTTACACTCCGAAATTGGGATAAAAATGGCAAATTAAAGGCTTTACGCCATCCTATGAACAATTATCGTGTCTATAGACGCTCCGACATAGATCGTCTACTAGAATTCATTGGCCATAATACTAAACCTTTAGAAAAAACCTATACAAAGTCTGTAAAAAAGCTACAGGTCATTCATTTAAAATAAATTATCTTTATCCGAGATATCAAGTAAATGAGGCCAATTCTTCTACAACATCCTGCCATATCAAAAAAAGATTGAAAATAAGAGAGAAATTGGTATAATTAGACCAATTATATGGACTCTTCGGATAAATACACCCCCGTTATCGGCCTTGAAATACATGCGGAGCTCAAAACAGCCTCCAAAATGTTCTGTGGCTGTAAGAATAACCCCGATGAGGAGCGACCAAACGTCAATATCTGCCCTATTTGTTTAGGTCACCCTGGCACGCTACCAATACTCAACATGGAGGCCATAAAACATGTCCTCAAAATTGGTCTTGCCGTTGGCAGTACGATCGCCGATTTTACGGAATGGGATCGCAAAAATTATTTCTATCCGGATATACCAAAGGGTTACCAGATCAGTCAATACAAATATCCGTTGGTGTCTGGTGGTGAACTTGCCGGTTCTTCAATCGAACGAATACATCTGGAGGAAGACACTGCCCAATCGACTCATGATACGCATGAAAAGAGTCTGATCAATTTCAATCGCGCCGGAGTGCCACTCATGGAGCTTGTAACCAAGCCTGTCATCCATGACGCGGAAACCGCGGTTAGATTTGCCAAAGAATTGCAGCTCCTTCTCCGTTACTTGGATGCCGGCGAGGCAAACATGGAAAAGGGCGAGATGCGGGTTGAAGCGAATATTTCGGTCAGACGAGCATTACAAAATCTGACCTCAAGGTCAGACCTTGTAATGCCACTCGGAACCAAAACTGAAGTAAAAAATCTCAACTCATTTCGCGCAGTTGAACGAGCGATTCAATTTGAAATTAGGCGTCAGACTTCCCTGCTTGAATCCGGTAGGCAGGTGCAACAAGAAACTCGCGGTTGGGATGAAAAAATCGGCGAAACATTTTCGCAGAGATCCAAGGAAAGTTCCCACGACTATCGCTACTTCCCCGACCCCGATATACCAAAGCTCAAACTTTCCCTGATTCCCGAATTTGATTATGAACTACTAAAAAAGGAGTTGCCTGAACTACCTTGGATCAAACGAGATCGGTACAAGAAAAGTTTCAACGTGACGGACAAGGAAGCGGCTGTATTTGTCGACTCGCCAGTTTTGTCGGATTACTTTGAATCGATCATCAAGACATACCCAAATGACCAAAGACAAATCAAATTGACCGTGAATTATCTTCTGTCCGATTATCTCGGCTTACTTAAAAAGAAAGGTTTGGTGAATTTTACGACCACCGCCACAAAAATAATCCCGGCCAAATCATTCGCCGAACTTATTGACTTGGTCGCCTCAGCCAAATTATCTTCTAGAGGCGCCAAAGACGTCCTGTCATTGCTTGACGAAGATCCGACCGCCTCACCTCAATCTCTGGCCGACAAACATGGCCTGATCCAAAACAACGACCATTCAAACCTCGTTCCAATTATCGACAAAATCATGTCGGAACATCCCACGGTCGTGGCCGAATACAAAGCCGGCAAAACCGCTTCGCTTCAATTTCTCATCGGCCAGACCATGCGCGCCTCAAAAGGTTCCGGAAATCCCGAGGTCATTCGCAAGCTCCTCATGGAAAAACTTGGACAATCGGAGCCATCATTGTTAAGTCTCGACTCTTCTAAACCTTACTAAATACTATAAATCCATCATGGAAGTGGATTTTTTAATATTAAAACATTAATAAAGTTAGATGTCCCCTGTCCCGATGTACTATCAGTATTATTTCAACCTCTTCACCAACTCCTCCCCCAACTTTTTTATTGAGACATCATCAAGCACAGTCACCTCTAAAATATCATGACCGTATTTTTTGAGAGCTTTGCGAGCGGTCTCAATCGTTTTTTCATCAACCATATCCGTCTTGGTCAGGATTATGATCTCCTTTTTGTCCGACAGACCTTGACCGTATTTTTCCAATTCTTTTTGAATGATGAGGTAGTTTTCAACAATCAAACCTGTTGTTTTAACACTAATTTTATTGTTTTTAAATTTTGAACTTTTAACCTTAAGTTTAGAATCTATATCTTCATCCAACAGACTTTCCAGCGACACTAAATGCAGGAGTACTTTCGTGCGTTTTACGTGTCGTAAAAATTTGTGACCCAAACCCCTGCCTTCCGAAGCCCCTTCAGTAAGTCCTGGAATATCAGCCAGAATATATCCGCCACGTAAAACACCTAGATTCGGATCAAGCGTCGTGAAGGCGTAACTGCCGACCTTGGCGTGAGCGTGCGTCAGGGCGTTCAATAGACTAGATTTGCCGGCATTCGGCAAACCGATGAGTCCGGCGTCGGCGATCAGATTCAAATCAACTCTGAAATCCGCTTCCTCCCCATTCATTCCATCTGTCGATTGTTCGGGACGTACATTTGTGGACGCCTTGAAATATTCGTTGCCGAGGCCGCCACGCCCACCGTGTAAAATTTTGGAAACTTGACCATCTTCTATGAGTTCAACAACACGACCCGAAGACAAGTTTGTGACTATTGAACCAATCGGCAAATCAACATATTTATCCTCTCCTGCCTTGCCCTGCATGCTCCAATTTGCGCCGTCAACGCCATTGGTAGCCTTGAACTGCTTGACCGACTTGTGGCGCGCCAAAATATTGATATCACGGACAGCCCGAACATACACATCCCCGCCCGGTCCACCATTACCGCCAGCCGCGCCGGCAAACTCTTTGCCTTTTTCGTGACGCCATCTGACCACGCCGGTGCCACCGTCGCCAGCTTTCGCGTGGAATTGTAATTCGTCGATGAAGGCCATTAGAATTCAACCATTAAACAATCTAACTATTAAACAACTTTCCTATCAAATAACAACATATTCTTCAGGATGATATCTTGTGCCTGAATTGTTAAATAGTTTGATTGTTTAATTAAATCCTCCCACCAAACGAACTCCTATATATTTCGAGAAGCGAGAATAGGAATGCTAGCACAATCGGTCCGAGAACAAAACCTATGGGACCAAAGAATAGAAGCCCGCCCAAGACCGAAAGAAGGATGAGAAACGGATGAATCTTGACCCCACGATTGATAAAAATGGGGGCCAGTAAATTGTCAATAAGTCCAACCGCCAATACACCCCAGACTAGAAGACCGATGGTTTCGCCAGTCGAGCCGGTAAAGAATACATATAGTATCCCGGGGATAAGAACAAGCGCCGTGCCAATACCGGGAATCAAAGCCGTGACCGCCGCAATCGATCCCCATAAAGCCGGGTTCGGAACACCAAACAAAGCAAAACCAATTCCGGTCAAGATACCTTGAAGAATGCCAACGGCAATACTTCCACCGAATATGGAAAAAATCGTTCGCTCCAGTTTCTTGAAGATCTTCTCATCGTCATCGTCACCCAGAGGACTCAAGGAAATAATCTGACGCTTGAGTTCCCGACCATCGCGTAAAAAATAGAACATAGCCAATAACATCACGAAAAATGATAAGGCAATCTTGGAGGCCCCACTGAAGATGGTATCAAGATTGCCAAACAACCATTCCAGGCCTTTCTGTAAGATTTCGGTAATATTGAACGAATCAAATGAATAGGCTGGGTACAAATTGAGGAAAACATTTGAGACTCCTTCGGCCGCGTTGTTGAGGGCGGTGATGGCCTGTGACCGGCCGGATTCGTCTATGAGAAAACCATACATGCTCTGGACTTCAGTGTATATCTTGGCGGTTATAAGAAGTGCCGGGACGAAGATAATGACGATAACTACAAGCAGCGTGGTCAACGCGCCAAAATTGCTTCTTTCCCTATCCTTGTAAAATTTACGAACGATGAAGCGATGCAAAGGGGCAAATACGACCGCAATAGCCGCGGCCAGAACGATGGGTGTCAGGAATGGTAGAAATATAAATACGGCCAAGACAACAACTACCAACAAAAGGCCAAAGAAGAAATGACTTGGTGAGACTGGTGTCATGGGATCATTGTATCATGGTTTTTATCGAGTGTGTGAATTATTATTTTGCGAAAACTTTCTTTTCAACTTTATTTACGCGTTCCTTGAGGAAGTTGTGTTCGCCCGTTGTGATGTAGTGCACATTTGTATTATCCATCCTGTTTTGCAAACCATTGAACCTGAAGTCTACTTTTTTGTCCAAGTCGTCAATCTTCTTTTCGAATTTAGTATCTAAATCGTCAATCCTTTTTTCGAATTTAGTATCTAAGTCGTCAATCTTCTTTTCGAATTTAGTATCTAAATCATCAATCCTCTTATCGACTTCTTTAAAACCATTATTTATCATCTCTCCTAATTTATCTATGGTGATCCTTGCCGGTTTAATTGTGATTTGTTTCTTATTTATTATCATGTGTTTATATAGTTAATCTCTATAATAACATCTCTTCCAAGCAGGCATCAGAAGCACGTTAATGTCAGAATTCTATCACCATCAGAAAATCAGACAAGTTTCCAAGCGTCAAAAAATGTTTCGTAATGAGTAAATTATCCTATTTTCCAACCCCATGGCACTTTTTGTACTTTTTACCCGAACCACACGGACATGGATCATTCCTCCCTACCTCCGCCTCTTTTCTGACCCCGCCGGCCCCAGTCGCACCGGAATTACTCGACCCATCACCGGCGCCGATGATCTGTGCGTTCTCTTTAACTTCTTTGAGATTTTTTTGCTCTGCGTTTATAGGCACGCCATTGACCATAGGCACAATATGCGACAAAACTTTGATGACCTGCGCCTGCATGGCCGCGTTCATTTCCTTAAAAAGACGTAGACCCTCCTTCTTGTATTCAACCAACGGATCGCGCTGGCCATAGGCACGCAAATTGACGCTTGAACGGGTGTAGTCCATGACTTCGAGATGCTCCACCCAGTACATGTCGATGGCTTGCAGGAGGATGATGCGCACGGCATCGAAGAAGTTTTCACGGCCGAATTCGGCAATTTTCTTATTTATTATTGACACTAAATTATGTTCTGGCTCCGCGGATGTTAGTCCTTCACCCACGATCGGCTTTGCTCGCACAGAGGAATCGCTCGCAAAGCCGTCTTTTCTCGCGCCACTATTTACCATTTGCTTGAGTACAAGCCCGTGGCGCTCCGAAGAGGGTTCAGAACCAACATCCGCTTTGCCAGAACTTTCTCCTATGAAATTAAGCAACTCACTCTCCACATCCTCCACTTTACCTAGAAGCAGTTTCCTGCGTCTTCCATAAATACTCTTTCTTTGAGTGTTTATGACATCATCAAATTCCAAGACATGCTTGCGTGAATCAAAGTTAAAACCTTCGATTTTCTCCTGGGCACTCTCCAGCGATCGCGAAATAAGCTTGTGCTCGATCGGCTCATCATCCGCCACGCCAAGCTTACCCATCATAGACTTCATCATATCCGAAGCAAAGACCCGCATCAGCGTATCTTCCATGGAGACGAAAAACTGAGTCTGACCAGGATCACCTTGACGACCAGAACGACCGCGCAATTGATTGTCAATGCGCCTAGCCTCATGACGTTCCGTACCTAGAACAAATAGGCCGCCGACTGATTTTATCTCTTCATATGCTTCCGGTGTGCTCGGATTGCCGCCGAGCTTGATGTCCACACCACGACCAGCCATGTTGGTGGCAATAGTTACGGCGCCTTTCTTGCCAGCTTGGGCGATAATCTCGCCTTCACGCTCATGGTTCTTGGCATTGAGCATCTGGTGAGGCACGCCTTCGGCTTTCAGAAATTGCGACAGTAGCTCATTTTTCTCGATGGAAACCGTGCCGATGAGGACAGGTTGGCCTTTGGCGTGAAGTTCTTTGACTTTGCGAGAAAGTGCCTTAAATTTACCCAGTTCCGTCTGGAAGATCTGGTCATTGCTGTCAATACGAATGGGTTGCTTATTTGTAGGTACAATTGCGACCTCGAGACCATATACTTTATAAAATTCTTCTGCAGAAGTAGCGGCTGTACCAGTCATACCAGAAAGTTTTGGATACATTCGGAAAAAATTCTGGAAAGTAATCGAGGCGTAGGTGCGGGATTCTTGCTGAACACTGACGCCTTCCTTGGCTTCGATGGCCTGATGCAGACCATCTGACCAACGACGACCTGGTTGCATCCGGCCGGTAAATTCATCCACGATGACAATCTGATTATCTTTGATGACGTATTCCTTGTCCTTATGATAAATGGCTTGAGCTTTTATGGCCGTCTCCAGATGATGCACGGACTTGATGCCTTTATCCGTGTAAATATTATCAATTCCCAGAGCTTTCTCGGCTTTGGTAATCCCATCTGAAGTCAAAGAAATGGATTTATGTTTTTCATCGACTGTGTAATCCTGATCCAGGTTGAATGACTTGACTAAAGTAGCAAATTGTTTATAAACAGACTCAGCGTCACGGGTGGGCGCGGAAATGATAAGGGGCGTGCGTGCTTCATCGATAAGAATGGAATCTATCTCGTCCACGATGGCATAGTTTGGCTCACGCTGGCGCAAACGATCGGCGCTGTATTCAAGATTGTCGCGCAGATAGTCAAAGCCAAATTCGTTGTTGGTGCCATAGGTAATGTCGGCGGCGTAAGCTTCGCGGCGAGAGACCGGCCGGAGAAATTCATGAACTACTTTGAAAGCGCCGAGCTGGTCGCGCTCTTTGTCGAGTGGGTCACGTACACCAGAATCCGTACCTGTTCCTCGGGACACGCCGTCGACGCGTGCTCGCGTCGCGTCTGGTTCTCGCTCGCCTTCGCTCGCTCCGAAGCGTCCCTCGGAATCAGGTACTCCTTCTGGTGTACGATTTCTATGCGCTGGATCATACAAAAAACTCGACTCACTATTTATCACACCAACCGTCAGTCCTAGGAAAGAATAAATCTGCCCCATCCAGACGGCATCGCGACGAGACAAGTAATCGTTGACTGTAACCACATGCACACCTTTTCCGGTAAGCGCGTTCAAATAAGCCGGCAATGTGGCAACCAGAGTTTTTCCTTCTCCAGTGCGCATTTCAGCGATTGCCCCGGAATTCAGAGCCATACCACCGAGAAGTTGCACATCGAAATGGCGCTGACCCAGCGTGCGACGCGAGGCTTCACGGACGACCGCGAAAGCTTCAGGAAGAATCTCTTGGAGAACTTTATCGATAGCGTTATCATTCCCGCGAAGCTTGTCCCTGACTTCGATCCGGGAGTTGGAGTCCATGTTTTTGGTTTCTTCTTGATTCTTAAATCCTGAATCTTGAATCTTTCTTTTGAACTCCTCCGTCTTTCCTTTCAACCCTTCATCCGACAGCTTCTTTAGCCCCTCTTCAAAAGAGTTTATTTTCGCCATGAAAGACTCGAATTCCTTGACATTCTTGGTGTTGGAGCGGTTGAATAATTTGGTCAGGAATGCCATGTAAGTAAAAGCCACTCTAGCATAATTTGGGACAATAAACTACTCGTTTTTTCCGTCTTCGCTCGGACGCTGTGAATGTAAAACATTCACGCGTACCTCGCTAGCCGGAATAAAAAAGCCGCAGGAGGGTGTGGCGCCTGCGGGGTGAAAATAGTTTTGAAAAGTTGCTACCCAGTGTAATTCACTTACTTGATTCAACCGGTGGATGTCCTTCAAGAAGTTTGTTCAGATAAAATCGCAAGCCTAGCGGGGAGTTGGAGAAAAATCTCTTGGATAGTTCGTCCGCAAATTTTTCCAGAAAAGACTGCTTGCCTTGAGGGGAAAAGTTCCAGAAATAATCAAGGGTTCCCGATTCTTGATCTGACCACCTGGACAGAGCAGCCATCTTTAACAGAACCTCTCGCATGTTGGACAAAAGACTAAGGACCTCATTCTGCCGCAAACTTGATTCGAGAGAACCCTTTATCCACATCCCCGTCGTGAGTGATTGTATGGCTGTAGTCAGACGGCCAGACCCAGCACTTGTCGGAAAAGAAGTTGCCAGAGACGCGGCGATACATCCACTTCCCAAGTATGAAAGGACTCTGGACTCAAACGCATGGTCAATGCGCTCATTTACCATTTCCAACAAACCGATAGTCAAACCTTCCCCGGCGTCCGAAATATGACTATTGGCTTCAGTCGCGATGGCAACAAGAATGGCAAGACTGTTGCCAGGATATGCAACATTCCAAGCCTTGGTGATTGCCGCCACCAGATGAGCATCACTACCAAGTCCGTTTGCCGCTATTCCACAAAATGACCACTTAACCGAAATCTTGATGTTTTTGTCACTCGGTTCCTGTGTGGTGATCTGATCGAACAATTCCGTCCTGAGTATTCTGGCACGTCTGTCTTCGCCCGGCCTTTTCTCAGTCAAGAGTTTACGCAGCGACCGCATGTTTTCGAGTTCTATCATAACTATCTCTCCGGCCCTCACGGGCCTTTCCGATTCCCTCACAGGAATCATGGTTGTCTATACTTACTCCCTCACAGGAGCGGTTTACAACGTGCAAACCTTCCTACAACTTACTCTTGCGTAGAGAAAAGTCAACCAAAAAAAAGTAGCCTAGCTTAATTCCCTAATTCACCCACTCCACTTCCCCTTCAATCACAATGCCAGTTTTCTCTTTGACCATACGCATGAGGTCTTGCGCCAAAACTACGACTTCCTCCGATGTGGCACCCGGTTTGGCGATTAGGACCAGCGCTTGTTTCTCATAGACACAGACGTTGCCTTTGCAGAGACCGCGGGCGTTGCAGACCTTGTCCAGGATCCAGCCCAGCGAAACTTTTGCTCGGCCATCGGGTTCCGGATAGCCAGGCAATTCCGGATATTTCTTTTTGAGCTTAAGAAATTGCTCCGCGGAGATAATCGGGTTTTTGAAAAATGACCCCGCCGTGCCCCAGAGTTTCCAGTCCGGCAGTTTGCCCCAGCGGATATCGGTGATCGCCTGACGAACCTGCTTTAGCGTTGGACTTGTAATGTTTTGTTTAAGGAAATATTCCTGAACATCCTTGTATTCTGTATTCACTGAACCACGTCGGCCTAAAGCAAAATCAACTCGCGTAATAATGTAGTGGCCTTTTTCTTTTCTAAATAGACTCTCTCGATACGAGAACTGGCATTCGCCGTTGGTCAAACCAACAAACTTCATCGTTCGAGTATCCAAAGCATGGACTGCCAAAATGGTCTGCGAGACTTCCGCTCCATAGGCCCCAATATTCTGAACCGGCGCCGCACCAACCGTGCCTGGAATGGCCGAAAGATTTTCGATTCCATATAAGCCGTGTTCAACTGCGTAATCAACGAAGTCATCCCACCGCTCTCCCGCCGCCACAGAGACAATTACTTTCTTCTCATCCACGCTTCTTTTTTGTTTTTCATCCACAATCGCCTCTTGATGAATTTCTTGAATCTTGAATCTTGCCTGCCCACCGAGATCTTGGATCTTCTCCATTCCCATCATCTCTATCTTGATCACCAGCCCGTCAAAACCCTGATCGTCAATCAAAATATTAGAACCGCCGCCCAGAATGAATATGGGTGCGTTTTTATTCCGCGCAAAAGTCACCGCCTCAAGCAATTCGGCGTCAATTGAAACACTACAAAAAAATCGGGCTGGTCCGCCGATTTTGAAGGTTGTATGTGGAGCGAGAGTGATGTGTTCCTGTATGATCATAAATGATTGTGAGTCAGAAGATTGCAAATGTCTCCTATCTTCAGACGATAGATCCCCTGATAATTATTCAATATTACAATCCATAACTTTGCGCCGAATGATGGCGACGGGTGTGAGCTCCAAAATAAAATGTTTAAATTTAATGTGAGTACAGCCGTCGCCGTCATTTGGTACAATCTTATTATAGTATAATATGGATTAGCAGGATTATGCAATGAGTATATAATTAGTGAATTTGTATTCCAAATGACGCAAAAGCCCGCCGAGGCGGGACTTTGCGAAACATTTATTTATTGGAAATGCCCACACGAGCACCCACCAGAGCACCTTACCATAACTAGGGATTTTTTGCAAGTCCGTTATCCCCAATTTGTATAATCAACAGGACAAATGAACAATTAAAAGATTATATCCCCGCCAAAATTGTTGAGTAGTTCCTTTGTCGAATCTTCTTCGAATCACCTATTTTGGCGCCTGAATCTGCTTGATGGCCGCTTCTACTTGATCCTTATATTCCGGAAAATCTTTGCCGATGGCCATCATAGTTTCCGTGGCCAGCCAGATCATATTCGCCTGGTAATAGACTTGCGACAACTGCACGCGAAGTTGGACATTCTTGGGGTCCGTCATGATTAACTTTTTATAAATATCAATCGCTTTTTGATATTGCTTGGCGGCCGTATAAGCCCGAGCAGACATATCCGTCTCGAACACCGAAGGATCACTACCGAATAGCTTACGGGCCGTGGCTTCATCACCAGAGGCGATAAGCCCGATCAAATAAGCCTTGCCAGATTCCGGATGACTTGGCTCCAATTCGTAGGCTTCTTTCAATAATCCCAAGCTTTTTTCAAAATCACCTTTATTTAGGTAAATATTGGCCAGCTGAATCGTGACTGACGGCTTTCGTGGCGTCAATTCGTGCGCTTTGGTCAAGATTTTTTCCGCTTCTTCTATTTGACCGATGCCGGACAAGAATGTTCCGCCGAGAACATATATGCGAGCATCATCCGGTGTGGCCAATATTTGAGCGCCGATTGCTTGTGTCGCCAGTTCAAAGAAATTCTGCTTTATCGAACCTGGCAACTGACTGTTTATCACCCCGCCTGAACATGAGAGAATCTGTTCGTGAATCTCTTGATTGGCCATATAAGAATTTATATCCAAAGCCTTGGCGAATAGAGTGGCGTCCGGAGTTCCCCCATTGCCAGAGCATGACTGCAACGCAGAAATCAGACGAGTGTTCGCCTGAATCGGACGCACATTCAGAAAATATATACCAGCAAAGAGAACAATTATGACAATTGGGGCCACGATATATTCCACCGCGTCCGTGCTGAATGTTTTGTTTTCCAGCCAACAACCAATCTTGGAGACTGGCGACAATTGATTCTCTCGGCCTTTGTCTCTTGCCTCATTTCGTCTTAGCGAACCGCCGAAGCCAAGCAAGGCAAAAAAGAATACGTAGCTCGCCAAGTTGTCAAATACAAATATGTTGTGGACAGCGTATCCGGCAATCAGACCAGCTAAGACGCTTTTTTGCCTAATCTTGAGGTCCGACCTCCAGATCGCCATAAGCAACAAAACATACAACGCGAGGTACGCCACCAAGCCGATAAAACCCGAAGCCACCAACCAATCAAGGAACACATTGTGTGCGCGATCGAACCATTGTTCATGCCGCCACATCTCCGGGTTGTAATCCTTGTTAAAGATATAATTGAAATTCTCCTGACCCCAGCCGAGAATTGGTCGTTCCGCAAAGCCTTTGAGAGCCATCGGCCAGACATAGGCACGAGCTTGAGTCTTGGTGTCGGAGAGTGAAATACTGCCGATGCGATCCAAAACCGGGATGTTTTTGATAAACTGAGTGTTACGACACAGCCAAAATACAACGCTGATAATCATGATTGCCCCGATGACGCCGGTCACAATCCAACGTCGCTTTTTGGATTCTTCTTTACCAAAGATAGCATACAAAGCCAAGGCCAAAACAATTCCGCCAATAAGACCGATAATAGAACCTCGGGTTTGAGTCTGAAGAATTATGAAACTGAATATAATCGCCACAACCGGATACAGCCACTGCAAAAAACCAGCATTAGCTATTTTTCCGGCTCGTGCCACAAAAAACATATACATAGCAATGCCTATATGCATCAACATATAAACTGCCAAATATGCCGCGTTGCCAAGCGAGGCATCCAAACGAGTACTGCCTTGATGAATTGCGGTCCAGCCGAAAAGCTGGGCTAGGGCGTATATAGACACAACCGAAGCAACAACCAATGAGACATTGAACCAGCGGTGCCATAAACGCTTCCCCGTTTGCGTGGAAAGACCGGTTTCGCCGGCACCAAAAGTGTGCGAGGCAACAATATAAAACATCCACAGATGCACCACGACCAACCAACCTTCCATACGCTCAAAGTTTGACCAGATGCTACGAAGCGGATTGACGCCAAGCAGGTCTGCGAGAAGCGCAACCACGCTGAATAAGGTGACGCCGATAGTCAATGGTGAAATTTTCGGTCGGTATCTTGGATCAAGAAAAGCAAGGATGACCCAGATCGAGAAAGCGGTTTCGACTAGGGCGCGGAAATAAAATGCCTTGCCGGTAATGAACGGGAAGAACATCGAGTTAGTAAAATTGAAAGGCCAAAATGGCATCGGAAAAAGAACAAACACCGGAATTAGAAAAAGCGCGGTAAAGATAACAGAACGTAGAATTTTTTGGAGATTCATATTATGGTTTATCATTCCTGCAGAAACAATAATTTATAATCAATCAAAATAATAATGTACCCGCTAATATAACACGGATGTGGGTAAAGCACTATCGTTACCACTGAATTTTAATTTTGAATATTATAGACTCGTCCATAATATGTTTCTTTGTCTTTAAGAAGTTCCGAAGGTTTTCCTGATTCAATAATGTGACCATCGTCAATTACTACCAGTGTGTCACTATGCGAGACTGTCCCAAGACGATGGGCAATAATCAAAATCGTCATTTTTCCTTTGAGTTCTTTGATTGCTTCTTGAACATACGCTTCTGATTCTACATCAAGAGCACTGGTGGCTTCGTCAAGGAGTAATATCTCAGGGCGGCGGGCAAGCGCACGGGCAATGGCAATCCTTTGACGTTGACCACCAGAAAGACGCACCCCGCGTTCACCGACAATAGTGTTATACCCATCCTTTAATTCTCTGACAAACTCTTCGAGATGGGCAAGTCTTGTGGCATACTCCACCTCTTCCCTTTTTATGTTTTGATCGTAAAATATAATATTATTATAAATTGTGTCATTTAAAAGAAAGACATCTTGTGGAACATAGGCTATTCTGCTTCTCCAAAGTGAAATATCGATACTTTGAATATTGGTACCGTCTATCTTAATCACCCCAGAATCCGGTTTCAATAATCTAAGCACGAGATCGAAAAAAGTTGTTTTTCCAGATCCAGATTTCCCAATCAATCCAACCGTAGCACCTTTTGGTACAATAAAGGAAATGTCTTTTAAGATGGTATCTCCTGTCTCATACGCAAATGAAACATTCTCAAAAGAGAGACTGTCTTTAAAAGAAAATGGTATGTCACTCCTATTTTTTTCCTGCCGTTCATTATATCGAACCGCTTGTTCTTTATACGTCAGCACTCCTTGCACATAGGGCACATCGTTGCTCACAATCTGTGCAAAGGCCTGCAAACTCTGTATATGCGCGAACATTTTCTGAATAAGATAGATGATGGCTGCAAGTGCGCCGATATTGTAAGATGTTTTATAATAAGCAAAAGCCACAACGAGTGAGATGAAGACTACACTTATGGGTTGTATGAATGTAATCATGAAATTATTGATAATGGATATGCGTACAAGAAGCTTACGGTATAAATCAAAATGAAAACTGCTGATTCGTATAAAATCATCTTCACTTCCCATCGCTTTAATTATTTTCATCCCACCAATACTTTCATTTATATGTCTTGACACTTCTCTATTCAATCCTTCAGTTTCCTTGGACATGTTACGAACTTTATACAATAGGGGCTTAAAAACAAGGAAGATAAACCCACCAAGTACGAGAGTGAGAAGTGTCACAGTCTTGGATATGGTAAGAGCGACAAACAGATAAATGAGAAGTTCCGTGACGACTCCCACATGGCGCGCAATGCTCTCTAATAGTCTCGCGCTTTGGCGGACATTAGTCATAATTATTGTCTCAAGATGACCAATTTTCTGTCTTGAAAGATACGGCCAGTTAGCATAGAGGGTTTCTTTATAAAGAGAAGTCATGGTAGTACGTTCGTATTCCAAACGAATATCCGCACGAATATAATTAAAATAAAGTGTCAGAAGAGCCTTAACAGTGAAAAGAGCACAGATAAAAATAAGTAGGGTCGGTAGTGTAAACGGCATGTGAAGAAACGCGAAAAAATCTTTGATGAATTGAGCTATGAGATCTCCCCCAAGACGCTCCTCACTTTTTACAAAAAAAGAAAAAAGTGGAATCAGCGCATTAACCCCAACAGCCTCTAGAAGGCCACTAAAAAAACCCAGTATCGTCAAAAGGATAATCTGTTTTTTGTACCCACCAAACATTCGCTTCGTCAATTTGTATGCTTCAATAATGCGAGCAATGTTAAAAGAAAACATATGTTATTTATACACTAAAAAACAATAATTGTCCATAAATACCAAAAATTCGTTTAAGTTGCTAAGATATAAAACATCGAGGATTAAATCAATCATAAATTTATATATTACATGAAAATGTGTATGGTTCCAAAAAAGTTTCCAAAAGAAGACACTGTCAATTTTTTTGGTTTCGAAAAATTTGAGAATATTGGAGAAGATTTTGTTTTCATCGATGCTCGAATTAATTTCAAATCACTGGAAGCAGAGGAATATAAAAACAAAAAACTTGTTTATTACGAACTTGAGGAACCTAATCGTTTTTTCTCCAAAGATCCAAAATTTCGTCGAGATGACTATGGGGATGAGCATTTTTATAAGATTCTCTCGGCGTGTCCATATACGACAGAATGGCTCAATAAGAAACAGGGTAATGAAAAACGTACATACGTCTTTGTCCCTTTTAATGAAGATTATACTCCACCAAAAGCTGAGAAAATCTATGATGTAATCTATATCGGCGGGATACATTCGAGTCATATATTAAATACAATAAAAACAATCAAGAAATTTAACCACAAGTACATCTCTTTATCAGAAACACTTACCTATAAATTGTGGAGAAACACAAAAATTGCCCGCAAAATATTGTCCTATGTTCCCAAGACAAAAAACAAATATATTACTGACCAAAATATCAGTTATAAGGAAAAACTCAAATTAACCTCGCAATCTAAAATAACCGTTGTACATACACTTTTAAATGCAAACGCACGACATGTCGCAAATATACAAAACACGGAGGACTGGGAAAGTAACAAGGCATTCGCCTATATCCCTAAAAAAAGTTTTTTAAGTTCATTTGGAAATTATATTTTTCAAAGAGAATATCCCGTACCACAACAAAAAGGCAGAATTTTTGAGGCTGTTTTTTGTCGCTCTCTACTTTTGTGTCAAAAAGATCCATTCAGGGAAATTGAGAGATATTTTGAGAAAGACAAGGAGTTTGTTTATTTTGAACCTGGGCACCTTGAAGAAAAAATAAGAGCAATTCTAAATGACTGGCCGAAATACAGTATAATGGTCGAGAACGCCTTCAATAGAGCACAACGTGAGTATACGACCAGGAGTTTTGTCGAAAAATATTTGAAACAATAGAAATGTTCACCAATAACTATCAATTTGATATTTCTCAGTCAAAATAGCGACACAAAAGTAACTTGAAAAATCTATGTCTTGTTTCATCTGTAAAAAAAATAATCTGTTCAAATTCCTTTCACTAGGTCATCAACCACCAAGTGATGCTTTCTTGAGCAAAGAAGCATTGGAAAAAGAAGAAATTGCATATCCCCTTGATCTTTTTTTCTGTAAAGACTGCTATCTCGTACAGCTTGGTTTTGTAGTGGATCCAAAGATTCTTTTTTCTGAAGATTATGCTTACAATAGCGGCACAAACCAAACCTTAAAACAACATTTCAAAGATTTTACCTCAAAACTAATTTCCAAGTATAAACTTACAGAAAAAGATCTTGTAGTAGATATTGGATCAAATGACGGTTCCCTACTCGAAAACTATATCTCTCATAATGTAAAAATCCTTGGTATTGATCCTTCGGGCGTTACAAGACTCGCCATTAAAAAAAATCAATCTACAATCGTTGATTTCTTCAATGAAAAAACTGCCATTATTGCTACAAAAAAATATGGTAAGGCAAAAATTATAACTGCCACAAATGTATTTGCCCATGTGGACGATCTTCATTCATTTATGAATGGAGTAAAAGAACTTCTGGCTGACGACGGAATTTTCGTGTCTGAATCTGGCTACACCTACGATATGATAGAAGGTCTACAGTATGATTTTATTTATCATGAACATTTACGTTATTACACTTTGAAACCACTCGTCACATTATTTGAATTGTTTGGCATGGAGATCATTGATGCTGAAAGAATCCCTATTCATGGGGGTTCCATACGAGTCCATGCTGCCATGAGAGGAAAATATCCAATCTCATCTGCAGTCGAGAAGCTCCTTGAATTAGAAAAAGGATCTGGACTGTATGATGAGAAAATATATATCAATTTCGCAAAAGAAGTAGAGAAGACAAAACTCAACCTTCAACAAATACTCGTTGATATAAAAATAGCAGGTCACAAGATTGTCGGCATTGGCGCCCCCGCAAAAGGCAACACACTTCTCAATTACTGTCAGATTGACTCACAGATTATAAGTTACCTCGTCGAGACGAGTGAGCGCAAGATCGGCCAATTTACTCCTGGAATGCACATACCGGTCGTAGAGGAATCTCATCTTTTTAAAGATCAGCCAGGGTATGCCCTTCTCTTGTCGTGGACTATTGCTCCGATTCTTATCAAAAAACTTAAAGAAAAAGGCTACGGGGGAAAATTCATCGTACCCGCTCCAAAACCAACAATCCTCTAAAAAAGTTGAATTTAACCCCAAAATACCTTAGAATAGGGCACTATGAAGAAAAAGGCCCTGATCACGGGAATAACTGGGCAGGACGGGTCATATTTGGCTGAATTTCTGCTCAATAAAGGCTATATAGTCTACGGGGTGCAACGAAGGGCCAGTTGGCCAAATACTAACCGCATAGATCATCTCTACGACAATGAATCCAAACATCCTGATTTTTACATGATGTACGGAGATCTTGCCGATAGCTCAAATCTTTTCCGCATCATCAACAAGATAAGACCTGACGAAATATATAACCTCGGAGCTCAAAGCCATGTGGGGATAAGTTTTGATAAACCTGAATATACCACAAATATAAACGCTTTGGGAGCCCTTCGTATTCTAGAGACAATCCGAAATTTAGATTTTCCCGTCAAATACTATCAAGCGAGCTCTTCAGAAATGTTCGGAAAGGTTCTAGAAACTCCCCAAAGCGAGAAAACTCCCTTCAATCCACAATCTCCATATGGTATTTCCAAAGTCTTTGCTTTCAATATGACTAAAGTTTATCGAACTGGTTATGGTCTTTTCGCCTCAAATGGCATTCTTTTCAATCATGAATCTCCAAGGAGAGGCCTCAACTTCGTCACTCGAAAGATCACGCTCGGTCTTGCTCGAGTCAAACTTGGTTTACAAGATGTCCTTCGGCTTGGAAATATCGAAGCAAAAAGAGATTGGGGATATTCCAAAGATTACGTGGAGGCGATATGGAAAATACTCCAACATGATGTTCCGGATGACTTTCTGATTTCTACTGGAGAAACCCACACTGTCCGGGAATTTGTCAATGAAGTGGCGAAAAATCTTGAGATAGATCTTGTCTGGAAAGGTAAAGGGCTCAAAGAAAAAGGCGTGGACAAAAAAACCGGCAAGGTAATAGTAGAGATCGATTCGAATTACTTTAGACCAAATGAAGTAGATTTGCTTCTCGGCGATTCCAGTAAAGCACGAAAAATTCTCGGATGGAAACCGAGGGTTACGTTCAAAAAACTGGCACAAATCATGACTGATAAGGATCTCGAGCAAGCGAAAATCGAAAAGAAAATCGGGTCGATCGTAGTCAATCAAAAAAAGTTTCAAATAAATTAGATGGAAGAATTTTATTCCAAAGATATTCTAATAGGTATAAAAGTCAGCAGTTTTTCTTCTGGCACACATCCTATAACAAACAGTAGCGAGTCTATTCAAATCATCACCTTAAAGCAACCAGTGGGAACAGAAGTGAAAATTCACGGGCATAGACCGGAAAATAGGGTGACTACTACGCTGCAAGAATGTCTTATCGTAAAAAAAGGAAAAATAAAAATAGAACTTTATGGACAGGATAAGAAACATGTAACAGATATAATCATCAATGCTGGAGAATTTTTTATTTTGCTCAATGGAATCTGGGCTGTCCATTTTCTCGAGGACAGTGAGGTCGTTGAAGTGAAAAATGGTCCCTATAAAGATGACAAGATTTCAATAGAACTATAGAATACAAGCATCTTATGATAATCACCAGACTGACAGGAAGACTTGCGAACCAAATGTTTCAATACGCCATTGGTCGTGCCCTTTCTATAAAAAATAATGCTGAATTCAAACTTGATCTTTATTCTTTCAAAGAGCCTCCTTATTGGCCTTATACCATTAATCGTTTCAACATCATCATTAATCCCGCAGAACAAAAAGAGATAAGGTGGTTTAAAAAATACCATTGGAAAAAAGGAAAATTCTGGTTCTGGTACAACCGTACAATCGCCGATCGTAAGAGATACGCTGATGAAAGACAGTTCCATTTTGAATCATGGATTTTGACATTGAAAGATCCTGTTTATCTAGACGGAAACTGGCAAAGCGAGAAGTATTTCAAAGATGTGGAAGACGTCATCCGTAAGGATTTTAGCTTGAGAAATCCTCTGAGTGAACAATCTAAAATATTCGAAAAACAAATAGGGGGAGTGGAAGCTGTCTCCCTCCATGTGCGACGTGATGAGATGGTTTCCAACAAACGTATCAATGACTGGCACGGGGTATGTTCTGTTGAATATTACAATCAGGCCATCGCGGAAATTGCCAAACGTGTCAAACATCCTCATTTCTTTCTTTTTTCTGATGATCCAACATGGACAAAAGAAAATATAAAGCCTCCTCTGCCCGCAACCTATATGCCCTATAACGCCGATCATCCCGAGGAGGATCTCTACCTTATGAGCAAATGCAAGCATCATATTATCGCAAACAGTACTTTCTCCTGGTGGGGAGCCTGGCTCAATACCAATAAAAATAAAATCGTCATCGCGCCAAAGAAATGGTTCAATACTCCAAAAATGAATACCCAAGACATCATTCCCGAAACATGGATAAGAATATAATATGTGCGGAATAATCGCCATAGCAGGAAAAAATGTTTCAGTGATCAAAGATGAGGGCGTTGAAAAAATGCTCTCTTGTCTTTCTCTGCGTGGGCCAGATGAAAAAGATTTCATGCGAACCGCGGAAACTATCTTCGGGCAAACTCGTCTCTCCATAGTCGATCTGGTAGGTGGGCATCAACCGATGAGGGATAATACATACCCATATACCATCGTATTTAACGGCGAGATATATGGCTACAAAGAGTTACGCGAGGCGCTCGAGAACCAGGGTCATGTTTTTGTCACACATTCCGACACCGAAGTTATTTTGAAAACCTATGCCGAGTACGGTAAGAAATGTGTGGACTATCTGGATGGTATGTTCGCCTTTGCACTTTGGGATGAAGGGAAAAAAGAACTTTTCATCGCGAGAGACCGGTTTGGCAAAAAACCACTCTACTATACAATCGAGAAAGAGATGATATATATCGCTTCTGAAATAAAAGCGCTTTTTGCTGTGGGAATAAGAGGAGAAATTGATCCCGAAGCGATCGACAACTACCTCACCCTCATGTACATTCCGCCTTGGAAAAGCGTCTATAAAAACATTCATGTTCTACCACCTGCTCATCGGGGAATTTACAAAAATGGAAAACTGGAAACAGACCGGTACTGGGAACTTCAAGACAAACCTCTCACGGTTTCATACGATGAAGCAAAGGCAGAGATCAAAAAACTTTTTGACGGGGCAGTCAAAAAAAGGATGGTTGCCGATGTTGAGATTGGTTCCCTTCTTTCAGGCGGAGTTGATTCAACTCTTGTCACAGCATATGCGCAAAAATACGCTGTGCATCCCCTAAAAACATTTTCGGTGGGTTATGAGGGATACATCAACGAACTTCCCTTCGCGGAGACGGCGTCAAAGAAGATCGGCACCGATCATCACACTCTTCAGGCGACTAGTGACCTCACTCATGAACTCGAGAAGGTCATAAGTTACCTCGACGAACCTCATGCCGACTCGTCAAACTTTCCCCAACATCTAGTCTCGGAACTTGCATCCACGCAAGTGAAGGTTGCTTTGTCGGGAGATGGTGCCGACGAAATTTTTCTCGGGTACGGATGGTACTGGAAATACCGGAATACGTCAAAGATAGTGCGGCTCAAAAACTTTATTTTCTCGAATCCATTCAGGGAACATTTGAAGACGATGCAAATTTTTTCCGACAAAGAAAGGAAACACCTGTGGAAAAACCCCACTCCGGTAAATGACGACGTCATTGAGGAAAGCGTGAAAAAAATACGGAAAAACGACGTGAGAAAAATAAATCTTTTTGACCTCACCACATATCTTCCTGGTCAGCTTCTCACGAAAGTGGACAGGACGAGCATGATGCACTCGCTTGAAATTCGCTCCCCTTTTCTGGATCATAAACTCGCGAAATACGCGTATAATCTTCCTCTCCAATATAAAACCGACGGGAAAAACGGCAAGATAATCTTGAAAGACATTCTCGCGGAAATCATGCCGAGAGATTTCGTGTACAGGCGTAAACAAGGTTTCGGGGCACCCGTAAAAGAATGGCTCCGAACGGAAAAAATGGAGAATTTCGCTAAAAATAAGCTGGGGGAAAAGGCCTTGATTTACGAATTCTTGAAAAAAAAAGAAGTGGACAGTTTACTCGGATGTTTCTACGGGAAAAAAGACGATTCAAAATGTCTGCGAATATGGACGCTTCTCTGCCTCGAACTTTGGTTGAGAAGTCGTACAAGTGAGACATCACGGATGTTAAACGTGGTGTGATTCCGGACGATTTTACATTAGAAGGCATTTCGGATATACTTTAAAAATGTCAAAAATACTCATTACTGGCGGAACTGGATTTGTCGGATATCACCTTGCAAAAAAACTCGCGGAAGGAAAAAATGAAATAGTGCTTGTAGACAACTTTTTTCGCAGTGAGCTTGACGAAGACATGAAGCAGCTTCTCGAAAGGCCGAATGTAAAGCTCATACAAGCTGATCTTGGAAATAGAGATGCATGGGATAGTTTTGAAAGCGGGTATGACTATGTTTATCATCTCGCAGGCATCAATGGTACCCGTCTATTCTATGAAATCCCTTTTGAAGTTTTGTCCGTAGGCATCACAATCACCTTTTATGCCATAAAGTGGTTCCGCACAACAAACAACAATCCAAATGCAAAGATTCTTTACACTTCTTCCAATGAAGCATACGCGGGTGCACTAGAAGCATTCGGGCAACTTCCATTACCAACGCCAGAGGATGTGCCTCTGGTAATCTCTGACCCATATAATCCTCGTTGGTCATATGCAGGACAAAAGCTTATTGGTGAACTTCTCTTCATTCATGGTTCAAAAGCTCACAATTTCCGTATGTCTATTGTACGCCCCCATAACTTCTATGGACCTAGAGAAGGGTACGAGCATGTCATCCCTGAAATAATTGAGAGAATAAAAAAACGAGTTGATCCATTTCCAATATACGGCGCAGATGATACAAGATCTTTTTGTTATATTGATGATGCTGTTGAAGCCATAATTGCTGTTATGGAGTCCGAAAAAACTGATGGCGGGACATACCATATCGGGACTACGGAGGAAACAAAAATTAAACATTTGATTGAGCATCTATTCAAAATAATGAAGTGGGAACCATCAAAACTTGACATAAAAAATTCTCCTAAAGGAAGTGTCAAGCGTCGACTCCCCCATGTTTTAAAAATAAAAGAACATACCGGATGGGAAGCAAAAATTACTCTCGAGGAAGGGTTGAAGAAAATGATTGAGTGGTATGAGACTAATCCAAGAAAAAAGAGAAAAAATGGTTAAAATTCTCATCACTGGCGGAACGGGATTTTTGGGCTACCACCTAGCAGTAGAACTTTCCAAGGATAAAAACAATAAAATATTTCTGGCTTCAAAAACTCTTCATTATGAAGATGACGGGGAATTGGCAAAACTACTTTCGTCTCCAAATATCACATTAATTGAGGGTGATTTGACCAACAAATTATCATGGAAAAAAGTCGGAAGTGATTACGACTTCGTCTATCATCTCGTAAGTATAAAAGGGTTCAAAAATTTCAATGAGATTCCTCACGAGGTGTTGCGTGTCGGTATCCTATCGACGCTCAACGTTATCGATTGGTTTAAGTTTAAAAATGGGAAACCACAGGCAAAAATTCTCTATACTTCCTCGAACGAAGTCTACAATGGCGGAGTCATCGCCTACGGAAAAATAACAAATCCCACACCTGAAAATATTCCTTGTGTCATTCCTGACACTTATGATCCTCGCTGGTCTTACGCCGGACAAAAGCTTATCGGTGAACTTCTATTCATCCATTATTCAAAAGCCTATAACTTCCGCATGTCTATAGTTCGTCCTGTGAATATTTATGGTCCTCGAGCTGGATACGATGGAATGATTCCAAAGATAATCAAGCAGGTAGTAGAACATGCAGATCATTTTACTATCCTTGGGCCCGAAGATAAACGTACGTTTTGTTTTGTAGAAGATGTTGTAGATGCACTTATTAAAGTCACAAAATCTCAAAAAACAGATGGGCAAACATACAATATCGGAGATGACCACCTCACCAGTGTCCGGGAAATTACCGAGCTCATCTTCAATGTCGCAGGTTGGCATCCTGAAAAGGTCATTTTCGAAAACTCTCCCCGCGAAGCAGTGAGAAATAGCGTACCAGATATCTCGAAGATAGAAAAAGATACCGGTTGGAAACCCGCCACTTCGCTTCAGAAAGGTATAGAGAAAACTGTTGATTGGTATCTCAGACATTCCTAGAATCCTTCCTGAATTGATCTAGGTTGTCTTTTTTATCTTTTCTATAATATACGAAGTTGAAAGTGGAAAATCTACCTTGTTAGGTTTTATACGCGGAAGCTGGACAAGTTTTGTACCGATCTCTTTGGCAAATTTAATATCTCCAGCGGGATTGTGATTTTTAAAAGGCACTACCCACTTGTCGGCTTTAAGGCTTTTTAAAAAAACCCTGCCACCCATTTTGTCTACAATATCTTCGTCAAGAATAACTACAAAATCCACAACTTCAAAGCCTGCAACGAGTCGAGCGCGAAGCGTATGCGGAAGAATCGGGCGACCCTTTCCTTTGGCATGCATCCGTATTGTCCGGTCTGATCCTATACCCACAATAAGAATATCACCCTGTTTTTTTGCCTGATTAAAAAACATGAGATGGCCAGCGTGGAGAAGGTCGAAAGTACCGGTGACAACAACAACAGTCTTCCCTTTCCGTATTCGAGAAAGCTTCCTGTGGAGCCCAGCATAGGTAACTATTTTATGGTCGGTAGTCATGATGAACGTGGTGATTCTAGCTAAGATGAGAGGTTATTGCACTATTGACTTTATATAAGAATTATGTTAGTCTATTGCCATCAGTCACGAATGAACATTTGAACCAAATAAAGAAGGGATAGTATGAAAAATCTGTGGGAAAACCACCCCATTGCAACTAAGCACCACATTGGACTCATTGATGCTTCCAATGACCCTTACAGCCTAAGAAGAGCTACGATCCCACACACCCCGGAACTGCAAAAACGCGTTAGGGCGTGGAGGGACGGGGCGCGGGAACCTTTCCCAGCCCGAGACATGGAATATCATAAGGCCGCTTTTGGTGACTTCCGTGAGGAAGATAACTGTATCACCTACTTTCCTGCATCGTGGGCTGAATACACCATTATGCGAGACAAGTCGGCGAGAGAAGCTCTTCCGCCTCAAGAACAGTTCCGCTTCCTCGCAGTCTGCGGGGTTGTGGAAACTACGGATAGGCATTATGCCCTTTCGCTCCGTTCAAAGAATGTGGCGACACACAAGGACGTGTGGCATGTATCGGCAGCTGGCTCCGTCGAACTGTCGACCGTCACCGATAGCAGGGGTGTCATCTTTCAATTCTTCCAGGAACTCCATGAAGAATTAGGGGTTCTCCCTTGTGATATTGTTACGGTCAAGCAACTAGGCCTCTGTGACCATCTCTACGGAGAGAGCCCTTCCATCGAAGTCTGCATGTGTGCAAAAATTGAACTCGATTCACACGAGCTCTTGGAGCGGTCAAAAACTGCCAGAGACAGCTGGGAGGGAAAAATTCACACATTCCCGATTGACACTGTACATGCGATGCTCTCGCTCGACTCGAAAGACAGCTTCAATCCAGCCGGAGTAGCGACGCTCATACTAGCTCTCGGACTTTGAGATCTGAACAATTCGCGACAGGGTTGCCTCACAAGGCGACCCTGTTTTTTATACTGTGATATTTCAGATTATTTCTTCTTATAAAAATCTTTAATATATCCGATCACCGTATTCACATCCTCATCGGTGAGTGTAAAAGCTGAAGGTAACCACAAAGCCTTTGGCAAGTATTTCGTACTGTTAGGGAATGTTTCGTCAGACATAGGATACGCCTTCTGCTGATGAATGGGCTTCCAGTATCGACGACAATCGATATTGAAGCTATTGAGATACTTATCAAGCTCATCGCGTCGATCCACGAGCGCGTCCACCCACTGTGGCACTCCGCCCTGCTTTAGATCAATATCGAATATTTTAAACCCGGGAATATTTTTGAGAGACTCCCTGTACATTACATAGTTTCTTTTCATTCGAGTAGTTCTCTTCCCCACGAGCTTGAATTGACCGAGTCCTAATGCCGCTTGAAGATCTGTGTACTTAAAATTAAAGCCAATAGTATTATGCGCATCATCGCCACCCGTTCCACGTATTGGTCTACCTTGATCCTTCAAGGGTTTTAACTTTTCATAGAGCTCAATGTTGTTGGTCACAATCATGCCGCCCTGCCCTGTCGTAATGGTCTTTGCCGCCGAAAAAGAAAAACAGCCTGCATCTCCCCAAGTGCCGAGATACTTCCCTTTGTGCTTGGAGAAAAATGCCTCTGCCGCATCTTCGACAATGATTAGATTATGTTCTCGGGCAAAGATAAGAATACTTTCCATGTCGGCTCCACGACCGGTCACATGCACGGGAACAATAGCTTTTGTTTTTTTTGTTATGGCTGTTTTTGCCGCTGCAATATTTATATTGAGATCTTTAGGATCAATATCCACAAGAATTGGCGTCGCTCCAGTAAGGGTAACCGCATTTGCCGTAGCGATAAAAGTAGCATCGGGTACTATGACTTCATCTCCATGACCTACGCCCATGGCCTTGAGTGCCAGAAAAATTGCGTTCGTCCCGCTTGTAGTTGCAACGGCGTGTTTGATCCCCAGCGCCTTGGCTATTTTTTCTTCAAATTGCGTAGTAAGCTTGCCTTCATTGGCATAATTATCCGTAAAAACTTTTTCAATATATTCACGCTCGGAAGCGCTACCTATCTGTGGTTCCCACCAAGGAATCCTTTTGTAATTCATACGATTTTAATTAACGATGCGAGGAATAGGAAGTGGCATGATAAATTTGCCTATGTATCCGGCGGCCTTTGTCTTTTTCATAAGTTCTTCACCAATGTGCCATGAAAGAACGAGAGCGTATTCCGGTTGGTCTTCTAGAAGTCTCGCTTCGTCAACTACTGGAATATGCGTACCTGGAGTATACAATCCTATCTTTGGAGACCCGTTTTTCTCGCAAGCATAGTCAAGAATAGTCTCATTTATTTTTGAGAAACCCAGAAGAGTATTGGAGCGAGCGGAACTTGTGAGTCCCGCGATACGAGCTCCCTCTTTTTTGCATTTCAGGAGAATAGTAAGAAGATCATTTTTTGCGGTATAGATTTTCTTTGCAAAAGCAATAAGGGTCTTTGTATCATAGAGTCCAACCTTCTCCTCTTCTGCGATAAGATCTTTGACACGCTTACTTGAAGGAAGTTTTCCTTTTCTAGCATACACACGTATAGAACCACCCGCGGCACTTATCCTCTCGGCATCAACGACAGAGAGTCCTGCATCTCCGAGAAGACGAATCAGTGGTTTGAGGGCGTAGAACCTTAAATGTTCATGATAAATAGTGTCGAATTCGAGCTTTTTGATAATATCCAAAAGGTATTGAGACTCGGAGACAAAAACGCTATTTTTATCCATAAGTTTTGCCACATTTTTCGCCAGTCCCTTGGCGTCGTTTATATGAGCAAAAGCATTCGTACAGGTGATAATGTGTGCTTTACCATATTTCTTGAGAATCTTTGAGACAATTGCGTCGCTGAAAAAATCCTCGATAGTAGAAATTTTATTCCTATTAGCAACCTTCGCCGCTCCAGTAGGCTCGACACCAAGAACCTTCATCCCTTTGTCTTTGAATCCTTGGAGAAGCGTACCATCGTTTGAGCCTATATCGATAATAAGATCTCCTTTCTCAAAATGATAATCGCGAAAAAGAACATCTGATAATTCTCGGAAATTGCGGACAAGCATATTTGTGAGACCGGTACGATAGGGATAATTCGGAGGAAATACTTTTGCGGGTTCTGGAATATAGTCTATTTGGAGTAGGTTACAAATTGGACAACGTACCAAGTTTAAAGGATAGGTAACTTCGGGTTCATGGAGCGCTTCTTCAGTAAGATACTCTTGAACTATTGGCTGATGACCAAGGGAAAGTACCGGTTGAAGATCTTTGGCACCACAAATCTGACATCCTAAAACTGGTCCGAAAGTATTTTTTTTCATTGTTTTAATTCTAGCCAATGTGATAATATATGTCAATTATGACACCCTTAAATCCCATACAACTCTCTTACATAACAGCCACAAAGAATAAACTACCGTATTTGAAGTTAGGACTCGAAAAAGTTATCGCTCAAAAAAAACCAGGGGAAGAAATCCTTATCGCAGACGGGGGTTCAACTGATGGTACAAAAGAGTATCTTGGCGAACTTAAAACCAAAGGAAAAATAGATTATTTCATTTCGGAACCAGACTTCGGGGAGTCCCATGCTTTGAATAAGCTCTTTTTGGTTGCTCAAGGAATTTTAATAAAAATAATAAACGATGACGATGCATATTATTTTCCTGCTATCGAGACCTGCAAGAAATTCATGCTTGAACATCCAGATATAGACATCCTCGGCATGGAGGGAGGATCGGTCAAACATAAGAGCCCTACTGAACTCTACATCTGCCAAGTTGCTGGATACAAAGATGGCTGGAAAAAATGGAAAAAAGATCACACTCCTTTTGACTCATCTGTGCTTGGTCTCATGCTCCGACGATCTTCCCTCCCCATCTTGGGTTTTTGGAATTCTTCTTTCACTATGGCTGACACTGAATACACATTTCGCGTCACGGCCGGCAAAGCAAAAATCGCCTGGTACACTGGTTCGGCCTATGTCTACATAAAAAATCAGGATGGCGTGACATGGGTGAGAAAAAATAGAGTCGCAAATGAAATTGCCCGCCTTCGGAAATTTTATCTTGATGAAAATCCTCCGTCTTACATTATAAGAAAACTAAAAGAACTTAAGAAAAGTGTACTTATACTTATAAGTCGTATTAAAGGACAGAAATCTTCTGATTTTCCCGTCGAGTGGTCTCTAATGGTCTCTCTTTCTGAAGAATGGCTTGAGGAAAGGAGTCTGGAAGAGAAACCCGAGTTTCTTTTTTAAATCCTAAATATGTACTATGTTCATCATTTTGACTTTTTATTGATAATATGATAGTGTTTTGTTGGACTTGACCTATGAATAACTACAACACAAGTAACCTTCTCCGAGTGGGCGAAGACGTGACTATCAGTCCGGATGCATTCATCCGCAACCCCAAAGGGGTAACCATCGGAAATCATGTTCGTATTGACGGACAGTTCCATATCACCACACAGGCAGAGCTTGGAAACTATATCCATATCGGTCCGGGAGTAATAGTGATCGGCACAAGCCAGGGGAAGCTTGTGATGGGCGACCACACTAACATTGCCCTCGGCGGTCGCGTCATCTGTGGCTCCGACGAGTATATGGGCGAGGGACTCATCAATGCTCCTGGGGTTCCAGTGGAAATGTGCGACAGGGTTATCATCAAGCCGGTAATCTTCGAACTCTGCGCCAACGTTGGCGCCAATGTCGTCATCTCCCAAGGCGTCACATTGAGTGAAGGAACGGTCATCGGTGCTTGTTCTTTCGTACCCAAGAATTTCGTCACGGACCAATGGACGATTTACATGGGGATTCCGGTAAAAGCGGTCAAAAAACGCCCAAAAGAAAGAATGCTCCGCTTTGTGGATGAACTTCGTCAGAGAGACTAAGAACGGTGAAAACCGCCTTTCAGTGAATTGTCTCAGAAAACCATCAGTTGGTTTCTGAGGCAATTTTTAAAATCCCAAAATCAGCGGCGATGACGATCATGTATGGTTGCCAGATAATCCTTATCCCAACCTTCAAAATGTCTGGATCGGTCATCAATGATCAAGTTTGCAACTGGTTTTCCCATAAGTAACTGAGTGTATTTGAAACCATTGTCTTTCAGCCATTTTTCCGTCATTTTGTACTCATCCCAGCCCCGACCTGTCCAAATAACCACGATATGCCCGTCAATCAGTATTTTATTTAGAGCCTCCACGGCTCCAGGAAAGGGTTTGGCAAGCGGGCGATCCAACTTGTTCCCTTCTACACATAAAGTTCCATCTAAATCAATCATTATAACCATAAAAAATAATCTTTACGGGCTCTGGTCATGCAGAGACCATTACGCCAACTAATAATATCTTTTGGCATTGTAAGACCTAAGCGTTCGCGAAGAATCCATTCCGGAATCGAAAGACCGGCTTCAATTGAACAAGTCACTCCACCACCAAAACGAGGGTTGCATTCAATCAGCCATGCTTTTTTACCGTCATGTATGTATTGTATCGTCATAGGTCCATACCATTTGGCAATCTTCAACAACTTTTCCGCCTCAAATATTATATCATCATTGTGTTCAGTTATGGTAACCATTACCTCCCCACCAGAAACTGCTATTCGAGTTCTAGAGACAATACCTAAAATCGTACTTTTGGAGTCAATATACGCATCAACGCTATATTCTTTTCCGGTTATAAAGGATTGAATCATAAAGTCTTCTGCTTTATTTCTTTTGCGCCAAAAATCAAACTCTTTTTGATCTTTCAAATTAATTATACCTTTTGAAGAAGCACCGAGACGGGGTTTGGCCAAGAGAGGAAATTTGTTGGTTGAAGGGACATTTAACCCTGCTTTTCTAAAAAAAGTATCCGAACGCACCTTATCGGTCATAATTTCACATTCTTCTAAGCCCGAGACGACTGGCATCGCTCCCTGTGCTTTCAATTTTGGAGCTGCTCTGGCCAAAGCAATCATGGCTTTGTCAATTATGGGAATGACTATATCAATTTGGTTTTCTTTGACAAAATTTGAGATAAACTCAGTAAAATCCAAATCACTAAAAACCGGTGCCGGAACCAGTTTGGCCAGACCGGAAAGACCTGACGTGTGCCAGGGAATGTTATTTTCAAAATCAAAAACTTCCAACCGTATACCCAAATCCTTGGCGGCTGAATAAAAACGCTCTAGTAAACAAATCCTTGTTGAAGCAGCCATGAACAAAATACGAATAGTTTTCATCTGAATTATTAGTTGTCGTAATATACAGCCAGATCGGTATTGCGAAGATGAAAGATGTGGCGATTTAAAGCATATTCAGCTAGACATTTTGTAACCTCGGGGTTTACCACCTGCCCATAGTCATGCCAAAGAATCACTCCACCAGGAGCAAGCAAGCGGAACGCATTTTCCGTATCACGCTTTTTGTTTTCATAATCATGGGCAGCGTCGATAAAAATCAGATCGACTAATCCGTCCAAAACGGAATAATCAAATGTGGCGGTATCCCCAAAAAGTTGGGTAATCTTCACATCGGTGCGCCCGGCAAAATAACTTCCGGTCTTGGTATCAAATTTATTTTTAAATTGTTTGGCCACCAACTCATCAATCTTGTCCAACTTGATGCTTGCCTCCTGTGCGGGCAGTAAATCAAGAGTGTATGTCACACATTCGGAAGGAGCGTTCAAGGCCATCTGGAGAGTAGTCATGCCATTGTAGGTACCAAGTTCTAAAATGCGCTTCGGTTGCAACCATTTTACGATGAGGCAAATCTTTGCCAATTCCTCGACTGACACGTTTCCCCAATGCCCGAGAAAATTTTCCATAACTATCGAGCCACGCTCCAATTCTTTCGGAAAAATTTTATTTAGGCTTACCGTAGGAATAAGAGTTTGAGCTTTTTTAAGCCAAGATTCAAATTCTTCAACTCTTGACCCTATTTCCTCATTAATTAAAGTTTCCGACACTAAAGAAAGCAGGCTTGTAAGTCTTGGATATTGTTCAAATATGTCCTTCTTCATTGCTCTTTTGTGTATTATTTTCTATTAACATACAGCACAGTATATACTTATCATATTCAAAAAGACAGCCTCGTGCAAAGTGATTGCGACGAGGACTGTGTGGATGTGTGCTCATTCCCTATAAAACCTGGAGAGATGACATGGTTTTCAGGCCATTTTTGAGAAGTTGGTCCAAACCAAGTTTTTCAAAACCTTTATTATTTCAATTTTTGTGGTACAATGACGCATCATGAATCCCCAACTTTCCTACATATTTGTGACAAAAAACAAACTTCCTTACTTGAAAAACAGACTGGGCGTATTGCTTACAAAAAGACAAAATAATGAAGAGATTCTCATTGCTGACGGTGGTAGTACAGATGGTACAATAGAATACCTACAGAAGCTTAAGAATAGTGGGCAAATTGACTACTTTATTACTGAACCCGATTATGGAGAATCGCACGCCTTAAATAAATTGCTTTTTGAGTGTCGTGGTGTTCTCATAACAGCAATTACTGATGATGATGTATATGATTTTGATGCGATTTGTGCTTGCAAGACTTTTATGCTTGAATACCCGGAAATCGATTTTCTAGGGACAGAGGGCGGGTCTTTCAATAGATCATTCGAGCAATTAGAAGGAAATGATCCGCTCCAGCTTGTCAGAGCTCTAAATTATGTAAAATACTATCAAAAGTGGCAGAATGATCATACACCTTTCAGTTTTTGTGGCTTAGGTATGATGTGGCGTCGTTCCGCGCTTCCAATCTTGGGCCTTTTTAATCTTTCGTTCTATTCGGCTGATACCGAATTTACTTTCCGGGCAAGTGCAGGAAAGGCTAACCTTGCTTGGTACACAGGTTATTCGTTCATAAATATAAAAAATGTACAGAGCGTAACTTGGGTACATAGAAAAAAAGTGTGGGGGGAAATAAATAGATTGAATAAATTTTATCTAGATAAAAATCCTGATTTACTCATCATTCGTGCATTAAAGGTTTTAAGTTCGCGAGTACGACAAATTTTTTCGCCAAAAAAAACACAATCCGCGGAGATTTTCACTGAACAATGGCCAAAAATCGCACAAATTGGCGAAAAATGGCTCGAAATAAAAAATAAAGAAAAAAGACCAGAATTTATCTGGAAAAGATAAAGTACAATCATGTATTTCCCAGATTCATTTTTTAATATCTTCAGCGTGTATGCGCGTAAATTATCGAGAAGACTCTTTGGCATGATTTCGCTCAAGTCGAAAAATTGCGGAGTTGATAACAAAAAATGGATCCTACTTTCATTCGTCACACATCCTTTTGCCATTACAAAAAACGAATTACTGAAAAGTCCTCATACTACTCCATGGGAATGCATTGAATTAGCTAAAATTTTGCTTGAACATGGGTATAATGTTGATGTGATAGATTTAACAAACCAATCATTTATTCCAAAGAAAAAATATACGATGGTAATAGATGTGCATCAAAATCTTGAGCGTTTCACCCACTATCTTCCATCAAACTGTATAAAAATATATTATATTACTGGATCGCATTGGAAATATCACAACAAAGCCGAGCTCCAAAGGATAGCCGAGTTTAGAAATCGCAGAGGTGTTACCTTACTTCCACGACGACAAATAACCCCTTCCAAAAACATCGAATACGCGGACTACGTGACGTCTCTGGGAAACTCCTTCGCGAAAAATACCTATGCTTACGCTCATAAAGAAATAACCCAGATTCCTCTTTTGTCCACCATATCCTTACCTTCTCCCCAAAACAAAAATTTTGAACTGATAAAGAAGAACTTTGTCTGGATCGGCGGCGGTGGCGCCGTTCACAAAGGTCTAGACCTCGTCCTCGAGACGTTCCTGAATCTTCCCGATTACAACCTTACTGTATGCGGACCAGTGGAAAGAGAGGAGGATTTTTATGATTTTTACAAAAAAGAACTATGCGAAACTCCTAATATAAAATTCGTAGGACGTATCAATATACGCGGTGAACAATTTAAAGATATTATGAACAACACAATAGGTTTAGTATACCCATCCTGTTCCGAGGGTCAGTCTGGAAGCGTTATAACAGCCCTTCATGCTGGACTTATCCCAATAGTCACCTACCAATCAGGAGTGGATGTCTATCCATTTGGCATTATCCTTAAGAGCTTTTCAGTTTCAGAAATAACTGCCCAAATAAAACAAATAAGCGGTTTATCAATAGACGAACTCCGAGCTCGATCAGTCTCTGCCTGGGATTATGCTCAAGAAAACCACACTCGAGAAGTTTTCAAAGAAAAATACACAGCATTTGTCGATGACATAATCAAAAAAAAACACCTATGAATACTCCACTTATTTCCATTATCATTCCTGCCCATAATAATGAAACAACGATTGGTGTGGCCATCGACTCGATGCTTTCTCAAACCTATTCAAATACTGAAATCATCATAATAGATGACAACAGCACTGACAACACTCCAAATATTGCAAAACAATATGAAAAACTTCATAAAAAAGTGAAATTTTACCCATTGCCATATGATGATCCAAATCGCGTAAATAAACGTGGGCGAAATGTAAACGCTGGATATATGGCCCGTAACTATGGTCTCGAAAAAGTCACAGGAGAATGGATAACATTTCAAGATGCTGATGACGCTTCCCTTCAAAATAGAATCGAAGCGGAATACATCCTTGCAATCCGCTTCGAAAGTAAGCATGTCTGTCTCCAATGGCAAAAACTTTCTCCGGAGAAGATAGGAGCCACCTTTGATTTTGAAAAAGCCCTTCAGGAAAATCCTGGGCTTATCATCGAAAATAAAGAAATACGACAGCTCGGACAGAAATCAAAAGGAATCTTAATGAGCCTATTGGGACTTTTGAGGAAATATGTTCCTTTTGAGATAAAAAGAGGTTGGGCTATTAATAAACTTTTTTTTGGCTCACTTGACTCATATCCGGGTTCTGGTAATAGTCCCCTTTTAAAAAGAGAAATCATTGAGAAGGTCAAATTTCGTCCCGTTGATGAACGTGTCTGGCCTTCTTTTACTGGTCGTGGAGTTGATCGTGACTTCAATTTTCAGATAGCAGAAACATTCGATAGCAGTGTTTCCTTCAAGCTTCCACTCTATCTATGGAGAGTAGATCAAGAAAATAGTCTCGGATACTCTTTTGACAAATACATGATGAGACATGACAATATGTGAAAAATCTAAAGACATCTCACTTGCAAGAATAAAAAATAAAATTTTCAAATGAAAAAAATAGTCATTTTAAAACACGGCGGAGGAGAACTTGCAAATCAACTATGGAATTACGTGAGTATATACGCCTATAGTCTGGAGTGTGGTGCCAAAATTACAAACGCTTCTTTTTTTGAATATCACTATTATTTTAAATTTATAAACAAGGAAGGTATTACTACAAAATTTTTCTCCTGTTGGTTCAAAAGCGCCGTCAGCCGGCGGAGTAGTTTACGAAATCGATTCTGGAGAAATACCTACATTATCTACACAGGTATCATCAAACTTTTTGTCGGTAAAAACATCATTTCTTCAGAAAATAAAGAGAGCCAAGTCGTCTATCTACCGCCAACTTCACCTCTCTTGTTTTTAGAAAACAAAGAAAAGATCTATTTCATTGGTTGGCTTTTTAGAAATCCTGTCGGTCTGAAAAAATTTAGGGCAGAAATCATCTCTGCTTTCACTCCCAATGAAGCAATGGAAAGGAAAGTAAATGGTATTGTCCGGCCTCTCCGACAAAAGTATGAGAAAATTGTAGGAGTTCATGTACGTCAAAGTGACTACAGCACATTCAAAGGTGGCGCCTATTTTATAAGTCAAAACAGAGTCAAAGAAATCATAGGTGAGTTTATGGTCAATGATTCTATTGACAAGGATAAGATACTCTTTCTGATTACTTCTGACGGACGTATAGATGAGAAGATCTTTCGTGATATAAACACTTATATTTCCAAAGAAAACGCGATCACAGATCTTTTTCTTCTTTCAAGTACAGATACTGTCATAGGGTCAGATTCAAGTTTTGGAGCATTCGCGGCCTGGTATGGAAATGTCCCGCACATTGTCATGACCAAAAATCCGATTGATTGGAGCTACTATGCAGGTAAAAAAGAGTATTTTGAGAATCAATACTCAAATATGGTGCATTACTAGATTCCAAACTGGACCGGCTTGAGGACAGTCATGCCATTGCATATAGCGTGATGTTCTATGAGCCATGATCCGCAGACTTTTTTGAAGTTCTGTTTTTCATTTAAAGAGGTTTCCAAGTATTCCTCAATCGCCCTCATCACATCTCTATCATCGTTGTAAGCCTTGCCGATTGTACCGTTGCGACGTTTGTACAAAAGTCTGACGTTAGCATCATGGAAAAATACTACGGATCTTTCAGACAAAAATGGAAACCATTTGGCAATTTCTTTTTTTGTGTGATGATACTCATGACTTGTGTCTATGAACAAGACGTCTACATATGGATCAAGATTATTTTTCGCGCATACATTCTTGAAATCATCGGCTACGAGAATATCATCCTTTTGAATAAACGCCGATTTAGGCCATTTAGTTTTTCTCTGTTGAGGGGCAATATCCACACTCAAGAGAAAAGCATTGCAAAGTTTAGCGACGCGCTCGAAGACAAAAGTGCTCTGTCCGGTTCGCACCCCAAGCTCCACAATAAGTTTCGGCTTGACTATCATAGACTCGATGAAAAGGGTTTCCAGATGATCACTAATATCGGTATCCTCGAGAGCGTGCGACCTTATTTCGTCTAATTCCGGCAACGAAGATTTTGGTAAAATCTGATTATTTGGAAACTTCCAAAAGAAAATCTTCTTGATAAAAAGGTTGTAGTATTTTATGTATCTGCGAATATTTTTCTTGAATGCTGGAGAATATTCTCTGCCTTCAGGAGTAAGTGTGTATTTCATAAATATATCACAATGATTATCACATATTTACTTCTTCCTTCCCAATATATAAAGATGCGTCGCGACTGCTTCTGAACCAGGTATTTTCATAAAGAAATAATCAAGATACTTGAGCGGACCTAGTACCAGCATAAAAACATGCGCCAGAAACGGAGCAACTTTCACAGATCCAAAGGAGAAAATCACTCCCAGCCAGTAAGCCATGAACATGAGGAGTGCCGACCAAGGACCTGAACGGACGCCAGCTTTGATTATTTCAAGCTCTGAAAACAGATGCCTCAAACCACTGATAGTCCAGCGGTTAAAATCATCCGGAGACGCATGATATGGATGAATAAAAGGGGCACTGACATAGATATATCCTTCCGGCTTTACAATACGTACCATTTCGTTAGCAACCAGAGAAGCGTCTGGAACATGTTCAAACAATGATTCCGAAACAGCCGCATCTATAGAATTATCTTTGAATGGCAGACGTGTGGCGTCAGAGACAATATCAACTTCAGGAAAAGGGAAAATATCCACATTGATGAATTCTTTACCGAGACGTTCCGGGCCAGAGCCAACGTCTATAATTGTCGCCTCTTTTTTCACCAGAGGAATAACCATACGCGGACCGTTTACAAGCATCATAACCGGACAAAAGACATGCCAAATAGAATAGTATAGTTTGGGAAACTGTTTAAAAAAAGATTTGAGCCAATTTATCCCCGATTTGTGTTCTTCACTGTTTTCCGCGTAGATATTTTTCTCAATCAAGATCGGACGACCACAATCATCAATATCAAAAGTTCCGTGTTCCTGACATTGATATTTATCTTCCAACTTGGCAAAATCAGCCTTACAAAATTGACAGCAAATAATGTCTGAGTGATCTTTAGTTATCCTAGTTTCCGGTTTCTTTAGGTGAAGAAGCTTATCTGCCAAAATAAGCTTAATGGCTTTAAAACCATCTGTCATCCGTATTTTTTTACCATGCTTGGCATCTCTGGGAATATGGGTAATGGGAATTTCCGTAATGGTAAAATTGTCACGCGTGATGGCCGTCGTAAAAAGTAGCTCGGCCTCAAAGCGTCCGGAGACAAAATGTTTCTTCGCTGACTCCGGAAAAAGTTTGTAACAAGTCCAAACATCAGTCAGATTTAGATTATAAAAACTATTCATCATCTTGGTGATGAACCACACACCAAGTCTCTGGTGGATAAAACCTTTTCGTCTGACGTGGTGAAGATTTCTGGAACCATAAACCACTTGAGATCCTTTCTCTATTTCTCTTAAAAATAAAGGAATTTCCTGGGGATCATATTCCAGATCGGCATCTTGAATAATCAGATAATCCCCGGTAGCTTCTTTCAAACCAAGATGAACGGCGGTACCCTTTCCGCCATTTTTATCCAACCTAAAGACTTTAATCTTGCCTCCAAACTGCCTTAAAATGGCCTGAGTCTCATCTATAGAAGCATCATCAACCACTACCACCTCTTTGTCCCAAGGTGCGATATTAACACCCAGAACTCTCTTTATGAGCTCTGGCAGAGTCTGTGATTCGTTATAACAAGGGATAATGATAGACAACTTCATAACTATCTTTTTTCAGGTAATGACAGCATCTTATCCTTTTTTAGAGAGAAAAGTCCATAGAGAGCAAAAGTGAAAATAAAGGTGTTGACCGGCACTCTAAATCTAGCATTAACTCCTAAACCATTAATAGAAGTCGTCAAAGCAAAATAGACCACTAAAAATAAAGCCATTAGAATCAGCGTATTGATTTTTTCTTTTTTAAGATATAAAACTACTCCTATAAAAAATAGAACAGTAATAAGTATCCATAAACACCTGACCAGTAAGATCACTGACCCCGGCCCTTGGACATATAACTCGATGGTCTTCATAAATGAGGTCGGATCTGAAAGCAAAAGCACCAAAGCTGGTTTGCTGATTGTAACGGGAATCACTACCCCAGCATTTTGAAAAACCGTCAGCATCCCATCATGAGTAAAGAAGGTAACGAGAGTCGTCCCAATTGATTTAATAAGCGCCACTTTGTGGTTTTTAAGGACGGCCAGAGCTTGAGCTTGGTAATAGTCGCCATTAGAGAGAGTAATACTATTGACGTCTAAATTGTCCTTTTTAAGCAGAATATCCACTTCTGTTTTGAAACTTGTGTGATTGTCATATGAAAGTACAGTCGGTACGAGATAAACGTACAAATTGAAAGCTGGTTGGGCACTCATGCCGAATACACCAAATTCTCTGTGATTTCTGTATATCCATGGCGCGATGACAAGACAAAAAAGTCCGAGAGAGATTATCGCGTGACCCACAACCTGTTTCGTAAGATTATTTCGAGCTTCAAAAAGCATTACGAGAACTAAGATAATAGGTATATATTGAACAGTTGGTTTCACTAAAGTCGCTAAACCCAAAAAAACTGTCATCCAAACTAGATTTCTTAAACTTTTATTTTCAAAGTATCTTATGAGAAAAATAAAGAAGATTAGAAAAAGAAATGTGAACATGGTCTCCGAATACAAAAGAGAAGATAGGAGAACTCCATAAGGCTCAACTGATAAGAGTATGCCTGTTCCAATCCAGACGGCTTTTTTTGAAGTAATCTTTCGTGCAATAAGCATACCTAGAATTGGGATGGAGCTTCCTATGAGAAGCTCGAGTACGAACACTGACCAGTAACTCCCGAAAATTTTGGCTAAAAAAGCAATGATAAATATCCATACTGGGGGCCTGAGTGAATCAGGCTTAAAAGGCAAGGCTGTCGAACCGCTAAAACCGTGACCTTGTATAAGACCTTGGCTGATCTCATAATAGCCGTCATCGGCATGGATAGCCCCTACAAGGTCATAGCCAGTATGATTAAGGTTGACGGAAAAAAGAAAAACCCGAGCGCAGAGGGCAATAAAAAAAATAAGTATAAATATTTTATATTTCTTCCAAAACTCTTTTATTTTATTACCAGTAAAAGTTATGTACATTTTTTTATTAGGGCCGTTATGGCTTGCGCGCGAGATGGCCAGCTATGTGTTCGTGCCAAGACCTTGGACGCACGGGAACGGTTTTCTACTGCTCTTTCATCGTTCATCGCATTCCGAATCACTTTGGCCAGATTTTGAGGGTCATCAGGGATAAAGAAGAACACCTCTTTATCAGAGACAATCTCACGAATTGAAGGGACATCCGAAGCGACAATTGGAACACCGCTAGCCATATACTCAAAAAGTTTTACGGGTGAGGTTTCATATTTTGAGGCGACTTCTTTGGCCGTATTCGGCAGAACTAGAATATCGGCTGCTTTTTGAAAAAACGGGATATTGACGTGTTCCTGATGTTCCAAAAAAACTATCCGTGGAAGTTTTTTGGCTGTGACAAATCCCTCAAGCGCTTTCCGGTCTTCTTTTGTTCCTCCGACGAAATAAATGTATGTGTCTGAAGACAAGTAAGAAGCCGATTCCGCAAGTGTATATACTCCTTTCCACGAGAAAAGATGTCCAGTGTAAAGAACTATCTTAATACCAGATGGAAAACTCAATTTCTCGCGGGCTTGCTGCCTAGAGACGGGAATGTCAAACATCTCGAATGAAACCGCGTTTGGCTGACAAATCATTCTATCCAGCGGAAATCCGTACCGACTCTCAATGGCTTTTTGTTTGAATGTATTAGTAACGATTAGACCGGAAGTTTTTTTAAGTACTAATCTATTTATAAAATTAAAACTGCTTTCATAGAAATCATGAATTTCAATGAAAAGCGGCAATTTGAGAAATGAGGGCACGATAAAATCACGGATGTCATGTCCATAAAGTATCAAAGAGGTATTATTTTTTCGTTCTCTAAGAAGACGAGCAGACACTGACAAATTAAAGGTGAATGCCATCAAAATAAACCCCAACTTCCCAAACTTATTTATCGAACCAATCGAAGACAAAGCGTAAATTGGAAATCTTTTTTGAATACCGTGTTTAATAAAAGGATCAACCCCGGCAAATCCTGAGGGTCTTTTGGGAATCCAAAGCTCAACTGAAAATCCTTCCCGTATAAAACCCTCGCAGGTTTTCATGATAAGAGGAGTCATGGTCTTCTCTGAAGGAAAACGCCAGTGACTTATGTAAATAATTTTTCTTTGCATGATCTATCTCTCCTATATAATTTACATTTTAGAAACCAAAATCCGACGATATTTCTGCGCTTCAGAAATAATCTTCAGCGAGCCAAACTTTTTCTCAAGCAAAGCTTCACCTTCCGTTCCCTTGCGCACATCTACAATAAGAGTCCCACCTGAAGTGAGTGCCCCATATGTGTAATCGAGATAAGCACTTATGGGATAATGGAAACCCCATGAAATAAGGGAAATAACAAGATCAAACTTCATACCGGGAAACAGAGGGGCTTCCGTAACTTCCTGGGTGTGGATGTGTGATTCTTTTACTCCATTTGCCATAAGGAGTCGCTTGGCAATGTCCAGAGAATTATAGTAAGCCGCTTCTTTTTCAATACCATAATAAACTTTGGAGTTTATTATGCTCTTATCCAGAAGATAAAAGTGTGGATCACTATTCAAAGCAATGTAGTGCTTATGAAACATGACATCTATTCCGGCTACTCCGCAACCGATGTCTAAAATATTACTTGGATTGGCAGGTAAGTATTTTTTTACAAGGGAGTATTCGCGTCCCATATCAAGAGAGAAAAGTTTCCTGGTCCTTCGAGGAAGAAAGAGTGCTTCTAGTTTGACTGCCAAGTTATAAATTGGAATACGTTTATTCATCACTATACGCAGAGACCATCGCAAGCGGGTGTATATGGAAAAATCTGTTCTCTGAAAAAGGATGTACTTGAGAGCGGCACGCGGAATAGTGAGCATGCCTGGAATTATATCAAATACACCGAGAATATTTCTGGCTTTATCATCCCAACCGAGGCTTTTGACTTTTTCGAGAGATTTTTTCGCGAGTTTTCCTGCCGTTTTGGAATCTTTACGTATATTTAGAAGTACCTGCGCGAGCTCATCCGATGAGTCAGGCGGGATGCCATAAGCACAATCACTCACAACTTCCTCTATAAGATCAAGCTTGGTGTAGACCACAGGAACACCACTTGCCATATATTCGTATATCTTCATGGGAAAACCATAATTTCTAAAATGTGGCTTATCTGGGTACGGAATCACCAGTACATCCATGGCTTTTTCGTACTTCACTACATTCGAAAATGGTTGAATGGGAAGGAAAATACACCTCTCGGAGACATTGAGTGCAAGAGCTTCCTTCTTGTAGAATTCGATTTCTGTTGGATTCCCTCCAACGAATACCATTGAAAAGTTTGGGGTGAGTTTGGCAAGCGCACCAATCATCATGGATATACCCTTTTCCATGCCCATGGTAGTAAACAAACCTACATAGCCGATGAGAAAAGACTGCTCTGGAAGCTCGAGATCTCTGCGCAAACCTACAACGTCACCTTGTCCATCATAATTATCAAGATCAACACCGCCATAGACAGTATGCGCTGGAGTTAGGGGTGAAATAGTCTGAAGGATATTCGCAAGCTTATGTGAGGTGGTAATCGAATAATCAACATGAGCTGAGACAAAACGATCTTTCCAAGAATGTGTGAGATGATGCCAATCAGCAACAATTTTTATATGGAGAGAAAGGACAGTCTTCCAAAAAATAACAAGGGTGAGAAGATTGAGGTCATTACTGAAAAATACCACCAGTTCATTTGGTAGTTTATGTGGTCCAACTTTTCTCATATAAAACCACGGTAACCAAAAGAAAAAGACTAATGTCTTTTTTAAAAAAAATGGAATAAAAACACTCGCAAGGGAAATGTTCGGTAAGGCGTCTTTTTCTGTATTTAATGAAACAAAAGTAAAATTTTCTCCTAATCTTTTCTGAAAAGCATAGGCAAGATTGCGAACATAATGATGGTCCGCCGTATTTCCAGGATATTTTTTGGCATTCAGATAGATAAGTTTCATATGGATCAACTCTTAAAAGCGGAAAATACATACCCCAACGGATATCTGGAGGTTATATCCGGTCTCAATTTTAGCCAAAGCTTATCGATAAAGTAGCAGAAAAAAAACGGGACTGGTCTTAAAAAAACAGGAAAATAAAGAATGATATTGTTGAGACCAACACACATTGGACCAACTCCCACTTCCCTAATCTCAATTCCCTTGAAACCTTCGAGAATTTTTTTGAGGGCCTCATTGGTATATCTGAAATAATCATGCGGATCAGGATGATAATTTATAAAAAAAGGCACGAAACCAATGAGTTGTCCGCCTGGCTTCAAAATTCTTTTAATCTCTCCAATAAGAAACATGTAATTGTAAATATGCTCCAACACATTGCAACAGACTGCAAAATCAGTTTGACTATCAGCTTCTGGCAAGAAATCTTTTTCTAAATCAATACCATTTATAGACCCATCGATTGTGACTATGACCGTTTCCGGCGCAACTTTCATGTAACTAAAATAATCAGGGGATCTTCCGCCCCCAATATCAACCACTTTGCCGTGAATATTATATCTCACTAAACCATAATTCATCATGATTCTAAGGATAGTCTGGCCTTTTATCATTTTTTTAGCAACTTTTATGTACATATTTTTTGTTATCTAGACATCCCAATGTCATTCGACAATCTTGGTCTGAAAATGACATGCCTATAAATAAAGAAACAAAAGGTAGCAACTATACCAATCGTCAATATCTGCGCAAACATATACCACAGATGGAGCATATCAATAAATATATAGAGAAAAAATATCGTCATGATGATGCTAAATATATATAGGACCCCGTACATCATGATCTGCCTATGTACATCCAAAGTTCTATTCTTGAACGCAAATGTTTTTTGCAGATAGAATCTTGCAAAGAAAGATATCGTGACGGAGATTACGGCCGCGATCGCATAATGCAGATGGGATATCTCCATCATGAAGGAAAAGACCAGAATATCTATAGCAGAAGACAGGCTGCCAGAAATCGCGTATCTGACTATCAGATACCTGTTAACGACTTCAAACGCCTTTCTGCTTGTTGTTGAAAAAGTTTGAATCATCGGTGTGGCATAATGATTTCTTCAGCGAGTCGATTTACGAGCACTGGTAAACTATGACATTTCATGCAATCCATGAGCCTATTGATAAGACGTGACCGCTCAGCAAGATCGATTGCCAGAAAATATGTGAGAAGCTCCGCGAGCGCGTTTGAGTCCCCATCGGGAAAAATAAAGTCTGGTCCGACGAGATTGGCAAAGTCTCGGCTCGTGACCAGCACCAGACATCCGCACGCGACCGCCTTGAATATAGTCTTGTCGAACATGCCACTCTTACTGCAATTTACGAAGATAACATGCGAACGGTAATAGCGAAATGTTTCTGTGTTCGGTACTGCACCGATGAATTTGACCTTATCATCTATACCCAACCGGTTAACTTGGGTGCGTAGCTGATCGGGGTATGAGGAGTCCGTCTTCGACGCACCACCCACGAACGAGGCGCTGAAGGCGATTCCTTTGCCGGCCAGGATTCCGAGGGCATCAATTAGAACATCGGGACGCTTCGAGGCATCCAACCTCCCCAAGAACAGGATTGAGCGCGGAGTGCGCTCAACTGGCTCCTCCATCCTTCGCGAATCCTCATCCACACCTACTGGCATGAGAACTGTCTTTTTATATTTCGCTGTATACGAGAACATGGAGGTACAGAACACCTTGTAGCAGAAAGTAGCAGCAATATCCGTGACAACGTTGCCCTTGTAGTGGTTCCTCCACATGTATATCTTCTTCCTGAGCAGTTTCCACATCAACCCCCCGAGCAGAACATATTCCTGGTTCATATGGACGAAGACTGCATCATATTCCTTGCGCATACCCCAGGCAAAGCGATAGAAGCGTAGGACGTAGCGTGCCCTATTCGCTATCCGCCCCTTCCCGGTGGAGGACTCCTTCCCGAGTGAATGCACCTGCACATTTCCTGGCAGTGTATAAACTCCTACCTTGAGAGCTATGACAGTTATGCTCTCGAACTTTGGAGACATCGACGAAACCCATTTCTGGAAGAAACCTAGGGATGAATCAGTCTTGTCGATGACCTGTGTGCAGATGAGAAGTCTCATAGGATATGAGTTTACAGTTTATGAGGATAAATGCAATGCGATTATTTCCGAAGCTCTATTCGAATCATACCAAGGTATGATAGCCGCCCCGACTTCCCTAGCCACTCCAACATCGGTCGAAACCATCTTACATCCAGCCGCTTGGGCCTCGATCAGCGTCATCCCGTAGCCCTCGAACAAAGAAGTGTTCAGAAAAATATCAGCTGTTTTGTAATAGGAAATTAGCCTATCTCTGTCAGTCCAATCTTCAAATGCTATTGAATTAGCGAGATTCAATTTTGCAACCATTTTTTTGAGCCGTCCATCCTCGCTACCCGATCCAACTATTACCAGCCCGGCTTTCGGCATCGTTTCAATCACCCCGGCCCACGCACGGATCGCAAGTCCCACATTCTTTTCCTTTTCCAATCGCGAAGCCATCAGAACGATCTTCTCAAACCGCGAATATTTTTTACGCAGATCGGCACCTTCGATTATCTGCGCGTTTTTGATCTTTTCGATGTCAACCGCGATCGGTCTGACAGTAATTTTCGCCGCATCGATTCCAAGCGAGCTCGTCAAATAATCCTTGATCTTGTTTGAAACAACCCTAATTGTATCGGCCTTGAGAAGATATGAGAGGGCCAAAATTTTCCGGATTTTGTTGGAAGTGGTATAACCAAAATTCGGACTGCCAATGTCAGTATGCAATTGAATTTCAAGCGGCAAACTGAACTCCCTTTTGAGCGCCACTCCGGACATCGCCGTCAGGAATGGATCTTGGCAAGTGATGCTCGTGATTCCTCTTTTGGAGATGATGAATCGCCCTAGACTAGTTGCATTAAACGAATAAAAAAACTTAGACGGCGAATTCGTCGAGTACGCCCAGCAATTCGAGGCGATGACTGTTTCTGACTTTAGGCTTTGAACTTTGGACTTTTTGGCGAAAACAATGATATGAACTTCCTCATACTCTTTGGCATACTCGATTTGTCGGACACGCACCGCGCTTCCCTCTTCGAAGATCTTGCGGTCTGTGGAAATCATCAACAGCTTCATGTTATTTATTTTTCGTGGCTACTCTGACAATCTCCTCCGCAATCTGCTCCCATGAATGCGTGAATCGGACCGCCTGAACTTTCCTGGCCTGCTCCGCGCGGTTCTTCGGATCAGCCAACCAGACGATCTTGTCGACTATATCCTTCTTGTTCTTTGGATCGACAAGCACTGCGGCATCTTTGATTCGGTTCATGACTCCATTCTCTTTTGTGACTACGAAAGGAGTGCCGGCACGGATGGCATCGAAAATCATGTTCGGACTGATATCGCCGAGCGAAGCTAGGATAACGGCGTAAGAACGGTGGATTTTTTCCACAAAGCTGTCATAGACGGCCTTGCCGCAATCAAGCTCTACAGGGGGCAAATTGAGCCGTTTAACCTCATTCTGGGCCTCTAGGAAGGCCTCTTTGAGAAGATCGATATTCTTCCACTTGAGCGGCCTGGTGCCGGCTACGAAAGTGCGATTTTCCGGTTCGATAAATGGTTCGCGAGGTCCGCAGTAATTCTCGATAATGACGTTTTTCCCAGAGTCCAAATTATAGGCTTTTTCGAAAATCCCGCGTTGCCAATCAGTGCTGAATACAACAGCAGCCGCATTACGCAATGAAGCGCCACCCAATTTGAAGACCGAACGCTCTTTGCGGGATAATTTGCCCATGAAATTTTGCCCAGCACTATTTGGGCCCGAATCGTTTCCATAAAAATCTTTGAACAAGACCATATCCCCTGTCCGTTCGACATACGACTCCCAGAGAAAATCGCCGCCTGTTCGAACAATGTATTTTTTGCGCATCAGCTTGCAAGCATACATCGCCGGAACAGCCGCCGACCAAGTATCCAAAACCAAGACTAAGTCAGCATCCCAACCCTTGCGGATTATTTTCAAAAAATAAAGCAGGTGCCGGACCAATGGCGGAAATGCTCGCTCCCAGCGATAGGCCGCGACTTTGACTTCGTGGAGAGACCGGGAGTTCGCGTCTTTTGCATTCTTCCACGTCTCATAGAGATTGCGGGCGTACTGGGCGGGACCGCCGATATCTGGTGGATATATCCCTGAAGCAATGAGGATTTTCATACTATCTTATAGTACACTATTTTATCTTTTTGTGTTACTTTGTTTGCATGAAAGTCATCATCGCAACTCCGATCTATCTTCCGGAGATCGGCGGACCGGCGACATACACGAAAGAGCTCTGTGAGCGGCTACGTGACAGCCATTCCATAATCGTCGTGGCGTATACAGATGTAGGCATGGCCATGCCTGGCACACAGTTGATTCAGGTGAGCAAGCAGAAGCCGCTACTCGTTCGTCTTGTCCTTTATTTTTTTGCCTTACTCAAAGCGTCTCACGGGGCTGACCTCGTATATGTTCAGAATGCCATGGCCGCCGGATTGCCGGCCGCGCTCGCCTGCATGATCCGGCGCAAGCCATTAGTCCTCAAGTTTGTCGGCGATGAAGCTTGGGAGCGAGCCACCCAGAGACGTCTGACAAAAAAGCGTTTGGAAGAATTTTTAATAAGCCCGGACGGCGATTGGAAGATCCGGATGATGATGCGTGTCCAGGGCTGGGTGCTCCGCCGGGCCGCCTGCGTGACCACTCCATCGGCATATCTAAGCCAAGAACTCATCAAGACCTACGGCGTGCGGCCGGAGCGTACAACAGTGAACTACAATGCCGCCGAGGTAACCGAAGTCCTGCCGTTCGAGCCGACCCCTCCGATCCCCCATCAGATCGCCGTCACGGCTCGTCTGGTCGCCTGGAAAGGCGTTGCTGGCATCATCAGAGCGACATCTATCGTTCGCAAAAAGTTCCCCGACGTTCGGACAATCATTGCTGGAGATGGTCCTGAAACTGACAGCTTGAAAAAACTGTCCCGCAACCTTGGCATGGACAATTCCGTGTCATTTCTGGGAAAAGTTTCTCGCGCCGAAACGTGGCATATCCGTAAAAAATCTTCAGTGTACGTTCTCAATTCAACTTACGAAGGCCTGCCTCACACAGTTCTGACTAGTTTCGCCGCTCAAATCCCCGTCATAGCCACTGATATATCGGGAACAAATGAAGCCGTGTACCATGAAAAAACCGGACTGCTCGTCCGGCCGGGGAATGACGCTGAATTGGCAAATGCCATAGAGCGTCTGTTCACCGATGCCGCGCTTTGCAAGAAACTCACCGACGGTGGAACGAAGTTATTGAAAGAAAAATTCTCCTGGGAAGGCCACCTCGCAGGTCTAACCTCAATCTTCGAGTCTGTTCTCGCGAAACCACGCAATTAGGCGGCGTATGCCTTCTTCGATGGGAACCTTCGGCTCCCAGCCGAGCAATCTTTTCGCCTTTGAAATATCCGCGCATGTTATCTCCACGCTCGCCGAGTGGCTCGGACGCATCCGGCGTGTCGAACTTTTACCAGTCGCCTTTTCGAGGACCGCGAGCAATTCAAGCAATGACACCGGCTTGTTATTGCCGATATTTAATACTTCATAGCCCAGTGGTTTATTCATGGCCAGAATAGTCGCATCAGCCACATCTCCAACATATGTATAGTCGCGCTTGCGGGATCCATCGCCTGATATCTCAATCTCCTTACCCTTGAGCAAAGCCTCGGTCCAAACATATGGAACCATTCCCGGTCGATTGTTCTCGCCATAGGCGTTGAAAAAACGGAGGCAGGTTATATTCAGGCCAAAATTGTGATGGTATGTGTAAGCGAATAATTCCGCGGCTCGTTTGGTCGCGCCGTACGGTGAAAGGGGCGTGTCGGCAGTTTCAGACTCGACCCACGGGAAACGAGGAGTATTCCCATAGACAGAAGAGGACGAGGCCATGACTATATTCTTGACCTTGTACTCACGCGTGAGTTCGAGCAAATTGAGCGTACCGTTGATATTCACATCAACGTACTCACCAGGATTATCGACAGCATTTCGCGTATCGCCAAGAGCAGCGAGATGAACAATGTATGCAGGATTCTCCTTCTCGAAGGTCATCTTGAGCGCGGCTTTATCGCGAATATCGGCACGTTCAAGTCGGAATGACTTCAAAGACAAGAAAGGTGCGACATTCTGCTCTTTGAAAGCGGGATTATATATAGTGTTAAAATTATCGACACATACTACACGATACCCGCCGTCGATAAGCCTGCGGACCACATGAGACCCGATGAATCCTGCACCACCGGTTATGAGTACGGTTTCCATGGATTGCGAAAAGACATCATCTACTATAGGATAAAATGACGATGAAATCAACGCTACCTGAAGAAAGATGGAAGGAATATGTCGCTACACAACTCTCCGCCATATCCGCCCTTCTCAAACCAATCGGATATGAGCTCAGCGAGCACCAGCCTCACTTGAGTGGCGAGAGATACCTGATGACTCGCAACAAGCTCGTTCTAGCCGCCACTCGAATGAAGGACGGCATGAAAGTCATCGTCAAAACCAGCAATCATCCGGATGGCCAGAAAGAAATCATCACCGAGAAGACCGCCCGCGACACGCTCATGTCAATCGAGTTTGCGTCGGAATACATCCTTTTCCCGGTGGAGATATACCACGGAACCAAGGGCGGATACATGATCTGGATTACCGAGTATATACCCCAAGATAAAGTTTTTGTGGCACATACGATTGAAGATCAGTTTTTCCTTATTCTCCGTGCCTTCGAAGCACAAGAATCATTTCATGCCACCACTCTCGAGCATCTGAAGACAATACAGAAGAATTTCGTTATATTCGGCCCTGATAAGTATCTGGAATCATTCAAAACATTCCCAGAAAAGACACGCACCGCATTCGCTAAAATCAAATCCGATCCTCGGTTTCTCGTCGACGCACTCAAGATGCTCCAGTCCAATGTCGCGGTGCTCGGGCGCTACTCGAATTATCTGACACACACCGACTTCGTACCCCATAACTTCCGCGTACGCGACCACGCGATATATATGCTTGACTGCTCGGCGGTTCATTTCGGCAATAAATATGAAGGGTGGGCACGCTTTCTCAACTATATGTTCATCCACAATCCGAAGCTCGAAGCCATGCTTCTCGCCTACATTCGCAAAAATCGCGGCGCCGAAGAATACCTCGACCTGCGCCTCATGCGCGCATACAAGATCGGGTATCTGCTCAACTACTACGCCGCCGCCCTGGAAAAAACCGACGGAGATCTGCGTGAACTGACGAAACTGCGGCTGTCATTCTGGCACGACATGCTCATGGCAATCCTCAATGACATTCAGCCAGACCCAAAAATCCTCCCAGAATATCTCGCCGGACGCAATCGTTTGCGATCACCTGAAGAAAAAGAGCGACAGCAAGAGTTTGCCGCCGCCTGATCACCTTTTGTATTACGTCATTTCGATTTGGCAACTATATCTCGATACAATTCCGATGTAGCGCACGAAAAAACTTTCTGCGGTGAGTCGCTCAATTCAGCAGGCTTACCTTCAGCGGTATAAATCTCTCCTCCGGCCTCTCTCAATATTCCTAGTGCCGGAGATATATCCCTCGTAGTCAGCGTGCCATATATGGAAGCATCGGCACGGCCGGCGGCAACGAAACAAATATCCAAAGCTGACGAACCAAGGTTAAGATTCTTCTTGGCGGAGGTAAGGAGCAGGCGTTGCAAGGCAAGACCCCATTCGGCAAGCTCGGGACGCCGGCCGATATGCAAAAGTACATTGGCATCGGCAAGTGTTCTGGTCGGCAGAACCGAAATTTTTGCCCTATTCAGAAAAGCTCCCTTTCCCCGTTCAAAACTAAAAAGCTCTCTGGTGATCGGATTGTATATGGCGCCGACTGATGGATGGTTTGATTCGACATATCCGATGCAAACCGCGAAATGAGAAATGTTCCTCGAAAAATTGGACGTGCCATCTATCGGATCAATGGTCCAATATGCCCGAGTGGTGTCAATTGGTTTAGTGCCTGCAACCCGTTCCTCCGAGTAGATCTGATCATCAGGATATGATGCCCTGATTGTCCGCTCAATGAAACGACTGACTTTGATATCTGCGTCAGTGACAATGTCCCTTAAATCTTCACCTTTGTGTGAAGTTTTAATGTTCGTGCCAAAATACTCCAAGAGGATGCCGCCGGAATCACGAACAAGCGGAAGGATGAAGTTGTAATAATTGTCTTTCATAGTCTTAAAAAATCATAACGTATAAATTGAATAAGTCAAAATACCAAAAATTTAACCCTTTTGAAGACCTGTAAGCACCTCCCTCATCTCCCCAGCCACTCGCTCCCAGCTATATTTTTGCAGAACCATCTCCCGGGCATTCTTGATGATGTAATCTCGTGATTCCCTGTCCTTGATCAGCTTCTCGACTTTCTGGGCGATGCTATGCGGATTGTTGACTTCGCAGAAAAGTCCAGTCTCCCCATCCACTAGGAAATCCGGGATTCCTCCAACAGGCGTGGCAATGACCGGAATGCCCGCAGCCATGGCTTCCAGAAATGAATTCCCCAAACCTTCGGACAGAGACGGTCTGACAAAAATGTCGGAAATGTGGAGATACGGTGGCATGTCTTTGTGCGAAATATATCCCAGAAACTTTACTCTATCTTCAGCCTCCGCCTGATTGGCGAGTTTTAGCCGCGCGCTTTGGTCCTTGAGATCAGCCTCTTGATATCCTTGGCCAAGAACAAGTAATTTTACATTGTTGGGCAAATATATCATGGCGGAAATGATGTCCCCGACCGCGTTTTTGGTAACCAAGCGCGAAGTGGTAATCAGAAAAATATCCCCATCTTTTTTGTCCAACTTGCGCTTGAGCTCAGAAGTTTCTCCTATGGAAAGGCTTCCAGAAAAAAGCCCATAATCAACGGCGTTCGGCACGACGATAATCGGACATTTCGCTCCCATTTCTTTAGCCCAATCGGCCAGATATTTTGAAATCACCTGGATACGATCGGCACGGGTAAATATCATCTTGAAAATCGGATACAAGGGCAAAGCCCGGCGTTTGAGGTAGGCGATAGGATCTCCGTCTTGGAGAGTGAGGATAAACGGAATCTTTGGATAAACCAGTTTAAAGAAAAGTGCGGCAAAGGAATTATAGGTGGCCATTAACGACCAAATCGTGTCATATTTTCGCGTTCGATACAGCGACACGGCTTTACAAAAACCAATCAGCAAGTACGCGTATTTGTTGAGGTGCAAATGCCACGGCAACGAATCGGAATAGACTTTTTGATTCGCGGTCCAACCGATTCGATGCACATTCACATTACCAACTCGCTCAAATTTGGGCAGATGTGAGTCAAAACGCAGAGTTATCATGTCAAATTCAATCTCTTCCGGAGACGTCCGATCGGTTACTTCTTTGACAGCCACTTCCGCTCCGCCAACAAAATCCGGATAATATACCAACGAGAATATCAAAACACGGCGGGGAGTGTTCATATTTGTCTGTGGTAATGTAGTCATAATTCATAAACCGACAACCGGAAACCAGTCAGCCAGTTACCAGTATACTAGTTATCAGCTTATCTTTAGTCAACTTTCAACACCTTCTCGAGCACTTCTTCCGGGACTTCGGGTGGTTTCGTGGAGATATCCGCAATCGGTTTTTGAGTCTGTTCTTTTGCATTTTCGACCTTCGATTTACTCAACGCCGCTGCCAAAGCGTTTTTCAAATCATTAATATTTCTCGCCGACGGAATTTTCGGATCTTGTTTTTGCGTAGAAGTTTTCGGTGCCAGCGATGACAATGAAACTGGCTTCATCTGTTGGGTTGGAGTTGGAATCGGAATCGGAATCGGTCGTGCGGGCATTACCGGCGATGGTTTTGTCATCGGTGCGGAGACTGGTACAGAAATCTGCTCTTTGACGACCGGCGGGACCGGCGCGGGAATGGTCTGACTTTTCTTTTGTTGAACCGGTAACGAAGCAGGTGGACGGCTCTCCGACGAAGACGTCATAGCCTTCTTTACCGGCACCGTCGGCTCATGGAATTTGAGGATGATCTGCTCGACTTCCGCGCGCGGATGGGAAAATTGCGCACGCGATGACGCGATGATTTCTTGGACATACGATGTATCCGGATGAGGAATAGCGTCAAGAGTCCTGGCAGAAAATGGCGCCGAGCTTAGGCCGTCTATCATCAATTTCAAATAGATTTGATAGGCTCCCATATTCACCAGATCTTCTATCGTAAATACAGGGGCGAATTCTTGCTCCAAGGCTTCGGCGTCAGTCGCTCCGACGCGGAAAGTGATCATCGTCCCGACGTTGCCAAAAACCGCCGGCTTCACGATCTCGTCCATTTGTTCTATATATTGATGCGCGATCGTAAGATTTAATTTATATTTTCGGGCCTCGGAAAGAATGTCGGCAAATGAGGCGTTGGCGAAGTTTTGGAATTCATCCACGAAAAGATAAAAATTCGGCAACATCTTCATCACGCGGTCGGGCACATCGGCACGCGACATGGCCGCCAAATATATTTTGGTCACCAATAAGCCGCCGAGTAGTTTCATGTTCTCATCGCCGATTCTTCCTTTTGATAGATTGATGATGATGATCTTTCGGTTGTCCATGGCCTGACGAAAATCAAAGGTTGAGATGGGCTGGCCGATCATGTTGCGGATAAGCGGGTTAGCGGTAAATTGACCGACTTTGTTTTGGATGGCCGGCACAGCTTCGGCGGCTTGGCGTTCGGTATAGCCGGCGAACTCCTTTGTCCAGAATGCCTTGACTGATGGATCTTGAACATGCGAGATAATTTCTTTGCGATATTCCTTGTCCGACAGCATCCTGTTGACGCCGAGCAATGTGCTATTGGGAGCCTCTAGAAGCGCCAGTAATGTATTAATCAAAATATATTCCATGCGGGCCGACCAAGCGTCAACCCATATTTTTTTGAAAGTGCTCATCAGTCCGGAAACGACCAGATGTCGTTTTGTGGGATCAACGCTTTCAAGCACATTGAATGAAATGGGAAAGTCAACATCAAACGGAGCGATGTGAATAACGTCACGAATCCTTTCTTTTGGGACATATTCAAGGAGTAAATCTGCCGTTTTGCCGTGCGGATCAATGAAAGCCATACCTTCACCATTTTGGATATCCTGCACAGCCATATTTTCCAGCAAAGTTGATTTGCCCATGCCGGTCTTGCCAATCACATAGATATGCTTCGTGCGGTCCTTGGCTTTGATGCCAAATTTGACCCGTTTGTTGCGAGCATCAGTCTCGGCAAAGTAGATTATGCGATTTTCGTCGGTAGGAACAGGAGTCATATATGACTATAGTATAACATAAGGGAAATCACATCCCAGTGCCAAAATGTCAGGAGTTCAATCAATCATTTTTCCAGCAACGTCTCTCTGTCATACACACTACCGGCATTCCATAACATCCAGCTTGAAAGACCTACATCATAAATCGCCTGTATTTGTTTACGCACCATTTCCGGTGTGTAGATCGCCCCAAGATCAAAAGCTTGCAACCACGGACGCAATTTCTGGATGTTGTAGGATTTTTTTGTGTAAAGTTGCGGACTTGTCGAGGCGATCATTTCCAATCCAAGCATATATGAATTCGTCGTCGTGGCTTCGGCTTTGCGAATAGCATTATTCATTGACAATTGGACAATCTCGTATGGATATTGAGCTGGTTTCGCATAGCCACTAAAACCCGCACCAAAATGCGATGGGTAGACCATCGGCGCCACATAATCGAAAGATTCCAGGGCGAATTCCAGTATCTGACCGATGCCCAAATCGCCTTCCGCGCTCGTCGTCAAACCGAATATGTCCGCCGAAGTCGGGATGCCTGAACCTGAAAACTGTTCATGAATAAATGAATAAAAATCTTTGACAATCTCCACACGCCCACGACCTTCTCCCCAAGTATATGAAATATCCTCTAGATTCCCGTCAGACGGAAAACGAATGTAATCAAAATTTAATTCGTCAAAACCGACCTTGTGGGCCTCACGTCCAATCCGAGCAACATATTCCCAGACTGGCTTGGCCGCCGGATCAAGCCACTTGACGCCTTTGTAATCCTTCCAAACTTCTCCCGCCCTGGTCTTGACCGCCCATTCGGGATAGACATTTATCAAATATGAATCTTGGAAGACTGAAATGCGCGCAATCACATACACGCCCTTTTCGTGAAGCTTACCGATAAATTCCTTGATATCGAGGATGCGCGTCTGCGCCGCGCCGATCCGCGCCAGTTCCGGATCTTCAACCATGAAACTGATGCGACCCGTATAGTCTTTGACATCAATCACTACCGCGTTGATTTCCGTGGTATCAACAAGATCAAATAAATGCGCGCGAAATTTGTCGTTGCCGGCCGCCCAGCTGGTCATGTATAGACCTTTGAGCGGCGCTGGCGTGGGAATATGCGTGATGACAAACGCTGGTGACGTGGAAGACGCGATAGTGACAAGTGTGGTTGAAGCATTTACGGCGGTCGTCGTCCCATCCATGGCAGAAGCCGTATTTTCCAATTCAATCATTGAATAGGAAATAGAACCCATCGGCAAAAACCAGATAATCAAAAAAACCGCAACAACGATTAAAAACGCGCCGATGATTATCGTCATCGTGCTGGTGGCTCCAGACTCGCGCCAAAAATCCCTCATGAAGCCATGGCGTCAGTACTGGTAATGGTTCCGGTTGGATTTGCCAGCGTCGGCGAAGTTATTGTGGTCTGTTGTTTTGAAGAATCGATTGGCTTTGCGACGGATTCGATTGGCTTCACGGATTTGTGTTCAATATACGACAAGTGTTCGGGCAAAATTTCACGCGTAGCTGGCTTAAATTTTGACGCGACGACGATAATCAACACTCCCGTCACTAACGACAACACTTTATCCCATGTTGTCGGAAAGCCGAGAAACAGAAATACCATGACCCAAACTCCCAAGATTATCAGAAATTGTCTTTTTGACATGTGGCCATTATAGCGCAAAATGGTATGATAAAGCTAGAATATCTGTTTTATGAACAGATAATTGAGAAAGGGGGGGTGTCCCCGTGGATACTGTCAATCTAGTAGATCTTTCTTCGGAAAATTTTCGTGGTTTTCTTTTCGGTGGAGCCGTGAGACTTTACCACCAGAACACTGGTTGGTATGTTGGACTATTGAAAACGGCGAAAATCGAAAGCGGTAAATGTCTCTTGAGGATTGACCCATTTCAAAGGTTGGTCAAGACCAGTCTGACTTGTCGGTCCAGACCAGAAGATCCGGGACAAGTTATTCTTGTGTCCGCCGATCAAATCGAGAGCCCGTTGAGAACCGACGAATTGCCGTTTCAGATCAAAGAACCCAAACTCTTGAAAAACGAGGAGCAGGTCCTGGTTATCGTCGCCAACGATCGGATCGAAGAAATCGCCGTGATTTCTAAGAGACCACAAGATGTCAAAGCTGTAGAGAAAATCCTTGGAATCAAATAGTGCAGCCGCCAGTCTTCCAAACGCTGTGCGGTCTTTTTTTATTACATTTATTTTCCTTAAAATCTATCCCAACTCAAATTATTCAGATTAATCTAGGTTAATAAACATTTTTACCCCGAAACTATCACCACAAATTCTCCCCTGACTTTATCCGGATGTTCCTCAAAATAATTCTTTACTTCCTTGGCGGTTCCCTGGACCACTTCTTCAAAAATTTTGGTCAATTCGCGGCAAATGGTAACTATCTGTGGCGAGGCATCATCCGTATTACCATTCAAATGTTCCTCCAGACTTTCCAAGGTTTTCACGATTCGATGCGGCGATTCGTAGAAAACCACGGTTCGGACCGATTGGGAAATTTCTTTGAACAATGTTTCTCGGCCTTTCTTGTGTGGCAAAAATCCCAAAAAAGTAAAGTCGGCGCAGGGCACGCCGGCGACAGAAAGCGCCGAAGTCAAAGCAGAGGGTCCGGGAATTGTTTCAATTTTTACTTTGCCCGTCCTGATTTCATTTTCCAATTCCTGACGAATTTTCTTGACCAACTCCGAACCTGGATCGGAGATGCCCGGCGTACCAGCGTCAGACACCAGCGCTAGATTTCTCCCTTTCTTCAGATAATCAACGATTTCCCAGACACGTGAAAGTTTGCTATGGGCGTGATATGACAAAGTCTGTTTTTTGATGCCATGCCGGTCAAGCAACTTTTTCGTCACTCGCGTGTCTTCACAAAGAATAATATCAGCCGTGGCCAAGGCTTTGAGAGCGCGAAGAGTGATGTCTTCGAGATTACCGATAGGGGTGGCGATAATGGAGAGAGTAGACATGCGAGCACCATAACACAGATGGTGCAAGTTTCCAATGATCAAATCTCAAATAAATTAAGTCTGTCGTTGGTCATTGAAAACTTGATCATCTTTTTATCCTTCGGTCAATTAGAACAATCTTTACTTTTCTGCTAGATTGAAACAATGAAACTCCCCCGACCAATCACTTACATAACTCGCGACCTTGAGCGCGCTATTGGCATGGAACCTTCGGGCGAATATGTCGTCGTGGCCAACAAGACGCCTTATTCGGAAAAATATGCCTCGCGATGCCCAGAAGACAGCGTAATTTTGGTCAATGGCACTCCCGAAGACGGTGTCCTTGGCACCAGTGAGCTCATGGATCATCCCGTGGTCAAAGAGAAGCTAGCCGCCCAAAAGAGTGATGTTCTGGTCTTCAAAAATACCGCCCGCGTTGAGGAAGCAGCCGCCAAAAGTGGCCTACGACTTCTAAATCCGAAAGCGCAATTATCCGAAACGGTTGAAAACAAAATGAGCCAGATAGAATGGTTGGGTGAATTGGGTCGGAAATATCTGCCACACCATATCATCATGCCTGCCAAAAATCTGACTTGGACCGGTGAACCATTTATCATCCAGTGGGCCCACGGCCATACGGGTGGCGGCACATTCCTCATCAGTTCCGAAACCGAGCTCAAAACCATTCAAGAAAAATTTCCCTATCGGGTAACTCGCCGCACTATTCATATCCACGGGCCTTCGTTCACCGTAAACGCTATTGTCGCCGCGGATAAAATTCTCGTGGGAAATATAAGTTACCAAATAACTGGCGTCGCTCCGTTTACCGACAATCCATTTAGTACCGTGGGCAACGACTGGGGAGTCACGCACAATCTCCTCAATGAGACCGAGGTTGAATTTATCGAAACCATGACCAGCGACATAGGCAAGAAACTAAACATCGCCGGCTGGCGCGGTTTGTATGGCGTTGATGTTATCCAAGACGACAAAACCGGCACGATTTATCTCATAGAAATAAACGCCCGCCAGCCGGCTTCAGCCAGTTTTGAATCACATTTGCAAAATGAAAATAGAATTCAAGGTCAAATTAGCAGAGTCGCCACTAGGTTATGTGGTATTACCACTTTTGAGGCACACCTAAAAGCCCTGTTAGGTGAAAAAATCGATCAGCCACTCATCCCCATAAATGATGGTGCGCAGATTGTTCAGCGGGTAACGAAAACATCAAAGGTTGTTCCAGCGGAAAAGATTACAGCGCTCGAATCGCTTGGTTATAATCTAGCTATTTATCCGAATACCGACCTCAATGAAGATCTGGTCAGAATTCAGAGCGCGCGTGGAATCATCGAAACGTATGGAGTTTTTAATGAGAGAGGAAAAGAGATTGTGGAGAAGGTCGCCTAAATATTTTTATAATCCCCACTTATCTCTGGAAAGCCCAGATTGCTCCATCATTCCCTTGAAAGTTCTTGGTTTGAATGAGATTTTGCCATGTTTGGCGACACAGACCTGTCGAGCCTTGCCGTCAATGTAACCAACATAAAAATAGTGACTTCCTTTGATATGATTCAAATGAAAACCATTTTCTTTGAGCACGGCCACGACATCATTGAACGTCCAGTTGAATGCTCCTTTCGGCATAGCTTTTAACTTAGACTTTAGTAAAACCGAAAGATTTGACTTTATATGGGCTCGGAATAGCTTTATCCGTCACCAGATTATTCCACAAATCAGCATACTCTTTCATTGGTTTTTGATTGAGAGGTGAGACACGCGTACCTTTGAGTTTTTTCTGGGATTCCACATAGCCCTGAATGGCTTCATCTAGATTAAATCTTACTACGTCGGCATCGTCGGCTGATTCCACAATATTAAACTCAAGCGCAACACCATACCAAGTAGCGCCATCCTTGAAAATAATGCATCGAATTGAACCTTTGTGAGTGGTATTCATAGATGATTTTATCCTAGCACAGTGTCTTAGATCGTTCAATCCATTCTTATCACAGCCTGCAATTTATACGCATCTCCGTGACTCAACATCCCCATATACGACTGAATTGACGACTGTAATGTGTCCGCGTTATTCAACATCTTCTTCACCTCAACATTCCTCCACATCCTCCTTTTAGTCGCCGTCCGTAGCACACGGTGTGTAGGAAAATGAACCCAACCCAAAAAATCAACTCCTCCAGCGAAAGTTCTAATGCTTATTTTATTTGGATGAAGAGTAAGATGTAATTTCTGCTCCAAAAAACGATGGGTTTCCGCAAGGGCATGTCCAAGCCATTTTCTATCTTGGTTAAGAATCACAAAATCATCAGCATATCGAATATACCACTTCTCTTTTAATCTATGCTTCACAAACTGATCAAACTCATTCATGTAGATGTTCACAAATAATTGCGAGGTTAGATTCCCCAGAGGCAATCCGACACCTTCTTTCGTCGAATGAAAACTACCGACGATTTCCCGGATCAACCACATAACATCTTTATCCGGAATATATTTCTCGAGAATTCCAAACAAAACTTCATAATCTACGGAAGCGAAAAATTTCTTGACGTCGCATTTCAAAACCCAGACCGTTTTTGTATGTCCCCACGAAGCTCGATAGGCGAAATCGCCAAACCTGTCCAAGGCTCTATGCGTCCCCTTGTCATTCCGACATGAATATGAATCCGAAATAAATGTTCGGTCAAAAAATGGATACAACTTCCGATACAGTGCATGATGAAGAAGCCGATCTCGCACGAGGGCTTTGTGAATATCACGAGGCTTTGGGTCGTTGATTTTGAAAGGCGTATAACAGCCGTGTTTGTAAGACTTGTCCTTTAAGTCAGAGTGAAGTCTGTGGATATTCTCAAAAAGTTTAAGTTGAAATTCCTGCATGTCACTCCGCTTTCTTTTTCCGCATACAAACTCCTTCCACGCTTCAAGCAGATTTTCCATAGATATGATATCCTCGTAGGTGTGATTACATTGGATTCGTCGCATACTCATAAGTCTACCCCCCCCCAACGGATTTCAACAACCGAAAGTAATTCCCGCTCTATCAAAGGCCATTGGTGCCTACAAATTGTGGCAGGATGTTATAAAATTATTCCCGAAAACATCTAAATATTCTTTGGGTGTTAGGATAGATCTGCTATTTATAGACACCATCGAGTCAGTCTCTACGGCGGCATTTCTGCCAAAAGACAAGAAGAGTCCGTGGATTAGACAGGCCATCAGCAAACTCGAGACGATGAAAATTCTCATGCAAGTCGCCTGGGAAATAGGTTCGATAGATAACAAAAAATATCTGATGATATCTGAACCGTCAAATGACATCGGAAAAATGCTCGGTGGATGGTATGGTCAAAATGAAAAATATCTTCAGGAGAAACAAAACTCCCCGACTACTAAAGTCGGGGAGAAATGAAAGGATTTGCTGGACAGCGAAGGCAAAGCCATTCTCACGATTCCACCTGTTGTCGGGATTGTCGTAGTTCGTCTCGAGCCTCGGAACATCGTCGTTGGCATTCGCCGTGAGAAGGTTCAAATCGCCGTCAATGTGTATAGAATGTCATCCATGCGACTACCCCTTGAATACTCTCGGGGCTCACCTTTGTTTTCGTCATATCATTCGGTAGGATAACCTGCCAAACTAATGCTCTAACACCCTATACCAAGTATCTCCATTTTTTAGAGTTCACGCACCACTCTGCCCTAGATCATGATCCAGAACATTCTCGATGCATGGATACTGGATTCGGTGGTACGTGACCTGTGGTCACGTACATATTCACCTACTACCGACACAATTGTACCATTTTCATGCAGTAACCAACCACCAGACTTAGGTCTGGTGGCTTTGTGTTTGCCGGCTGTGCCGGCAGGGCGACTGTGGTTTACTTAGGTAACAGCTTGGCAAACAGTGATGGTTGGTCTACTTCATTGTGGTGGGATTGGTGCTTAACATACCGGCGGATGAGGTGCTCATCTAGGCCGATTGTCGAGACGAAATATCCTCGTGCCCAGAGACTTTCTTTTTCATAGAGTCCGTGGGTACGCTTAATCTTCTTCTTCATCCAGGCGGAGGATTTCCCTTTCAGAATTTGCATGATGTAAGAGACTGAATCTCTCGGTGTCGCAAGGAGGCACAGGTGTATGTGGTCTTCCTGGATGTTGAGTTCGATGATCTCCCAGTGCTTCCACTTGGTGATGGTTTCGAAGATCCGTCGCAGTTCACTCTTTACCTTGTCGGCTCCCAATACCTTGCCACGGTATTTGGGAGTCCAGACTAGGTGGTACTTAATATCGTAGAAACAATGTGATAATGTGCGTATCGTACGTTTGTGTTGTGACATAGGCGTATGATTAATTGCTAAGAGCCGTCCTGCCGGACGGCTTTAGCATACGGCTTCGCCTTCAGACGTACACCCCACCTAAAGGTGGGGGTTTTTACGGATAATAATCAGCCCCTCACCTGCGTGCAGGTGAGGGGCGAAAGGGCAAAGTGTTTAGGGCTTGAGAGTGCCTAGACACTAAGCCTTGAGTTCTACTTGCTGGACAGCGAAGGCAAAGCCACCCTCACGACTCCACCTGAAGTCGGGACGGTCGTAGAGCGCCTCGAGCCCCGGAACAACGCCGTAGGCAACCGCCGTGAGAAGGCTCAAATCGCCGCCAATTTCGACAGAGTCATGCATGCCGACGATCCACAAAAACCCCATTTTGTTGATCTCCGCGTTGGAGAATGTGTCACGGATGAGGCAAATAACTTCCATGTCCAAAGTCTTCAACTTGAGTTCGGCAGCCTTGGCGCGAATTTTGCTGGTAATACGATCCGACTCGTTGAACAGTTCACCCTTGAGGAGAGCAACTTGCCGGACAGTTCCTGCCTTTGAAGCTTTGAACTCCGTGGAGTCCAAGATTTCCAACGCGTTAGGCGACAACTGGACGCCTTTCTTTTTGAAGTGCTCTTTCCACTCGGGACCACTCCAACCATTGGAGATGAAGGTGACGTGGATGATACTACCTTTCTCGGTCCATGTGACGGCGAAAAACTGTGCAAGTGCAAGTGTTACGACTCCTTGCCGAAACGGGTGATCCGGATTATTCAGTGCCAGCTGGATTCTTTCGCCGTCAAGCTGGTCTTGAATCTGACGAAGATCGTCGCCAATACTTCCGGCCAAACCGCCCGTCTGTGCTAATGTTGGATTTCTCATAGTTGATTCCGTGTCAAGATTGGTCGTAGCAATATCACCTCTATCAAAGAGCCTGATACGCCTTATCGATTGGTCATTGGTCACGGAAACACAGCCACGGAATATCCACGGATGCGGTCCCGAAACCAACAACATATCAAGGTTCTTGACCCTAATTTTCTGCCCACAGTTATACACCCAAAACACTATCCTGTCAACTCTCATCAAACTCCATATTTTGAGCTATATTTAAGGGCATATTCATTTATTCAACTTGGCAAGTCTGATTATATTCCTTCCCATTCTAAATTCACAATCAATTCCTCATCCATGAACACCAAAACTCTCACAAACCGCGCCATATCAGTCGTCGACCAGTACCTCAATTTCAAAGTGGGTACCGCTGTCTGCTCGGTCCCCTATTTCAATAACAAGACCGTCAAAATCCGCGCCGCGCTGGCGGTAAATGGTGGCAAAGGCGGTCCGAAAGAAATATTCGAGGAAACGGAAGCACTACTCGTAAAAGTACATGCGACTATTGATTCAGTTACGTCCGAATCGTTGCAGAAACTACTGACTGATAACAACCTTGGGATTGATTGTTCCGCCTTCGCCTATTATGTCCTCAATGCCGAAAGTCAAGAGCTCGGCAAGGGCAGTCTCGACAAACACACCATATTCGTCAATTGCCATGGACTCATCGGCAAGCTCCGTTGCTCTCTGCGTCCTATCGAGAATTGCGATGTCTCGACCTTGGCACATGACAAGAATAGTCGCGTCATATCAATAAAGGAAATCACGCCTGGCGACATTATTACCATGCTTGGAGATGGCGACATCCAAATTCTCCCAAATGACCGAGACCACATCCTCGTCATTCACCAAGTCGAATACCAGAACTTCATCCCTTACAGACTCCATTACTCCCACGCCGTCGCCTATCCCGAAGACGGCATCTACGGCACTGGCATCAAACAAGGCATCATCGAGATAACCGACGTGAGCAAACAAATCACCGAACAGTTGTGGACCGAGAACGGTAGACAAGGCAACGCAAATAGAATTTTTGGGCGTGCACAAAAGTCGAAAACCGAGATTCGACGGCTAAGATGGCTGAAATAAAACAAAAATCCGCTATAACAGCGGATTTTTGTAGGGTATTTAATCTGGTCTTAATTCTCCCCCACCTCATCAATACGACAAGTATAGCAAAAATCAATTCATTGTCAACCTCCCCCTTTTTTGAAATACTTAATCACTTATAGCCCCGGCGGGAATCGAACCCACAAACCCTCATTGATGAGGTGAGGACTGAAAACCATTTCACGGGGCCATCGGAAGAAAATCTTCCGTTTAGAAACTATATCAAATAGTAATAAAGATTCACTGAAGAAGTGATAAAGTTTTGCTGAAGATGTTATTTTGTGCTATTTTTACTACTATGATAAGCATCCTCGAAGGCACCGCCGACCTTTCCTACATCATCAGTTTCGCCCTCGCCGGCGCTATTGTCGCCTATGTTTTTGCCCCATTTCTAATACGATTTCTTTATTATTTCCACATCATCAAAGGTCCCAAAACCGAACTCTCCAGACTCGGCTCACACGCCTACAAATCCACCACTCCAGTCATGGGCGGACTCATCGTCGTTATAACCGTCGCCCTCATTACCTACTTCTTCAACTGGAATCGTTCATTCACCTATGTTCCCATCGGCGTCATGATCATTTCAGCCGCCTTGGGCGCCATCGACGATCTCATGAATATCTACGGCAGTGAGCGTCGTTCGCGAAAACTAGGCCATATCATGAACCTCATCCGCATCCACAAGGATTGGACTATGCGCCTTTGGTACGCCATCACTCTGCCTTGGAGCGCCTTCAAGCGCATGTCAGTCTGGTTTGGTTCACGCACCAGCAAAGGCGTATTCGTCCATGAAAAATTAATCCTGCAATTCATCGCCGGAGCCGTCGCCGCCTGGTGGATTTTTACCAAACTCGGACCGGCTTGGCACTATATTTATATCCCTTTTCTGACCAACGGTTTTGATCTCGGTTGGATTATTATTCCAGTGATTATTTTCATCGTCATGTTCACGGCCAACGCCGTCAATATCGCCGATGGCATGGATGGTTTGGCTGGTGGCATGGCCTTGACCACTTTTATGGCTCTAAGTATCCTCTCTTGGATCAACGGCTTCGGTGAACTGGCCATCCTGAACGCCACGGTAGCTGGAGCACTCGTGGCCTATACCTATTTCAATATAAAACCGGCCCGCTTCATGATGGGCGACGTGGGAAGTCTGGGTTTAGGTGCGCTTCTAGCTGTAAATGCCCTGGCCATCGGCGAACTTATCCCTCTAATTTTTCTCGGCTTCATGTTCTACGTCGAAGCCCTCTCCGTCATCATTCAGGTAGCTTCCCGCTATATCCTCGGCCGCAAAGTCTTCAAAATGGCGCCCATTCATCATCACTTTGAACTCAAAGGCTGGACCGAGGAAAAGACGGTCATGAGATTTTGGGTAGTACACTTTATCTTCGTGGTCTTCGGTTTTTGGTTGGCATTGCATTAAAAAAATGATCAATAATGCAATGATCAATACAAAACTGAGTTGATCATTGCATTATTGATCATTTACTATTTCTTCATGAATTACCTCCACTGGCAAGAAAAAACCATTACTGACTTTTCTGAAAAAAACATTTCAGAGCTTTATAGCAATGGCTTCGTCTTTACTCGTACCGGCAAAGGTGTGATGCACCAGACGCGATCCGTCCGCATCGACCTGGCCAAATTCGAACTATCCAGCGAAAACCGCCGCATCTTGAGGAAGGTTGATAACGTTGCCCTTCAGGAAATAGTCTTGCCCTACGACGAATACCATTGGTCTCTGGGCAGGCTCGCTCAATATTTCTATGAAAAAAAATTTGGCCCTGGGGTCATGAGCGCCTTCAAAATAAAGGAAATGATTACCAGTCCAGAAAAAAGCAACTACAATTCCCTACTTATTTTTTCCGACGCCCACGGCCTCATCGGCTACACCATCTGCTATTTGAATTCCGAAATCATGCATTACTCGTATCCCTTTTATGATATGGAAAAATCCTCCAGAGACATGGGTCTCGGCATGATGACGAAGACAATTTTGTATGCCAAAGGAAAAGGGTTGAAGTATATCTACCTCGGCTCGCTCCAGCGTCCCAACGACACCTACAAAATGCAATTCACCGGACTGGAGTGGTTTGATGGTGAAAAGTGGTCTACTGATGAGAAGGAGGTGAGGGAAATTTTGGCGAAGGCTGAATAACGCGGGGTAAAATTATGATGCTGATGTAGAAATGTGCCCATGATTGTGGTATGGTATATACATGAAAAAGCCGCTTATTATCGCCTTTGGTTCTCAAGTTTCAGGCATAGCCACGCCCGCGTCTGATTTTGACTTTGGCGTGCTCGAGAAAAATCCGCTCTCGCTGGCCGACAGAGTTGCCATCTCCGAACATATTTCAAAGAAACTAAAATTGAATGAAGACAAGATTGATCTTGTCGACCTTTCGTCTGCTTCACCGCTTCTCGGCTTTCAAGTCGCCAAAAATGGCAAGCTTATAGACGGGGAGCGCTTTGATTTTATTAGGTTCAAGGTCCGAGCCTTCAAAAATTACGCGGACACGGCCAAATTCCGCCGTCTGCGCGAAAAAATAATGTTGAAAAACCATCTATCAAGACGCATCTCGGTTCCAAGAAAAAATAGGTGATAACGCTGGGTGAAATTATAACTCTCAGACAACATAGAAATCGCATGCATTCTCCTGTATGATATTCCCATGTCCAATTTGCCCAAAAGGGTCCACATCACCGGCATCTGTGGTGTCGCCACGAGCGCCATTGCCATCGCCTTCAAGAACAAGGGGGTCGCTGTTACGGGCAGTGACAAGGGTTTTTATCCGCCGGTTTCCACTGAACTCGAGAAGAGTGGCGTGTCTTTTTACGCCGGCTGGCATCCGGAAAATATCGAGCAGGCTGGCCGACCCGACTTTGTCATGATTGGCGGTGGAGGTACCAGTCCTTCCAACCCGGAGATCATGTATGCCCGCGAACACGACATCCCCGTCTACACCTACCCCGAAGTCCTAGCCAAATATTTCATCAAGCAGAATTCCGTGGTCACCGTGGGCACCTGGGGCAAAACTACCACTTCTTCCCTGCTGTCATTCATCCTCATCCAAGCCGGGCTTGACCCAAGCTATTTTACCGGCGGACTTTCCTTGTCGCACAGCACTGGCGCCATCGCCGATTCTGATTGGAGCATCGTGGAGGGCGATGAGTATCAGGTTTCTATTTCTGATAAAAGGCCGAAATTTGTTTATTATGCACCAACGCATTTATTGCTTACCTCTGTTTCTTGGGATCATGCCGATCTTTATCCTACAGAAAAAGCATACCTCGATGAGTTTAGAAATCTAGTTAAAAAAATTCCGCCAACTGGGATTATTATCGCCTGCAAAGATAATGATGGGGTCAATAAAGTATTGGGAAACAAAAGTGCGGTGAAAGGAGTGCCGATTGTAACCTATGGAAAGTCTACCAGCACCGCCTATCATTACCATTCCATCTCGCATACCAGAAACGGTCTTGATTTCACTATAAACCACGCCGGAACTTCCTGGAAAATCCATTCTCCCATGCTTGGCCGCTTCAATGCCGAAAATATTACGGGCTGTTTCGCTATGGCGCATAGTGTAGAAATTGATCCGGAGAAAATTATCCAGGCCATCGCCGATTTCAAAGGCATCAAGCGCCGCTTTGAAAAAAGATTTGAAGGTGAAGTCACTGTTCTCGATTGCCATGCCCCGACGCCGGAAAAAGCGGCTTCGGTGCTAGAAAGCATTCGCGAGGTCTATGACAAAAAAATTATTGTCGTCTACGAGCCGAATATCGGCGGCCGCCAGCGCGCTTCAGTAGCGATGTATGATGAGGCGTTCAAGGATGCTGATCTTGTAATAATTCCGCATCTTACCAAGCTCAAAGTTGATGAAAATGCGGTCGAAAAACCATTGGAGGGTGAGAAACTGACGGCGATTATTGGTAAAACACATAAGTCTGTCACCTACATTGAAAGTGACCAAAAATTGGTCGAGTTTGTTACGTCAGAAACACATGCGGGTGATGTGGTTGTGTTTCTCGGGTCGCACGGGTTTAGAGGGATGATTGAGGAAACAGTTAAAAGACTAACTTCCTAAGAAGGTAGCGAAATAGGTATTCTGAACCCTCTTCGCAGGCGTTGTGGATTACCTTCTACCCTACTTCCCCTCGTCAACAATCTCCGTTTTGACATTGCCATCAGTGGCAATCTCCTTGACCAATAGAGTCATGCCGCAATGATTGCACTCGATAACCATGCCGGCGGCAAGGTTGGGATAACGCGATAAATCTAGGGTATTTTTACATTCCGGACATACGCAGAGCATATTCATGGTTTTTAGGTTTTGATGAAACATTAATCAGATAAAAGACAGCTGTCGTGAGCTGATATTCACATAGTAGCGGAAAAAAGGTAGTATGACAAGGCAAATGATCAAGTTTCCAATGACCAATAACCAATGAAATCGAATGATGTTCGATCATTGAACATCGCATCATTGATTATTTATCTTATGCTAACCCCTCTCGAACAATATCAAAAATTGGCCTCTGCCATCGGTTTTACCGACCTCTATTTCAAGCGCGAGGACCTGCACCCATATGGCTCGCACAAGGGTCGTTCCATTCCTATAATGATTGAGCATTATCTAGCCACCGGCGACCAAGCATTCGCTATTTCTTCTTCCGGTAATGCGGCGCTGGCGGCGGCTATACATGTACAGAAATTGAATGAGTTTTCAGACACCAATAACCAGACACCAATAACCACTCTCGACATCTTTATCGGCAATCATGTTTCGCCTAAAAAACTTTATAAAATCCGCGCTATCGCTCAAAAAAGTAGTGGCAGGATCCGTGTCCTTATAAAAGAACGGCCTTTACAAGCGCTTATCCAAGCAAGTCAGGAAGGCAAGCGCAGTCTCCGTCAATCAACCGACGATCAGGCGCTTGCTGGGTACGAATCATTGGCAAAAGAGTTGACGGAGGGTAGACCTACGCAAAGCATCGGCGCCATTTTCATCGGAACCTCTTCCGGCACCACTGCCCAGGCTCTGGCCACCTATTTTCTAAAAAATAAACTGCCTATTCAAGTCCACATCGTCCAAACCTCTTCCTGCCACCCGCTCTCTGATGCCTTCGAAACCTACGACGGGTCCGATGAAAGATCAACAGCCGACGCTATCACCGATATCACCGGTTACCGAAAATCTATCCTAATCCCCCTCATCGAAAAAACCGGTGGAAAAGGTTGGGTGGCGACAAATGATGACATCAAAGCTGCACAGGAATTGGTACAGGAACATGCCGGTCTCTCTATTTCCACTAATAGTGCCCTTTCGGTGGTTGGGGCTATGAAGGCCGCTTATACCAGTCATGAGATTGATGGTGCGGTGGTGTGTATGATCTGCGGGGAGTAATTTCACAGTTAGCAAAGGGAGAACTTCTGTCACCAAACCCTCTTTACAGGCGTTGTGGATTTGACATAATCCGACTACAAATACGACGCCGACTGTGAAATTTTATCTGATAATCTCACTCAACAACCCCCTTACTACTCTCACGAATCTCTCCCCGCGATCTATTTTGGAGCCTTCAACGCCACCAGCGTCAAAGCCGGGACTAAACAAGACCCGATCCCCCTTTTTGGCGCACTCGAAGGCCGTCCTGACCGCTTCGCCAATTGACGGAACTGACTTCACTACAACACCCTCAATATCTTGCATATGCGCGCGTTGACGCAGAGTACCACTACCTGGAATATTGACTATCGTATGCACATGACGAGGCAACTGACTATACAACGCGCAATATTCATATCCCCCATCAGCCCCGCCCAAAATGAGAATAACATTGCGATCTTGCGACAATGAGATAATGCCTGCCAGAGTCGAATCCGGCGTCATTGACATGGTATCATTGAAAAATTCAACGCCTTTTATCTTTTTTATCAACTCCAAACGACCTTTGAGCGCCTTCCATCCAATGAAAATGTGGTGGGCTACATCATCATCAACCTTAAATAACCGCGCCGCCTCCAGCGCCAAGGAGGCATTCATGCGATCATGCGATCCTCGACCTTCAAAACCCCATTCATTGGGGATCAAAGTGGCTTTGGTACGCAACATTTTCGCGCGTGGCTGGATTTGCATGGAACGAGCCACATCAATGACCTCATCGGACGCCACGATAAAATTGTTATATGTCTGGTACGAAAGCACATCGAACGGCGAGGCTAGGGAACCGCGCGTCGTCGGCACCGTCGTGAATATTGCCACATGCGGACTAATACGCATATCATACAATTCGGGAATCATTTCATCTATAACACGCATTATCACGATATCCCCATTCTTGATCTTCCTGAGATGGGTCAAAACACCGTTGGCGGATTCCGAATCAACGACGAATAAGCCTTGTGTATCATACGCTTCACAAACTTTTTCCAATAAAGGGGTAAGGATAGAAATAACCGTTGATTTGCCGCAAATGCCCATCACACCAACCAATGTAATCGGAGGAGCCAGCTTGAAGAAAAGAGTTTCTTGATATTCAACGGGGATATTTTGGGCATAGACGCTTTTCAAAAAAGACGAGTCTTTGGGATATTCTCGCGACAAGATAATAAGATCCATGTCCAACAAATCATCCGCCGGAATGGAACCACAAACATAATTGGCCAAACCAACGGACCTCAAAAAAACCAAATGGTTTTTGAGGCGCGCTTCGCTTTTTAGGTCATATATGGACACCCAAGCGCCGGCTTTGATAAGATATTTCACATCTTCGATCATCTCACCATGCAAGCCCAGCCCAATAACGGCAATCCGCTTGCCTTTGAAATAATCGCGTAAAATCATGCACACATTATAGCAATTTTTTGATTTTTATCATCTCCTGCAACATTGCTTGGAGCTTGACGCCTTCATCAGGCTTTGACTCCGATTCTACCATAAAGTGTGAAAGTTTTTTCATGAACAAACGATTGAGATCTTGCAGGTAATTTTGAATGATTTTCCGCTCGGTTTCTGTATATACAACCTCGGCTATGTGGGTGTGCTTGTTAGCGCCTCGCGATAAGGGCCCATCCATGACTCTCAGTAACTCGAACGGTCGACGAATGCCTTCATACATGATTGAGTCATGATGGAGTATACCCTCCAAAGAAGGTGAAGTAAGCTGATAATCTCGCATGGAGATAGAAGAGCAAAGAAGCAAAAAGGAAAGATCGTGTTGCTTAAATCTTTGCTTTGTGATTAGTAGTCCGCACTCACACTCATAAATGCGTCCTTGGTGATGATGACATGATCTAAAACACGGATGCCCAATATCTTCCCCGCTTGGACAAGCTGTTTGGTAATGGTGATATCTTCAAGGCTGGGCGTGGACTCGCCGGACGGATGATTGTGTGCCAAGATAACGGCCACGGCATTGCGTTCGATAGCCGGACGGAATACCTCGCGGGCGTGGATGACATTGGCATTCACGGTGCCGATCGAAATCACTTCATCGGCTATAATCCGGTTATGGCTATTGAGGTATAGTCCACGCAAATGTTCCTTAGGTAGATTGCGCATGTCCACGAGATATTCGTAGGCGTCTTTGGCATTTCTAATGGTCTTGAAACCCGACTCGGAATGTTCATACAATCGTCTACCCAATTCTCCCACGGCGACAATGGCGCAAGCCTTGACTATTGGCACATCTAACTCTTTGGATAATTTCTCCGGGTCTCGCCCAGCAAAAACACTTTTCTCTCCATATTCACGAACAAGGCGTGTGGACATTTCCAGGACATCCTCTCTGGTAGTCCCTGTCACAAGCAGAAGGGCCGTCAATTCGGCGATAGAAAGAGCCTCCGGGCCGTAAGCCAGAAGCTTTTCGCGTGGCTTCTCGTTGGCCGGCAGGTCCCTGAAGATGAGTGGGTACTCACGAGGGCGGCGATCGAGAATAAGCGTAGTATCGGGAATAATGTACATGCTCTTCTGCATGCTGGAATTATAGCATGAAGATTCGGGGAAAATGCAAAGGGGAAATTGGGGACGACAATGAATGCTTATGTAAAAATTTAATCTTCCCTTCTTTCCATTTTGCTTCCTTGCTTTGCGTTTTAAAGTGTCTCCACTAAAATCATATTCGTCTCCGCCGCGGTACCAAATGGCATTCCGGCGACTATCACCACTTTATCCCCTTTTTTGACGAGTCCAGTATCCAGAGTGACTTTGCGCACAATTTCCATAATCTCATCAACCGTTTTGAATGTCGGCGCAACCATCGGATAGCAACCGAATGTCAGCATCAATTTGTTGGCATGAGCTTGGTTGTCAGAAAGGGCCAACACTGGCTCCGCCGGACGATACCGAGCGATCATCCGGGCGGAACGACCTGAACGAGTCAAGGCGACAATTAGAGCAGCTTCGACATTGTGAGCACAACGCACGGCAGATTGCGAGACTACATCCGTTACGCCGTGCGGTGGTCTATATCCGGCAATTGTATCCCGAGTGTATATTTCTTTTTCCACACGGGCCGCGACTTTGGTCATGACTTTGACCGCTTCAATCGGAAAGTCCCCAAGTGTCGTCTCTTCCGAAAGCATGATGGCATCGGTACCGTCGATGATGGCGTTGGCAATATCGGAGACTTCGGCTCGGGTCGGGACTGGATTCTTGACCATTGACTCCAGCATCTGCGTGGCGGTAATCACCGGTTTACCGACCGCGTTACATTTTGAAATGATGAGCTTCTGCACCAACGGAACTTCTTCGGCTGGAATCTCAATAGCCAAATCGCCTCGGGCAATCATGATACCGTCGGCAGCGGAAATAATTTCATCTATACAATCTAGAGCTTCTGGTGTTTCTATCTTCGCGATAATGTGGGCATCAGACTTTGCGTCATCAAGAATTTTGCGTAAATCAGTAATGTCGGAGGCGCGACGGACAAAAGAAAGGGTTACGAAATCAACGCTATTTCTGACGCCAAACGCGACATCGGCTCGATCTTTGTCGGTCAAGGCGGAAAGTGACAAGTTGGCGCCGGGCACATTGACACCTTTGCGGCCGGAAAGACTTCCTCCAATCATGACTTTGGTGATAATGTCGTGGCTTTTAATTTCCAAGACTTCCAAACGCTTGCTACCGTCCTGAAGCATGATAATACTTCCCTTTTTAACTTCCTGAGGCAGTTGCGGATAATTGATGTGAACTTTATTTTCATCGCCTTCAACTTCGTCGGTCGTCAAAGTGAAGGTCTGGCCTTGATGGAGAGTGATCATTTTGTCCTTGAATGTCCCAATGCGGATTTTCGGTCCACACAAGTCTTGGAGAATGGACAGGGTCTTACCGGTCTTTCTCATGGCTTCACGGATATTATCAACGCGCTTCTGGTGCTCAGCAAAATCACCATGCGAAAAATTAAGACGTGCGACATTCATTCCGGCGTCGATGAGTTCGGTGATTTTTTCCAGGTTTTCGGTTACGGGTCCGATAGTACAAACTATCTTGGTTTTCTTGCCGAGGTTCATGGAGAGGGGTGAATTATGAATTAGAGGAATTGGTAATTGTGAATAAAAAGCACGAAATTACAACCTACTGTAGCATGGATTATATCCCCTTCGGAATTGGATTGTTGGGCTTGTAGATATCCGGATCAATGGTTCTGTCAAAACAAGTCCTACCCTCTTCATGAGTCCAAACATCATTGGATCCACCAGGATATGGATACGAGATTGAAGAATCGTACCCGACCGTCGGATACATCATCCCACCACCGCGACCAAACTCTCCTTTGCCTTCCAAATCCTGTGATTTTTCACCGAATGTCGCGCAAAGCTCAAATGAAAGATCTCCGGAAACAGACTTCTGGTTGGAAGTTCCCTTTATTGAATACTCATAGGACACCTCGGTCTCTGGATCAGTCGGTACGATAAATCCCGAAATAGTGTCATTGATATCCGTGAGCGCCACCGGCAATTTCTCTTTTTGCTGCCAATAGTTGATGATTCGCCACTGAATATTGGAAAGGTCATTTATACGCTGGCTGTCAAACCGCAAAGCACGCTGTTTTGCCGGAGAACCAACCGCCACAAAACCGAGAATGATGGCAACAATGACTAGGATAATGCCAAACCAGGCATTGGCACGACGAATCATTCTTGACCAACGATGCGAGGTGTATATGCTGAAGGAATAATATTTTCCCACCGAGCCGGCGACCAGAAGTATCAAGATCACCTTGTAGACGAGACGGGCGGTTATTTCTCCATTCAAGTATGTATTTATAAGCGCGATTAAATCTCCTCCAAAAAGGACTACGGCCAGAAAGATGGTCAAATAAATCCTCCATTTACGGATCCACAAATCAGCCTTTTCGGGCATCCTGGCAATATCACGATTGATCAGCCATTCCAGAATATAAAGTACCGGAATAAGCACAATCAGCATGGAGATTGGCCAAGCAACGGAATTGGCGTAGAAATATCCGGCCAAAGCGTCTGGTAGAAAATAATTGATAACACTGAACGAGAGATTGATAAGAGCACCAGCGGCTACATATAGAGCCACGGTGGCGCCAAGGTGAAGGAAAAAATCCTTCGGGGTTGTTTTGGTATTCATGGACATATTATAACATACAGACAACTCCAGGTACCATATGCCGTCTGGCGACAAATGATTATTATTCAGATTCTAAGCGCGCGATCATCATAAAATCTTCTTACTACAACTATAGACGAATGCTGGCGGAATGTTCCTGTATTCATAGCCGATAATTTTCGTATGGAAAAATTTTCTGATTGCAACCAAACTCGCCAGAAAATATTGAAACTGGATGAACAAACCATCTTCAGCTAGGGTTTCATGTACTGCCGATAGCAAAGACTTCCTCAACGACGGCCTCATATTACCGATCGGTATTCCAGAAATGATGTAATTTGGTTTATTGGTATTCAAATTGCTCAAATGACTGACCATATCCACCGCGTCAGCTTCAATGATCATAATACGCGGATCAACAATCTGCCAACGGAGATACTCTGCTAAAATTGGATTTATCTCAAAGACTACTAATCGACCACTTTTTGGCATCTCAGAGAGAATCATTTTGGTAAAGGTGCCCGTACCGGCACCAAGTTCAACAATGAATACACCCTGTTTCATTTCGACCGACTTCAACATCATCTTTCCCAAATATTTTGAGCTCGGCACAAGTGAGCCGTTTTTTATGAATTTCTTTATGCCTTCTCTAAAGAACAATCCTGGGGCATGTGTCTTTGGAAAATGAGTGATCATTGAAATAGAATATGTTACAGATCAATTGTGCGCGCTGTGGGACGATATTAGAATGGAACTGACTAGTTAATAATGAAACTAGAATCACTATCATCGTAACTGGCGTTACCTAAACTATCCTTAGAGATAAGTACTCCAATTAGATAACCATTGCCATGATCGTCAACATTTAACTTGTCGACAGTCCATTCATATTCTCCCTTATCAAGATTACTTCCGCTAATTTCGGCAATGTTACTGAAGGAATTTGGTAACGGAGTACAACTATAACCGTATGGGCATCGAGCATTACTTCTTAAACTTATAGTTGCAGAGGTTGGTTTTTCACCCAAACTTGACCATTTAATAATTATCTTGCTACCAGTTGCAAGAGATTCACCACCATTTGGTGATACGAGAGTCACAAATGTTTTACCCGGAGTAATCGAACGTGTACTTATAACAAAAGTACCGTCAGATAAATCGGAAGCAACTGGTCCTGTAGCGGCATTAGCCATTGATTGAGGTGAGGTTACCGCAATTTTATACTCACCACTTGCTATCGTTGGATCCATTTTCCAATTATAACTTCCTGTATTTAGAATATCAGATGCAATTGTTTTTATCCAATCTCCATTCTTATTAAACAATCCTACTGTAACATTCATGCTACCGAAGTTTGAGGTAGTCCATCGAACTGTCGCTATATTATCTCTTCCGCCATTATTTAACATTTCTCCCATATTAGGGTAAAGAACTGTAACAGATGGTTGGGAATTAGAGCCTACGACCGTAAACTGTAATGTATTACTTTTATTCCCCCACGTTTCTGTAGAAACTTTATAGATTCCAGGGGTTAATTGTACATAATCACATTGATAAGGTATACCAGAATAATCTCCATACATTGTCTGACCCGGCTGGCATGGTTCTTTTATTACTACTTTTGCAGTTTGTGCACCAGCAGCATCTCCTGTTATTTGTTCTGAAACCATACCAGGCAATCTTACTTTCTTACCGTCTGCTCTTTCAAAGAAGAAATAAACATCCCCTTCAAAACCCTTGAAACTACTTCCTCTAATCTCGATTGTTGTTCCAACTGAAGCAGAGGAAGGAGTAATACTTCCAATGTAAGGAATTGGAGTTTGGGATGAAGCAAAACCAACATTTACTGGAAAACCTTTTCTTGTTGTCATTCCCTGTGCATCTTTGACAAAGAAAGCGGGCATGTATGTCGTTCCTGTCGAGGAAACACGATAATACGTATGGGAAAAACTGGAACTACTTTTATATGCAATAGAAGATAGAGGCATTCCTCCATATACATTTTTCCATTCAGGTTCATCACCCCATATCACGCCGTATGTTAAAGGTTTTTGACCTGACGCATTAACTGTCCATGTACCACTTTCACCATCATTCAATTTTGTAGGTCCTAAAATATTTGAAATACTAACCGGAGATGATGGAGTCGTTGGAATAACTTTTGGAGGTGGTGTCTGGGTATTTTGGGCAGGTGAATTTACAGGATTATTTTGTACAATCGGTTGCTGAACCTGATTCGATTGTTGTACTGTGTTATCAACGACCACGGGAGTTTCAACTTTTTTGTTTTCGTAAATATAAACTCCTCCACCTATAACTAATAATGCGATAATTCCTACTAATAATGGCACCACGAAACCTTTTTGTGAGTTTTTCATATGTTAAATACTATACCACCAATTATGTAAAATGTGGTAATTTATTCGCTTCCCGTTCTACCGCCTGGAGGGTAGGTGGTGCGTGAGACGCTTTGGAGATGAGAACGCGTCTACTTCCGCCCGTCACCACGGATTATCTTCGCGACTAGCGCATATTAAAATTAAACCAACTTTTTTATTGCATCTGCACCTAGAAGTGAGCGCATTTGTCTAATAGCGATTTCATTGAGCTTTTTCAAACGCTCCCCTTGAGACATTCCTTGTAAAATATATTCTGCATTCAAGCTTTCAAGATTCGCCAAAACAACTAATTGTTCAACTGAAGAATAATCTCTAATGTTGCCTTCTTTACTTGAATTTGCATCTCTCCATTCTTTTGCGGTCATGCCAAACAATGCCATATTTAAGATATCAGCTTCATTTGCATAAATAATCATTTCTGAAGATTTACTGACTAATGGCGGAATAAGCCGTTTCTTAATCGCATCAGTGTGAATTCTATAATTGATTTTTGATAATATTCTCTTAACATCCCAACCAATAGCTATTCTCTGGCTTTCTTCTATTTTCAAACGCTGGAATTCCTTAATCAAATAAAATCTAAACTCTGAACTTATCCACGCCGCAAATTCGAAAGCTATATCCTTATGTGCATATGTACCGCCTCCGTAACGGCCGGATTTAGAAATCATACCGATGGCTTGAGTTGTCTCAATCCATTTCTGTGGTGATAATACGAAAGCATTACTTCCAGCTTCATTTCTAAAGGAGTCGAATTCGACCCCTTTAAAATCAGGGTTATTGATTTTCTCCCAAATACCCAAGAATTCAATTGTACTTCTGTTTCTCATCCAATTCTTTACAATGTCCTTCGGCTCTTCTGAATTCTTATAGCGGGCAATATCAGTCAAGGAAATATAATCATCTCCATTCCGAGAAATAAAACTGACTTTATTGTTTTTCACTACAATCTTTTTTCCAATACTCATGCGATCATAATATAATTATGATTAAAACTTGCAATAATGACAACAATCCAAAATATATGTCAGAAAACTACTTTCGAACGCCACCACCAAAAATTAAGAAGTGGCTCAGTACCAATTCAAAAGTCCATATCAGGTGCTTGCAGAAACACCCAAAAACATTACTTTTGAAAAAATGTGCGCGCACTAGGATTCGAACCTAGGACCCCACCAGTATCAGTGGTGTGCTCTACCAACTGAGCTATGCGCGCGAATTTCGGTCTTGCGAAATTCGGATCGAAAGATTTTTCATCGCGCAAGCGAGGCAAAAATTTTCGACCGGATTCTCGGAACAGATTGAAGGATATAAGCCCTGGAGATGGATTGGAGCTGATACCTCGAATCAGTAAGGATAGACTAGCAAAATGCAAGATTAAATGCAAAGACCACTCATTCCTCTCAGGTTTTATTGTATATGTTTATGTGATTTGTGCTTAAGAAGCCATTTGAAATATTGCCGAACTAATCCTGTAATAGACAGATTGTGTGAATGAAAAGTACGAAAAGCTGGATCCTGAACGACAGAATATCCTCTTTTAGTCCAATACGCTCCCCAATCTCTGTCTTCTCCTCCCATTTTATATGACTCATCAAATCGGTACTGAGTCCACAAATCTTTCCGGATAATTGCATTGGTGGTCCCAAGCAATCCCATCCGAGCAGAAAAATACTCTTTCCGCTTTGAATGAAAGAACTTGGTATATGAATTGTATAGAATACATTCAATGTTATTAGCATCAAGACGAGCCAAGGTATAGGCAAATACGCCAGCGATTCTTTTGTCTTTAAAATTTTTCAAGCCATCGGCAAGCCAGCTAGCCGATACAGGTATTGAATGGCCATTTATATATACCAGGTAATCACCCTGTGAATCAGCGGCACCGAGATTGCACGAGTATGGATGGCTAAATTCACCCAAAGGAATTTTGATGAGTCTGTATCTGCCGGCAGGAAAAAATTCAGAAACAAGAAGATCTGTTCCGTCATATGAATTATCATCAACAATCACGACTTCAAAATCCTGAAATGTTTGGCCACGCAGAACTTCGAGAACTTTTTTGAATATCTCTCCTTCATTCTTAGTTCTAATTATCACAGAGACTTTCATTGTCTTAAGAAGTGGGCACGAGAGGACTCGAACCTCCATGGATTACTCCACACGCTCCTGAAGCGTGCGCGGCTACCAATTACGCCACGTGCCCATAGTCACCACTATATGTCAAAATGCGAAAACAGGCAAAAAAGCCGTGGAGGAAACACGGCTTTGGCAGTTGACCTCCTCTGCAAGGGATTATAGACAGACCAAAGCCAGACCGAAGATGACAGCGAGAATGATAAATCCCACGATATCCGTCATCAAACTGGGTTGGTATGTTTGAACCGGTGCAAATCGGGATCCAGTAATCCGATCGAACCAGTTCCGGCGACGATTCAATGTCTTCATTCATCAATATCTTGTCACGTCATATTTGAAAAGTCAAACAAAAAACCGCCATCTCTGGCGGTTTTTTGGGTTTTTAGATCGCCTCCACATATTGCTTCAGCATATCAAGCGCGCTCTATTTTGTTCCGTTCGCCCATTAACGATTCAATTGAGATCGTCAATGTGTTCCGGGAATCTTCCCCGGCTAAGTGCTCCTGTTTGAGGTCAGAGAGCCATCACCTCATCTGGCAACTGGTTGCTGGTGACTGGTAACTAGTAAATCACAATGCGATTAGCCAGTTACTAGTATACTAGTTCACTAGTTACTAGAAGATCGACTATAAGTTAATTGCACAAAGTGCAAAAACGTTGAATTCTTTGAAATATTCCACGAGCAGCTTCCGCTACCCGTGCCTTGTTACGACTTACCCCCTGTCATCGAATTTGCCGTAGGCCCGCGCGAGGCGAGACTTCGGGCACCTCCGACTCCCTTGGGTTGACGGGCGGTGAGTACAAGACTTGAGAACGTATTCACCGCAGTATAGCTGACCTGCGATTACTAGCGATTCCGGCTTCAAGAAGTCGAGTTGCAGACTTCTATCCGAACTGGGCCGATTTTTATAAGGGTTTGCTCCATCTTGCGATATTGCGTCCCGTTGTAATCGGCATTGTAACACGTGTGTAGCCCAGGGTATCAGAGGGCCATGCTGACTTGGCGTCATCCCCACCTTCCTCCCCCACCTTCGCTTCCCTAAAATCGGGAAGCTACGGCGGGCAAGCAGCCCTAAATTTGGGCTGCTGCGCCCACCGAAGCTCCCAACTCAAACTTTGTCATCAACAAAGTTTAGAGGAGCATAGGTGGGGGCGGTCTCGCCTGACACTTGTAACAGGCAACAGGGGTTGCGTTCGTTACCCCACTGAAGGGAACAGTTCCATTAATCTCTTAAATTACTTTAAAAGCTAGACTATACCATCACCCAGTTAAGTATTTATACTTTCTGGGGCCAGCGTGTTAGCAAGCATGTTACTGCTCGCTCCTTCCGGCACCACTACCGGAAAAGTCGTTACGGGGTTTGGTAGTTTATAACTCATACTTGGTATAATATGAGGTGAAATCAAATCAATAAAAACGAGATGAGATACTTTTAGTATCGTCAATTTTCCATTTTTACTGACGTTGGTCTCTAAACCGAATTGTTTCTTTAACACATTCTGTAAATATATCAGATATTCCCCTTTGAAACTTTCAGTTGAAATGACAAACTTTTTGCCAGTCCAACATCCATCATCCATGTACCATATAGCCACGGATAAAGGACTTAAGATAAGATTCTTAGGAAAAATTTTCTGACCATTACAGTAAAATATTGATCTCCATTTTCTAAAATATTGCCTTAACTGGAAAAATGATGACTCATAAGATTTACCTTTGTACTTATGGATAACATTCCTTGGCAATGCTCTGTAACAGAGCGTCTTTAATTTAGAAAACTTCCATGCTAGGTATTCACACTGTTTCAGTGAATGCTCAATGCGAATTTTTCCCAACTTGGATATGTATGCGTCACCCAAGACGCAACCAATCAATATTTCTCTTTGTCTTTCTGTTAAGGAAAGATAAAGGCGCTTACGCGCGCGTAAGATCATCGGAACTTCCAAACTTCCCACGGTATTACTCATACAACATATGATATCACACGCTGTACCGAGCTCCACCGTTATGAGCTGATTTTTTCGACTCGATTACTCGAGAAGGGTTCGAATGTTCAAACCACGAACTGACGACAGCCATGCAGCACCTGTCCATCCGCCTTGCGGCGACTGACGTTTCTGCCAGTCTTCGAATGGATTTCTAACCCTGGTAAGGTTCTTCGTTTAGCGTCGAATTGAACCACATGTTCCACCGCTTGTGCAAGTCCCCGTCTATTCCTTTGAGTTTCAACCTTGCGGCCGTACTACCCAGGCGGATCTCTTAACGCGTTTGCTACGACTCGGAGAGGGTCGATACTCCCCAAATCTAGAGATCATCGTTTAGGGCGTGGACTACTGGGGTATCTAATCCCATTCGCGACCCACGCTTTCGTGTTTCAGCGTCAGGAGTGGACCAGTCTCTTGCCTTCGCTTTCGGTGTTCCCCATGATATCAACGCATTTCACCGCTACACCATGAGTTCCAGAGACCCCTTCCATCCTCTTAGTTGTGCCGTTTCCCGTGCAGACTCTCGGTTGAGCCAAGAGATTTAACACAAGACTAACACTACCGCCTACACACCCTTTACGCCCAATAATTCCGGATAACGCTCGAGGCACTCGTATTACCGCTGCTGCTGGCACGAGTTTAGCAACCTCTTATTCTCCAGGTACCATCAATAACTTTTTCCCTGGCAAAAGGAGTTTACATGCCGAAGCACTTCATCCTCCACGCGGCGTCGCTCCGTCAGACTTTCGTCCATTGCGGAATATTCTCGTCTGCAGCCACCCGTAGGTGTATGGGCCGTGTCTCAGTCCCATCGGTGGGGGTCACCCTCTCAGGTCCCCTAGGCGTCATAGCCTTGGTGAGCTTTTACCTCACCAACTAGCTGATACCGATCAAGCTGTTCAGAGAGCAATAAATTTTTACCCTACTCCGCTCGCTGCTTCGCAAGCGAGCTACGAAGGGCAAGCTCTTAAGAGCCTGCCCTACGAAGCTCATGCGAAGCAATGAGCGAAGTAGGGACCATCGGGAGTTACCTACCCTTTCGGATAGCTATGCCCGACTCTCTGGTACATACTTAATTATTACTACCTCGTCTGCCGCTAACTAGTTACTGGTAACTGGTAACTAATGACTGGTTAATCGCATTTGCGACTACCAGCAACTAGCAACTAGTGACCAGCAACTAGTTCGCTCGACTTGCATGACTTATCCACGCCGCCAGCGTTCATCCTGAGCTAGGATCAAACTCTTAACTATAAGCGAACGGAACAAAATAGAAAGCGCTTTGGTACGCCGAAGTTTTTTGCGAAACGAAGGCGACCTCTAACTTTTTACTTAATTCACTTACTGTTCTCTCAAAGCTCATTCTTTGTTCCTGCACGATTGCTGTATGTGCAGGATTGTTTGTCCTACTTCGCATAAAGCTTCATAGGACATTGGAATTATTTGAATTTAACTTTGTACTTGCACTCGGCACGCCATAGCTCTTTTTTAAGAGCGATGAAGGCCACTGTCTCACATCGCCTCGCTAAAGGCTTTGCAAAACGTAAATTTCTCCGCCTCTAGTTGAGGAGGCTTCGAAATGTTGTACATTCTTTTCTAACTTTATGTGACTTTCAAAGACCCAACCCTGTTTTCAGGGCGTAGGTTCTATATTACAGGGCAAAAAAAGAAAGTCAAGGTCTCTTTGAGGAGGGTAGACCTACGCAAAATGGCTAAAAATCTAGGATTCAAAAGCTTCGTCTTCGGCGTCCTTTTCAGCATCAACCTTGGTCACATGAACCCTCTTATCAATATGATGCGCTGGCGCGTAAATCGTGTACATTTTTAGCTTTTCCTGACCGGTATTTATAATATTATGCTCCATTCCCGCGGGTACTAAGATAGCCGTACCGTTTTCAATGGCGTATTCATGACCGGCGATAACAGCCTTCCCTGTCCCCTGTTCAAAGCGGAAAAATTGGTCATTTTTGGCGTGCGTTTCAACACCGATTTCTTCGCCGGGCTGTAGAGACATGAGAACAATCTGACTGTGCTCTGCAGTGTAGATGACAGTGCGAAAGTTTTCGTTGGCAAGCGTGGCAAGCTCGATGTTGGAGAAGTAAGGCATGGGAGTATTATAGCATGTGTGTTTTCCGTCTAAAACACAGAAACCAAGAATCAATCTCGGTTTTCCTTGAATTCAATTATTTTGTCTCGTTCATCTTTATCGATTTGGTCCTTGATTTGCTGCTTACCTATACATTGATCGAGATTGACAACCCCCAAAATAATCATATAGTGAAGGGAGAGCTACATTTAACACAGCTGCACAATTACAACTGAACAACGCCTATGGACTTAAAGACTTATCTTCTGATCGGCATCTCCTTGCTTATCAGTATCTCTCTGATCTTCCTCGTGCGCGAGTACGAGCGCATCAAGAAGGAGCGTCTGCATGAAAAGCTCTACCGTATCCTGCCGCACAAAAGACACGGCATGATTCCGGAAAGTGAACTCCTGAGCAAGCTGGCTGAAGCTGGTGTCGTCCTCAGTTACGACGACTTCTACACACTCATGAAAGAAGCGGAAAAGGAATACGTGGTTGATAGTGAAGATGATCCCACGATGGCTGTCGCCGGCAATCACGTACCGCGCAAATATTGCCTCCACGATATGCCCCTTCGGATCTAAATGGTTTTACAACTGCAGGCTGGGGCCACGCTCCGGTCTTTTTTATTTCCCCATTTCCTCTATAATACCTTCATGACCCTTGACCAAATCCCCCATCATCTGCCTATAAACCTCGAGACTTTCGGTTTTGTGGAGCGGGAGAAAGACTCTGTCGGACGAACCGTGAAAAATCGCTGCGGGCGGGACTTTTTCTACTATGCTCTGCATTATTATGATCCGACGGCATTCTCACCCAGCACCCTGTGTCCCACTGAAATCGAGCGCCGCGGCATCTTTGGGATACCTATGCCGGCGGCCTTGGTTTGGACCGGTCTGTCTTTCCGGCACATTCCACGACTTTTTAAAGAAAGAGGGTTGACTCTACGTATCAATTCCCTAGCAATCTTTTCCTACTGGAACTTTATGCGCGGGATGCTGTTCAAGAAACCGGCACCATTTGAGCAAGAGATTGCGGAGATACAAAAAGCTATCGATAATGGAAATGTAGTCGGTATTGATGTGGCCATCAAATTCGGCGGACTCATTGACCATGTGATGTTTGTGTACGGGTATGATAACGAAAATTTATATGTTTTAGACACCAGAAAGGTTCCCTGGCTTTCCTATGAGAAAATCACCCCTGACCGCGACAAACGCTTCATTATGAAACTGCCCTTCTCAACCATAAAGAAAAATTGGACCAGATGGAACCGGGCGTGGATCATTTCTTCCCCCACTTCTCTATCGTCACTAGGAGCGGCGAACCGATGAAAATAGACGAGTAGGTACCGGCCGCGATGCCGATGATGAGTACCAGTGCGAAATGTTCCGTCGTCGGACCACCGACAAAATAAAGAACTATGAGAGCGATAAGCGTGGTGAATGACGTATTGATCGATCGGGTAAATGTCTGACTGATGCTTGTTCCAACAACTTCTTCAAACGCTTTGCCGACTAGTTTGTTGCGAAGATTTTCGCGAACACGGTCAAAGACCACGATAGTGTCGTGGACCGAAAATCCCAGAACTACCAAGAGTGCAGTCACGAACAATGTGTCCACCTCATAATTGGCAAAGTGGCCAAGGGCCGCGAATATTCCCGTCGGAATGATCACATTGTGCGCGAGCGTGACAATGGCTACCAACCCATATTTCCAGGATGAGACCGGTTCGGCAACTTTGCGGAATGCGAAGGTGATGAAAAGCACAATGGCCAGGATGACCAAAATGATGGAGACGATGGATTTGCGAAGCGCCTCCGCGCCTAGAACTGGACCAACAGATGAGAAATTCTTTTCGACTACCGGGGAAGATCCATCGAGAGACAGAGCTGAAATCACCGCACTCTTCTCTTCTTGCTCTATCGGCTTCATCCGCACGATGTATTCTTCTTCACCCTCATTTGTCGTACTTGGACGAATGGAAGCCGAAGAATCAATGACAGCAAGTTTTACTATCACTTCCGCCTGATCAGGACGTCCTTCTGGATACGAGACTTCAATGAGTGTCCCTCCGGTAAAATCAATGCCTGATTTCAGACCCCAGATACCCATTGAAACAAAAGACGCCACGACTAAAGTGATTGATATTGTGTAGAATAATTTTCTGTATTTGATGACCCACATGGTAGTTGATTTTTAAATCCTAAGTTCTTAGTTTTTAGTGCTTAGTTTTTAATTTGATAAATCCGTTACTAATAAGAAATGTCGTCAACCTGCTGGTCTTTGCCGGAGCCACGGCAAATAGTAATAGACGCGAAGCTGTGATGGCCGTAAACATAGAGACCACCACACCAACCACGAAGACCAGAGCAAAACCGGTAATGACTGCTGTACTGCCAAATGTATAGAGAATGATACCGGTAATAATGCTTGAAGTGTTGGAATCACGAATGGACAGCCAAGCGCGATCAAATCCTTCATGCATGGATTCCCAGATACCTTTGCCTCGGGCAAGTTCTTCTTTCATTCGCTCGAAGATCAGAATGTTGGCATCCACCGCCATGCCAATGGAAAGAATGAAGGCGGCAATGCCGGTGGCCGTCAGAGTGACCGGATTGAGAGCGCCCGGCACAAGCATCAGTAAAATATATGAGATTGGAATCCCAAATAAAAATCCTTTGTGCCAGGTCATAGACAAAATTCCAAAGAACAATACGATGACCAGGAGAGCAGGAGACACGCCGATCTTGAATATAGCCAAGTTGAGAGCAATATAACAAGCCAAAGCTATAACAGCGATAAATCCCGGCAAGCGATACCAAATTATCAGAAAAATGGCAATGATAATAAAAGCGATAATGCCAGCCTTTATTCCGCCACTGACTGCCACTTGTCCGAGTGATGGACCGATGGTCTGAGTAGAAATCAAAGTAATAGGAACCGGCAATGCGCCATAGTTGAGATCACGGACCAGACGTTTGGCTTCATCGATTGTAAACGCGCCACTGATTTGACCTTTGCCATCTAAAATCGCATCACGAATAACTGGCACGGAAATATCCTTGCCATCAAGGAATATACCCAAGTAATTGCCGATATTTTCTTTGGTTATCTTGGCGAACAGATCTCGACCTTCATTGGTGAAAACTAGACCGACAATCGGTTGATTCGTTGTCGTATTGAATTCGAGGTTGGTCCTAGCAACCATACTGCCATTCAGACCGGTCGACTTAAAAAGTTCCATATAAGCGGCCTGCTGTTCGGAAGTACTGGCAAATTCTGTCAAAGAAGCCTGGAATGAACGCATGGCATCGGCAGTCACCAGTTTGAACTCAAGTGATGGAGTGGCACCGATGGAACGAGCGGCCTCCTCGGCATCAGTTACGCCTGGCAATTCAACAATGAGTTTGTAGGCACTTTCTTTTGAACTTAGAGCTGCAGCCTGTTCGGTCTGAACTAGTGGTTCACTGACGCCGAATTGGTTGACCCGGTTTTCGACGACATCACGCAAAGAAATCATTGAATCAGAAATGTCTGTGGTGGCCAACTTGGAAATGTCAGCCTTGTAAACCAGATGGGTTCCTCCGGAAAGATCCAGACCAAGGTGAAATTGCTTGGAACTACCTGATTGCTCTGAAGCGTAGACGAAATAACCGATCGCGGCGGCTATAATGAGGAGCATGACTGCCCGAGCGCGGTGTTTTAACATATTGAGACATTATAGCCAGAAGTTGAGATTTGTAAATGCCCCAGACTTTCAGACACAAAACGTGATCCGACGGCATCTTCAGGTACTAATTCCGAACCCTTTCGCAGGCGTTGGGGATTTACCTCATAATGTCGTCAAAAAATTCTACACCCCCTGTTTGGAAAGAATCGACTTAACTGTTTGCAGAGCAATCCGAGTATCCAGAGTGAATGAGCGATTTTTCACATAATAAAGATCGTATGAGAGTTTATCGCGAGTATCATCTATTGCCACAGCATGATGCGGATGAGCTTTGTGAGAAATCTGGGCCCAGCCGGAAAGGCCAGGTTTAATCAGGTGACGAACATTGTAATAAGGGATCTCTTTCTCATAAATCTTAACCAAGGCCGGCAATTCCGGTCGCGGACCGATCAGAGACTGATCGCCTTTGACAACACTCCAGAGTTGCGGCAATTCGTCGATACGAGTCAAGCGAATGAATCTGCCGACTTTAGTAATTTTGAGCGCGGTCTTGCCGCCATTGTGTTTGTAAGCGCCACCATCATCGGCATTCATACTGCGAAACTTGGTCATTCGAATATGTCTGCCGTTTTTACCGGTCCGGTCTTGAGTGATGATCAACGGTCCCCGATCGTCAAAACGGATCGCCAGGTAAACCAACGGATAGAATACCAGAGAAATTATCCCCAAGATGCTTCCAATCACAATATCCACGAACCGCTTCAAAATATCGTAAGTCCGACGATTTCCCAGAGCTGTTCCCGAATTTTCAATCAGCCAGCGTTTGCCGACCATCGACAAGGGAATCCGATCGAAGATTGACTCATATATTTTTCCGGCATCGATGATTTGGACTCCAGAAAAAATCAGCGAGTATAGAAAAGGAATGGCGGCTTCAACACGAGGATCATGAAGGTTGGCGACAATGACTGAAGCCTTGTTTTTGTTCACGGCCTCTGATATCCGTCCAACCATTTCATTGACCGAGTCACTCGGCTCAATCCGTTCTTCAAAAATGATCTCATAACGACCGGCTGTATTTATCTCTTCAAAGAGATCAGCGATGTCTTCGCCGGCACCGACAATAATCGCCACCTGTTTACGGGAAACCGTGACGACCGGAAACATGATTCGCCTCCAGACGAACAAGGTCACCGTTGAGATGATTATATAAATGAAAAGGTTGGCTTTCGGGGCAATCAAAACCGGAGCAAAATAAAAGAAAACAATGCCAATCAGGAAGTTGATAGCTTGAACACGCAGTAACAATCCTTCGATCCGACCGCGCAGGACAACCAGCTGTTTGTCATAAAGACCGGCGCTGAAACTAATGAGCAAAAACAGGACAAACAAGATGGCGAATGACGGGATGTGGTCATAGAAAAGACTACGATGCGGCAAAGACCCATAACGGACCGTCAGGGTCAAAATAAGAGAAAATATATAGGCGATTAGGTCGCCAACGGCAAGAAACAATACTCGACGGTGACCGGAAATTGAAGTCATAATCAATACCCTACCATGATTTCACATATCTTTCAAGGGTGCTAAAAAACCTTATTTTTGCTAGCGTATGAGTAATGAAGATACTCTACTTCATCACCAAATCCAATTGGGGCGGTGCCCAGCGTCATGTATTTGATCTGGCCGTGGCTATGAAGGAAAAAGGCCATGATGTCGCCGTGGCTCTTGGTGGTGACGGAACATTGCGTCTCAAACTGGAGGCCGCAGGAATTTATACCCATGCCATAACCACGCTCAGACGAGACATCTCTACCGGAAAAGACATCAACTCATTGAAGGAAATAATCTCCATCATTCGTCATCGCCGACCGGACATTCTCCATGTCCATAGCCCCAAAGCGGCCGGCTTGGGTTCGGTGGCAGGAAGACTGCTTCGGGTAAAATCAATCATCCAAACGGTCCACGGTTGGCCCTTCAACGAAGATCGCCCCATTCATCAACGACTCACCATCGTATTTTTCTCATGGCTGACTATGTTGTTTTGCCACACAACCATCCTCCTGTCCGAGCGGGAATACGGGCAAGCCCTCAATTTTCCCTGGGTCAAAGAAAAACTAAAATTAATACCCCTCGGCATCAAAACTCCGACCTTCCTTTCGGTTGATGGAGCCAAGCAGTCCATCGCCAAGCATATCGCCATGAATATTCCTGATTTCAATAAAAAAATCATTATCGGGACCATCGTCGAACTACATCCGAACAAAGGTCTGTCGTATCTTATAAACGCCTTCTCCTTGGTTGTCATGGAGTATCCACAAGCGACACTGATCATTATCGGTGGTGGCCAAGATCAAGCGACCATGCATATGCTCATCAAGGAAAAGAAGCTTGAGCAGTCGGTATTTCTGGCCGGTTACATGGATCAGGCAGCTGAATTCCTCAAAGCATTCACCATCTTCGTACTCCCTTCTCTCAAGGAAGGACTGCCGTACGCCATCCTTGAAGCCGGATCAGCTTCACTCCCAGTCGTGGCCACCACTGTCGGCGGTATTCCGGAAATTATTGAAGACATGAAATCCGGTCTGCTGGTCCAGTCCAAAAACATTCGTGAATTGGCCCACGCCATCTCTTTCATGATTGAGCATCCCGATGAACGCAGGAGATATGGGGCAACCCTGAAGGAGAAAGTTTTGAGGTATTTTCCGGTGGAGAGGATGGTGAAGGAGGTAGAGGAATTGTACTTGAAGGAAGAAATCAAACCTTCTCACGTTTGATGTAGATATAATCAAGCAGAAAATGCAGTAACAAACCAACGCCGAGAAACATTACCGGCCGAACAAAAAATAAAATAAAACTGAGGGCAATCATGTACATCCACTTCTTATGAAGAAAATGCGTCTTGAATGGATTCCTTTTCGGGTGATAAATTGGCCGCGAGAATAAGTGGTCAAGATCAACCAGATTGGAAGAGATTATCAAAGCTAGGTCGTAATAGTTCGCTTCAATTCCAGGTATATTTGATAAAATCAAAAACACTGCTAGATTCGTCGCAATATGTATTGGAATCGTCATAAATAGTTCCTTTGTAGAATTGTTTAATTTTTCTCCTACTGCGGCCCAATAAACTCATTTTTGACCGCGTCTTTGTGCGCCGGGCGTGAATAGCGACGCATGGCCACGACCACTCCGAGAGCCAGAAATTCCGTCAGAATATGCGTTCCGCCATAGCTCATAAATGGCAGGGGGGTGCCGGTCACCGGCAACAAATGAACATTCATGCCCACATTGATGACAATATGCACAATGAAAAAAACCGCCACGCCGGCCCCGAATAATATTTCGAAATTGGTAGCGCCATTCAGAGAGTTTTTGACGATGCGCCAAATGATAACCCCGTAAAGAGAGAACAAAATGAGTACGCCGACAAATCCCCATTCTTCAGCAAAAGCCGCGAAGATAAAGTCAGTCTGATATTCAGGCAGAAATTTTAAACGTGACTGCGTGCCATATCCCAGACCTTTACCCCAAATTTGACCGGAACCGACCGCAATCGTAGATTGGTAGGCGTTATAACCGGCGCCATGAATGTCAGCCAGGGGATCAATGAAACTGCGAATGCGATCCTTTTGATATTCTTTGAAGCCAAAGCTCCACAAAAGACCAAATATCAGAAGACTGACGCCAATCATAGCGAATAAGTGCTTCTTGGAAATACCCGAAACCATAACCATACCCAGCCAGATAAAAAATATGATCATGGCCGAACCAAGATCTGGACTTCCTAAAACCAAAGCGAATAATACAAAAGCATAGAGACCGGAGACAAGTATGTGGCGGACATTGGCAATCTCTATGTGCCGCCGCGAAAAATATTTCGCTAAAATGACTATGACAACCAGCTTTGCCAGATCAGATGGCTGGAATGAGAAACTTCCAAGGTCAAACCAGGAACGCGAACCGTTGGTTATGGTGCCAAAGGCAAAAAGACCGCCAAGTAATAACGCGGAAACAACAAAGGCAGAGACCGACACCCAGGTTGATCGCAGAAAACGCACGTCTATAAAGCTGACCCCAAAAAAGAAGGCCATGCCGATCATGATCCAAATAAATTGATGACTGGCAAAAGCATTATTGCCCGTAAAAGAAAACATCGTCATCAACCCCGCCGCAAGTATCGGTAATGTGGCCCCAAAAAGCCACCAGTCCATGTCACGCCGATGATTGGCGCTTAAGTTATAGAATGATTCAGTCTTTGATGGCAACGAGTCCATGTCTGTATGTTAGCAGAGAAGCTCTCCCGTGGCACACGTGTATTTTTGTGTACCGAGAATATCTGAGCAAGCTGAAAGTGGTTCTAATTTTTACTCCGCGACCGGCAAAATTTCAATGGAAATGACGGCACCCTTGCGATTGACCGGCCAGGTAAATGGCGCCAGAGAACTTCCCTGCGCAGGTATTTCATCAAGCAATGTCTTAGAAAACCCCAAAGCATTACCGTCTTTGTCATATAAAATCGCATAAACTCCTATATCTGACAACGGATAAACGCTTGTATTTTTCATAACCACTGTCAACGATGAACCCAACTCGTCTTCAAGATATTTTTTTTCTCCAACGGCAATAGCGGACAAGCCATCTTTCTTTTTGTACCAATCCGGCGGTGAAGTAAATTCAAACAGTGCTTTTACTGGAACGCGTTTGTCCACATCGATGGCCCCCTGAAAAGCAAGCGTATTGCGATGTGGGGGCAGAGTCACTGTCCCATAGGCGTCGGTAATGAGCACGCCACGATCGTCATATAATGAAACATGATATGGCACATTCAACGCTTCGGCATCAATGTTCGGGTTGACAATATACGCGGCAATATTATATAGACCGGGAGCAATCTGTTCAATTCTAGTCCAGGCCAAAGATGGGGCCAAAAATGAAGTCTGACACAACTTTTGACAGGATCCGCCACAATCAACCCCCTGTTCATTACCATTCCTAATACCATCAGTACAAGTCGGAGCTTTGTAGAAAAAATAGAAAACTGGTATGCCGATCACAACTATGGCGAGGACCAGAACTACGAGAGCGTATAACGATTTACGACGTTTTGACCAGGAGGACATAAGGATTTTAGGTTCTAATGATTATTGAGTCGTGGTGTTAGTTTGGCCTTGTTGAATAGTTTCGAGGTTTACCGCATCGATTTGACGTTGTACATCAGCCATTGAATTCTGAACATTTTGATTTGTCTGCACGGCTTTGGAGCGAGCAATGTTCACGGCCCAAAAAGAAATCATAATCGGTATAGTGATCATCACAACAACTCCAACACAAATAAAAGCTATCAGCCAATTTTTGAATGTTTTTGTCTCTATATTCGCAGAACGTGTGGCTTTTAGTGATTCATATAACTTGTAGGTATATCCCATACCAATTGGGGCAAGGATGCATGTTCCAATTAGGTTTAGAATTGCGGAGATAGTGAACATGACAATTGAACCAGAAGCTACCGGATTTACTGAATTGGTCAATGAGAAAAGATGAATACCAAATATTGCTGCGACGCCGGAGATTATTGCCCACAAAACTAACCATGCAACCATCATCACAACGCCCAATAAAACAATCCTGCCCAAGACTGGCCACCAACGTTCGCGGATCAGACTGTAACTCTCAGTTAGAGCCGAGAATCCTTTTTTACCATCAACCGTAAGCGTAAACAAATACATAGAAGCATAAACCCAGACAACAATCCCTGGAATGACAAAGAGTACAAATGAACCCATTTGGGCAAATGTGAAAATTATTCCGACTAGGATAAAAGACCAGAAATACTTGAAGCCAAATTTGTATTGCTCTTTTGTGTTTATTACTGCTGTTGAATCTGTGGAAACTCTTCGAATTGCATCGATAACAGCCGGAACCATTGCCACAGAAAAGACCGCACCAACAATAGAGATAAGCACCCCGATAAAGACGAGGACCCCAACGTGAGTGATTCCAAGCAAACTACCGATATAACTAATAATCGATGGCAAAATGAGAATTGGTACTAGAGTCTTCCAATGATTGATCAATAATCTCCAACCAAACTTTAGCAAAGTCATCGGACCATCAATCTCACGACCAAATGAAGATTGGGACGTTGAAGTTGGTGCGGGTGGCGTTTGGGAAAAAGGACTCGGACTCGAAGAAGCAAATGTATTTGGTTCCATAAAATTATAATAAACTAATAAATAATGATAACTTACCGTCTATTATTCCATAAAAACAACTTGGCTACAATGTCACATTTCTTTAGAAGAATCGACCAGTTTGGCCTGTGCATTTATCAAAAAACATCCTGAATTCCGAGATTTTTAATGATTTTGATTGAATACTCTGTTCCGGCGGCAAGCTACTTTCGCCCCGTGGGACTATCATCGCCGCAACTACGTTTCACTGCCGTGTTCGGAATGGGAACGGGTGTTGCCATAGCGCCAAACCACCAGAACAGAAGATTCAATGGAATCTCTATCACATATCTCAAATATAAGGCCATGTAATCTATCAAACAAGCAATATCCGCCTCACTCCTCGACAAGCTCGGAGCTACGGCGTGGCACCCTCCTTCGCGTAAAGCTACGGAAGGGTTTAAGCGATTTTCAAATTTCCTAATAGGATCGACGGATTAGTACTTCACGGCTCAACACCTTACGGCGCGTACACCTAAAGCCTATCAACGTGATCATCTCTCACGGGTCTTTAACGATACCTAATCTTGGGGCCGGCTTCCCGCTTATATGCTTTCAGCGGTTATCCGATCCGAACATAGCTACCCTGCGTTGCTCTTGGCAGAACAGCAGGTAGACCAGAGGTTCGTTCAACTCGGTCCTCTCGTACTAGAGTCAAATCCCCTCAAGTATCAACGCCTGCAGTAGATAGGAGACCAACCTGTCTCACGCATGTTATAAATCCTGACGACTTTTATGTCGGAAGGATTATCAATGATTACTCATTGCATTGGACTATAGCTTCCTTCAATTTCTTGAAGTGTCGATGTTTAGTCTCTACGGGCGATTATGAATTTCATAAACTTCCCTCGGTATTGCCCTGAGAAAATATGTAATATTTTCGAAGGGTTCCACCGATATAAATCGACTTGTTCCTACTACGCTCTTTCAGAGCTTCGTAGGACCGCCGTGGTTGATTGACCTACTTCCTAACTGTTACAACACAAAGCTTAAAATGACTTTGTGTGCTATTAAACAAAAAATATTCTCGAAGTGATTCAGACTGTCCTGAGGCAATCTTTATTGCCGAAGGACGGTCTGAACCCAGCTCGCGTACCACTTTAATTGGCGAACAGCCAAACCTTTGGGAGCTTCTCCACCCCCAGGATGTGGTGAGCCGACATCGAGGTGCCGAACTCCGCCGTCGATATGAACTCTTAGGCGGAACTAGCCTGTTATCCCTAGAGTAGCTTTTGTCCGATAATCTTCCGCCGCATCTAATGCGAACGGTCGGTTCACTTGGCTCCGCTTTCGCGTCTGCTCGACACGTACGTCTTGCAGTCAAGCCAGCTTGTGCCCATACACTATCGCCACGGTTTCCATTCGCGGCTAGCTGACCTTTAGGCTCCTCCGTTACTGTTTAGGCATTTGTGTTACTTTGTTTGTAATTTTTTACAAAGGATAAGTATTTCTACTTACCTCTTCATGTCGCCATGAAGATCGGACTATAATTTCATTCGCTTTTGGCGAACGATTAGCGTTTAGTCTCTGAGGATCCTGAAATACCTGAAGGAAGAGGGTAGTACCAAACTACCCCTGTGTGTGGTTCTTACAATCCCCACACCGAATAAGCATTATCGTAACCAGGACCACGGTTATAGGTACCATCTTCTACTGACCGTTCCACGGCTCGCTGATGCTCAAGAATATCATGCAGTTCGGCCACACTTGTTGTTGGGAATGCGCGAACGTGTAAACTTACATGCTTAATTTTCGTCTTTGATTTTTTCTTTTTCATATTCTTTTCCTCCTTCAGATATTTCAGTTTCCTGCTGATTGTCCGCACCAAACAGATTTTCACTCTGCAAATTTAATTGCCGAGTACTGTTGGATACAACCGGATTTTCCAGCATATAGCTAATCACCTATTCAATTTCTTGAATACCCCCTAAATTTATTTATTTGAAGAGATTAAACTTCTGGTGGCGCTATAGTAAGGCCGAACTATTCATTTGAATGAATAACACGGCCAAGGATAGCGCCCCACTAAAACTGTCCATCATATACTGTCTCCCGGTGGTTGTGCCACTGAGGTTAGAATATACATTTTTAAAGATTGGTGTTTCATCGACGGATCCACGCCCCCCGAGAGGAACGCTTCAAATCCTACCAACTACGCTACGCATCAAAAACGTATAGTCAATATAAAATTACAGTAAAGCTTCTAGGGTCTTTTCGTCTAACTGCAGGTAACCGGCATCTTCACCGGTACTGTATTTTCACCGAGCAAGTCTCCGAGACAGTTCTCCAGTCATTACACTATTCAACGCGTCAGAACTTACCTGACACAAACTGTTACTTTTGTCCGAGATGGACATGACTTGCAAAAATTTATATAAATAAAATCTTGCAAGCGGTGTGACGCGAATCACACTCTGCATGTCGCCATGCAGTTCAGACTATATCACATTCTCTAAAACCACTGGTTTCAGAGATCTTGGCGTGTAGTCGTTGAGGAGCTGTTGAAGTAACATCAATCTCTTTCTTTGTCGTTCGTGATGTAATGGATATTGATTGAGAAACATCTTGCATACTTTTTTGAGTATGATCCGACTGTTTATTTCAAGATGGTAAACACCATCTTTTCTCAATCTGACATTTCCATAATTCACAAACTTATTTATCAATTCAATTATCTTTTTATCTTTCATTGCAATCATGAAGAATGGTTCTTGGACAAGCCCTGAAGACTTATATCCAAAAGAACCTTCTCCATCAATCACTCCCGCTATAAAATAACCGAGAGAATCCTGATCAAGAGGAAGTAAATCAAACTGCTGATCTACGATTCCTCTGGTTTTAACCTCTCGTAATTTTCTTCGTAATTCTTCAATTTCTATAGTTTTCTCCTTTTGAAATCTATGTGCCCTGTGACTTTCTAGGTACACAAGAACAGTTTTCAAAAGAAGAATGCGATTTTTTGCGAGATCGCCTATAGGAATTGGGTACATTTCCAGAAAATTAAGTGCCGTTCGCACTTTACTTTTGCCTCGAGCTGAAAGATTATACGCACCCTTAACCGGGGATATGACTCCTCGATTATTCATTACCACGCGGTTAACTTCATTAAGAAGTTTTCGATCTGCGTTCGTAACTGTCAGAACGACCATGTAGTAATAATCATTGGGCTTTTTATTTGTTGTTTTAATAATTGAACATGACATTTCGGCGGCAATGAGCCCCGAAAAATAGAAATTGTTTTTCAACATTTCCTGCGGATTGTCCGGCCTTTGATTTTTACCAAAGTCATTGGAAGCATTTTTACTCATGAAACAATTATCTCATGAGTAGCTCCAAATACAACCGGATTTTCCCGCATATAGCCAAGTTTTCCATAAAGATCACTCTCTATGGTCCCAGTCTTCTAGGAATTGCGCTAATTTTTGTTAACTGCATGTCGCCATGCAGATCGAACTCTATCTTCTTAACTCACTTTGAATTAAGTCTGACGTTTGGTTTCTGAGGATTCTACAATACCTTAAGGAAGGGGTGAGGACGAATCTCACCCAAGTTCATTTCGGACTTTCGGCCTCTTTTGGTCTATTAACAGACAGCTCGAAATCCAATTTGCACTTATCCGAACATGTGCTACGAACATTCCAGTTGGGTGAGTTCAGACGATCAATTGGAATTAATTTTTCGCACATTGCACATCTAGTTGATCTTTTACTTTTCATAATACCTCCTTAAGGTATTGTAGTCTTTCCTGCTGATTGCCCGCACTTTCCGATTGTCACCACTTTAACTAGCTAAAGTGGTACGAAAAGATACTCGGACTTCCCAGCATATAGTCAGATATTTTTGGACATCTATTCGTTCAATAGATAGGCAGCGTCTTAATTTACTGCGTTGTTTGTGTTTCTAAATTGTTTAACATTTCGCCATAACAGTCCTAGTCCTTCTTGGTTCACCTTGCGGAAAACCAAGAACCTTAGGACCGTTATAGTTACGGCCGACATTCACCAGGGCTTATAACGCTCACCACTATATCTTGCGACATAGCAACGGCATTATTTGACCTTCTGGCATTGGTCAAGTGTCACCCCCTATACATCCTCTTACGAGTTCGCAGGGAGCTGTGTTTTTGTTAAACAGTTGCCAGAGATACTTTAGCTGCGGCCAAAGTAGGGGTTAGAAGTTAGAAATATATTATGATACAATTATGTACATGGTAACAGACGGACCTTGGACAGTAATACTTATAGTCGACCTGTTTATCTTTTCATTTCTCTTTGGTGGTGGGCTGTATGTACGATCAACTCATGGAATACTAGCTATTAAAAGAGTGTTCGCCAAAATGCCACCAAAACAAAAACGTAATACAATGGACTATAAACTTAGTCTCTTCCTGAAAATAGTTTTTGTTACCACTCTCCTCATAGCTATTGTAAGCATCATCGCACTAATAATTTTTTTCTGATTTCTAAACTCTAATCCCTACTTTGGCAAGCCTTATTCCGAAGTTACGGCTGCTTTTTTGCCGAGTTCCTTGGAGACCTCTCACTCGTTCGCCTAGGTCTACTCGACCTGATCACCTGTGTCGGTTTGCGGTACGGTTTTTACGTGGTTATGCTTAGAAGTTTTTCTTGGAAGCGTGCTTTGATGCATTAGCCTTTTTACAGGCGACTGTGCTTCGCTTGCGTTCGACATTGAAGTCAGGATCCGGATTTGCCAAGACCCACACTTACGCTACACACATTAAATCCAATTATATGCGCATCATACTACACTCCGTCACTCCATCGCACCACGCAAAAGTTATGGAATATTAACCATATGTCCATCGGGTGCGGCGTTCGCCATCCCCTTAGGACCGACTAACCCTTGGCTGATATACATTGCCAAGGAAACCTTGATCTTTCGGCGTGCGGGTATCTCACCCGCATTGCGGTTACTTGTGCCAACATTCTTACTTCGCAACGCTCCAGCATGGGTCACCCCTTTGCCTTCAACGCAGATGCGAATACTCTCCTACCGCTTGTGTACTTAATTAAGGGGGCAACTCTCACGCAACATGGTCGATTAAGTTCGACCTGACATATTTCCAGGTTCACGCCTACGTTCCCCAAACCTTCTGGTCTAAGATACGGGCAAGAGAAGCAGAAAATGCTGGGAGAGTTACCCAAAGACAAGAAATCATTCTTGGTTGCGATTTTTACCTGAAAAATCGACGAAAAAAGTGGCTCCCAGGAATGGGCTTGAACCATTAACCTTCGCATCGCTGCGTTGCTCTACCAATTGAGCTACCTGGGTAACCGATTCAAATTTACTTACTTCCGTAAAGTGACGACCTTTTCGTCACTCTGAAGAAGTGGTGCGAGTGGGGCGGTCTCGAACCCCCGACCTCCGCCGTGTTGGGGCGGCGCTCTGCCTCTGAGCTACACTCGCACAATGATTTAAGTGTGTGGAAGGATGACGCATGCACGTTCCCTTCATCCCTATGAACAGGACAAGTTACGAACTTGCGGGATTTCCCATTTCCGGATCCGCCATTCCTGTTCTAATTAATACGGATCCATTCAAGAGGTGACTATGAAAATTGACCAATTTACGCGCATCAAATTCACCATCACCTTATGCGAGAGATCTGCACAATCCCCAGGAACACACAATCGTTGCCTCTATGAGCAGAATTTGAATCCGAATTCTCCGGAAACAAATTCCGCCCATAGAAGCCAAAGAACAAATTTTCCTTAATAAAGTACACAAGCCCTCAGTTTCGGTACAACATTTTAGCCCCGATTATCTGCGGCGCGAAATTTCTCGATGAGTGAGCTGTTACGCTATCTTCGAATGATGGCTGCTTCTAAGCCTACATCCTCATTGTTATAGAAATTTCACTACCTTAAGCGCACTTAATGTTGATTTAGGGACCTTAAATTGAGATCCGGGCTGTTTCCCTTTTGACCAATGGAGCTTAGCCCCCACAGTCTAACTGCCGGATAATTACCTTACGTATTCGGAGTTTGATAGGTTCAGGGATCTTTCGACCTGTCAGAACCTTCCAGTGCTCTACCCCGTAAGGGTACATCCGACGCGAACCCAAAAGTTCTTTCGGAGAGAACCAGCTATTACCAGATTCGATTAGCTTATCACTCCTTACCACACGTCATCCGATAGTTTTGCACGGCTAACCGGTTCGGGCCTCCATCCTCCTTTCGGAGAACTTCACCCTGCGCGTGGCAAGCTCATCTGGCTTCGGGTCTTTAGCAAACTACGAGCGCCCTGTTCAGACTCGGTTTCCCTGTGACTCCGTCCTCGCGGACTTAGTCGAGCAGCTTGCTAAAACTCGTTGGCTCATTCTTCAATAGGCACGCCGTCACGGACAACACAAATTAAACAATTTAACTATTCAACAATTGAACTATTAATAATTGTTAAATGGTTCCTTTGTAGAATTATTTAATTTGTGTTGTCCGCTCCGACTCCTTGTAGGCATATGGTTTCAGATCTATTTCACCGCCCTTCCGGGCTGCTTTTCACCTTTCCCTCACGGTACTTGTTCACTATCGGTCTAGAAAAATATTTAGACTTGCCAGTTAGTTCTGGCGGATTCCACCGAGCTTTTCGTGTCCCGGTGTACTTGAGAATCAAGACAAAGAAGATCTTTTATTTTCGCTTATGGGACTATCACCCGCTAGGGTCGAGCTTTCCAGCTCGTCAAGCTAATAAAAAATTTGATAACTTCTCTGCCAATTCTAAATAAATAGAATAGCACGTCTCAACCTCGCAACCCCCTACTCCGCTCGTTACTACGTAACGAGCTTCGAAGGGCAAGTTCCTTTATTTAGGGCCTGCCCTTCGTAGCTCATGCGTAGCAATGAGCGAAGTAGGGTTTAGTCTTCTCCGCGTTCGCTCGCCGCTACTGACGGAATGCATGTTTGTTTATTTTCCACCTGGTACTGAAATGTTTTACTTCCCAGGGTACGCTCCTGCTTAGATTTTTGGGTTCTTGACAAAAAGAATATAATTTGATACTATATCTAGTGAAGATTTACAAGGTTTCTTACCCTAAGACTTTCTGAAGCCTTCCGCTTCGACAAGTTCTTGGAAGTCACCCTTGAAGTTTTCACTAAGGCCCCCGTGGGCCTTTTTCTTTTTTGAACACAAAAATCTAAGCAGGTCTCCAGGTTTTACCTGAAGGGGTTTCCCCATTCGGACATCTTCGGATCAAAGGTTGCTCGGCACCTCCCCGAAGCGTATCGCCGCCACGCCACGTCCTTCATCGCTTTTTCTAGCCAAGGCATCCACCATACGCCCTTTAAATTTCCTATTAGGAAATTTAAAAACCGTTTTCACCCTTCGAAGCTCCTTTTTAGGAGCGAAGTAGGGTTTGTCACGCCATAGCCATTTTTCAATGGCGACGGCGGACTATTACTTATTTACCTACATGGTATCTGTCATATGCTCGACCCGAGCACATAACAAACCGGTTCGAAATGATTCTACTCGAATCACCTGAACCCCTTATAATTTGAGATATGTAATTTTCAAGATTCATTCGTCCTGCATTGTCCTCCGAAGCTTTCCTGACCTCCGAAGCTTTAGCGTAGGAGGTAGCGAAGGAGGAAAAGAAAAAACCGCTTCGGCGGTTACAAGCTAAGCTCTATTACTAGAGTTTGGCTATGGCCGCTTTAATATTCGGTTAATCTTTGTATTCATATCTGAGTACAAGTAAGTATACGGATGGCCAAGAATATGTCAAGGGTTTTGCCGAGGTGTAACCTCGACAAAAAGCGGTCAATTTGACCGCTTTTTGTGAAATAATAAATGTCGTGGAAACCACTAGTCCTTTTCTTCAACGGCCCGAATAGTCTTGTCAATAATCTTGGCAGCCGCATCCTTACCACCGAGACCAAATGCCAATCCGGCAGCCAATGCGGCACCAGCAAAAATGGCGACAATGATAGTCTGGATCCAAGGAGCAATACCGAGATTGAAGAGAGCGGTCAGGATAGCAAATATCCAGATGGCCCACTTGGTAACACGGCCTAGGAGCTCTGCCATCTTGACATGGGCAGCGCGTGCACTGGCAGCGACAATCCTTTGCATGGCACTACCGACAATAACGGCCGCCATAAGAATGAGAATCGCAACAATAACTTGTGGAAGATAATTGACCACATCCCGAAGGAAGTTGTTGACCTGAGTCAAACCAAGCACATCAAAAGATGCGATCAAAAAGACGACGATGACAAACCATTTGACGACGGCCCCAACGAACATGCCAGAATTAAGATTGTGGCCGGCACGTTTGACGACATCCTCAAGACCGGCGCTCTTCAAAGCGGCGTCAATCTTGAGAGATCTGAAAATAGTCTCAACAAGCTTTTCGATGAGCGCAGCGAGCACCCAACCGATAGCAAATATAATAAGAGCGATGACGAGGTTCGGTATAAAACCGGCAACACCGTACCATACGCTCTGGAGAGAACGGGCAAATACATCGCCCCACGACTCAATAAACATCATATGATTATAATTAAAATAATAAATTTCTTTCTAATATCTCTATTATACCATGTATAAACCTCGTACAGAGGAGGGTGGGGACAACCTGGTAACTAGTTACTGGTTCATCTCAACCCCCAACCTATCCAAAAGAGTAATATGAGGATAATCGAGTATATCCCGAACCAAACGGTCATGTATGCCAAGTCTGTATTCAAAATCTTGCACCTCAAACGCCGAATAGGCTATCTCCTTTCCTATCTCCGACTCAATGGCCTTGATGACCGTCTCAATCTTGTTGAGATTAAGCTCTTCGCCGACAATGAGAAGATCAACTCGTGAATCCCAATTTTGAATGAAGACTCCGGCGGCGACAAAAAGTTTTATGCGCCCGGCATTGGTAAACCTCCTAGCCAAAGACTCATCGGCATGCAGGCTCGCGACCGTAAGCAGATTCTTGAGAGGTTCCAGATATGGAAACTTATCATCAAGGATGTATCCTTCACCACGAAGTTTCTTGAAGATGATTTTGTCTCCCTGTCGCGCTTCAATACTCTTCAGGACCTGCTTGCGTTTGATAATGCCGGCTTTCGCCAAGACACCCAATTCTTTGCGCACTGCCGTTGGCGCGGATTTGCTCCTATAGGCAAGCTCTCTCGGCAAGAACGGTGTTGATCCATTGAACAAAAATTGGCGAAGCAATTTGACCTTCGTCTGACTTCCAAAAAGTGCGATGAGAGTTTCCATGATGGTAAATCGTATTGTAGCAGAAATTGGCGCGAAAGGAAGCGCCTGACAACACAGGACTTCAGTCGAACCAGCGCACAGCAAAAAACATGTGGGATTCGGATACGCGCGTTCGGCCGAGAGCGGCCTGCGCAATGTATCCTCACCCACATGTTTTTTGCTGTGCGCTGGTTCGGTGATTATTTGAACTCAACCTTTCCGCCTGCAGCTTCAATCTGTTTCTTAAAGGCTTCAGCGTCTTCTTTCTTCATGCCATCCTTGAGAAGGGTCGGAGCCGCGTCAACCAAATCCTTTGCCTCTTTGAGACCGAGAGCCAGGACTTCTTTGACGACTTTGATAACGGCTATCTTCGTCCCACCGGCGGCCGCGAGATGAACCGCGACTGTTGATTTTTCGTCAGCCACGGCGACGACCGGAGCAGCAGCAACGGCTACGGCTTGGGCCGAAACACCGAATCTCTTTTCGAGCAACTTGACCAATTCGTTAAGGTCAAGAACAGGCATTTTTTCGATTGATTCCACCAAGGCTTTGAACTTTGAGGGAATCTCTACTGGAGTATTTTCCATGATAAATTTTATTATAATTTAGTAATCTCTAAAATTAGATAAACAAATGACCAAGTTACCGATGATCAATATCTGTGATTGGACTTGATCACTGAACATTGCATCATTGATTCATTGTCTAATAATTATACTGTCTTCTTTTTACTAATTTCTCCCAACGCCATCACAAATCCTTGAATTGGGAAATTGATGACATTGAGAAACATGCCTTGAAGGACCGGTAGCGCTGGGATTGAGGCAATATCGATCATTTCTTCCTTCGTCATGTATCTGCTTTCAAATACACCACCAATGATAGCCACTTGACCTTTCAATTTCTTTTGGAATTCGTAGACGCCGCGGGCTGGGGCCACTAGATCCGTGCCATAGGCGAAACCAAATTCCCCCACCAACTCAGGCGCTGTGCCTGCGTATTTTTTGCTGGCTAGGGCCAATGAAGTCAAGGACTTTTTGGCGACGAAGAATCCGACCCGCTCCGCCTTGAGCGTGCGACGCATCTTGGTGGCATCTTCAAGCTTGAGTCCGTGAATATTCACAAAGACAAGTGACTTGGCACCCTCCATGAGTGTCCGCACTTTTTCAATGATTTCTTTCTTTTGTGCTTTTGTACGAGCCATTTTTAAATAAGGAAATAAGCAAATATTTTTGCATTTTCCAATGTTATTTTATCGACCTTTGCAGGCCTAACAGAGAGTAACCTCGGAAGGTCTTATGCGCTTTGCTACGCCGAAGCGTATGCGGAAGCGAGCCTTCTGTCTTAAGCCGTGCGAAGACAATATCATATTTACTCAAATTGGGCAAGAAAAGCGTCTATCATCACCACAATCTGGTCTTTTTCGGCAGCGGATAACAATTTTACTTTCTTATGCTTTATTACTTTTTTCAGCTTATCGGCATTGTTGTGAATTTTCTTTAATTTGCCGTCTTTGACAAACCCTTGGAGACGATCAATTCGCCTGATTATATTTTTGGAACGATTCGTCAGACCGACAAGCTGTATAATGGTTTTTTCGAGAGATTCCAGAAATAATTTCGGGTCCGGCTTGGTATTGGCTTTGACTGTAATATCCGTTGAACCATTACCATCTATGTCTACTTTTAAGGCCGGTGTTGAGGAGGCAAGTTTTATCGGAATAACTGTTCCGTCCGTTCGCGGAACCTGCGTACTGATTGTGGTCGAAGCGGTCATAAGAGGTGTCGCCGGTAATCCCGCGTAAGTTATGCTATCCAAAACATCCCCACCCCGAATCCGCTCCACATTGTAAGTGAATTCTCCCACCCCGATACCCTGAATGGCTACCGAATATGTCTGACCGCCATCATCCGGCAATGAAATATAAGTTTCCGGCTGGTCCTCGTCGCCATAAATTTCGAAACTGCTTCCCCTTATATTGTTTTCAACATAAGTATACAGGCCTTCTTCAATTTCTTCATCCGTACCAGCCGGCAGCGGAGCCATGCCGGTATGATTGCCATCGTCATCATAAACATGAAGCTCGACTGGTGAGTGCGTGCTGACTACCAGAAATGTCGCTTCTTGACTATAATCCGGTTCTCCAATAGTCACTCCGGGAATCTTGATCAATTCTTCCTCAATTATCTTGGCATTTTGGTTGTGATTATTTGTCATCACCAAATTCTCAATGGCCTTTTGCGTCGCCGTCGCACCCAAAATATTTGAATGATATATATCCTTGCCGGCTGACTTGGAAATTAACGGTAAATTGATCGCCGTCGTAGTTCCAGCATTATAGGCCGCGCTTTGTGCTACAACCGTGCCGTCACCCATCGAAGTAGTTGTCGCGTTATATTTTCCCAAATCCGTCCCCGAATAGACTACACCCTTTGCTGTTTTATTTCCCCAGCCAACTATTGCCCAACGGGCGATGTTAGCCGGCCAAGAAAATGGATCCAAAATTCCGTGGACTATCTCCGCCGCCTTCATTAGCGCCAAATTTGTCCGCGAACCAATAAATAAATTCTGTTTGAGAGATGAATCTATCGACGTCGTGGTGCCATTCGCATAGGCGATGGTTGGTCCAAAGACTTTCGTAAAATATCCGGCAGAAGGAATAAGGGAGTAGGCGCTCGACATATTCAATCCCAATTCCTTGGCCACGCTTTTTTTGAGGATCAATCCGCCGAATATTGACTGATTATCGCCATGCAATAGACCGAGTATAGCTTGGGGCGTCCCCAGATATGGCACGGCCACGGAAATAACCGAATCTATCAGGTTTTCTTTACCCATGTCGGTCAGAGTTTTTACCAGATATTTCACCACTAGTCCGCCATTACTATGAGCTATCAAAGTCACTTTGCCGGTCCTTGACCTTGAGGCCAATTGCTCAACCGTCTCCAATAATGATCTCGTGGTCGTCGCCCGTCGCGTCCCTCCTTCTGCTATCTGTTGAACAGGTCGGCGCCAATCATAGCCAAATGATTCCCATTCGGCGATTTTTCCGTCCGCTAGCAAACCGTCCAAAAAATTCATGAAGGAGCCATAAACATCTTTTAGGCCCAATGCCTTCCCAATTGGGTCGCCAGCATAAACAGCCGAGTCAACGCTCGTCCCATCCGGATTCAAGAATAATTTCCTGACATCGTCATTTCGGTTAGGTTCCCAGAGTTGGTTGACTGAGGAATCGAAACCTAACAATCCCTGCTCTAGACGATACAACCTACTGGCTTCAAATCCCGGTAAAAATACAACGCTTGAACAACAAGATGGCACTTTGGTCTCAAATGGATCATAGACAAGCCATGGGTCATACGCAATCGGACCTTTTAGGCCATTGGGCGCAAAAATATCACCAAAAACGGCCGAAGAATCCGCAGGGATAATTCGCGGCCCGTCAACGCTTCCCCACCAATTGTGTTCGGCACGCACATCTATCGAAGTGTTATTAACAATCGCCGCTTCTCTATTATTCAATAAACTGGAACCCGTTATAGTCACATACGAGGGACCAAATTCAAAAGCATGGGAGATTTTTGCCAACCCGATCTTTGCAAGCGCGTCAAGTATCGGATTCTGTATCTTGTCTCGCGGAGATGATTCGGCGTTATTCCTTGCGTCAGACAAGAACAATCTGTTGGATTTGACTTGGAAAATTCCACTTGAATCTTTCACGGTAATGCCGTTGCCGTTTCCTTCTATCTTACTGCCTTGAATCGTGACCAAACTATTTTCTATGCCAATTCCATCTGAAACAATGCCATCTGCCACATTGGAAATAGTCGTCGTCGAAATATATCCTTCCGCGCCGACGAAAGTCAGGGTGCCTTTCATGAAAATTGACGCGTAAGAGATGTCCGCGCGACCATGATCTATGGTTATCCCAAAAATATCCACAATACGAATAGGGTCCTGTTCTGAACCATGAGCCGATAATGTTCCTCCAATGTACATATAGGGTTCATATTCAGAAGCCGGATCGGCTCTGACTTCAACGCCCGGCTCTATAGTCAATGTCATGTCAGACGAGACCGTGATTGTGTCACTTAGAATATAGGGACTATGGACTTTGTCCCACACAGTATCTCCCAGTAAAAATCCATCGGTGATAATAGTTTCCGCCCTAACAGTCGGCAAAAATCCAATGAACGCGATCAAACCCGTAGCCACCCAGTTAAGAGTATGTGAAAGAAGTTTTTCATATGCATTAGAGGTTAGCAAGCCTAATAATGCACACAGCGTATCAGACAGCGATAAAGATTCGCTGAAGAAGTGATAAAGTTTTGCTGAAGTTTCGCGTCTCGAGAATAAACCTCGATAAGAATATCCTACAGAGTTGAGCCGTATCGGCCGACCAAAAATAAAACCGCAAAGCTGGCCATGAGAATAAGCATAAAACCTATTAGAAATCGGAAGAAACTGCGGTCAAAAGGATTAATCATATTGGAAATAGTATAACATGAACTAGCGAGGTCTACCCTCGCTTACAACCAAAAACCATCCTTTCGGATGGTTTTTGGACTACATTCATCTAGATGAATCATGCACTCTACAAACCAAGCTGATTGAGTCTCATTCTTGTCTTAGGTCCTACTTGTCCATAACCTTCATCTCCGGGGTTGGCAATGCCATATTTGACTTGGAATTTCTGTACTGCTTGTTCAGTCAAAGATCCGAAATAATCAGTTTCATTACCTGGAGAACCAGTCCCTTCAGTTGTAATCTGAGTCTCAGGATCTTTGTTAAGTATTTTCTGAAGATTCTTCACATCCTCACCAGAAGTACCTTTAGTTAAGCGCGTGTTAAAGACTACTACAGCAGTGGTTGCTGGAGTTACACCTGACAACGGAGTTATAGTCGGCGCAGGAACTGTCGCAGGCACAGCGCCACCAGTTGCCGAAACTTCTACAATCTTTGCTCGAGTTGCCGGACCAACTCTGCCTACTTGCGATATGCCATACTTTGCCTGAAATCTCTTCACGGCTCGTTCTGTCGCTGGACCAAAAAAACCATTGGCGATGCCTTCGGGATATATCTCACTAAACCGCGCTAGGAATTTCTGAAGTGTTTCCACATCAGATCCTTCGGTACCGCGGGAAAGGTCACTTGTAAGAACAACAGAGGCGGAGAAAGCCGAAGGGATGGGAGTACACGTCACACCTGCTGGACAACCAGGAACCGTGGCTAGAATAACCGCTGGAATGACTACGGGGGCGGTAACGGCAACTGGTGCAGGTGATCCAAATCCTCCTGGACTGCTACCGCTACTTATGTTACTGCCCGCGGATGCCGTACTACATACGGTAGCTGTAGGAATAATCAGCGCCGTAGGTACAGCTTCACTTCCACTAGGAACAGTGATTGTTAAAGTTGAAACACTATCCGAACATGACTGTGTAACATATGCACTAGTAACGCCATCAACAGTAAAAACTTTTCTATCGGCTGATGTTACAGTCATAGCAGATCCTGTGGCAATAGTGATTGAAAAATCTGACGAGCCAACTTCTATGGATTGTAGAAGTGCCGATGAACCACTTACTGTCAGATTGTAACCCCCGACAGTCAAAACTGTATCAGTTGTCAAAGTCACATCATTATATGCCGCCTGTGCAGAGATTATTGGTACCAATAGTAATAGTGAAAAAACTATTGTACCAATATGTAATTGGTATTTAGGCATAGTTAATAATTTAACGAATAATGATATAAGATGTGCTTGAACCTACACCAAGAGCTGAAGGAACTGCAGTCGGACCATTATTATAAAGCAAGACTGTAATATATCCCGAAGTTGTAGATGCTTGTGCTCCAATAATGTTCCAGTAAGCAGAACCCGCTGTTGTCGTAATAGGTGTTGAAGATGCCAGTTGGGCAATCACCACATCTCCAGATACTACTCCTGTCACAGCACAATCATAGGCCTCGGTAGTAGAAGCTGTCTGACTGCCATCCATACTATTTAGACCTGTTCCATTCCACGAAGAACAACTCCCTTTGATAACTTGTGTAAGTGCTGTTCCACTAGAACCAACGGTGAGTGTACCGCTCGTAGTCACAGCAGCTAGAGAGCTTGCTCCTGAGACAGTAAGCGTCCCTGCTGTATTAATATTTGTACTAATAGTCGTGGCAGCAGATACTCCGGTGGTGACAATCAAGACACCGAGTATTATTGAAAGTATGACTGTTAAAAAAGGACTTTTTGAATAAAGTTTTTTCATAATTTAATTATTAATAGTTGGTACTAATAAATAGTACCTGTTAATTTGTGAATTATAAACCCTCATTGAGTTAATAGATAGATAGAGTTGGGGATAACTTCCTCAAACACAAAAACCACTCCGAAAGGGGTGGTTTTTGTTTCTCTGGACTTCGAAGCTCTGAGCTTGCGAAGAGCGGAGTAGTCCAACATTGTGACCAGTTGGGAGGAGAGAAGGTTAACTAAATACCGATGTTAACCGCTGGAGTCTGCCATGCCTCAAGTCCGAAATCAATGTTGAACTCATTAAGACCAGTTGTATCATCATCGAAGTAAACTTTTGTAATGGCGGTCGAGTGGTTTGCACCAGCTGTAGCGGTGTTATCAAGAACACCAGTGTAGAAGAATGATCTTGATGTGCCACTTGGGATTATCCATTCGGTAGTTGAATCACCTGATCTCGTACCAGGACTAGCTGTTGTAAGAGCTTGTGTCAGTGTTGATGACGCAGCAGCGCCTACAGTTGAACTTGTAGCAAAAGCCGTATTTGGGTTCTTGGCTATATACAAGTCAGTAGTACCAAGGTTGTTGAAGGTGAAGTTAAATCCAATAGTAGCTTGTTTTGCTTTTGAAGTACCATTGTCAACAAGTACCGAAGTTGCAGGCGCGTACCCTGTTACAGGAGTAAGACTTGCAGCTGATGCTAGGAATGTAAGATCATTCGCAGTAACAACATTCGCTCCAGAAGCTGTAACGGTTGTGAAGTTGCTGTCAATACCAACAATGTTTGTTGTGCTGACAGTAATAGTCGTAGAAGCTACTGGAACATTTGTCAAGTCTGTGACTGGCGTAATATCATCCGCATCAGCAATATCTGCCGTAAGAGTAAGGGTCTTCCATACATCTTGCGGAAGATCAAATGTCAGATTAGAGAATACAGACGATGTGGCAACAGAATCAACTTGCACTGTCTTGCCTGCTTCGTCGGAGATATACAGCCTCTTGTACAGAGTAGAGAAGCCAGGTGATGCAAGAGGGGCACCTGTATTGTTCTGCTTCAATGTGAATGTAAGAGTGTTAATCGTAGATGATCGATTTTCTGACTTGAAATCAAACTTACCTATGACAACGCCCGAGGTTTCACCATTCGTTGATATCTTAACAAACCCCGCAGAAGGGCTGTTTGGACTGACCCTTGCCACGATATTTGCCGTAGAACCACTTGCTGACAATGTCATCGTGCGACCAGATGTACCAGATGTGGCGACTGTGCCCAAACCGATAGAATCTGTGTATCCTTTTCCATTAACAGTTCGGATAGAACTGTTTGGAACAGAGACAATAACTGAAACGTCAGTTCCACTTACTATCTTGTCTGTCGTTGACATGACGCGACCAGAAACAACGAGGGTTCTATCTGTCCCAGGAGTAATTACGGCATTGATGCCTTCAAATCTTACAAGGTAGTCAGATCCGACTGTAATTTCAGTTGCATCAGCAGAACCGTTGAGATTCTTCGTAGCAACAACCACACCATTGCTATCCTTCAATGTAATCACATCAAAGTAAAGCCATGGGCGAGTATTGAAACGAACATCAAAACGAGTAACTGATACTGGACCTGCTGTTGCCTGGAGTTTTACGGCAACCATATCCTTTGTCTCACCCTTTTTGATTGTCGTATTACTTGCGTAACTAGACAGGGAAACAGTGACTGAGCCATCGGTTCCATCCATTGTGATTGGTGTACCTGGATTTGTGACAACCGTCCCAGAATTTGCCGTACATGTATAACCCAATGGGCATACTGGGGCAACTACTGCGTTGTTGGACGTACAAGTATAACCTGCTGGACATGTAGCTGATGCTACTGTTCCACCTGCATTAACGATTGCTCTGGTCATAGGACCGAAGAAACCGAATGAAGGGAGGTTGACTGTCCTCTGATAAGCGGCGACGGCTGCTTGGGTTTGTGAACCAAAGTAACCTGGGGTTGCGGCACCAGACTGGATAGCTGGGATGCTGAAACCTTTACTAATTAGCCAATCCTGGAGAGCGACAACACTATCACCTGTTGAACCAACTGAAAGATTGGTATTGAATGTATTGTTCAATGATTGTGCGGCTACAAACGAGGTGATTGCCAGAACAGCTACACCTGAAGCGATAAGTAACTTTTTCATATTTTATAATTTAACGCAGCTTCCCAATTTTACTAATAAAGATGAGGGAATTACCACGGTTTGTAAACTGATTAATAATACGTTTCCACATTTTTCGCCTGCGCTATCGACACGCAAACAAAAAACTTTGTGGCTAGAACCCCTCTGCACTATAAATTATTATAATGACATTGGGAACGAATGTACAAAAGCAAAGCTTTCACACACTCGTTACAAGGCATTATACATTACAATAAAGATCTTTTGCAAATACTATGTGGATAACCCGCACTACTATTACAGTACGGTATAGATTACCTAAAATAGGCCTGAAAGTCAAGGAAAATAGATCAAGTGTAGTAGATTTATCCCACCCTCGTCCCTCGGGAGTGACATTTTGGACTATTTGAGCGAATATCTACTCCAACGACGTTCCCCTTCCCTTTTAACAACTCCACGGTCAACCAATTCTATAAGCTCACGTTGTATCGTCTTCTCACTACAGTCCTTTATCACTTTAGAAAAGTCCTTAATAGTTAGATTGGATTGGCTTTTAAGAACGATAATTATTGAATTTTGTCTTTGAGATTTCTTGGCTTGAATATTTGAATGTCCTTGTGAGAAGCTCGTATCTTTTGATTTTGGATTACTGGTTATTGGATTTTGTCCATTGGAATTGATGGAATAATTTTGATCTATGGTCTTATTACCCATCTTAAATCCAGAACTAAACAAATCCGGTGTCTTAAAGAAACTCTCAGAAAGAACATAGCCAGCGTTTTCCGCGCTCTGCGCCAAACGATCACGCAACATGCCAACAATGTTATCTATCTCCCGCACCAACAGTGAGTGATTCATCTCTGTAATAAGGTTGGAAATACGAGCTACATTAAGTAAAGAGATTGTTTCGAGCGCCGCAGTGAAAAGCGATTGGATTATACCACTCTTGTCGCCCGGAGCGTTACTCGAAGCCATAAAGGACGAAGACATCAACCCCATGCCATGATCACGCAATTCCCATTTCATCGGTTCATCGTCCTTGAGAAGGCCAGAGACAAGATAAATGCCAGCAGTTATCTTTTCTGTTTTTTTGAAAATATAAAGCAAATAGTCCTCAGCCGAGAAAAAACCAAGTGATTTCCACTTTAGTGAGTCATTTACATCACCTTGATTATAATCTTTTTTGTCCATACTTTTTGTCTATAAGAAAGTCCTTAAACTGTCCTCTATAAAAATATCTTGTCTTTTACAAAAATCCGTGTTTTCTTGTGTCTTTGATGTGTCCATTATAATCCAAAAGAAAAAGAGCGCAAGGGTATGGCAAATGTACTATGATTTGATTTTAAGTTTTTGGACACAAATATGATACAATAAACCTATGTCAAAGAGAAAAAAAGATCTCGGAAAAAAGTCCACTTTTTTGAGTGATATGAAAGATGAAACAATCCGGACAATTCTAGCCCTTCTTTCTTTCCTGATAGTGATACTTTCCCTATTGGCGGCATTTGGCAAGGCCGGCTTTGGTAACTATGTCTACACATTCTTTATGCGATTTTTCGGAGTCGGCTACTATTTGATACCGATCGGTTTTACCATGCTTGGTATCTCGTTTCTCCAGGGTGCCACAAAACGGGTAGAGGGCACCAAGATCGTCGGGATGATTTTTTTCTTTGCCTCCAGTCTCAGCTTGATTCATATCACCTATGCGGAAGCCGGCGGAGTTGTCGGTCGTTGGATCGCTTCGCCCCTGGTACGACTCCTGGATGCTTGGGCGGCGGTGACACTTCTCACAGTGATCTTCATCGTTTCTATTATAATGACTTTCAACTTACATATCACTCTGAAACAACTTATGTTTTGGAAATGGTTCAAGAAAGCCGGCAACGCCGACACGGAAGGCTTTTTGCAGAAAAAATCCGGCAAAATGGACAAGACCGAAGAAGGCCGCGTAGATGCCGCGTTAGCCTCTATTGGAGAGAACGGACCGATCAGCAATCTCGAGAGAGAAGCGATGGAACGAGCTGCCGCTGAACAAAAAAGACGAGAGGACGAAAAGACCGTGAAGATGGCTTCACGAAAATCCGGCGACTTATCATTTTCCTATGAAGACGACGCTGGATTCGTCGCTCCCATATCCACCGCGTACCTAAAAGATTTTACTCCGCCACCGCTTTCGCTTCTCGAAAAAGACAAAGGCAAGCCGGAAACCGGCGACATAAAAGCCAACGCCAACATCATCAAACGAACTCTGCAAAACTTCAATATCACAGTAGAAATGGACGAGATTTCCATCGGCCCATCGGTTACCCGTTACGCCTTGAAGCCGGCGGAAGGCGTAAAATTGTCCAGAATCGTCACGCTCAATAACGACTTGGCTCTCGCTCTTGCTGCTCACCCTATCCGTATCGAGGCACCAATACCTGGAAAATCATTGGTCGGCATTGAAGTTCCGAATACCGCCAAGACTATGGTCGGCCTAGCGACTCTACTAAGCGCGCATGAATATCAAGATTCAGAAAAACCCTTACTCATGTCACTCGGCAAAGACATTGCCGGCAAAGCCCATTTCACCAATCTCGCCAAAGCTCCACATACCCTCATCGCTGGTGCGACCGGTTCGGGTAAGTCCGTGACTATTCACGCCCTCATCACTTCCCTTCTATACCGCAATTCTCCGGAAGATTTGAAATTCATCATGATTGATCCAAAGCGTGTTGAATTGACTATGTATAACAAGATTCCTCATTTGCTCACACCAGTCATTACCGACCCGAAGAAAGCCATCTTGGCTTTGAAGTGGGCAACAAAAGAAATGAGCCGCCGTTATGATGTACTCGAAAAGAACGGCAGTCGCGACATTGATTCATACCACAAAAATATCTTGGCGCCGGCGGTAGCAACCTGGAAACTTCAGGGAGGTCGGACCTCAAGGTCCGACCTCCCTGAAACCATGCCTTATATTGCCATCATCATCGACGAGTTGGCGGACATTATGTCTACTTATCCACGAGAATTGGAATCCGCTATCGTTCGCCTAGCGCAAATGAGTCGCGCTATTGGCATCCATTTGATTATCTCCACTCAACGCCCAAGCGTAAATGTCATTACGGGCCTCATCAAAGCCAACATTCCCACCCGTATCGCCCTCCAAGTGGCCTCACAAATCGATTCACGCACCATCCTTGACCAACAGGGCGCCGAAAAACTCCTCGGTGCGGGCGATATGCTTTATCTTGGCGGTGAGATGTCCAAACCGGTTCGTCTGCAATCCGCGTTTATCACCGAATCAGAAGTTAAGAAAGTTGTGAAGTATTTGATTGATCAATACAAAGACGAAATCGGCGGTGAAATAAATCTTACGCCGATCGAGACAGGTTCGAGTGCCGCGTTTGACGTCATGATGGACGATAATTCTCTTGAAGAGGAAGATGAATTGTACGAAACGGCTCGTGAAGAAGTCACTTCAAGCGGCAAAGCTTCAACTTCATATCTGCAAAGAAAGTTGGGTGTTGGTTATTCTCGCGCAGCCAAATTGATGGACATGTTGGAGGAGCACGGAATCATCGGACCAGCAAATGGATCTAAGCCAAGAGATGTGATAGGGGTTGGTGCGGGAATGGAACGAGAAGTACCGGATGATACTCCACCATCAGAAGACAATTTATCCGCTGATTCCACAAAGGAACAATCTAACAATTAAAAATAGCTAGAGTTGTTCAATGGTTTAATAATCAAATTACAATGCCCCTCACTCGTACCGCTTTCATCCGCGTACTCAAAATCGGATTCGCAATCCTCGTCATGTTTATTATTGCGGCCTATGCCCTGTGGCGTTCATTCGCCTACGCCCGTGGACCAAATATCATTATCTTGGGACCAGCCAATTACGCGTCAATAAATTCAACTACGACGAACATCACCGGTCGGATTGAACGCGCCAATATGATCACACTCAACGGCAAAGCCATCACAATAGATGAACAGGGAAATTTTAATGAAACAATCATTGTTTTTGTCGGTACGAACATTTTGACTCTTGAAGCGCGTGATCAGTTTGACAGAACAGCGTGGAAACAGATTCAAATAGTACGGCCTTAGGGAAATGGCGCGAAACGTATAACTCTTGAATTTATAATATGCTACAATTATCCCACGCCTGCGATTTATCAGATCTAACAAATTGAATTTATGTCCATAAAGAAAAAAACTGCTTCCGCTCTAGAGGCGAAGCATGGGAAAAATGGCGTGCCCGCGGAAACCTCTTCCCTATCAGAAGAAAACTCATCAGAAATAGGAAATAAAGCCAGCGACACGGCTGGCGACAAAAAAAGATCTATCGGCATCTCCGACGCCCTTGATGCTATCCGCACAAAATTCGGCGAGGACAGCATCATGAAGCTTGGTGAAAAACCAAAGGTCAATGTCAACGCCATACCCACCGGTTCGCTCGGACTTGATTGGGCGCTGGGCATCGGCGGTATGCCTCGTGGCCGCGTCATAGAAATATTCGGCCCGGAATCATCCGGCAAGACCACCCTCGCCCTGCATGTTGTCGCTGAAGCACAGAAGAAAAATGGTGTTTGCGCATATATAGATGCAGAACACGCCATGGATCCAGAATACGCCACCAAGCTTGGAGTTAAAATCAACGACCTGTTGATTTCCCAACCCGATACCGGTGAGCAAGCCCTGGAGATCGTAGACAGCCTCATTCGTACAAACAAGATGGATGTCATCGTCATTGACTCGGTGGCCGCCCTGACTCCGCGCGCAGAGATTGAGGGCGACATGGGCGCGCATCATGTCGGCGCTCAAGCCCGCCTGATGTCCCAAGCTCTGCGCAAACTGACCGCCATCGTCGCCAAGTCCAAGACTGTCGTCATATTCATCAACCAGATCCGCATGCAGATCGGAGTCATGTTCGGCAATCCCGAGACTACTCCAGGCGGCAAGGCCTTGAAGTTCTACGCCTCTGTCCGCCTCGACATCCGTCGCATCGCCCAGATCAAGAAAGGCGAAGAGGTCATGGGCGGTCGCTGTCGCGTAAAGGTCGTGAAGAACAAAGTCGCCGCACCATTCAAACAGACTGAGTTCGACCTCATGTACAACGAGGGTATTTCCCAGGAAGGTGAGATCATCGCTCTTGGCGAGAAATATGGGATTTTATCCAAGTCCGGTTCGTCATACTCATTCGGCGAGGTAAAACTTGGCCGCGGGTATGATGCGACAAGACAATTCCTCAAAGAAAATGTGAAAGTGAAGAATGATGTGCTGAAAGTGATCAGAGAGAAGTTGGGTCAGCAGTAGAAGTAAGTCCGACTATTCGACAAAGAAACTACCGGGCCATTATCAAAATAATAACTTGTAAACATCATGAATAGTGATATCATTTTAGGCATGGGAAAGTATACCTATGTCGCGAAAATCGAAGAAGCAGAGGAAGGTGGATATATAGCTTATTTCCCTTCTTTGCCTGGTTGTCATACCCAAGGCGAAACATTGGAAGAGGTCCTCGCTATGGCAAAAGAGGTTCTTGAACTGTATCTTAGTGTTCTGAAGGATGATGGCGAAACCATTCCGAAAGAAAAGAAGTCTCTTATTAGAATGGGTCGAAAAATGAACATTCCATTGAGCGTATCTGTCGCTTGATGCAACTTGTCAAATGATCCCTCCCAAAAGGCTCATTCGAGCCCTGAAGAAGGCCGGCTTCGTAATCATTCGCCAGAAAGGAAGCCATGTAGCAATGAAAAATATTGAGAACGGTTTGACTACATCTGTCCCTCAACATCCAGGTAATCTGAAAAAGGGTCTGTTCAAAGCAATTCTGAAGCAAGCCAATATAACAGAAGATGAGCTCCGGAAATTGCTATAAAAAGTACTACAAAACTCCGCCTAGGCGGAGTTTTGTTTGTCGGGATTACCACCCTCTCCAATAACATGTTGGGCATTCCCAATATTCAACGTGACCGTAAGGCTTTGGATCCTTTTTCATGACTTGAATTTCCCAATCACCTATCATAGATGTCCGCGTCCCAAATTTCGACACTCTGGCCCATTCCTTCTTTGTGATAAGGGGCGCCTCGCCGAAATAGTGACCACCTCTATAGGAATGATCCTTATACATGATTAAGTTTATTTGCTTGCCACAAACAGAGCATTTCTTTATTGTACGTTTTTTAATATTGATATTAGCCATATACCCATAGTATACTATAGTTAGCATAAGAAAACGATACAAAAATAAAAAGCGAAGTTGCGCGCTCTGCCATCCCAACAAAACTAGCCACTGTTGTCGCTGGAAGGAAAAGGATTTGGCACGGTTGAAGGAGTTTGAGCGGGAGAGAATGGCTTTGTTATGTTGAGAGGGTCTCAAGTCTGAATGGAGTAACTGGTTGACTTTATTTGTATGACAAGGTAATTTTACTTCAAATAAGTAACCAGGAGAAAGGACTAGAATGTACCCTGACCCAGTTTGTGGTATTGAAAATATTTCGGTTCCAACCGGAACAGTAATTGAGGTTGCAGGCTTCAAACCATTTGTGGTTGAGCATGACTCCACAACACATCAAGTTTTGTTGGATTTTTTCAGAAGGCAGCACCCCACATCCGACGCAACAGACGACGTAGTACTCCGTTGTCTTGGCGAGATGGAGAAAACTCCGGAAAAACGAACATTTTCTCACTCATTCTATTACTGATGCCGACGAGGCACAAAACCAACTGAGGGTCCCGAGCTGACCTCAGTTTTTTATTTTTTTGCATTTTCCCCCAAAACCCTATAGAATGCCAACCTAATCACAAACACCCATGTCCCTCCTCGAATACAGCGAAATTACCGAAAAGAAATTCATCGTCATGGACGGGGCGCCATTTGAGGTCATTTCGGCCCACGTCTTCCGAAAACAGCAGCGCAAGCCGGTCAATGCCACCAAGCTGAAAAATCTGATCACCGGCAAGGTCACCGAGTATTCATTCCATGTGTCCGACAAGGTCGAAGAGGCAGAAATCGAGTCCCGCGAGGTCAAATACCTCTATAACGCCAAGGGCGAATGGTGGTTCTGCGAAGCCGAAGATCCAGCGAAGCGTTTCAAGGTCACCGCTGAGCAAGCCGGTCCTCAAGCCAAATTCCTCAAGCCTAATACCATCGTCGAACAACTTCTATTCAATGAGCTCCCTATGGGCTTCAAAATGCCTATTACCGCCGAATTACGCGTTACCGAGGCGCCTTCCTGGCATCAAAGGCGACACCGCCACTGGTGGCCAGAAAGTCATCACCCTCGAAACTGGCGCCACCATCAACGCTCCCCTGTTCGTCAATGAAGGAGAGATCATTCGAATAAATACCGACACCGGCGAATACCGCGAGCGCGTCGGAAAATAATTCAACAATTCTACAAAGGAACTATTGAACTATTTGCTAACGCCTCTCTTCAAAATAAATGACCTGAAATTTGAAAGCTGAGTTGACACAGTTTCAATCTCATAACGAACCTGGGTCAACTCAGATACAGGCACATGATTATTATCCTCTATGATATATAGAATAGATCTTACCTCACCAGCTGAACCCTTGGCCACGTTTAGAAAATATGCGAATTCTTTGTTTGTGTCTCTTTCAAATCCTTCCGAGATATTTAACATAATAGAATAGCTGGCACGTTTCAATTGATCAGACAAAGAAAAATCCCTTCGCAGTTTTTCGTTTCTGCTCAATAAATCGTATATGTCCTTAACTACCCGTCTAGCATCTTGCCAAACGGGTAGTTCCTCGAATCTCTTATAAACCATTTTGTTTAATTGTTAAATGGTTAAATGGTTCCTTAGTAGAATTGCTGTTAACTCGCCACATACGGCAGCAAACCCATAAACCTGGCGCGTTTGACAGCCATCGCCAACTGACGCTGATACTTGGCGGCGATTCCGGTGCGCTTACGGGAAAGAATACGGCCGTGAGGATTCAAGAATTTTTTCAAGACTTCCGTGTCCTTGTAATCAATATGCTTGATATTATGTTGACTGAAATAACACTGCTTTTTCATGATTGTTTGGTGGTTAAATTTTAGAATGGTATATCGTCTGGGTTAATTTCCTCGGCCGGATATTCGATCTTGTCCGCCGGAGCATCTGGCTGCTCTGCTCCACCCTTTGTGGCGACTGGAGCTGATGACACGCCACTGGATCCTGCGCCAGCTCCGGATCCCATTGGTTTATTGCCAAACTGGACATTGTCCGCAATAATCTCTGTGCGATATCTCTTCTCTCCATCCTTACCCTCCCAGCTCCTTGTCTGGAGGCGACCTTCAATAAGCACTTGTTGGCCTTTCTTCAGATATTGGGCTGATAGCTCCGCGGTTCGACCAAAAACGGCTACATTGTGAAATTCCACTGAATCTTGACGATTGCCATCTTTGTCCTTGTAGGAGCGATTGGTGGCCACTCCAAAACTGCAGACCTTAATGCCAGACGGTAAAGCTTTGAGTTCTGGATCACGGGTAAGATTTCCTATAATGAGTGCTTTGTTTAGATACATGGTATTTTAATAGTTAGTTATTGGTAATTGGTTATTAGCGACACAACTAGTCACTAGTTACCGGTAACTGGTTCTCTAGATTCCCTCTTTCACCATATTGTCTATACTCTTGTCCATTTCTTCAACGGTTGCCGGAACAATGTCTTTTCTATCGTCAGTCAAGGCGCCTGAAATGGTGGCGGGCGCTATCGGAACAAAAGATACTGGGACTAGAGCCGGCGCGCGTTTGCCGAGATAGGTATCCTCGCGGACCGTGGAAACTAGAAGCGCGCGTAAAACAGACGGAAGAAGCTCAACGGCCTTCTTGACTGTTTCTATTTTATCGGAGCCAAGCTCGAATTTGATCCAGCCAAAATAGGCATTATCGTGTCTCTCGTATCCGCCGGATAAGTTCTTTTTGCTGATAGTATAGGCGAGTTGTTCGCGATGTGGAGTTTCATCCGTGATGACCGTCGCTCCGGCGTCAACAATAATTTTTTTCACTGCGTCCGCCTCTTCCGGAACTTTCTCCTCCGGAATAGCAGAAACAATGAGGTATCCGATCTCATACACCGACACCTCGTTGTGAGTAGTTGTCATAAGTATTTTTGCGGCCTGTGACCCGCCGGATATTCCTTTGGGACCTTTCGACAGAAAGGACATACCGCTTTAATTGTAATAAATGACAGGCTATCACAAATCCTACCCCAACGCAAGAACATGCAGCCCGCGCGACGCGTAGCGCGAAGGCCATGAAAGTGTATCAGAAAGAGATAAAGAAATGCTGAAGAAGTGATAAAGTTTTGCTGAAGTTTTGCTTTTACCGCCAATTATCGTAGTCCAAACCTGATAGTCATGCTACTGCCTCACCCTTATTGCCCGCTCCACATTACGAGCGCTTGACGATGGTCCACCCGACACGCAGTCTATATTATAGCCACGGGCTTCAAAGATTTTCCTCAGATTACCGCTGGAGTCATAACCAACCCAAATCTTCAGTAGCGCGCATCCGCTCTGTCCAAATGAAATCGGGATGCCTTTGTTATTATTATAAGAGTCTATTGAATAAAATGGCGTGATGAATGTGTCTGAAAACTCGCTTGGAACAAAATCTATTTTTTGAAACAGGTTTCCCGTGACAGTGAAACTTCCACATCCAATTGTCGCCGGCGAAGAGGTCGCGCCGTTCCAACCGGAGCCGGAAACAGCGCATTCAATCGCGCTATCGGCATTATAGAACGAATACATTGAATCCCTAGCCGCGGCCGAAAGTATGTATTGCTTCTTGGCGATACCTGTCACGAATGCCGCCACGCCAAGAACAAGCGAGGAGACCAAGACCGCGAATAGAAGTGTGTAGCCGGAATGTTTGTTTTTTTTGTTCATAGTAATCAAAGCATTGAATCGGTCATTATATTGGTCAACCTTATTTCATTTGGTATGTTCCCGTCTTTCCATGTGACCACGACTGTGACCTGCACTTCATCTCGCCGGCCATTTATTTCTGTGATATAAAGATAACGAGAAAAGATAGTTGGGCCTTCAACGTCCTCATTATAGAATGAACCCTTGTTTACATAACCGGTATTTTTTAGGATTTCAAAGTCATATTTATTATATAGATAACAATCGACAGAAGAACTATTCGGACCCGAAGATGGATCGCATGACTCGACGACGGTCCTCATGCGTTTTTCTAATCTATCCTCGAGAGTAAGGGTAGGTGTATCAATAATCTTGTAAGTAATAAAACAAGGGGTCGTATTTCTACATGTGTCAAAAATAGCGATTACTTCACCTGACGAAAGAGTAAAAAAGAGGTCTTCAAAAGTGTACAAGTTCGGAAGATTGAATTTGTTATTCTTTGTTTCCTTTATCAATTCCATAGCTTCTTGTGCCAAGAAAGATGCCGTCATTTGGTTTTTTGCATACAAAGCCGCCGTCAGGCTCTTGTTTGCCGCAACCAAGGGACCGGCAATGGCAATCATGAGCACGGTGATTGCCACCAAAGTCTCAACGATAGTAAAACCTCCGTCTTTGTCCTTGAATTGTTTATTATTGATCATGATTGATTCTAAATGAGAAGTACTATAACTATTGTTTGACTCTCTGTGTTATGGAAGTCTGCACATCAAAATAAGTCTTTTCTTTTTCATCCACGCCGGCATAGCCGATCAGACGAACAAGGATACGCGGATAAGGAAGGGCGGTTCCATTTTCTTCTTGAGACATTACAGCAAGACGATAGTCGGTAATCACAACATTGGACGAGATAACCGGCAAAAAACCATTCGAATTATTCTGGAGCAAATTTATGTTATCGGCGCACAAGTTTTGTTGAGCCTTCATAAGTTGATAGCCATCGGTCGGGTCACCATAAAAGCGGTAAGCATAGACCAGACGACATTGGTCACCTGACGCTGGAGTTCTTGATGATTCAAAAAATATACCAGAGTTCCTACCCAAATTACATTTATTTACCGTCAAGCCCGATGAGCCATTATAGTTGAAGTTGCCATCTATGACACAGTGGTAACTGGTCCCGACCCTCAATTCACGTGACATTGACTCAAAGGCAAAATTCAGATTGGTAAATGCCTCCTGGATGGCCTGGGCCTTGTGGTTGGCGGAGATGATTCTGACCAAAGCGCCCAGAGCCACGACCGCCACCACGGAAAATATGCCGAGAGCGACAATCATTTCTATCATAGTAAAACCGCTCTTCCCCATGAAAAAACTGGAGCGTATCGGTATATGGATCTTTACTTTTTTATTTTTCATTGTTAATTCTCCACTGAAATCTGACCATTTTTCCTCACGACAACATGCCTGATGCCATTATCAGGGGCTTGTAAGAATATTTTCGCGTATGAAGACGACGCGCAGGGACTGCCACTACAAATAATAGCATCCGGATGCGGGCGCTGGAAAGAAACATTCAAATTTGAAACGGATGAATTTATCATGGAACATGGATCTGTTAGACAAAAACCGGCAACTTTGGCGCCACGTTTGATGGCATATGAATTTATCAACAAGTCACTACTACTGTATATCTTGTCTCCATTATTGTCGGCAAAAATCACAATCTTCTGATTGGTCATGCCTGAGACGCAATTGTTTGAACAAAATGCCACCCCGTAAGGGCTCTGGAACTGCGAGCTCTCTCCTCGCACGCTCAATCCGTATGTTTGGGCCGTGCGCAAAGTCAAAGCGACATCATAGGCAAGATTGGTCAGAAGGACGCTTTGGTTGAAATTGCCGTATTTTGCCATGAGAAGAGCGGTCATAAAGACAAAAATTGCCACGGACACAAGCAATTCCACTAACGTGAAGGCGCCAATCATTTTACCGCGTGGTCTACTCATGGGTTAATTATAGCTCCATTAAGATTTTTAGTCACTTTTGAGAAGCCTAGAGAAGGAATCAAAAATCAAAAAAACTTCTAGCGTTCCGCGATAACTGTTCGGTGATGCCGGCAAAGCTCTGACCACTGATTTCAGAGATCTTTCTGATTGTCTCAATAACATGCAACGGCTCGCATCTCTTCCCTCGGTATGGCAGAGGCGCCACAAATGGGCAATCCGTCTCCGACATTATATTTGTAAGCGGTATTTGTTTGATTACCTCATCGTAATTTCGCGCAAATGTAATCACACCCGTAAATGACACTGTGTTTCCCATGTTTACTATGTCTCGTGCGTCCTCCAGAGTCCCCGCGAAAAAATGGAAATTGGCTCGGACTTTGGCGTGTTTCTTGATGATTTCAACAGCTTCCTGATATGCATTGTGCGTAGAAATAGTCTCAATTGATTTCGAACCAGACGAAACAGACTCTAGATTGGTCTTACCATTCCTTACATGCAACATCAGCGGCTTGTCTACTTCATTGGCAAGCTCGATGTGTCGCAAGAACATTTCTCTCTGCCGTGGAATCTCTTCCGGTCTTGAGTGAAAGTAATCCAAGCCGCACTCCCCGATGGCCACAACTTTTGATTGCTTCGCCAATTCTTTGACGCCTTCGAACTCTTTTTCAGCAACACTTGAATGCGTACTTGTCGGATGAATGCCCACAACCGCCCACATATTCTCATGAGTTTCAGCCAAAGAAATGGCTTGTCGAGATGATTCTAAATCCACGCCAACAGTAATTATACCCACACCCGCTTCTTGGGCGCGTCTTATGACTTCTTCCCTGTCCGCCTCGTATTCAGGAAAATTTACATGGCCATGAATGTCGATATATCGTGGATTCATATCATTTTGTTGAGGCCTACTCTCGGATTTTCATTTCCTCAAAAAAAGCGGCTGTGCCGGAGATTTATTTTCCGCGACGCACTTTTTTATGATCTCAGCGCTTATCGGCAATATCGGCTCGAGAAGTAAAGCGACGTCGGCCAATCCCCTGACTAATTGCTCAATAATCCGTGTCGCGTGATCTTTGGTGGCAGAATCTTTGGCTTTTTTGAACGGCTCTTCTTTCTGAATCAGAGCATCGAGCTTGCCAATCTTTGACCAAATAATATCCGATGCCGCTTTGACATCGTACCTGGCCAGCGCCGCGTCATATGATTCCGGAATGACCGGCGTAACCGGAACTTTTTTTATATTCACCTCCGCCATTTTCATAATCCGGCTGGTTAAGTTGCCGACGCCATTCGCCAAATGCGCGTTGTAAGCTTCTCTGAATTTTTCCATCGTAAAAGGACTGTCTTCAAAAGGACTCAATTCGCGAGCCACATAATAACGCAACGCTTCCGTGCCATATTCCTTGACAATATCAAGCGGATCAACGGTATTGCCGAATGACTTTGACATCTTGACGCCTCCATCACCCGTGACAAAGCCGTCAATGACGATAGCGTGAGTCGGTGGCAACTTCGCGGCCATAAGCATCGCCTGCCACATGGCAGACTGTTGACGAAGATTGTCTTTGCCGCAATATTGGACCGGAGTCCCGTTTTTCCAAAATGTCTCAAATGTCTTCATGTCTTCCGGCCAGCCAAGCGTAGAGACATAATTGACCAATGCGTCGAACCAAACATACATCACATGCTTGTCGTCGCTGGGGACGGAGATACCCCACGGCATTTTGGTCGCCAGACGGGAAATACTAAAATCTTCCAACCCACGCCCAACAAAAGCTTTTATCTCATTGAACCGGAAATCCGGCACCACCAGCATCGGATTTTCGGCGTAAAGTTCCAATAGCGGCTTTTGGAAGGCGCTGAACTTAAAAAAATAATTCTCCTCATCAATCAGAATCAACTCCGTGGTAGGGTGAATGAAACATCTGCCTTGATCGTCAAGCTCGACGTCTGTTTTCTCCAGCTCACAGCCAGGGCAATATTTCGTCTTGTAAAGTTTTTTGTATATAAAGCCGTTCTTGTCACACCGGCGCCAAAACTCTTGGGCGGCCGAAACATGATGCGGATCGGTCGTGCGGACAAAGTGTATATCATCGCTCAAACCAAGCACGCTCTTGAGCTCTTTAAACTTGGTGGCATATCGATCAACAAATACTTGCGTATTCTCGTTGGAATTGAAGGCTTTTTGGTAAATTTTAACCCCATGCTCATCGGTCCCTGTATTGAAAAAAACCTCATATCCGGCTATTTTTTTGGCCCTGGCAATGATGTCGGCTCGGATAATTTCCATGGCAAAGCCGATATGTGGGTCGGAATTGACATATGGAAGCGTGGTGGTGATATAGAAAGGTTTTTTGCTCATGTAAAATATAGTCTAGCGTAAAATTGTAGTTCAGGAAAGCGAACATGCACATATTTTTCTGCACTCGGAGAACTGTTTGAGCGACGATGTGCATGTCCACTTTCCCATTTTGCACTTTACATTTCTCACTTTGCATTATTCCCCACCGTTTCCCTCTCGGCCCGCTCCAACTTTTTGTACTTTTCAATATCGTGAACGTATTCCATAAACGCCGCGGACAACGGGACGGCTATCAACGCGCCCAGTACGCCGGCCAATTTCGCTCCAATAACAAGGGCAATTATGACCACAATCGGTGATATACCGACGATTTTTTTGACGACCAGAGGGTAAAACAAATGGTTTTCAAATTGATGAATGATAAGATAAAGACCGACTATCAGAAAGCCGACGCCCGTGCCGCGATTGGTAAACGCAATCAAGGCGGCCGGCACCGCGGAAACGATGGGGCCAAAAACTGGGATGATCTCCAACGCGGCCGCAAAAACTGCCAACAAAAGCGCGTGCGGTATTCCAACCACGATCAATATCAGATAAACAAGCAATCCGACGATGATTCCCAGCAAGACCTGTCCCTGCAACCACAAACCTATCTTGCGCTGTGAGCGTTTCCAAAGATCCAGAATATAATCATAATGCTTGACAGGCGTGACAATACGAAGAAAATCATCCACACCCTCTTCTTGGGCGGCCAAATAGAAAGACAGGACCAAAATTAAGATCAGACTCAACATGCCACCAAAAATCATACTGACGGTCTGAACCGCGCTATTGCTCGATCCTATGAGAAAGTCCTGCAAACCTTTGGCTAAATCAGACAGTGAGAATAAATGAGACGATACCGATGGGACGCTACCAACTTGGAGACCGGCGTTGCCGGCTGGATTCCAGAGCGAATCAAGCGAAATCGTCTTTGGCAAAGCATCAAGAAAATTGACCGTGTCGCCAATCACCATCGGCAGAAAAAATACCACAACAGAGACGACCGCGACGGCAATGCAAAGATATATGCAGACGACCGCGACGATGCGATGGAAATGATAACGTCTGAGGCGACGCACGATAGGCTCCATGCCTGACGCGAGGACTACAGCGGCTAGAATAACCAGAAGTATATCAGACACATAATAGAGTAACGCCAAAACTACCAGCACGCCAAAAAATCTGACAATCGTCCCCGTACTGATATCAAAATGCGTGTCACGTGATGGGAATTCCATGAACACATCTTAGCACAAGAGATCGTTGATCTTGAAGTATTCCTCAAACGCCACTACGTCCTTGTACTTGCCAACGACGGCCATATTGAGATTTTCGTCGATGAATATCTCTCGCGCCAATTTCAAGATATCATCAACCGTCACTTTATTCATCTTATCTATAATATCTTCCGGCAATTCAATCTTCTTTTTTAATATTTCCTGTAGGCCGGCGTATTCGGCGCGGGACTCGGATGTCTCCAATTCCAATAGGGTTGTCCCGGAAATGTAATCCTTGGCTTTTTTCAATTCGGCGTCGGAAACCGGTTCGTTTTTGAGTTTTTTGAATTGGACTAATATCTCTTTGACTGCTTCATGAACACGGTTAGTATCAACCCCGACCGAGACAGTGAGATCACCATGGTCAGTATTTGGATTGTGCGAAGAACGGATGTAATAACATAAACCCAACTGATCTCGCAGACGCTCGAATAGTCGTGAACTCATTCCTCCACCGAGTATGGTTGACAAAACTTGCATAGTTGGTATGCGTTTGTCCAAAATTGGAAATGTGCGAAACCCAACGACCAAATGCGTCTGGTCCGTTTCTTTGTATTTCAGTTTGACAGCCGGGGCAATCTGCGATTCTATGACAGGAATCTTTTCCTTTTTCCCTGACACGGAAATACCGGAAAATGCCTGGGTGATTTTCTGTATGACGCTAGTTTGGTCAAAGGAGCCAGAAACCACCACTGTCGTGGCTTTGCTGACATAGTGCTCGGTCCTATATTTTACAAGTTGTTCACGGGTGTATGAACGGACATGATTTTCGGTGCCCAGAACATTCCATCCTGCCGGTTGATCTCCAAAGAGAAGTGAGGCAAAGATATCCTGGACATCTCGTTGCGGCAGATCCTGATACATGCGTATTTCTTCAATAATCACGCCCTTCTCTTTTTCCATATCCTCTGTTTTGAATATGGGATTGACATAAAGGTCGGAAATAATATCAAGCACCTGACCAAAACGATCGGCACTGACTTTAGCGTAATATCCTGTGTATTCTTGACTGGTAAAGGCGTTGTAATGAGCCCCCAAACCATCCAATTCGCGTGAAATATCCGTGGCATTCGGTCTGCGTGATGTGCCCTTGAACATCATATGCTCCAGAAAATGCGAAATGCCGCTGATTTTCTTAGTCTCGTATTTTGATCCGGTTTCAACCATGACAAGCACGGTGACCGAAGGATTGTCTGCCATGGGTATGGTGATAACGCGCAAACCGTTCGGGAGAGTGGTTTTGGTGAATTGCATGGAGATAATGTAACAGAAAAATCACGAATGAGCGAATCATTTCGTACCAAATCCGGAAGTCATGACCGCCGGTATATGCACCTACTACGAACTTACAGACGTGTCAGACCATACTCACTCTAAGTTTGTCAACCAGCTCCTTCTCTGAAACCCTCTCCTGCCCACCCGTATCCCTATCCCTCACAGTCACCCCTGCGTGTTTTTCGATAGTCTCAAAATCAACAGTGACACAGAATGGCGTACCGATCTCGTCTTGTCTGCGGTAGCGCTTGCCAATGTTGCCATTGTCATCAAAAACGACCGCTCCGAATTCTTTTTTGAGTGTGGTGTAAATTTCGCTGGCTTTTTCAACAAGCTGTGGTTTATTTTTCAGCAATGGAAAGACGGCGATTTTCACAGGCGCCAGCTTCGGCGATAGTCTCAAAACTACTCTAGTTTTTCCTCCAAGCTCGTCCTCGTGGTAAGCATCTGCCATTACTGCGAGAAATACACGGCCTAGTCCCATGGATGTTTCGAGTATCCATGGTATATATTTTTCAACAGTCTTTGGATCCGTATAGCGCAAATCTATTCCAGAGAACTTCATGTGCTGTGTTAGGTCATAGTCCGTACGATCATGAATGCCTTCAATTTCATCAAAGCCGAATGTTGGAAAATCATATTCAATATCCCATGCATCTTTCGCATAAAATACGAGATGTTCATGCTGTTTGAAACGCAACTTCTCTTCATCGATGCCCAACGATAGATACCACTGCCATCGATCCTTCTTTATTGCTTCATATGCTTCTTTGTTCTCATTTGGGCGGACAAAAAACTGAGTGTCAGCCTGCTCGAACTCGCGTGTTCTGAAAAGGAAGTTACGTGGAGAGATTTCATTTCGGAAGGCCTTACCCATTTGAGCAACTCCAAATGGAATTGACGGTTGGAGCGTATCAACTATATTCTTGAAATTAAGGTAGATACCCTGACATGCTTCACCGGGCAAATATACAGGCTCACTGCCTGCTGAAGTGAAATCACCTAGATTGGTCTTTACCAAAAGATTGAAAGCTCGTACTGCAGTAAAATCTTTCTTACCGCAACTAGGACAAACCATTTCGTTGCGATGCGCATCAAAAAGGTCATTCAGATCCTTTTCTGACATCTTTTCGTCTGCGGCGACGCCAATTTTTGCGAGTTCCTTGTCTACGCGGATACGTGTGTTGCATTTGCGACATTCAGCCATAGGATCCACAAAGCCTTTTGTATGTCCGCTGGCTTCCCAGACACGAGGATGCTTGAACATGCCCGAATCAAGACCGTAATAATTTTCCTTATCGTATACGTTCGCTTTCCACCATGACGCTTTGATGTTATTCAAAAGTTCTACTCCCCGTGGACCGAAGTCATAAACGCCAGCTAGTCCACCATAAATCTCCGAACCCTGATAGACAAACCCTCGCCTCTTGCACAAAGCGATCAGGTTTTCCATGCTGTTTTCTTTCGTTGCTTCCTTTTTACTCATTTTGCTATTCTATATCAAAAACAGCTAACAATCAAAACAGATTTCGTCATGCCTCCTTCTTTGAGGCCAGATACTTCTTGATCTTTCGAACGCCCTTGGCTTGCAACTTTACGACTCCATGACTTTCTGGCTTTCGACTACTTTGTTACCGTCGCCTGGCCTTCTTGATAATTCGGATCCGTGCTAAATCTTGTCGTCAAATAATCCTGCCGACTCTGTAACTGCGCACCTGTAAAATTATCCATTGCCGTCAGAGTCGCTTGATTGAGCAGAGTCGGCGACTGATCCACTTGATTGACGCTCGGCTGGAATGAAATCTGGAAATTGACTTCCCGTCGGCGTGACGAATCGACCGTATAAGTACTGACATTGCCGATGTTCCAGGTGATAAGCCCGCTATCTTCATCATAGGTCACGACTTCATTGGCTGGACTTGTAGCCTTCAGCCATTTTACATAAGGAGGCAAGGTTGCTGTCACTTGCGCGTCGCCAACAGCACTCGTCGTATTATCAACTGTCCAAACAATCGTATACGATGTAGGCTGTTCCACTTTTGGCGGAATCGGACCGGTGTTGATGAACGGACCGGTCGTCCGGACAATACGACCCGTCAATGAGATATTGGATGAGACCCTTGTCGTCCGCGAAACCGCCGCAGAAAGACTCTCTGGAACATTTGACTCTTGTGTGCGATCTCCCGACACTCCGACGGTCACGACGACGGTCGGATTCACCACCGGGTTTGAAGCCATACTCGTGTCCTTTGGAATCAAACCAAATGAGATGGTACCACTATCACCAGCCCTCACAGAAGCAAATTCTGGCGTCGTTTTTTGATTCCAGACAATCTGATTATTGGCGGAATCAAAATATCCTTGATCCGGTTGTATGGCCGTCTTGTCATACGCCGAACCGCCGAACTTCGCCGTAATGACCATATTTGAGACTGAAGTCGGAAGATTGTTGAACCAAGATATCGTCACGCGCTCGTTTTGGTTGAATTGACCGATAAAATCATTTGGTGATGTGTCACCGTCAATGCCGATAACCAGAGATATGAACGGTCTTTGTATGGTCATAGTCTGATCGACGGACATATATTGCGTGCCGATAATCTTTGGATCAGTCGAACTTTGTGCTCCCGCTGTAAAATGGAAAACGCGGGTTTCACTGTCTTCTCCTTGAATCTTTCCTTTGATGATTATTGTGCGTTCCGCAGCGGGAGGGATATCACCTATTTTCCATGTCACATTATCATTCAAAGGCCTGATATCTGATGAGATGAAGGTAAATCCGAACGGATAACTGGCTTTGAGGATGACATTTTTGAGAATGTCTGCAGAGTTCGATTTTAGACTGACTTTAGTTTCGAACTCCTGCCCCGAGGTGATTTCTTTGAACGAGGAAACCGTCAACAATAACGGCGACGAATTGATCAGTACTTCATATGAGGTTTTTTTGGTAAAGAGCGTGGTCGAGCCTTTTACTTTGTAAGTCACACTGATGGCAATTTGTTTTTGGAGATTTTCTTCGCCAAACATGATGGCACTCACGGTCTTTTGCGCTGAACCGCCGGCCGGTATGTCACCCAAAAGTTCACGAAATGTTTTGAGTTCTTGCGTCGAGTCAATAGGGTTTGTCGTCCCCGCTGGAAAATCGACGGCCAAATCCGCGGATTCAAGGTCAACATTATTCTTGTTGACGACTTGAATATCAAATGAAACCGGCGCTCCCCCGGGGATGGAAATCGGTCCGTTGATGCTTATGGCAATGTTGTTAGCTGAAATCAGATTGGAACCATTGAAAAATAGATAGGCACCGATGCCAATGGCGACAACACAAAAAACAAGCGAGGCTATGAGAAACTTTATAAAAAATGACATGGAGTGATCTTCGTATTGTTTATTGAGAACTGCGACCGGTTGATTGTCTCCGGCTTCGTCTGGATTTTTCCAATCAGTCTGAATTGTGCTTTCGGCCGGAGTGAATCTGAGTTTGCGTCGCGTCCGCACATCAGGCGCATTCCGCGAATACAGCGACTTTTTCAATTCTTCAATCCGGTTTTTCTCGTCAGAAGGGGGCACAGGAGTAATTATACAATGATCAACGCCCAATAACCAACTAACTAACTAATTAATTGTCTATGTTAGTCTATTGATCATTGCATTATTGAACATTGGCGACTTACAGATGCGACTCCTTCAAGGCCTTATTGATGTGCCGATTCATGTTAGTTCTCTGTTTCATTGCCTCATCAATCAAACTGGTGCTTAGTGGTTCGCCGATAATTCTAGCATCAAGTTTTTTATCGGTTCCGATATAGCCAAGCAGATGTAAAATCCTGAAGACGATTATTGATTCTAGAGTTTGCATTTGTTCTGCTGATAGCTTATTGGAATCGGTTGAATCTTCCAAAAATAGAAAAGACCGTTCGATATGCCCAAATAATTCGACATGAGCCTCCTCCCCATGAAGCAAGCGACATAGAAGAAAAGCGACGCGTCCAGTGAGGCTAGACCTTGATATATCAAGGTCGGGCCTCACTGAATCAGCATTCGTCAGCCGCCAAAACTCTTTTCCACGCACGAACGAAAATTCGCCAAACGAATATTCCTGCGAATGATAGCGCAGTTTTGACTTTTCCAGCCGTATTCCCTGCGCAGTTGCCAAGACCAATCCAAGGTCACGAGTAAAAATTGACAGCAATTTTCCCGATTCACCTCTAGGGCGAGATTTAATGATGAATCCTGGAGTGGTGTGGATTATGTGCATGATAGCTTTTACCGAGGTGGAACCTCAGTAAGAGTTACTTTAAACTCAACATCCCCTGTCACCACTGGTTCTCCAACCACACTCCCAAATCTAACTTCAGAAATAGTGCACGCCGCCTTCACTTGTTTTTCATTATCCTCAACAAATTTCCGTCCAGCGCCATTGGTATCCAAAATAAGCACAGCTTTGTCATTCATACTCAATCCTTTTTCTTTACGCAGATCCTGAATGGCACGGATAAGTTCGCGGGTCATACCCTCCTCTTTGAGTGTGGGGGTGATGGTCGTATCCAATTCGACATCTTTCTCGATTGTAACTCCAAAGACGACCTCCTTCACATTCACTTCATCCTTGATCAGTCCCACAAAATTATCCGCCAATGACTTTGATTTTTGATTTTTAACTTTTAACTTGCTCAAGGGCTGTCTGATATTGATCTTGGCCGCCATGCGCGCTTCCAGGCCTTTTGAACAAAGAGTGCGGACCGTCTCCATGTTGGCGATTAGATCCGAGTCAATTTTCTCCGCCGCCGGCCATGTTTCAAGATGCACACTCTCCAATCCTCCACCGACTTCTTGATACAAATAATCAGCGAAGAATGGTGAAAACGGCGCCATGATTTTTGCCAAAGTAATAAGCACATATCGCGTGGTCAAAATAGCCATTTCTTTGTCAACTAAATCGCTTCCCTTGAACCGATCACGCGAGCGACGGATATACCATTGCGACAAATCACCGACAAAGTCCCGAATTGAACGAGTTGGTTCTTGAAATGTGTAAGCATCCAATCCTCTAGTCACAATCTCTGTGATCTGATTGAGTCGGGTTATTATCCAGCAATCAAGGATATTGACACTAACCTTTATCCCTCCGCTTCTCTGCTTCTTTTCTCCCCCATACATCTTGTAAAACGACAATACATTCCCCGCTAGATTGAAGACTTTCTTGACTATTTCATCTACTGTTTTCTCCTCAAAATTCTTTGAGTCACCGGGCTGATTGACCGAATACATCCAGTAGCGCAGGGCGTCAGCTCCATATTTATCCATCATCTCCCAAGGAGAGATGACATTACCAACCGACTTGGACATTTTTTTGCCATGGGCATCTAGGATATGGCCCAAACAGATGACATTTTTGAATGCTTTACCCTTGCCCATGAGTATGCCGACTGCGTGCAATGTATAAAACCAACCACGCGTCTGATCTATGGCTTCGGAGATGAAGTCTGCTGGGTAGGCTAGATCTTGTTTTTCGGAAAAAAAACGGCTGAATGTATTTCCTCCTTTTACAAATGGGTAATGGTCCTGCGCGAACGGCATAGATCCAGAATCAAACCAGACGTCCATGACTTCTTTGACACGCGACATCGTGCCGCCACAGGCACAAGACAATTTAACTTCGTCGATATGCGGGCGATGTAGATCAAGCTCGTATTCGGCGTTGTGCGGAATCACCGAAAAATCAACCAGACGAATCTCTGAATTGTTTATGTATTGGCTTTTTTCCAATTCGATGGAGCAGACGCGGTCAAGACCCTTGGCAGAGGAGAGCAACATCATGGCCGGTGTCGCATGAGTAATGATGAGTATCGTCTTGTTAACATATTTTCCGTCAATTTCATAGAGAAAATCCCCGGTGCGTTTTTTGACATCGCCGTATCTTTCGGCGCCAGGTGGTACATGTTCGAAGCGAGACTCAAACGGAAATGTTTCAGACAAATCCTTGACTTTCTTGCCATCATAGTCGCCAAAATCAAGTTCATTCAGTCGTTCGTCGATAATGACCTTATCATCTGAAAAACCGAGCGCCTCTTGAATAATGGCCGCAGTCCGGCGCGCTCGCAAAAACGAGGAGTGATAGATGAGATCAATGCCTTTGCCTTTGAGAGAGATAGCTGTTTTATTTACATCTTCTTCGCCGACAGAAGTGAGATCAAACAGTTCACGGTCTTGGGAATTTAAGATTCCTTCAGTATTATTTTCCGCTTCCCCGTGGCGCATAATATGATAGGTATTTCGCGACTTCTGGGCAATCTCCTGCACCGAACCAACAACTTTACTCTTTTGACAAGTACCACAGATCCAAACAGGCAATGGCGTGCCCCAATATCGTTCGCGGGAAATAGCCCAGTCTTTGATCTCACGAAGCCATTCGCCAAATCTGCCATCCTTGATATATGCCGGTTCCCAGTGAATACCTTCGTTTTCTTTGATTAGTTCCTTTCGTAAAGAAGACATTCTGATGTACCAAGAGTCGCGAGCAAAGTAGATTAGAGAAGTTTTACAGCGCCAACAAAATGGATAGCTATGCTGGTGCTTTTCTTTGTGAAATAGAAGGCTACCGTCCGGGCGATTGGCTAGATCCTTTATTATCTCAACATCGGTGGCCTCATCTCTGACGAATTTTCCCGCCAAAAACCCAGCCACCTTTTTGAAAGTTCCATCTTCATTGACCAAATGATATCTTGGCAAACCTACTTTGGTCCCAAGTTCAAAATCGTCCTGACCGTACATGACGGCCGTGTGTACGATACCAGTGCCGTCCGTAGTTGTGACGAAATCAGCGGCATATACTTTGTAAGCATTCGAAAGTTTTTCCTTTTCAGCACCGGAGATAGAATCTTGTAGAAAGGAGTAAAGAGGTTCATATTCAAGACCGATAAGTTCTTTCCCTTTTATTGTTTCAAGAATTTTGGCGTCTTTGAATCGTTCCCCAAGGACACTTGTGCGATCCTTAGCAAGAACATAGTATTCCAAATCCAAGGTTGGACTTTGCACAGCCACTTGTACGTACTCAATGTTCGGATTCACCGCCAGGGCGACATTCCCCGGCAATGTCCACGGTGTGGTTGTCCAAGCCAATAAATACACTTCTTTACTGTCAGATGTTTTCGGAAAAATCTTCTCAATGTTTGTGATTCGAAACTTCACTGTCACAGCCAAATCTTTCACATCCTGGTAACCCTGCGCCAATTCATGCGAAGACAGCCCCGTTCCGCAACGCGGACACCAAGGCACAACCTTGTAATCTTTGTACAAGAGTTTCTTCTCGTCAATCGTCTTCACGATATTCCAGAGAGACTCAATATATGAAGACTTATAAGTGATGTACGGATCCTTTAAATCAACCCAATATCCCATCCGGTTAGTGAAATCAGCCCACTCATGTACATGTTTCCAGACACTTTCCTTGCATTTTTCGTTGAACGCGCCAATGCCGTAGGCTTCTATCTCTTTCTTGGATTTCAGGCCCAACTCTTTTTCAACCTGCAACTCAACCGGCAGACCATGAGTATCCCAGCCACCTTTGCGCCTCACATGAAAACCACACATTGTTTTGTAACGCGGAATAGCATCCTTGAAAGCTCGGGCTTCAAGATGGTGAATGCCCGGAAGTCCATTGGCCGTCGGTGGACCTTCAAAAAATACGAACTCTTTGCCGCCCTCGGTCTTTTTAAGCGACTTCTCAAAAATCCCTCTCTCTTTCCAGAAAGTCAAGATCTTCTCTTCACGCTCGGCGTGGGGAGATTTGGTTTGGTTATTTTTTTGTTGATTATTTAATTCAGCCATAATGTCCACACAAATCAATTGGTTCCAACAGAATATCACATCCTCTTCGGCACTTTTATCCCCAACAGCCACAAACCATCCGTCATTGTTATAAGGAATGCTTGCGTCAGATTCAGGCGATATGAAGTCAGCGGATCATTTTCGACAATAATCTTATTAGTCGCATAGTAGACGTTGAAAGCCCCGGCCAGAGTGATCAAATAATTGGCGACATGTTGTGGTGCGTATTCCATCCTGGCGTGTTCAACAATATCCGGAAATCTTGATATTAATTTTTCTAATAATGTAACCGACTCTGGAAGTATCCCAACAAGGTCGGGCCTTGGGATGATCTGCGCCTGACTTTCAGTTTGCGAATTTTGATTATTTCCTTCTTTGTTTCTTTGCTTGTCTTTCGATACTTTAGCATAGGAGGACTTTTTTCCTTTTTCCAATACTGCTCCCGCCCTCACCGCCGCGTATTGCAAATAAGGCCCGGAATCCCCTTCAAATGAGATAGACGCCGCTGAATCAAAAATAACATCACTGCCGATGGTTTGGCGTAGAATCGTGTATTTTATCGCCCCGACCGCCACAATATCGGAGATTTCCTCTTTTTCAGCCGGACTCAATTCGCGATCGGAGATTTTATCCATCACCAAAGATTTGATCTCGCCAAGCAATGATTCAGCTGAAATAACATTGCCTTTCCGCGAAGCCATCTTCCCCGAAGCGAAACGAAGCATGCCGTGTGAAATATGTTTTGTTTTGGTGAATATGTTTTGGTCAATCAGTGAGAATGCTTTCAAAAGGACTTTGAAATAATCATTTTGTTCATTGGCTGTAATGATTATCGATTCAGTCAGATCGGGATATTTTTTGAATTTTTCGATATTCAAACCGATCTCTTTGGCCTCATAGGTGGGCAGTCCCTGCGAAGTGATGAAGACGCGGGTATGCAGTCCATAATCCTCTCCTTTGAAGATTACGGCTCCTTCACTTTCGGTGAATACGCCTTTCTTGAGAAACTCACGGACGACCTTGATTCCATTGTCAGCAACCTCACTTTCAAAAAAGAATTCATTGAACTTGGTACCGAGGCTGGCGTAAATAATATCAAAATATTCCAGGCTCCATTTTCTACCCTGGACATATATTTCATTAATATCTTTATCCGATTTTTCAAAGATTTTCTTGTTTATCACCGCGATTTCTTTTTGAACCGCCTCATCATCGTCAAATTTTGCCCCAGAAACATACATCTCCCCAAGCCATTTGACTTTTTCCGTAACAGAACCGAGATTTTCCCCACGCTTCTCATTTTTGCTTCTTTCCTTTTCTTTTTGTATCGCCCAAATCGTCTTGGCCACATGCAAACCCACATCACCTTGATAACAGGCGCGGATGACCTCCGCACCGGAGCCTTCAGTCAACCGAGAAATCGACTCGCCGATTGCATTTGACATCAGATGCCCAATATGAAAAGCCTTGAATGGATTTGGATCAGTATACTCAACCATCACTTTTTTGGAGGTCCGACCTCCAGATCTGTGGATCCGACCCACAGATAGAGCCGTGGCAACAATCTCTTCCACGAAAACTTTATCCTTGATTTTAAAATTGATAAATCCGGGACCATCAACAGAAATCGATTCGACAAAGCTTAATTTCTCGCCCAAATATTTTTTTAGTTCGGTAATTATTTTCTCCGCCAGAATTTTCGGTGCCATGTCGAGCTGTTTGGCATAAATCATCGCCACATTGCAGGAAAAATCACCATGTGCTGGGTTTTCGGGATATTCCAGCTTGAAAGATGGCATGTCGATGCCCAATCCGACCAAAATCTTATCCACAGCTTGTCCCAGTTCGACTTTCATATTCATAGGCCTATTGTAGCAAATCAGGCCACAAATCACGCCTTGACAAACATAAAATTGGGGTTATACTACGACGCAGACAAGCAACGCCGGGGAATTGGGTGTGTCATTCCCAACCGGACCCTGCTGACGGGAGTGGAATAGCGTCGCCACGATGACGCTCGTCAAAGGTACTCCAACAAATTGCGTTTGGTTCCTCATGCCGACAAGGCGAAAGGCCAACAACCAAAAGGTTGCTCGTCCCCCGCTCCGCCGAGAGCGTCGTGAACGGTTGAAAACGCGATTGACACGCCTGCCTTCCTCGCAAAAAACGAGAAGGCACCACCTTTACGGTGCGGTTCGCTTCGAGCGGGCCGCACCCCTTTTATTTATACTGGGTATGATTGCGCCTCCCTCAAAATCTCATCGATCTTTTTCGCGATTATCTTGAAATCTTTTTCTCTCTTCCCTCTCGTCGTTTCAGCCGCGGTACCCAGCCGAATCCCCGATGGATCAGTTGGTGGTCTTGTGTCAAATGGGATGGCGTTTTTATTCACAATAATACCCATCTTTTCAAGCTTGTCACTGGCGATTTTTCCTGGAACGGCTCCGGCGCCTTTTGAGTTCTTTTGACCACTCATCCAAGTATCAATGAGAATCAGATGGGAATCCGTTCCTCCGGAAATAACCTTCCAGCCCATGTTAGCCAATCCATCAGCCAAAACTTTCGCGTTTTTATTGATTTGGGCGGCGTATCTTCTGAATGCCGGAGTGGAAGCCTCTTTGAGAGCAACAGCGACCGCCGCAATCTGATTGACATGCGGACCGCCTTGCAATCCTGGGAAGACTGCCTTGTCAATTTTCTTGTGCCAATCAAGCAACTTACCCGAAGCGTCTTTTTTGTCAGATCGGACAAAAATCAAAGCCGCCCGAGGACCACGAAGAGTCTTGTGCACGGTAGTCGTCACGACATCGGCATATTCAAACGGTGAAAGATATGCCCGACCAGCCACCAATCCAGCAATGTGGGACATGTCAACCATCAAGATGGCTCCGCAAGCATCGGCAATCTCCCGCATTTTTTTCCAATCTATAATTCTGGGATAGGCGGTATAACCCGAGACAATGATGGCCGGTTTCTCGCGCAAAGCAATCTCTTTTAAATTGGCGTAATCCAAAACTTCAGTATCTTTATCAACGCCGTAAGGAACTTGAATCCAAAACTTTCCCGTGGCTGAGACTTTGTGACCATGGGTAAGATGCCCACCTTGATCCAGAGACATGCCCATAATCTTCTGTTGGACCAGCCTGCCCTCTCTGACGATTGGTGGCACAAGAGCCAAATACACAGCGGTGTTGGCTGGTGAGCCAGAAAGTGACTGGACATTGACATGCCATTTTTCCGGCTTGAGACCAAAGAGTTTAAGCGCCCGAGCCTTGCAAAGATCTTCGATTTTGTCCACATTCTCATTACCACCATAATAACGGAATCTTGAATACCCTTCGGCGTATTTGTTGGTCAGTTCTGAACCTAATGCCTCAAGCACATCTTTTGAAACATAATTTTCCGAAGCAATCAGATTGATAACTTTTTTCTGGCGTTTCTTTTCGGCTGAAATAAGTTTTTTTATTTGAATATCTTTCATATGAATATAGTCATTCTAGCACGAGAAAAAGTAGTCGCAGAAATAAAAAAGGGGGCCACACGCACCCACGTGTGACCCCGTCCACTGACCCGTCCCAGTCCTCGAGGAAGACCGAAGTTGTGAAAAAAGCAAACTGAAACTGAAGAAAGTGGAAGCCGGTGGCGGAATCTGCCAGCCTATACCAACAAAAATCCTTGACCTAAATTACACGCCTAACTATCAAGGACTCCTGAAAGCGGAGGTTGACTAATGTCGGCCCTTAAACCTTTCGGTGCCGGCTTCGGGGGAATCGTTCTTAAACTCATATGAATTGGGTGATGTCAGGTCTCTTTGCAGAGCGTGCGATTTTGGAATTTCTCCAGACGCTTTGCTTCTGAGAAACAACCAACACAACCCCCATCCTTATGATCGCCGGACGATTCGATGGAACCCGGAGGGTTCCCAAGTGCCTCTTGTCAAGAGGCTAGGAAACGAGCCACAATCCACCTGTCAGGTGGGATCGCGCTTATGTTTCATCTTTGTAGATTGACTGACAAGAAGACCTTTTCAGGTATCTCCTGCAGCCATCGGAACCCCTACTAGCATTCCAATTAACGATACTACTCCCCTAGTAAAATTTGTCAAGTAGCCTGTCAAGTACTTATCCCCAGGTTGTTTTTTGAGTGAGGTTTACCATCGTTCAAATCCTTTTCCTAATCTCCGCGATAAAATCTTTTTTCACCTCTTCCAGCGGCCTATTTGCGTCAATCACGATGTGTGGAACTTTGGCAAAAAATTTTAAATACCCCTGACGCACTTTTTCGTGAAATTTTATTTCCCTGTTATCAAAATGATCATATTGTTTTCCTTGAAGAAGCGACTGGTTGCGCGAATGTGCTCGTCGCACTCCTTCTTTTGAATCAACATCGACGAAAATGTAAAGGTCCGGTTTGATCGCCAGGCGTTCACGGAGATCCCAAAAAATTTTTGCAAGACTGTCGCCAGATTGCGCCCAAACATTATAGGCATAAGAAGAAGCGTCGTAACGATCGGCGATTACGGGCTTGCCCGTTTCTATGGCTGGTATAATAGCGTTCTTGGTATTATCAAAACGCGCCGCGAACATCAGACACAGGGTTGTCTCCACGGGCGCGTCTTTGGCTAGTGGATTTTTCAAAGTAGCCTCGCGTATCGCTTCCGCGTAAGGAGATCCTCCCGGTTCTCGAGTCGTGAAAATCGCGTCGCCCAACTCGTCTTTGAGCACAATCAGCAATGAAGACTTGCCAGAGCCCTCTCCGCCTTCAATGACAATGAACGGCGGTCTTTTCTTTTTTGAAATAAATGGGGAAATCATGTTGGTCTTGTAATGCGTAGGCCTATCCTACGCGGATTATTACTTTCCAGTACTGCCGAAACCTCATTCCTCTGGAAGTATCTGTCAGCTCGCTTATCGTTATTTGTGCGAATCTGTACCAGCCCCTCTCTGAAACTGTCCTTTCGCCCCTTCAACCAAGTATACATCCTTTATCCCAGCCACGATCATGGCATCCCAGCAAGACTTGCAACACCACCAGTGCCCCCAATGATACAGATCCGCGCCTGTAATGTCACCGTAAGCTTTTTGGGCCGCTTTAATGGCACGAGGTTCTGAGTGCAATCTTGGAGAAGCACAGCCTCGACAGATCCAGTACTTCTGTCCAGTCGGAATTTTGAGGAATCTGCGAACGCAAAAAACTTCCCGGTGAAATTTCATCAATCTCTTGCTCTTCAGAGCCGATTGATTGGCCGCTGAGCCGATAATTTTTCCACTCACGACAATAACGGCACCCGTTGGCCAAAGCCTATCTGTCGACCCCTCCAACGCCATCCTTTTGGCCGCCGCCATAAAAAAATTCGCGATCGGCACATAAATAAATTTTCTCCCCTCTGGAATATATGGATAGTCATTTAGCATTTGCGTATGTCAATTGGCAAACCGCAAGGTTGTCCAATCGTCTGTTGATTATATATAATAAAGAGACTATGACCAAGTTTGACGAGATATACCAGAACATGATCAAAAAAATCATGACGGAAGGGATCGATGAACTCAACAAAAGCAAACAAGCTGGAAGTGAGCGTGCAACATATTATACAAGGGCAATGCCTGGGATACATTTTTCCACTGACATAGAAAATGACGGTTTCCCTCTCTTGACTTTACGAAAAATTCCAATCAAAGCGCCGGTCGCCGAACAGGCTTGGTTCATTTTGGGGTTGAGAAAACCAGAAGATTTCCTAAGGAACTACACAAAAATTTGGGATGACTTCACAAATCCTGGCGATGTAGTCACAGTAGCTTATGGATATAGGTGGAGAAAACATTTTGGTCGCGACCAGCTTCAACTTTTGATTGATTTGCTAAAAAATGAGCCCGGATCAAGACATGGAGTGGTTGTCGCTTGGGATCCATCCCAAGATGGTCTGTCTTTACAAAAAAAGAAGAATGTCCCATGTCCATATACTTTCACGGCCAACATCATAGGTGGCAGGCTTCATCTGCATCTCATGATTCGTTCAAATGATGTTATTCTCGGTTTGCCTTTTGATGTTCTGGGTTTTGCCCTCCTCCAATGTCTTCTTGCCCAAGAATTAGGAGTTAAGCCCGGAATATACAGCCACTCTATTTCCAATGCCCATATATATGACTCCCATTACCGGGCGGCGGAAGAATTGACCAAGAGACAAAACGACCACAAGAAAATTGTCTTGAATCTACCTGAAAATGCCTTCCGAAAAATAGAGCAAAGAAAATACGAGGTTGTGGACGCCATAATAAATAACCTCACGGAACAGTATCATCCATCGGAAGCTATTACAGGTATCAAGATTGTCCCCTATTAATTAATGCTATACTAATCTATAATTGTTCAGTCGCGCCATTTCTTTTTTCTTAATTTCATCTCAATCTTTTAACAGTTAGGCCCCGAATTGTTCAACTACATGTCCATCATCACCAAAAAAGACATACTTGGACGCGTCCAATCCGGATCGCTTTCTTTCAAACCAGTCCTTGATCAATTCCAGCTTCAGGAACATTCGGTAGACTTGCGTCTCGGTTTTACCTTCATGATTCCCAAAATGTGGCATGTGACTCCACGCGGGCGTGAATCTCTGGACATTACCCACTTCGACAAACGCAATCATGAGTATTTTGAGGTTATTGAGCTTGAACAAGGACAGTATTTCGAGCTTTTGCCGCAAGAATATATCCTCGTCTCAACTCTTGAATCCATAAAAATGCCAACCGATCTGATGGGCGTGCTATATCCGCGTTCATCAACAAATCGCAAAGGACTATCTTTGGACCTGACCGGAATTATTGACGCCGGATATGAAGGTCAGCTCGTCCTTCCCATTCGCAACAACACCCGTTCACAAGCGATACGCCTTTATCCCGGTGAACGACTCTGCCAGGTTGTGTTTGAGGAGCTCAAATCAGAAGTCACGCCACGTCCCAGCAAGTACCATCAAAAAGACATCATAGAGGGTGTATTGCCAGAGAAAAAGACTGAGGTTGATTTGATTGCCCGCGGAGACATCAAAAGTCTTAAAGAAAATTTCAAGATTTAGAATATCAAATTGTGTACCGGTGGTTTACGAACCCGCTCTTGATGGTTCAATTATCAAACGGCCGAATTAAATTTTTATGACCAAATGTTTCATCATCGCCGCCATGACGGCCGACGGTTACATAGCCAAAGAAGTCAAGCATGCGGCTTTTTGGACCAGTAAGGAAGACAAAAAGCGTTTCGTGGAACTGACCAAGCAGGCCGGGGTGGTGATTATGGGTCTGAATACTTTTCATACTCTTCCTCGTCCGTTAAAAGAGCGCATCAATATCGTCTATTCACCGGATAAAATAGAGGGCATTGAGACTACGGCCAAGGAACCAAAAGAACTACTTGACGAGTTAGACGGCCGAGGTATAAAGGAGGTCGCGATATGTGGAGGATCACAAATTTACACTATGTTCATGAAGGCCGGAGTCGTCGACCGGCTGTATTTGACAATTGAACCACTGATCTTCGGCAACGGTCTCCGTCTTTTTAGGGAAGATATGCACTACCATCTGGAATTGAAAAGCGTTGTCCAAGCGGAACACGGCGCTTTACTCTTGGAATACAAAGTTGATTATTCAGGAAGTATGAAGCTCAATTGAAATTGGACATTCGACGATGCGTTGTTTTGCGCCGAGTCTCTTGGCTGTTTATTTCACTTCAACTCCCATTGATCGTGCGGTCCCGGCGATGATCCTTGAAGCCGCGTCCGCGTCTCCGGCATTGAGATCCTGCATTTTTTTGACGGCAATATCCTTGATTTGCGACTTGGTAATCGTGCCAACCTTAACTGTGTTCGGTTTGCCTGAACCCTTCTCTTTACCAATGACTTTCAAAATCAAACTTGATGCCGGTGGAGTCTTGAGCACAAAATCATACGAGCGATCCTCGTAAACCGTTATAACCACTGGAATCATATCCCCCATCATGCTCTTGGTGGCCTCATTGAACTTCTTGGTAAAATCACCGATATTGACACCAGCCTGTCCCAGTGTCGGCCCGAGCGGTGGAGCAGGAGTGGCTTTGCCCGCCGGAGCAATAACTTTTACTTTTTTTACAATCTTTTTTGCCATAGAATTAGTTTGGGTATCCTACTATAGTTAACATTAATAATCAAACATCAATTCAATGACCTAATCGGTTATTGGTATTTGATTATTTTCTTACATTTTCTTGATTTGCAAGAAATCCAGCTCCACGGGAGTATCACGGCCAAACATCGACACAAGAACTTTGACCTTCCCGCGCTCTGTATCCACTTCGGAAACTTTGCCTTCAAAATCCTTGAACGGACCGTCGGCAACTTTTATTAGGTCTCCCACCGAAAGATCAATGGAGTGCTGCGTATTGCCTTGTTGCATGCGCATGAACAGAGTCTCCACCTCTTTTGGTTCAAGTGGAACCGGAGACACTCCGGCGCCGACGAAACCGGTCACACGGGGCGTATTGCGCACGACATACCATGAATCATCAGTGACAATCATGTCTACCAGCACATAGCCGGGATATATTTTCTCTTCTTCTTCCACGCGTTTGCCACCTTTAATCTTGATCTTTTTTTCGGTCGGAACAATTACCGCAAAAATTTTATCCTCCATGCCGAGCGACTCAATGCGTTGCTTCAGATTGCGAGCGACAGCATTCTCATATCCGGCGTAAGTATGGATAGCATACCAGTTGCGTTCGCCAGTGGTTTGTTGTTTGGACATATGAATTTATTAAAAAAGTAGCGTAAGTAGCTTCGAAAAAACAAAATCGGACAAACCAAGCAAAGCCGCAACAACTAGAGAAACAATGATTACCATCAAGGTAAAGCGTATCGTCTGTTCACGGGTCGGCCAATTGACATGGGTCATCTCCGCGCGCGTTTCTTTGACATATTCAGTGAATTTCATAAATGATTCGATTGTGTATTAAAAAATCCCGCTGGGGATTACCCTGGTATAATATAGCATAAGTAAAACAAAGTCAATGCTTTTAGGCGCATTCAGAAAAATCTTGCCTGTGTATTCTCCAATTATTTTATCTCGTAAGTAATAGTCACATTGCTCGTCACTTTGTCTTCTCCAACGGGAATTTGCGGGGGCATAGGCGCAGATGACTTTATTGACATTACATCGGAAACCATTCCTTCGCCACGACCATAATACATCGGCTGATCTGTTGAATCGTAGAAGCTCGTAATTTTGATTATGCGGACTTCTAGTTGTTTCGCCAATTCCTTGGCTTTGGTTTTGGCATCTGTGATAGCTTTTGAACGAGCCTCCGCTTTCACCTTTTCAATATCATCAATTGAAAATGAAAGTCCATTGACATCTTGCACATCAAGGGCGCCAATAGATGTAAAGATGGCTCCGGCCTTCGAAAGATCACGGATTTTGATCTCAACTGATTGACTTACATCATAACCAGTAAGAACTGACTTGCCTGGTTTGCAATATCCGGTAGTGCATACGCTGTCTTGGTAATCATAATGCGGATTGATGGAATATGACGTCGTCTTGATATCTTTTTCCGCCACGCCAGCGTCTTTTACCGCTTTGAGGGCAGCATTGGTCTTGTTGGTGGCTTGAGCTTGAGCTTCGGCAACAGTCTTCGCGGTTTCAGTCACACCAAATGAGAATGTCGCGACATCAGGGATTGAGACTACTTCCCCTTTTCCGTTTACGGAAATAGTGTTATAGACAGGACTGTCTTTGCCGATATAGCCAATTGATTTGATTTCTTTGATTGAAACAACCACGAGAAAAATCGTCAGGGCCCCGACCGCTCCAATAAGAATTTTCCAAAAATTTGATGGGATATTCATGATATTTCTTTTATATAATTATTAATCATCTTTATGTGGATATAATATCTCCTCTGCCATAGTAAATGCAAGTGTGGACTACGCGAATAATCACGATGCATCAGAGAGACGCGTCAATGATATTTTCAAATAAACCGAGAACCGTCATCGGACCGACGCCGCCTGGCACTGGACTAATCGCCGAAGCTATATCCTTTACGGCCTCAAAATCAACATCCCCTTTTAAACTGGCGTCGGGCATTTTGGATATGCCGATATCTATGACTATGGCACCTTTTTTGATATGATCCGCGCCGATCAACCCCGGTTTGCCGACGGCCACAATGACAATATCGGCTTTTTTCGTTTCATCGGCCAGATTGACTGTCTTGCTGTGACAAACCATCACTTCAGCTCCGTCATTTCTACACAATACGGCTATTGGAGCCCCAACCAATCTGGAACGACCGACGACTGCCACTCTTTTCCCTTTGAGGGAAATCAGATAATACGCGAGTAGTTCTTTCACCCCGCGCGCCGTTGCTGGAACTATGGCAAAGGTATCGCCTGACAGTAATTTATCGTAATTGGTTGAAGTCAATCCATCAACATCCTTCGTTGGATCAATAGCTTCTATGATTGTCGCCCGATCAATATCGGCCGGTAGAGGCAACTGGATGATGATGCCTTGAATGGAATGATCCACGTTGAGGTTTTTAACTGCAGCAAGAACTTCCGGTTGTGAAATTGTCTCTTTGAAATTAGTGTATTTTATATCCACGCCAATTTTTTTTGCAAAGGCCATTTTAGCCTTGATATAGGCCGTAGAATCGGATCTATCGCCAATTTGTATGATGGCGAGCTGCGGAATATAAGAAAGTTTTTTGACTTTTTCAACAAGTCTGGACACGCGCGCGGCGCGGGCGACAAGACCTGAAAGAATAGTTGCTGACATAGGAAGAGCATAGCATACCTGCGCTTACAAATTAATCACGAAAATATCAATATTTACAGCCGCATTTTTTACATGACAACAAACATTTCCCTAAAATAGAAGAAGCTTTCTGCTCCAAAAAAGACCAGTGAACAACACATAAAATCCAACCACCCACCAACCGGAAAAAGCTGGCAATGTCACCGAGGCAAACGGAATATTGGCGAACAATTCAACCAGATACAACTCATAAGTAAGCAACAAATGCGCTATCCAACCAAAAATATGAGCGCAGACCATGGATAAAAAGCCGCTTGCACCAGTCAAAAACACGACCAACATGGTAATTGGAATTATCGGCAACACCAAAATATTCACAACTAGACCGATGATGGAAATCTGACCCATCATATAGAGGATAAAGGGTGAGACAAATATTTGCGTGGCAATGGTGGAGGCCACGATGCCGCGCAAGCCAAATTTTTCTGGAATAAATGACAGTTTACTTTCAATGGGACTCGCGAGGAGAATCAAACCAAGCGTCGCCAAAAATGAAAGTTGAAACGATGGATCGTGCAACAAGATCATCGGATTTTGAATAAGCATTATTAGACCGGCAAAAACAAGTGCGCGAGTCACATCATAATCACGACGAATAAGGTCGGCCGACAGAGCGATACCGGCCATAAAACACGAGCGCACGACCGTAGCTCCACCGCCAACCATGATTCCAAATAAACCGATGCCAATACCGCCGACTGTAATGCCCCAAACGCGTGGCATAAACGAAAATAACCGGCGCATGGCATCGCCGACGATGGTAATATTGAAACCTGATAAAACAACGATGTGGATCAGGCCGACAACGCGAAAATCATCAAGCAAATCCGCGCCAAGAGCGTTCTTTTCACCGACGACAAGACCAGCGGCCAAAGCGGCATGCGGTTCTCCAAGCACTTCTTCCAAATGAGAGACAAATCTCCGCTTCAAATGGAAAAGTGCGCCAAGAATATAGTGGTTTGCCCGCACCGTAGACATGACATTTTCCATGCTTTCAGCCGGAGAACCAATCGGGAGATTTTCAACTTTCGCACTTTTTATTTCATAAAAAATATTGTCTTTAGCCAAATATCCGATATAATCAAACACGCGCCCGGCATCACTCCTAAAATTATAGGGCTCTGAAACTTTTCCGGAAAATGAAATCCTGTCGTCAAACACAAAACGTGGATGAAGTCTGGTCTTCATCCGAATCAAGACTGAGGATATGCAAGGACTATTCATGGACGCAGTGATAGCGCCTGTACTGGTTGTCGCCAAGAATAATTCATCCACTAACACCGAGAGTATCTGTCCGCCCTCTTTCCTTTCCGGCTCTTGAACAACCGTCCCGACACCCGTGACTAGTTGCCTATCGCACGCTCCGATGTCCTTCGCGTCTTGTTGTAGCGAAAATAACACGCGTATCACCGCCAATCCAATAAATAATGACCAAAAAATGGCAACTCCCCGTTTCATTTGGGATCATTGTAATCGATCGCGATAAAGAAATGCTGAAGAAGTGATAAAGTTTCGCTGAAGTTTACCGAGGTGGAACCTCGGTACCGAGGTTCCACCTCGGTATCACCCATGCTACAATCAACCCATGAAACAATTCATCCCAAAAATATTTGACATCCCTCCACTCACCGGCATATCAACGAAGACTATCGAGGAACATCTCAAGCTATATGTCGGCTATGTGAAGAACAGCAACCTTATTCTTGAAAAAATACCAGAGCTAAAGGCTAACATTGAAAAAAACGCCTATGCGCTCGGCGAAATCAATCGTCGTTTTGGCTTTGAGTACAACGGTATGCGAAACCATGAGATATATTTCGCGTCCCTAGGTGGCGGCGCGCGGGCCTTAATTGATTCAAGTCCGCTCAAACAAACCATCACTGCCGAATGGGGTTCATTTGACGCCTGGCTTCTAGAATTCAAAGCGATCGCCCTCACTCGCGGCATCGGTTGGGCCATGCTTTATTATGATCGTGCCGACAAACGCCTCTTGAACGCTTGGATTGATGAACAGCATCTTGGACAACTTCAAAATTGCGCGCTCATCCTCGGACTTGACATGTGGGAACATTCGTATGTCGCCGATTACCAACCATCAGGCAAAAAGAATTATATTGAAGATTTTTTCGTGAACCTCAATTGGAGCGTGGCCGAAGAAAACTTTAAAAAAGCCGTGTAATTTACTTCAAAAACCACCTTGCGAAAATACCAGCCGGCAACAATCTGACTTCCGTATTTGTTCCTTCCTCTTCAATCGTCAACTCCCCCACCTCAATCTCTCCACTAAATTTTTCCATGAGCGGAAGCAAAACATTCTGGTATGACAGCGCCGAATAGCCCGCCGAATAGCCATTTATCAAAAAGAAAAGCGGCTTGTCGGAGAGTAGTTTGAAACAGTTTCCAACCAACGGTAAAAAATGTTCCTCTATCTTCCAAAGCTCATCGTCAGCCCCGTGACCGAAGGCCGGAGGATCCATGATGACGGCGTCATATTTTCTGCCACGCTTGATCTCGCGCTCCACGAACACGCGAGCGTCTTCAACAATCCAGCGGATCGGTTTATCCGTAAGACCGGAAATCTCAGCGTTTTCGCGCGCCCAAGCAACCGCCGTCTTTGAACTATCTATATGGACCACTTTCGCCCCAGCTTGAGCGCAAGCAAGCGTCGCCCCGCCCGTGTAGCCGAATAAATTGAGAACTTCGATTTGTGAGTCGGCGAAGAAAAGAGGGTTTGAGGGACGCTTCGGGGCGAGTGAAAGCGAGCGAGAACCAGCCGCAACTTCACCAGAGGTTGACGGCGTGTCCCGAGAAACCTTGTTTTCCTGAGCAGATTTTCCCCTCTTCCATTCTTCAATTTGTTTTTTAACCCACCCCCAATTCGTTGCTTGCTCCGGAAATAATCCCGTGTGTTTGAAGGCCGTCAGCTTTATCCAAAACTTTAGACCACTAAAAGAAACCGCCCATTTTGCCGGAAGGCCTGATTTGAGCGACCATTTACCGCCGCTTTCTTCATGAACAAAATGTCCATCGACTTTTTTCCATTCCGCCGGAGAAAGTTTTTTTGTCCACAAGGCTTGAGGGTCAGGACGCGACAAAACTACTTTGCCGAACCGCTCCAGCTTCTCACCATCGCCGGAATCTAAAAGGGCGTAATCGGCGGTTGATTTAGTTACAAGAATTTTTGAAGTGGTCATTGTCGTTTTTAGATTGATTGAGGCAATTCCGGCGGGAGAGCAGAATCATTCCTCATATGTTCCGTCTGTTTTATCGAACTGTGACGAAGCATGACAATGGCAGTGATGAACAATATCGTCGAAGTCAAAGCCGACCCTATGCAGTATGTACAGATAGAATGTAAAACAAACAGCTGAATATAAACAAACCACAAGGACATGCCGAAACCGAAGACTGTGATGATCAGCGTCCATTTCAATATGGACGAATGATGGGTGGCAATTTCACCTTTGCCGTGTTTGGATTCCAAATATATGAAAGCTCCCAAGGAAACCAACAAATAATAAAGCGCGCCGAGCAATGATACCGGTACGCCGAACAAAACAGAATAAGGACTAGTAAGAACAATCTCACAGCCCTTTATAATCGAGCATGGAGGAATGACTCCACGATAGTGTTCAATCGTGAGATATGTGGCATCGGCAAAACCAAGCATGGCCACGATTAATAAAATAATCACGGCGACGCTACTAGCTTCAGCGAATGGCAGAGTCAATGATCGCTTTAAATGCTTCATAGCCGTTTGGATTAACTATCGCTTTGCCATTGACGAAAAATGTTGGAGTGGAGTTGATTCCGAGAGTCCTGGCTTCATCCCAATCTTTTTGTACCCGGGCCTTGACTACGTCGGAAACAACGTCTTTCTTGTATGTCTCAACATCCAAACCAATACGCTCGGCATATGTTTCAAAGATGGTGCCGGCCGTGCTGGATGTTTCCCATAATTTCTGATTATCAAATAAAATATCATGCATCTCCCAGAACTTGCCTTGCAGAGCCGCGGCTTCGGAAGCCTCTGAGGCCATAAGAGCATTTTTATGTGGCACCGGATACAAAGGAAAATGACGATAGACAAAACGTACCGTCGTTGAAGACTCATTTAACAAGCGTTCGGCCAACGGATAATAAGTCGCACAGGCCGGACACTGGAAATCGCTGTACTCGATGATCGTGACGGACGCATCGGCGGAGCCTCGGGCATGGTCAGTGGAACTAACATCAGCTGGAGTGCCAAGCGTAGGTGTTGTATCTAGCGGTTTGTTCATAGCCACAAACAGACCCCAAATGATAAGTCCCAAGATAATGATAAAACTGGCCCAAAAAATAAGGCGTTTTGTATTCATGGAAGATAGTATTACACAAAGTAGAGGTATTTTCTACTCTGGGAACATAATATGTTCGCGGCACTTTATAGTATTGACACTAGACGCGCAAGCAGATATATGCCAAGAGCGTTCATGACAAATGAGATTGGTACCAAGAAAGCAAGACGTGTTTTTGACAATCCCAGGAGCGTGAGTCCAAGCTCATCCGGCAATGGTGAAGCGATGACGACGGCTCCCAGAATCGGCGCCAACCATTTTAAGAACCCAAAATGAAATGACCGGGCAATATGTCTGACAAATGAGGGTTTCAGGGAATTCTTGAGATCATCGGCAAACCGATCTCGTATAAAAAAGAAGAGAATGATGTCACCAGACAAGGCACCGAGTGCTCCCCATAATATGACCGTGAACATTGGCGTTGTTTCTATGAGATGTACTAGGGCGACCGAAGACGGCGCAATCGTGAACGCAGATGTAAAAAAGACACCGGCGATAAAGCTGGCGAACACTCCATTACCGAGATTATCCAGAATCAAATCAAAAAATCCGCTCCAGGAAAGAACTATGGCGATGCATATGCCAAAAATGACATAAAAAAGATCTCTGGTCAGCTGATGGCGAGCTTGTCTGCAACGCATGGGTGTATTATAACCTACTTATTGATCCACAATAGGCAAAAACTTATTTCATAAATACAAACTTCAGGAGTCGCGACAGGTATGTATTTATGACGGTCCTTTGCGACCACGAATATTTGTGCGGGGTACGAGAAAAAATAAGGCTTATTCAGCAGTTTCAGAGGGATGAAAAAGCGGTTGCGGTTTGAGCAGAAAAATGCCAGATTTTGCACTTGGCGCCGGTGACTGCGAAATTTGCACCGACTGCCACCTGATTCACAGGCGATTGACAATATCCTGAAAACGACTAGTCTTTAATTCCAGACAACGAAAGGAAAAATTGATCTATGAAAACAATGAAAACTGCGTTGATCTCGGTGTACCACAAAGACGGTATCACTGATTTCGCGCTCGAACTCGTAAAATTCGGATTCACCATATATGCTTCTGGCGGCACCGCCAAGCATCTCACAAAAGCCGGCATCAAGGTCCTCGACGTCGCGACCCTAGTCGGCGGCGAAGCAATTCTCGGGCACCGGGTTGTTACCCTCTCCCGTGAAGTGCACGCCGGACTTTTAGCCCGCTATGATGTCCCGGAAGACATGGCTGAGCTTGAACGCCTTAATATTCCGTGCATCGACCTCGTGTGCGTTGACCTCTATCCGCTCGAACAGGAGATCGCCAAACCGGACAGCACAGAATCGTCAGTCATCGAAATGACCGACATCGGCGGACCGACCATGATCCGTTTGGCGGCAAAAGGCTGCCGCGTCATCGTCTGTGATCCAGCAGACCGCCTGCCTGTAATCGAGTGGCTGAAATCAGATGGGCAAAAAGACCCAGGCCTGCTTGGCAGATTGTGTGCAAAGGCTGAATTCGTCGTCGCAAACTATTGCATGGCATCCGCTACATACCGTAGTGCGGGATGGTACCGTGGCCTTTCCGGCGAGAGTGTCGCTGAATGTAAATACGGCGAGAACGCCCACCAAACACCGGCAGCGTTGTTCTCTTCGGGGATCGACGATCCGCTGGGGCTCGATAAATTCACTGTGGTTGAAGGTACGCCTCCCAGCTACAACAACTACTGCGACTTGGACCGGCTGTTACAGACGATGACACATATTGCGATCGCCTTTCGCAACATGAGCGGAAGAAAAGACAGCAAAATTGCGATCGGAGGAAAACACGGCAATGCATGTGGCGCATGTACCAGTTACAACGATGAAGATGCGCTGCGTTGTGCAATGAATGGTGATCCGCTGGCCATCTTCGGAGGACTGGTGATGACGAACTTCCCGATAGATGAGAGGCTCGCTGAATCTCTCTCCGGTAAGATGCTCGACGGTATCATCGCCCCCGGTTTCTCCGTAGAGTCCATCGCTAAGCTCCGGCGCCGAGGCGATAAATGCCGGTTCATCGAGAACAAAGCTCTGTCATCCGAGATAGGGCTGGACGCGATGCCGCGATTCCGCTACGTTCGTGGAGGTTTCCTTCGTCAGCCGAATTACACATCGATGATGGACTTCAACCATGCTAATCTCAAAAAGATTGGCAACGCTTCTGAGCGACAACTCATCGACATGCTTCTGGCCTGGGCCATTGGTTCGACCAGCAACAGCAACACGATCACTCTCGTCAAAAACAGCATGCTGATCGGAAACGGTGTCGGCCAACAAGATCGTGTCGGTGCAGCCAAACTGGCGATCGAAAGGGCGACTCGCTCAAAACACGACATCAACGGTGCCGTAGCCTACAGCGATTCGTTCTTCCCGTTCCCTGACGGTCCGCAGACCCTTATCGACGCCGGAGTTAAAGCAATCCTGACCTCAAGCGGCTCGGTCAAAGATCAGGCGACAATCGACGTCTGTGTCAAAAACAATGTCGCGTTGTATATGATCCCCGATCTCATCGGGCGAGGTTTCTTCGGTCATTAAATTGACCCCACCATTCACATGCCACTCCCCTCAAGGGTGTGGCACTTTTTTATTGCACAAAAAAGACTCGCCCTGCTTTCACAAAGTGAGTCTACTGAATCTGCGTTGGCGATCAGACACCGAGAAACGATGCCATGACTGCCGGAGCGGCCAGATACCCCTCGGCAATCTTGGCAATCTCCAGCGCTTTCTCAGCTGCCAGACCGGCATACTGGTCGGAATTGCCGCCGACCTTGCTGATAAGCGACATGACATCTCCCGGTAGTTTCGAACGGGCATCCAGTAATTCCTGATCGTGCCCATCTTCACCGATCTTTTTGATGGTATACAACCAGGAACTGCCTTGCTTGACGAGTGGAAGTGCTAGCTCATTAACAACCCTATGAGCGTCTCCTGTGTAGCCGGCCATCTGAAGTGCGATATACACCGGCTCAGCAAGTATCTCCGCACCCTGAAGCTCCAGATTGCGCTTGCAAGCTTCCGGATCAACCAAGATCCGCGCAATGAACGGCGAGTCGCCGCGCAAGAGGGTGTTCAACTGTGAGACCAGATTCACAACGATTGTCGGAAAATCCCGAGCGATAGCGCTGTTCACCAAGTCCCGTTGATGCTCGCTTATGAGCACGTCCATGACCTTGCCGAATTCGCTCTTGGTCTTCAGCCATGTGCTCTCAAGGTTCTCGAAGTTGATCGGGTTCCTCTTTTGCGCCATGGTTGATGAGCCGACTTGGCCTTTGTCGAATGGTTCACCGAGCTCTGCGATTTCGCTTCGCATGAGATGTCGGCCATCCCGACCGAATTGACCGAGAGAAGCCGATAGCTTCACACAAGCAAACAGATAATCGGCGAGTGGTTCGGGTGGCAGAATCTGGGTGCTGATTGGAGCCGGCTTCAAGCCGAGTCTTCTCAACACAAGCCCTTCAAATGTCTGGGGCACAGCGTAACCGATCTCTTCACTCTCTTCTTTCTTGATAGCACGCTTGGCATAGTCGAGAATTCCAACTGCTTTCTGTGCATTGTATGCGCCGACCGCGCCGGAGATATTTCCCACGAGTCCATAGGCTGCCGCATTGGCACTCTCGAGATTCCGGAGAATCCTGCTCAAGATCGTGGCAAACCAGAAACCGACCGTGATTGGCAGCGCATGCTGGCCATGAGTACGACCGATCTGCTTCTGTGAGGCGAATGTCCGGGTCCGCTCAATGAAATGCCCGATGACCTTGTCCGCCAAAGGTTTGACGACCTCGGTGTGAGCGCGGAGGAATTGAAGCGACCGCGCCGTATCGAGGACGTCATAGCTTGTGAGCGGAACATGAATCCATCGGCGAAGGCCGAGGGGTGAACGCTCTTGAGCCAAGCGAACCCAGGCACGGATGTCGTGTTTGGTAATCTTTCGCTCAACTTCATCAACTTCGCTCGTTGTGATAGAGAGAAGTTTTTGTTCGACTTCCGGCGTGAGGAGGGCGATGTCAGCCGGCGGAATGATTCCTATGTCGGCCAACGTTCTCATGGTTGCGATTTCAACTTCAGCCACATACCTGAAAAGGTTGTCGTAGCCGAAATACGCTTGCAGGTCTTTCGGTTGATACCGGGGATTGCCCGGCAATGTTAAGTTAGACATATATGGCCCTTTCTATTGTTTTTTGTTTTCTGCACTTCTCTAGCCAATACTACTTAAAAATCTCAAAAAGGCAACAAAAAACTCCGGGAGGTGTAACCCTCTCGGAGCGTCTAACTGAATGTACTGTCACCAGCTCATGCCTGTCAGGCGTTTCTCCTGGTCAAAACGCAAGGCGGCATAGATGCTCGGATTGCGTATGGCTAAGATTTGCAACGCCGCAAGCACGGCATTCCCCGGCTCAAGTACAGTCATGACCGGCACGTTGCTGGGCGTGTGTAATAACGACCAGACATCTTGAGGGAATTCCTTATATTCCACTGGAACTGTGATGACTGGAACTGTGGAATTCGCTGCCAAGACCGGACCGGCACCATTGCTGCACCCGATGTAGGCGATGATGACCGAGTCGCATGGCTCCTCCTGTAAATGCTGCTGCAGAAGTTTGTACGCCAGCACCGGTTGTTTGTGCACCGGACAGGTGACTGGTAGCAGTTGGAACTTCGGCTTCAGCTCAAGCTTCATGAGAAGATCTTCGACAGCTGTAAAGTGATCCTTTTCCGAGCCACACCAAACGATGAGGCGCTGGAAAGGGATTCCAAATCGGTCCGTTGCGTCTGCAACTTCGCGATATTTGGCCGTGACCGTATCGAGATCGCCACCATCGCGATAACCCTGTTTGTCAATGTACCCACCGGAACGATCGACGACCCGCCACGAATCATTGTCGATAACATCGGCCAATCGAAGCTTACCTTCGGTATTGATGCCGAACTCGACCTTGAAGTCCACGAGCTTGCACCCTTGGAGCTGCCAGGCCTTTTCGAGAACCAGGAAGGTCTGACGAGCAATATTACCCATCTGTTCGATGAGTTGTTCTTCATCAGAATGAGTGAAAATCTCATCGGTATCAAGAACTAAAAACGGTTCCTGGCCGACAAGCATACCTTTCGGTGCGGTTTTCCTTTCCTCAGATGTGTGACCTGGATAAAACAACAGGGCTCGTCTGTGTTCGTGATCGAACACAATCATAGGGTCGTCCTTGACTAAATCGTATTCGTTGGTGCTTTTGACACCTTTCCAGGTCTGGCTATGAGTTTTGAGGAATAACTCAAGGACAAGTCTTGGTAATACTTGTCCTTTCATAAGGTGCGGTTTTCGGTCGAGATACGAGCCATGCGCTTCGCGTCTAACCACCACTTCGTACGGCAACATAGTGCACCTGTCTGCAAGGAATTCTGTGGCTCCGTCTTGACCTTCAAATGCAACGGGGATACCACATGCCTGGAGAAGTCTGAACACGTTACAGGTCGTACGTGTGGCTAAGGCGGCCTTGCCGTTAATGATGTCATGTTTGGCGCCGTCACCGGCCGTGATGTCGTCTTTTGATTCAATCCTGACTCTGGCAGGACTGCCGGGGATAGAGAAGATTCGTTTGGTCTTCCCTTCGCTCATTGGCTGCATTTCTGTCGTCCTCATATGATGTTTTCCTTTCTTTGAACATTGGGAAGAATTCCCAAACCTATGTCAAAAACTACTCCTGAAGCATAGGTAAGTCAAGATAGGAGATATTTTATAAAAGTTAAAAATAATTATTCTACAAAAAATGACTCCGTGGATTAGACGGAGTCAGTGTGATGACATTTTAGTAATGGACAGATTAGGCGACCTTGACCTCTTCCTTAAGAAGCCGCCGGACTTCGGCAACCGGATCGGCCGCACCGAGGACTTGCCTGCCCATGACGAGAAACGAAGCGCCCGCCTCCAGAGCACCTTGTGGTGTTCCGATTCGCTCTTGGTCCCCCTTGTCAGCACCCGGAGAACGAACACCCGGAGTGACTAATTCGAATTTCGGATATTCGGCCTTGAGAGCCGCCGCTTCTTGGGGCGAACAGACGAGACCATGGGCACCGGCGCGATTGGCTATGGCTGCGAGTTTCTTCACCTGTTCCAAGGGTAGCCGGCTATAGACTTCTTCGCAATTGGCTTGATCCATGGAGGTCAGAACCGTCACGGCGAGAATCTTGGTCGGGGTGCCTTCAAAGGCTTTGACCACGGCCTTTATCATCGCTTCCCCGCCGGAAGCGTGAACTGTCACGGCCCAGGGCGGATTGGTGGCGAAGCGCTTGGCGATGTTCTCCAGTGTGTTCGGGATGTCATGTCCTTTGAGATTGACCATGACGCGGCCGTACACCTGCAAGTCCGGCACCAGGTTGCTATAGCCTTCCCAGAAGAACAGGTCGTTCACCTTGAGAATGCAACCGGTGGTGCGGAGTTGGTCGATGAGCGGCAACACATCAGACCAGCTCTTGCCGTCGAGGGCAACGATGATCGGGTTCTTGGCTTCAACGTCCTTCTTGCACCGTTCCATAATGCCGTGGCCGATGAGGTACCGACGAACATCGTGGAGCGTCATGCCAGACCAGACTTCGAGGTCGAGCTTCTCGTCGGAGAACTTCTTCCGCCAACCTTGCTGCCGGTCAACGAGGACAATGAGAGGACCGAGGTCCACTTCAGCCGAGAGGCATGTCCGCGCCGGGATGATCTTCGAAGCGCCGTCCGTAACGACGTCGTCGATGAGAACAAACGGCTCTTCACGGACCAAACGGCCGATAGTGTTGGCCTTTGAGACGCGTCCTTCCTTGGCCTGCTCACGAATCGTCGTGTACGGCAGACCAATTTTGAGCGAGAGCGGTCCCGCGAAACAAGAAACCGCGTCGGGAACCTCGCCGAACCGTTTGACCTTGACACGCAAGAGCGGGATCGTGTAGAGTCCGGCCAAGAGCTCAATAGCCTTCGGGTCATTCCTCGCATTGCGGAGGTTCATGTAAATATCGGTCGTGCCGCCACTTTCCAGAGGCAGACTCCGATTGTTGTCGTACTTCACCAATTCAGCATCGGATTCCACCAACGCCTTGATGACTTCTTCCTGCTCCCACGGAGCAAGCCAGTGTGAATTTCCAACTTTTTTCATAGCTTTCATTCCAGTTTTCCGTCATTTTGTTTTCAAACCTATCTGCAACCAGATTACAAGCATTTTGAACAAAGTCAATGTTTTGAAAAAAATGCAAAAAATGACTCGCACACCTAAGCGTGCGAGCCGTTCGTAGTTTGAACCTGAATTAACCGACGAGTTTCCATGGGAGCTCTGTGCCTCCCCTGAAGACTTGCACGGTCCCTGCCTTGACTGGGACCGCGAAAGGCGTTCGCTCAATTGTCATCGTCTCTCTGCTCACCGCCATGCTGCACGTACCGAGGAAGTTTTCGGAGAGAAACGCGCCGAGATGTTCCAAGGCATTGTCTTCATCGAAAACTGTCGTGTACATTTCAACGGCCGCAGGAGCAGTGAAGATCCCGGTGGCACATCCGTAACAACGCGACTTCGCCTGTTCATCGTGCGGAGCAGACTCTGTCCCAGCCCCGAAGCGCTTGTGTCCCGATGTGACATATTTCCGGACACGTTGCCGATGCGACTCGCGCTTCGGCACCGGCTTGCAGTAGTGACCGGAATTCATACCACCCCAGAACATGGCGTTGCGATTGATCATCAGATGATGTGCAGTCACTGTCGCGAACAGCGTTGCGTGCTTATCACAGCAGCCATATCTCGCGACGAAGTCGGCCGCACGCCCATCAGTAAGATGCTCGAAATATCAGCACCTTCTTGCTACCTGTTTGCCCCGGTATGCGCTTTTCTGGTATCATTTCTGGCCAAGGAGCGAAAAATCGTCGAAGCGGTGAAATCGCTAATCGTCGTGGCTTTGGAATGGGTGCCTATTCGGTTATGCTCCGAATCTGAGGGTTCCACAAACCCTAGTGCTACTATTACACCATAGGCACCATGTATGCTAGGTTTTTAAAAGGCCTGCAAACCTTAGCTTTTCCAGCTTATCATGATGTATGAGACAATGGCAATTTTGATCAATATAATATTTCTAGAATTTTACCGATACGTCGGCGCTTGCTCCTTTATACCAGATCTGTGGTTACTTATTCGAGTGAGCGCGTAGAACAACGACGACAGTCGATTCAAGAATGCCAGGGTGATAGGCCCAACCGTGACTTCCCCGTTTTCAATACCGGCGATCACCCGTCGTTCAGCTTTGCGCGCCAAGGTCCGGGAGATATCAAAAAGCACGGCCAATTCCGTTCCGCCAGAGATAAAGAATGTTTTTATGGGTGGCATTTCTTTTTCAATCCAATCAATCATAAATTCGAGACGATCGACTTTGGCTCGTTCCATCTTTTTGTCAGCCCCAGCAACTTCAGCTTGGATAATGAATAAACATCCTTGGATCCATTGGATTATTTCAGTGGGTTTTTTGGCGGAATCGATGGAATGAGTGGAATCAATCGCAGTCGTTTCATTCGACACTGCTTCGGCCATGCTAGCCGAGACTTGGATAGTCCATGAAGTATCAGCTAGTTTCACCTTCAAAAGTCCAATAAATGAATTCAATTCATCAAGAGCACCTAGAGCTTCTGTTTGACAGGAACTCTTCGGCACGCGTTCGCCCGGCTTTGAGTTGAAGGCTTTGGTTGTGCCAGAGTCGCCTTTGCGAGTATAGAGCATGCGATAAGTTTACAGTGCAAAGCATGTCCCTGCAAAGGCAGGGATGCAAAGTGCAAAGTCGAGTTAAGTGTACGAATTCAGAAGAATATGACAAAGGCCTTTTATTGGCCATGAGCCTCTTTCGGCTGTAACAAACTAATGATAATAAAAGAAAAAATCAAAAGCATATACCAAGATGTAAACATTTGAAATGAGACCGGCGTCCATTGCAGTGCCTGATTGGGATATATCCAAACCCGGGCGAAGGTTCCGACCTGCTCGGCCAGCCAGACAAAAAGCGCTAATAATCCATTGGAAATCAGTGGGTGCATCCTGTATGTCTTGTGAGTCAGCGTAACATAAAACTTTGTTTTCCAGAAAATAATTATGAGCAATCCGAAAATAATCCATCTAACATCATAGGTAAAATGATTGGTGAAAAAATTGACATAGATCAGGACAGCTACCGAAATTAGCACGGCCTTGTGCGGCAGATTTTTGAATAAAAAATTGTTGATCCTCCAGGCTCTGGCTATGTACGAACCAACAGAGGAGTACATAAAGCCCGTGAACAAAGGAACGGTGGCAATGGCCAAAACGGACGGTTCAGGATAAGACCACGAGCCAATGGCGGCCGAAGTCTTGTATATTTCCATACCTATGGCAAAAATATGAAAAATCACTATTGCCAAAATTTCCCTAGGACGCTCCATTCTCGTCCAAATCAAAACTGCTTGAATGACTAAAGCGCCGATAAAAAGCAGATCGTAACGATATATTCCGGGTATATGTATATATTGACTTATCAGCAGAAAAAACAGCATCAATCCGCCAAACAACGCCGATGAGGCTTGTTTCTTCAGGAAAATAAGAGTTTCTTTCAGAAAATTTTGCACGACGATACTGTAATTCATTTTTGAAGAAAAAGATAATTTCAGGTACTCCCACCAGGAATCGAACCTGGACCGCGAACTTCGGAGGCTCGCATTCTATCCATTAAACTATGGGAGCAAGTAACTGGTTCCTGGAAACTAGTTACTAGTAACCAGCAACAAGTTAACAGAATGTGCGCCGTCTGGAACAATGTTTGGAACCTTTCTGGCGTTGAATAGCATAGCCTGAATTTAGGCAAAAGAAAACCGCAGAATGGCTTTCTGCGGTAGAGCTTGGGATTGAACCTTGCTCCTCATGTGACTATTTTATCTCAGGAAGCCACCATTCCAATTGGTCAATTACTTGACTGTCGCCATGGCCTCGGCGTCCGACACCCACTTGAAATTCACCTGACCAGTGTTACTACCAGAACTCTTCCGTCCCGGAAGAAACAGATATCGGTAGACCCATGCAGGGCGTTGGGTGTAATGACTCAGTATCGCCAGAACCAAGCAATACTGGTCCCGAGGACGGTCTTCCCAATTAGACCAGTGCGTGTAGTGGCGAGCATGAGTATGTCGAGTAACAACCTGAGCGCCCGCCTCATGTTCCTGCAGTATGTCTTCGGTCATGCGAGCGAGGAATTCTGGCGAACAGTTGCAGAACTCAGCCATGCGAAGAAGAGCGACCCGGTGTGCCATACCAGTGACGAGTTTGCTCATGCAGGGATACTGCTTGAACCATTCATCGGTGATCTGTCTGGCGGCCTGAGCCCATTTCTTCCGGATGACGATCTCATCCTGCACATCCTTCAGTTTTTCCACGGAAGTGATTTCAGGACACTGCAGGAGTTCTTTCAACTCCTCGATTTCGATACTGACTGTAAACTCGGCGAACCGCCAGCCACGAAGGTATTCGTTCTCCATTTTAGCGATTTCACCAAGTCTGTTTTTCTGCGTATCATTAAGCATAATCAGCCTTCCTTTGTTTTGAGTTAAAGCAGCCCTGAAAGGCCGAATTTGCAGCTTTTCGGAGCTACCTTAAACTCTCATATCAATGATCTTTAACTATGGCAAGTTTAGCATATTACGATACATAAGTCAAGCTCTGTCCAGTTTTTAGTGTAGCTTTGTTAATCCACGCCCTGTAGGCTGTTCGTTCGCGACAGGCGGTTCACGATCGCGTCCCCGCCTTCGCAGAATTATTCTAGCTGTTTACCAGCGCTTCCTATTAATTTAACAGCATCCTTAATTGCTTGGTTGTACCCATCTGCCCAATCATCACCTGGACAACAAGAATTATTCCGGACGTGATCCCAACCATCCGCTTCTGTTGCTCTTAGTTTCTTGAGTTGTAAAATAAGTTTTTTATTTGCATCCATGACACAATTTTCTCACTTGAAAAAGTGAAAATCAATATTGACGATAAAAATAATCTGTGCGCCGTCTGGGACAATGGAACCTTTCTGGCGCAAATATTACAGTTAGACAAAAGCATTCCAATAAGTAATAAAAACTTCATTTCTTTCTTGATCTCCAAACTGAACCAATGAAAACTAAAATCATAAGCATTCCAGCATTCGACAGCACCGATATTCTTGTATCCAGATTATCAACAAAATTATTTATTATGAAGCTAAAGATCAAAAAAATAAAGCAGAAGTATATTGAGAGCTGGTACCATTTTCCTGCTGTAGTTTTTGCGGCAGATTTTCCTTGTTTTGCTACATTAAGATCCTTCAATACCATCATATCTTCCTCAAAGTCTTTTTTAGAAGTATGATTTTTCGTGTCAAATAAAAAATAGAGAAAACATACTACCACAAAAATCATTCCTGCAAGCACGATCAGTATCTGCCAAAAAGGAATTCCGCCTGATAAACTCGCAAAATAACTTGCTACGAGAAGTGCTGTTATCGAAACCGCCACGATGCATATCTTAATTATTTTCATTGAAGTTTTCTGTGCGCGGGAGAGGAATCGAACCTCCACGCCCGTAAGGGCTTACGCACCTCAAGCGTAAACGTCTACCAGTTTCGCCACCCGCGCGTTAGTTTATTATAGCGGAAATATTATTTAACCGCCTCTTCTTTATTCTCTACCGCCAAAGTCGCTGAAGTCACTGCAACTTCTGCCGCAATGCCATGTTTCGTATCAGTATTTTGTCCCGGATCTCGAACCGAAAGGATCCGGCGCATCTGCTTCCTGATCTCCTTGGTAGCCTTTTCACGGATGAAATAGAGTTTGGCGTGGCGAACCTTGGAACGACGAACAAGTTCAATTTCATCAATCATTGGAGAAAAAAGCGGAAAAATGCGCTCCACGCCGACACCGTCTACAACTTTACGAACCGTAAATGTCGCCCCCGCTTCACTACCATGTTTACGAGCCAAGACCAAACCTTCAAAAGCTTGGAGACGGAACTTGCCTAGGCCTTTGGCCGTGTCTTCTTCAATCTTCTGCCAGACACGAACCTGATCACCCGAGCGGATGTCCAATTTCTTGCGGTCTGCGAGAGGTATGGTTGAAATTATCTTGGTCGCCATAGTGGAGGTACATTATCACACGAAGAGAAAATGTTCAAGTTTTCGACCTGATTTGAGATAGCAAAAAGCCACCAGGAAGAGTTTAGGGTTGGTTAGCCTAACAATACAATGTTGGCATACCCCAATCGCGGGCGGCATGCGCGGACATCTAGTCCGCACAGACTCAATGCGCCAAACTTCCTAGTGGCTAATATAATGCTACTACTTATGCTTCGGTACTGCAATCCCCAATTCCTTGAAAGCCTCATCAAAATCCTTAGGTAATGGCGCCTCAACTTTGACTCTTTTGTCATCCAGCGTAGTGAATTCTATAGATCTCGCATGGAGCGCTGTCCTTGCAAAACCAAGAGCCATTGGTCGTTTTGGAGCATACAGAGTATCACCCACAACGGGATGATAGACGGCTAATAGGTGTACGCGAATCTGATGGGTTCGTCCCGTTTTCGGCTCAACTTCAAGCAATGTAAACTTCTCCATCCGCTCTGCTACTGGCGTGACACCATTCGCAATCCTCGTCCAATATGTCTCGGCATCGCGCATTTCTCCTCTGGCTCCGCGTTGGGCCGACCATTTGCGAAAATCAGAATTGTTACGGCCAATCGGTCGGGTAATGGTCCCAAATTCTTCCATCATATCCCCCCAAACGAATACCAGATATTTTTTCTTTATGGTTCTGTCTTGAAATTGTTTTTTGAGTTGAGCGTGGCCTTTTTTTGTTTTTGCGATGATCAGCACGCCCGAAGTTTCCCGATCAAGGCGATGGACAATGCCCGGACGAGCAATGGTTGAACCATCAACACCCCGAGCCGGCTCGCCGACATTTTTTGACTTTGAATAATTCTCTAATACCCAATCACTCAAAAAGGGCCCCGGTGCACGGCCATCAGGATGAACCATCAGACCGGCCGGTTTGTTGACCACGATACAATTCTTGTCTTCGTAGAGAATCTCCACTTTCGGTGTTTTCGTGCTTTTGTTGCTCATATGATGAATATACGCTAATCTAGGGGAGTTCACAAGAAATTATGCGCGATTAGCTCAGTTGGTAGAGCAGCGCTTTTACACAGCGAAGGTCGGGGGTTCGAATCCCTCATCGCGCACCAAGAGAGTAGAGACATCTAATTTTTCAGAATTTTCTTTGGCGGTTGCCAAAGAAAACCATTGATTTCTGGGAACGCCGCGCGCTTCGCGCGATTGTAGTGTGAGGTTGGAGCCGAAGATTTTTTGGAGGGAGATTTTTTTGGAGGGGAGGTCGGTATTTTGGGCTATCTCATTAAGCTTTAGACCTTCGTTTATCCACTCGCGCAGAGGTTGGAGCCAAGCAGTAAAGTCCCGTTTCAATCGGGCTATCTGCTCCTCCGCAGTTTTCCGTTCTGACATAAGCGATTGCTTCCGTTCAAGGTAAGCGTCGCGGTCAATGTCCTGACTAACATAGAGGTCGGTAAGGCGACTTTCTCGCTCGTTCAGATCGGCAATTTTCGCCCGAAGTTCTTGGACGGATATTCCCGCAATATGTTCGGCTTCCAGTTCATCTTTGTCGGCCATGTGGGATAACTCCCGCGCCCACTCCGGCGGCAAAGCATAGTGCGATAGCAAATCAGATAATTGAGCGGTTAGAACTTCCTCGCGAACGTAAGATTGCGAGCAGGGGCCGCGTTTCTTAGTACACCGATAGTAAACGTATCGGTGGACATTGCCGTTTTTCTGGTACTTCGTTATTTCCTCGGCGGTTATAAAACAGCCACAATTAGCGCAATGCAGAAGGCCGCAGAAAACTTGCGGGTCTTGTTTTGCTTTCTGGCCTCTACCGCGAATTTCTATGGTGTCTTGCACTTTATCAAAAAGAGATTTGGAAACAATCGGAGTATGATTGCCCCTCCATATATCACCGCCGTAGCTGAAATGTCCGTAGTAAAACGGGTCGGTGAGAATACGCTTAACATGGTCGTCTGATATTTTTCTGCCGCCTTCTCCACCTTTGCGTCGTTGAGTTTTAATTCCTTTGTCGTAAATAAAATATGCGATGTCTGTGAGACGTGATTTGCCTTCGGCGTAGAGTTCAAAAGCGGCTTTGACGATAGGTGCTTTTCGCCGATCCAACATAACTGTTTTGGTACGCGGATTATTAAGGTAGCCCATAGGAGCGGGGCCGGGAAAATCTCCCCGCCGCGCTTTCTCCCGCAAGCCCCGTTTCGTGTTCGCACTCAAGTCGCGTATGTATTGATTAGCCATGCCAAACTCGACAGACATCATAAGGACGTTATCGCCGGGCAGATAGCTCCGGTCGTGCGTCCGTATGTGTTGGATCACTCCTTGTTGGAGTAGCCAGCTAATCTGTCCGCCGTCTACCGGGTTGCGAGCCAAGCGGTCAATCTTCCAGCAGATAATGCCCTGCGCTTCACCGCGTCCCACGCGAAGGAGCATGTCGTTAAATATCGGGCGACCGGGCATTTTTGCCGTCCGCTTTTCAACAAACTCCGCCGCAATCTCTAACCCATCACGCTGGGCGAGCGAACGAAGCTCGTTTAGTTGCGCATCTATGGAGAGGACTTGCTTGTCCTCGACATCGGTGCTTTTGCGGGCATAGAGGAAGTAAGAGTTATCCATATATGGTATTATCATATATAGTAATACTACCTGTATAATATAACAAGCGATATACTACCTAGTAATGAAAATCGAGGCCGTTAAGTTAGGCAAGAATCTACGGCGTATCCGTAAAGGAAAAGGTATGTCGCAGGGAGATATTGTTCGTGCACTTGGTATGGGGCGCGGTTTTGTGAGTAATATTGAGAACGGGAAAGGAAATCCCACACTTACGACTATAACGAAATTGGCAAAAGCCCTTGGGGTATCAGCCGATGAGTTATTGAAATAAATTTATGGCCACCAAATCAAATTCAAGCCTCAATAAAGCAGCCAAAGTAAAGAATGACGAGTTCTACACTCAACTTGCTGACATTGAAAAAGAATTAAAGCGCTACAAAGATCAGTTTCGCGGCAAAGTTTTGTACTGCAACTGCGATGACCCTTTTGAGAGCAACTTCTTTAAATATTTCGCGGCCAATTTCAACGCTCTTGGGTTGAAGAAACTCATTACCACAAGCTACACAAAATCACCCATTGCTGGCGGACAGTTGCCGTTGTTTGAAGTAGAAGGATTAAAGCCGTCGGGCAAAGAGCCGTTCAAGATTGAGATTAACGAAGTTCCGGACACTGACGGAGATGGTGCGATAAATCTTGATGACGTGAAGTTCTTGCTAAAGCACAACAAGAACACCGCGACTCCTCTGCGCGACATCGGTGATTTTCGGAGCGATGAATGTATAGAGTTTCTCAAGGAAGCAGATATTGTTTGCACCAATCCTCCATTCTCCCTCTTCCGCGAGTATGTTGCACAGCTCATGGAGTACAGGAAGAAATTTTTGATAATCGGCAACGATAATGCCATTGCGTACAAGGAATTTTTCGTGTTTATAAAAGCGAATAAGGTATGGACTGGTTACAGCAAAGTAAAAGAATTTAAACAACCGGACGGCACGATTAAGAAATTTGGCAACGTTGGCTGGTATACGAATCTTGATACGACTAAACGGCATGAAAAACTGACTCTTTATAAAAAATTCAACCCAAGCGAATATCCAAAATACGTAAACTACGACGCAATTTCGGTTTCCAAAGTTACGGAGATACCGACGGATTATGAGGGGGAAATGGGCGTCCCCATTACCTTTCTAGACAAATACAACCCCAGTCAGTTTGAGATTATCGGTTCGAGTTTGTTTCTCGGAAAACCGATGAAAGATTTTGCTCCAAAAGGTTCGTTTGTTCAAGGCGGTCCTAGGTTTTATTTAGAAAATGGTAACGGAACATATAGACGACTTTATGATCGCCTCATTATAAAAAATAAAAAAGTGAAAAAATAATATGAAAATTGATCTACACAAAATTCAAATCCGTAAAGTAATAGCCGACTACAAAGATAGCGCCGAGGAAGGCGTGGTGGCCTATGGTGGCAAGCTTGATATTCGCCCAAAATATCAGCGCGAATTCGTTTATAAAGACAAACAGCGAGATGCGGTGATCGAAACCGTCAAGCAAGATTTTCCGCTCAATGTGATGTACTGGATGGTGCGCGAAGATGGCGGCTACGAAGTGCTGGACGGCCAACAGCGCACTATTAGCATCGGGCAATATGTTAATGGCGATTTTTCGCTGAACGACCGCTTTTTTCATAATCTGACTAAAGAGGAACAGAATGAAATTTTAGATTATGAACTGATGATTTACTTCTGCGAAGGCACGGATAAAGAACGGTTGGATTGGTTTAGGATTATCAACATTGCCGGGGAAAAATTGACCGACCAAGAAATTCGTAACGCAGTTTATACTGGGCCGTGGCTCTCTGACGCAAAACTGAAATTCAGCAAATCAAATTGCGCGGCTTATCTTTTGGCAAATGATGGTGGGCAATTAGTGAGTGGCTCACCAATCCGACAGGAATATCTGGAAACATCGCTTTCGTGGATCAACGACGGCAAAATAGAAGATTACATGGCTAAGCATCAGCATAAAAAGAATGCCGAGGAATTGTGGGATTATTTCCAAAATGTAATTGCGTGGGTGCGGGCAAATTTTACAAACTATCGTCGAGAAATGAGTAGTGTTCAATGGGGCGAGTTGTATAACAAATTCAGAGACGAAAAACTAAACTCTGGTAAACTAGAAGCCGAAATCAAAGAGTTGATGCAAGATGAAGATGTAACGAAAAAATCTGGTATTTATCCCTATGTTCTAACGAGACAAGAAAATCACCTTTCCATCCGTGCGTTTAATGACAAAATGAAGCGCGAATCCTACGAAAGACAAAAAGGTAAATGCGTGTGGTGTAAAAAAACTTTTGAATTCGAAGAAATGGAGGCCGATCATATAACCCCTTGGCACGAGGGTGGAAAAACAACTGCAAAGAATTGTCAGATGTTGTGTAAAGACGATAATCGAAAAAAATCAGGAAAATAAAGATATTCTCTTCTCGGGAGTTTGCTGATTCAGTAATCGGCAAAAAATAAATCTCTGCATAACACGCGCACGGGAGGGTGGGGCAAGTGTTATGTTCCCGTGCATTTCGACCTTCCCTCTAAAAAAATCTCTCTCCAAAAAATCTTTGGCTTCGTCTTTTCAACCTCACACTACAATCGCGCGAAGCGCGCGGCGTTCCCAGAAATCAATGGTTTTCTTTGGCAACCGCCAAAGAAAATTCTGAAAAATTAGATGTCTCTACTCTCTTGGTGAGATTATACGCTGATGTGCGTACTCATTCTACCCGAAATCTCGGCCCCTAGGGTAGTCATACAGGTAGTCATTCGCCCTACCTCCGAATGACTACCCTGCGTTGCTGAAACCGCCCATCATTCCTAGCTTTTCTGACCTCGCCTCCCTCAATTTACAAACCCGACTTCACTCCGGTTTACCCCTTCACGCACCCCTTCACTCGCTTGGTCGCGGCTTGAAGGGGTAGCTAGGACAATTTAGCCAATCACCATGAGGCTTTCCTGACTTTGACGCTCCCAATTTCTTACCCCGACTTCACTCCGCTACGCCCCCATTCCACGCTTGTGCTGTTTCCCACAATATCCGCCTTCGGCGGATTGGCTCGCCGCCCTGCTGGTCGGCTCGCTGAACGCGCCGGAATTCCTCCCCTTAAAATAATTAAGCTCAAGGCCGCATGGCCGAGAGACATTATTGATTTTTTAAATATTTTTTAATTCGTTCGCGGTCCTCATTTTCCTTTTCACCCTTAAAATAAATTTCGATAAACTCAACTTTTGATATAGCAACATGGTATGCATAAATAACACGAATACCGCTTGCTGATCCTCGGCCCTTGAGAGCCTTGCAGGCAAACTTCTTGATTTTGCAAACTAGTATGGTTTCGTTACAAAAATCGGGAATTGGAAAAACACTTCTATTATTCGTGTTTTTAAGATGATAGAGTTCTATCGCGCTGCGCTTGGCGGTTTCTAAATCTTCCTCAAGCGTTGGGAACTTCTTGAGGAGTCGTTTGAGATCTTTTTGAAAGACATCAGTTGCGTTATATTCAATCTTCGTCGGTGTTGCCATATTCGCGTACTGATGTTTCGGACGTACGGTAGAAAACCGATTCGTAGTCAAGCGGCTTGCTGTTCTCTGCGCTTATCCACGGCACATCTTTATGTGATAAATTGGATAGCTGGGTTGCTGTTAAATCAGAAAGTCGCTGCAACTCCCAATCAATGTGTTCCTGTTCTTTTCCGTTCAAGATACTTAGATCCGGCTCAACTTCGGGATTTACCAAATATTTAGTTTGTGGGTACTGATAAAACTTACTTTTAATAATCTCCACTTCGCCGTTTTTCACCATATCGCCGATTAGGTCTTCAAATAAAAGTGGAGTAGGCCCTCGGTGATTTTTAAGGTACACCAAGCCCATCAGTTGATCTTCGTATTTTTCGTAGTAATCAAAATCAATAAAGTAGAGTAGTTTATACAATACCGTCATGCCAATGTTTGGCTTCCCGCCAACTTTTTTCAAAATATAAAGCAAAACCTGACGAAACTTATCTGCTTTTTGTTGAGGGATGCTGATGCGAATTTCTTCCCCAGCTTCTCGCTTTTGCTTCTTTTTCCCCTCAATCTTTACAATTGTTTTCGTATCTTCTCTACCCTCTAAAAAACCCTCAAATGAAATATCGAAAACCTCCGCCAGTTTTTTGGCTTCAGTAATTGTTAAGTCTCGCTCACCTTGTTCAATCTGCATATAAGTTGGGCGGGAAATTTTAAGCGTGGACGCCAAAAACTCCTGCGACAGATTACGTTTTTTGCGTTGTTCTTGAATGAATTTAGCAAGCATGATTTTAAGTTGATGGTTTGGTAATTTTTCCGACCTTTTTCTCTAATCTTTGGATCATATCCCAAACTAAACTGTCATATTCTTTGTAAATGCGTAGTACCTTACTCTCGACCACTTCAGTATCTTCTGATAATAAATTATGGATATATTCATTCCGCTTCGCCTTAAATTGCTCAAGCTTTTTGAATTCCTCTGTATTAATTGCTCCGAGTAAATAAAGGTCGTTGATTGCATTATCGTAGCCGTACCACTTACTTCTCTTTCCTCTCAATGCACTTAAGTTAGCTTTACCATCCAATAACTTCAAGCCATAACTCACAAGCACTCCTTCCAATAAAGCGGTTTGCAACAGAAACGCTTCAATGTGCCTTGTTTCTTTTCCTTTTCGCCTCCTTGTCCGGCTATGTGCACCTGCCCGAATATAAAGACGTTTGATATCCTCTATGCTCGCTGAAGTTTTTGACTTCGCGGACATAGTTTATTTGTCTTTGTTCTTTGGCGGTTTGTACTCGCGGATTTCTCTGCGCTCAAGGCTTTCAGCAGCTTCCTTGCTCGGTGTTGTCTTATACTGAAACCGCGTGCCTCCTTCAAACTCGCCTTTGTGCTCCGCAATCCGGTCATCTAAGCGGCCGCCTTTTGCCTTGCCGATGTAAAGGACATCTCCCTCGGCGTTCTTAATGCGATACACGCCCGGCTTATCGCCCGGAACCTTTTCAATGTTTCCCTTCGTGATCGTTCTCACGGGGCTAAATTTCTTCATGGCCATAGTGGTTGGGGAAAATTATGGTTAATTAATACGACTATGCTGTCAGTATGGGGGATGCAGGATTACTTGTCAAGCGGTATGTAAAGAAGTTATACATGGTTAAAACAGCCTCCTTATGTGCCCAATCCAAACGGGTACGCGCTGGAAGGAGGGGTTAAGGGGAGGAATTCCGGCGCGTTCAGCGAGCCGACCAGCAGGGCGGCGAGCCAATCCGCCGAAGGCGGATATTGTGGGAAACAGCACAAGCGTGGAATGGGGGCGTAGCGGAG